>Ga0316630_10000561_pt1 | contig 12008 bp, 18 predicted proteins | sample OWC_May_M1_C1_D6_FD_207658 | JGI IMG/M metagenome (GOLD analysis project Ga0316630, IMG submission 207658) | Wetland soil microbial communities from Old Woman Creek delta, Ohio, United States - OWC_May_M1_C1_D6_A | ecosystem: Environmental > Terrestrial > Soil > Wetlands | place: USA: Ohio...
ACGCCCCGCCATTAGCAGGATATGCGCAGCTTCATGGGCAATCACCCATCCACGCTTCCCACTAGGCGTAAGCTGTATATCACAGCCTGTGAGGCGGTGCCAGTACCACCTAGCTTGCCCCGACCATTGATTGTCGAGTTGTGCTACGAACTTCATAGGGGGAACGTGTTCCCCTAGCCAGTAGCCCTTGTCACGCGCCCTATTGAATAGGATATTGTTATATCCCAAGCATTCGGACGTGCCCAAGGGCGAATCTAGCGCCGTACCCTTGAACGCTTCGAATTGAGCATCGTAAAGAAGCTGAACCTGTTTGTCCACAGGATGCATTGTAGCCTCCCATAGTATAATGAATCCCTGTAACCCGGGCGCGGCGTTCTCCCAACGCGGCCTTCACACTGACACAAAGCGCCCAAAGAGCGCCGCTATTCAGTGATCCAGATTTGCCAGACCGTCCGCTGACTGTTCCAGGGAATTGTACGCTATCGACTGTGCCGACTGCGTGTAATTGAGCCCGTATCGTGGGCTAGACGCGGCCTTAGCCGAGGATCAGACGCACCCAGAGATATGCGAGCGCCCAGATGGCCGCACCGCACAGGATGCTATTGAACACACCCCTCGCAGGACCGATCGGATCGGTCATTACATGCCGATGAGAGTGGACGTGGGCTTCTTGCGGAAGAGGATCTTCCGGCCCACGCGCCGCACAGGCACACCGATGCGCTTGGGCAGCTTGGACGTGTGGAACACCAGGAATCGACCGATGAGCGTGCGCATATGCGCCTCCTTTGTCAGATGAACAGGATGAAGGGAATGCAGACACCGATCAGAAACCACACCATGCTACGCATGGCATCTCCTACAGGCATTATGCCCGTTGAAAGTGTGGTCGCTTTGTTTTCCCCCTGTAAGCGTCCATAAACAGGTCGCGGCGTTTTACTGCTCTCATGCGCCGCAGTTTAGACTAAGATTAGGGTTTGCCTATCGGCTGGCCTTCCAGATAAGGCTATGTCGAACGATAGCGACGCCTTGGGAGTGCCCTACTAGCGGGCTTGGAGAAAGATGATCTTGGCACGCACCGATTTCGCCACTTCCGGGCGATACTCTGTGCGGAGCTGTGCTCTGAGCGCCGCAATCCTACGGCGCGCCTCATGCCTCTGGTGCAGAGCTTGGAGCTGCGCCCTGTGCGCACACTCCTCGCACGTCCCGTTGGGATTGCACTTGCAATCCATGGAGTTGCCTCCTATTTGGTGAATCGTTCTACCGTCTCGAACCCCTTGACGAAGTAGAAGTATAGCCAAGGCTGTGCCTTGGGCCACACCTTCTGCGAGTGCGCCTCCTCCATCTGGTGCAACATACACCACCGGAACGCTGCGCGCTCGCACTTGTAGCAGCGCTTCTTGCGCATACGAGTCTCCTCGTAAGTAGATTGTGCTATTGCTGACTGCACACCAGCCCCGCGCCCTGGACTTGCAGCTATGTCGTAGCCATTACGTTATACGCTATCGACAATGGCCGACCGCGTAAAGGTCGCCTTTTTGAAGGGAAGGCTAACCCTAGGAGAGATCAGACCGTGGGGACGACGGCGATCTTGGCACGGGTCAGCACGTTCTGCTTGATCCCGTTGTACACGTTGTGGGCCTTGATCTTGCCCACGACGCGCACGCTCTGTCCTGCCTCCAGGTCGAGCACACGATTGCTCGGCCAGTAGGTGAACACGTTGTTCGCCTTGTCCGCGAGGGTGACGATCTGCTTGGGACCGAAGCGGGTGTTCACCGAGCGCACCTGTGCCACCGTGCCACGGAACGCGACTTCCAGACCGACCTTGGACACGAATTCGGAATCCGCGCCGAAGCCTTCGGGAACCGCCTCCTGCAACGTGCGGTTGTACGCCGGGATGATCCACGCCGCGCGATCCGCCTGCTGGACACCGATCTCGTCGAAGGTCGCCACAGTCTTGAGGCCCTTGAGGAACGAATTGTCCCCCTCGTACCCCCGAATGTAGGCGAGAGCCGTCTCGGCGAGCTGCTCGTGCGCCTCGTTGTAGGACGGCTGGCCGTCGATGAGAGCCCACGAGGCATCTTCGCCCGTGGTCATCACACCCTTGGCCTTCGCATCCTTCGCGGAGACGAACGCACCGCTCTCGATCGTGCTCGCGACCTGCGCGAGAAACTTTCGGATTTCCATTGTGTTTTCCTACCCATGATGCCTAGAGCTGTGCTAGGCGCACCTTACCTATAGACTTGGCACTTGCCAAGCACTATGGATAAACCTAGTGGGTAGGTCAACCGATCTGTCACCGTCTGCTAGTCGATACTATCTCCTGATGTAGTTGTAGCGTTCCAGCATTATGCTGGCGAGACTGTGGCGCGTCTTTATACCGGCTCGCGCCCTTCCGGGTTACGCATCTAGCCTATCGGCTAGTCCCGTGAAAACTTGACTGCCTAGACCTTAGGCGGCAACTCACCGGCAACGAGCGCGCAACTTGCGCGTCCAAGTGTCGTCGGCATCGGCCTTAGCGCGCCGAATTTGCTCCGCCTCGTCCCAGCGCTTCTCTCCTGCACGCATCTTTAGGTCCAAGATGCGGTAGTTATTCGCGAGATCAGACCGTACACGCATGTACTTGTAGGTCCGATTCTGATGCTTCTGCCGATGCGTACCCTTCTCGCCATGCGGAGTCGCCTTTGAACGGTCGATCCGCGTGACGGTCGCAAGGTACCGCTTGATGCTGGCCCCGAAGGGCATTCCAAGAGCCTCGCGGCAGCAGCCGCACATAGGCTCGTCCTGAAATCGGGCGCAGAGCGCCACGCAACCTTTGACCATGTTCGACTCCTAGTATTCAGGTTTAGGACACTATCGTCCTGAAGTAGCCAGACCTTGAATGCCTAGGATCGAGGCAGTCTTTACAAGGTGAGTCTAGTTAGAGCGGGTTTCAACCGCAGGGGTACCCTATTAGGCCCCGAAGCGTTAGCCCACTGTGTGCTAGGGAATGCTGCCTAGGTTAGTTGCCCGTACTGTTATGAGTGGCAACCTACCGCGCAGTTATCCTGTCGCGTTTGTTAGTGTGGCAACTTGCTTGTGCAGGTTCCCGCTCTAACTAGACCCACCTTGTTAGATGGATTTTTACCCTTTGTACATCGTCGGGCGGGAGTGTGGTGTATTCCTCAACCCGAGTCAAAGCACCCTTGGATTGCCCTATTTCAGTCTGCGGGCCTTGCCAGTAGGCTTTCGCCGTTTTCTGCTCTCAATAACCTTGACGGTTATTCGCCGATTTTCTTGAATGCCCATTTTCTAGGCACCCTGTCGGTCGGCGTCGATTGCATGACAAGCGTTACGGCAAGGCCCGGAAACTCTTGAATGCCTAAAAACTAGGCATGTTGCATACGCACGAACCCTCACTTACAGCTAATCAGGGTAAATTAGGGTACAATCATACGCAACTATTGAGCTAACCCAGCGATTTCATTGAAGAAAGCCCTGAAAATAGCCCAATTTCAACATCGGTTTGAGTGAACCCGCGTGTATCTTATCTAGGTCGAAATTTCGGTGCGGTGTGTGCGTGTATCCAATCTTACGCGCGCGTACACTATAAGAGCAAGATCCATGCCAACGATTTTCGGCTTCCCAGCTTCTAGTTGCGTATGGCATGGTATTTGCATTAGCAAAATGCGTGCCAAGGTATGGTATGGGAATTGCATATGCAAGGTCTATGCCAAGGTCCGTGTGTATGAATTAGATAGGGAGCCGAGCGCAGCGAGGCTTGGCATGGGAATTGCAAGGGCATGAATCTTGCATTCGCCGAGCTGCTATGATATGATGTCCCGCGTGTATCTTATTCTGTCTCACTGTCGCCGCCCAAGTGAAAATGATAATCATTATCAATTCCCCCGTTTTCCGAGGAAAAGGGTAAGTATGCGAAATCGTTAGTGAATTCGGGTAGTTGAGGGGTGGAGCTGCGCATGAATTGCTGATGGGGGGGGTGGGCTTTTTTTGAGGTTGGCTCTGTCATATATATCATCCTATATTTACGAATTTACGATTTTGGTGGACTGGTGGAAATCCCTTGGAAAATCAAGGACTTAGCTCAGGACGCACCTGTGCTTATACAGCATATCTTAACTAGTTGTTAAGGGGCGGCTTAGCCGCTTTTAAGATAGTGGAGCCGCTTCGCTCTCCACCCCTCGCACTTTCAGTGCTCGGATTAGCCGTTAAAAGGCTTTGGCCACGTATGGTCGTAGTAGCGCTGCCGCATTATGGCGTGAAAGTGATACAAGTGGTCATACGTAGCGGTGGGTATAGGCTCTCTACATATGGAGCATTCTGCGGTGCTGATATCTTCCCGGTCCCTTACCCCGTGCTGAAACCCGTCTTGGCACCAATGGTACACGAATAGGAAGGTCCAAGCGTCGTTCACCCAACCCCGGCTGTCGAGGAGTTTTAAATACCAACCTTCATAGTGGTACCAGTACTCGGGGATCATGACTTGCTCAATAGGTTCCACATGGCCCGCATCTGCTGGAGCGTAGCATCGGCGATTTCGACATTGCACTTTGAGCACGCTATGACGAAGTGACTAAAGTCGTCTATGTCGGGGTTCTTAAGGACACCCTTGGCTCGGCATATGAACCCGTGGTGGCACTGGTGGTAGAGGTTGAACTTGCTCCATTCCTCTTTCTCGACCCGGGACACGTCTAGTATCCAGTCCTTGTAGATATAGGAGTTCTGTAGGTCGGGCATCACATACCGCTTTTTAAGAGGAGCTTGTGCATCCTCTCGAAGTAGCTGAGGGTCTCTGCTGGTATCTGAGTGCCACACGCTGCGCAATAGATTAGACCGGACAAGCTATACGATACTCGGCCTGGAGGACTCCTCAAGGGACACAGATGCCTCACCACGCCTTCCTTGCCCCAGCACGCCCAGCCCTTGTACTCCACGGTAGGTCTCATATTTGTCCCTTAAATTTACTCTGACCCTTGAGCCAGAGGCGCAATTTTAATAGGTCAGTTCCGTCTGGGGCAGCGCCACAGTTAGGGCACTTCCCCCACCGCAGCGGATTCACGTCTGGTGAGTGCTTGTGCCTAATGCGCAACTCGTCGCCCAGGTCCATGACCACCCACTCGCCTATCGCTATAGCCTCTTTAACTTTCATGGCTTCTTGGACGTGTAGCCGTCCTTGAACCAGCCCCCACCTTTTAAGATAAAGCCGGTGGCGTTAATCTTTCGCTCGCACTTACAGCGACAGACCTTGCACCTCTTCCTAGGAGGGGCGCTGATAGGGGCTTGCTCCTCGAACTTGTGGCCCTTAACGCATTCGTACTCGTAGGTCATCGCATGTTCACCAAGTTGTAAGCCTTACAAAAGAACTTATACGAGTCCGAGGGCATAATCTCCTCACACTCGGTACATTTAAAGCGAGTATCGCCTTCCGGCCTGTAGTCCTGCCATACGTAGACCGCCATGTGCCAGTTGAAGAACGCGCAGTCGCAGCCGATATGGGTCAGGACGTTGCCCTCTATTCCGGCGGGGAGTCGTCCATCTCCGAGAACATCGTCAGTGTAGATACCCCAGCCAGAATGCTCGAACAGGATTTCAGGGACCCCAACGGGGTCAGGCTGGGCAACGCCCGGCTCAGGAGCCGCAGGCGACTTGGGATCAGACGGAAACTTGACTTGCAATTTCGTTCTCCTTGAGCTAAGATTAGCTCATGCCGCTCAAAAAATCCAGGTTGACCCGGGCTATGGACCGAGGAGCTGAACGGTTAATGAGAGCGATTGATATGAAGAAGTGGCACGATCGTTGGTACGTAGACGAGAACGGCATCCCACGGGATGTTCAAGTTAAAAGGAAGGCAAATGGGAACATGGTGGTGCGTATTGGGGGTGCATTTGTGGGGGAACCCGGTGGTGGCAACAATGACGGAGACGATCGAGCAGGTTTACAGCCGGACGACACCGGTACGGGTTTCGCGGTGCGAGCGCTGCGCGCTCGTGAGAGTTCAGAGCCTATGCTAACCCCACGAGAATTCCTGGCACAAGCCCATCCTTACGTAGGACAAGGCAACGGAAGCACGAGAAGCTGGCTGCAAGCCGCTCTTGTCGGTCTCGGGGTGAGCACTTACTCCGGATACGTCATCAGCCATGAAAATGTGGACAACATCGACCAGTTTTTGGCCGAAATTTCGGCTACAACAGGCCAAGAATTGTCGGTTGTCAACATGCTCTCGCGCAAAATGGACGGACGAAACAGTCCGACAGGCAAAAAAGGCGGGGAAGCGATGTACCTCCTAGGCGATCGGGGCATTTTTTACGTCAATTCCTTCGGAGCGCACGCTTTTTCGTGTGCTTTTGACCTTTTTCACGAAGATTTGACCGAAGCCGAGCAAAAAACGATCGAAGATTTCAACGAAAGAGAGGAAAAGAAGAAGGTAGTCGAGGAAGTTCAGCGAATTTTCATGCTCGTGGACTACGGAAACGGCGATTTCAACTTTCACAGCAACAAAATTCCGCTCTCGACCTTCAAAACTGAGAACTATGTTGAAGAAAACGTCAAATGGATGCAGAAACTCAAGGAGGGGCTCTTCTCCCCCACCGCCACGGGACGCCTCACGATCCTTCAAGGGCCTGCTGGAACGGGGAAGACGAGATACCTCCGCGCCCTCATGCAAGAACTTGGTGAAAACGTCGCCCCAATCGTCCTACCGGTGTCCCTTGCGGGGGAATTGTCACAGCCGAGGATGCTTGGGCAGATCACGGCTAATGACGAGTTCGAAGGTAAAAACCTCCTACTTATCATTGAAGATGGCGACGGTCTACTGGAGAAAAGGGACAGGGCATCGAGCGTTATCTCGGACTTTCTTAACATCGTTGACGGCTTGGTCGGGGAAATTGTAAATCTGCATGTTGTTGTTACCACAAATCTGCAAAAAAAGGACTTCGATCCCGCAATTACACGGCCCGGACGACTTCACAGTATACTTTACTTTGAGGCTCTCCCTTACGAACAGGCTGCCAAGGTCTATAGACGAGAGACAGGAGAGGATCTTGCAAAGGATAAGGAAGAGTACACGCTTGCTGAAGTATATGGACTCGTGCTTAACCATGGTAACGGAGTCCGAGAGAAGAAGGTTGCCGTAGGTGCTGGACAGTACCTCTAAGGAGATGTTATGAAGAGACTATCAAACAAAAAGTACTCGTGGACAGATTTACTGTGGGTCATCGTCGCCCTCTGGATCATGACGACGTGCATCTTAATACTAGCGTGTCCTGCCAAGGCAGAGGAGCCATCGGCTCCCTTCTGTAAGATGTGGAACACGATGGGCGACGAACCGGGCGGCGAGCCTCTCACCGCTGCCCAGCGCAAGATGTACCACCTCGGCTACTGGCTGACCAAAGAAGACCTCGTTCGCAGCAACCTCAACCAGCATTTCGAGGACAACCTACTGGTAGATTTGACGGTGACTTGCTATACTGAGCATGTGATCTTCCTCGTGGAAGAGACAGACGGCATCTGCCAGTGCTCAGAAGAAGACAAGCAGGAGCAAGTTCTTAAGGCGTTCAACGCGTACATCAATGATTGCGTTAAAGAAGCAGCACGAGAAGTAGAAAAGAAGTAAGCCCTGTCCCATATGGCAGGCGAGACAGGACCGCCCGGCACCGAGGCTATTCACAAAAATATCGGGCTTAACTTCATTGGAGGTAAAAATGAAGCATGTACTAATGACAGTAGCAATGGTCCTCGGACTGGCAATGGGTGCCAGTGCTGCGGACGTTCCGGTATTCCCAGGCCCGAGTGGGCAGTTTGATCTGGGTTGCCAGGACTCGAAGGCATTCCGTGGAGAAGTGTTCAGCAAGGACACGGACACCTTTAACATGGAGTTCGCCTCAGAAGAAGGCACAGTTCTAGGAACTGTAGAGGTTGATGCGAACGGTATCGCACGACTACCGGTAACCATTGGCGGCGCAACCGATGTTCGCATTGTTTGTTTCTCCATCGACCGGAGCGGGAATCGGAGTGCCCGCAGCGTGGATTCCTTTCTTGTTGATCGAACGCCGCCCGAGGCACCGACCCTGGTTCGTTAGACTGTTAGACTGGCTCTTAGGCTTATTTCAGCATAAGACCACGATAATAGCAGCGGGCTAATTCGCGACACCCAAACTAACAACGCAGGTCGTGTTGCTCGACGGGCAGACAGGGCTGAGGGTGCCTATAAGGATCGCAGTGGGAAAGTTAGACAACCCGAGGCGAACAAATTAACCCTCTGTGCAGCATATGGAACAGCACAGAGCGGAACCGGAGATGTAGGTTCGAATCCTGCTGGGAACGCATTGTTCTCATGGTGTCAAGGGAAACACGCCGGGTAGATTCAGGACAGGCTATGACTTTAAGAGAACAGGGCGGAATATCTCTCATTCATCCTTACTACAAGGATGAAGCACGGCTTAACCTACAGCTTGACATATGGAAGGACTGGAGTCCGGACGTGTGCAAGCATGTAGACATCACCGTAGTAGATGATGGCACCCCGGGGGGCTTCCCTTTGGGAGACAAGATCAAGGCGCTGTTCCACGCCAAAGGCATCAAGTTCTCGCTTTACAAGATTAACGTAGACCTCAAGTGGAATACCCCTGGCGCTCTGAACCTAGGGTTCATGGTAGCGCCGAAACAGTGGGCACTCTGTATGGACACGGACTGCTTCTTTCCTTCTAGCGAGTGGGAACGCATCCTAGACCTGGAGCATCCTATGAACCGGATGGGCTTCTTCCCTAGAAAGCGATATGGCAACCCTGAAATTGAAGACTTGAAGAACGATCGCTTCCTGCCTTGCACCATGCTCATGCACAAGACCGTTTTCATGAACATGGGGGGCTTCGATGAAGACTTCTCCGGCGCGCGCACAGGGAGCTGGGGGTACTTTGATAACGAGTTTTGTGAGCGGGCCATCAAGAAAATACTTTGGAGTGAAAAAGCAACATGCGGTATCATTTATGACGGGCACACGGCACAACATCCAATTCCCAAGATAGTAGCAGGCGAATGGATGGAATCTGTTTACGGTCAAAAGGGGGTCACCACTACAGCCCTAGCCGCCAACGGAAACGCTAGATACAAAAATAAGCTACTCTTCTATGATAAGTTTCACGGACGAATTCCCCAGAATCGACAGATTCTTAACTTCCCGTGGGAACAGGTTTATACGAATTGGTTCTGAGGAATCGTCTAATGGCAGGACAAGCGGCTCTGAACCGCTGAATTGGGGTTCGAGTCCCTGTTCCTCAACCACGCCTGAATAGCTCAGTGGTAGAGCGGCTGCTTTGTAAGCAGCGGGTCGCGGGTTCAAGTCCTGCTTCAGGCTCCAAGTTTTGCTATACTATAGACAGAAGGAGACTCATTGGAGTCTTTAAATGGCTAGAACTCGCCAACGAACCCCTCGCAACGAGCAACCCAAACCCAAGTCTGACCAGTTCAGAAACATAAGGGAGGTCGTCGCGAAGAGCGAGCCTCAGAAAGCGTATCTAGAATCTATAGCCTCTAAAAACATCACGTTCGGCGTTGGGCCTGCCGGTACAGGTAAAACATTCCTGGCCGTCTATCAGGCCCTTTGTCATTTGTGGTCTAAGAAATGCCGACGTATCATCATTTCCCGCCCCGTCATTGAGGCAGGCGAGAAGCTAGGCTTCCTCCCCGGAGACCTGAACTCCAAGATGGACCCGTTCATTCGGCCCATCATGGACAGCATGATTGACATAATCGGGTTCGACGAGATGAAGCTCAAGCTAGATAAGGGGGTCATCGAGATTGCCCCTCTCGCGTTCATGCGCGGGCGTACATTCAACGATGCGTTCATCATCCTAGACGAGAGCCAGAACTGTACATACGAGCAACTTAAGATGGCGGTCACCCGCCTAGGGCATAATACAAAGTGCGTAATCAACGGCGATCCCGCCCAGAGCGACTTGCCAAATTCCGGACTAAAGGCTATAATAGGAGCACTTGCGTCGATTGACGACGTAGGGGTAGTGCGATTCTCGGCTGCCGAAGTTGAGCGCAGCGAAATCGTGAAGAAGGTGGTAGTAGCCCTTGAAAACTTCGAGCGCAACAGGTAATCGTTTCACTAGTATAGAGCAGCTTGCCGAGCTTAACAGCGTAGACAAGCGCCAACACGGGTACCTGCCAGTGTACTCGTTTATCTTCGAGCCGCTTCGGTTCGAACCCCTGCACATCCTAGAGATAGGGTTTCGCCGTGGGAGAGGTGCGCGCTGGCTTGCCGAATACTTCCATCGTTCGCGCGTCTACACGCTAGACATCGCGGCGGAAGAAGAGCGGCATTACCTCGACATCTTTCCCCAGGACCTAAAGGACCGCATCATCCTGATGCAGTGCGACCAAGGGGACAAGTCTAGTCTAGACATTACGATGGACCTTATTAGTCGCAAAAAGCACTATAAGCCGTTCGACATCGTTATCGATGATGGCAGCCACCAACCGGCGCACCAACTTCTGTCGTTCCAGACAATTTGGCCTATGGTCAATCCGTCTGGCTATTACGTCATTGAAGACATGCACCCGTTCTATGAGAACGGAGCACACCCAACTGTCGAGTACTTCAAGAGGGAAGCCGACAAGTTGAACAAGATGGGGGACATCTACGATACCAGCTACCCTGTCTCTGAATTCGAGTGGATTATGTTCACTCTTAACCGTATCGTATTGAGGAAGAAAATCGTATGAAGGTACTAGTAACAGGGGCGTGTGGTCTAATCGGGTTTAATACCTGCAAGTATTACATCAACCTAGGTAACGAGGTATGGGGCTTGGACAACATGGAGCGCTCCAAGCTCCTAGGGCACGAGGTCAGCGAGACCCGGGCACGGTTCAACTACAAGGAACTCCTAGCTCTAGGCGTCACCGTCATCGAACGGGACATCTCAGAACAGAGCACCTGGGACAACCTCCCACAGGAAGGCTTTGACATCATCATCCACCTCGCCGGTCAGTGCGGCGTCCCTACCTCTATCGCCGATCCTCGGCGAGATTTCGAGGTCAACGCCATCGGCACGTTCAACGTACTTGAATACGTGCGCAAGACTGGCAAGGGCCGAGTCGTTTACGCGAGTACGAACAAGACCTACCCTCTCCACGCCGGTTGGAACAAAAGTTCGCATAGCAATAAATGGGAATGGCACGATGCAGACTGGCATCGTTTCGGTTTCCCGAAGGAAGGAGAACTAAAACACCCCGATTTTCTGGGTGGCGCTCGCACGCCATACGGCACCAGCAAGTACGTAGGCGACCTCCTAATGCAGGAGTATCACTACACCTACGGCATCCCGACAGCCTGCTTTCGCATGTCCTGTATCTACGGCCCCAATCAGTTCGGCTTCGAGGAGCAGGGTTGGGCTACGTGGTTCGTCATCGCGGCAGTCAAGAACCTCCCGCTCACCATCTATGGAGACGGGGATCAGGTTCGGGATATGCTCTATGTCAAGGACCTCGTGCGCGCGTATGATGCGTTCGCCAACCCGAAGCCGGGGTTCGCAACGCCGAACCACGGAGTGTGGAACATTGGCGGTGGTCCCGTTAACGTCCTATCCTTGAACGAGTGTATCGCGTTCCTGGAGGAAGAGCTTGGCACGAAGCTACAGGTGACGAAGGCTGACTGGCGACCAAGCGACCAGCGCATCTACACTAGCGATATTCGCCCGCTTAAGCTAGACTTGGATTGGCAGCCGAACGTCGGCCCGGCCGAGGGGCTCACCCATGTCATTCGCTGGGTGGAGAAGAACAAGGACATCTTCTAATGGAGTGGAACATACCGCACATTAGAGCCATCTGCGATCCAGAGAAGTATCGCCAACAGCGGTGGTCTACAGATGCAGAGGCAGAGCTACTTCACGACATGGCGTTCTACAATGAAGTTAAGAACGTCGTTGAGATAGGAACAGGTTATGGGTTTCTTTCTGTTTGTTTTGCTCACGCTGGAGCTATGGTTCAGACGTTTGATAGAACCGACC
>Ga0316630_10000562_pt1 | contig 12007 bp, 11 predicted proteins | sample OWC_May_M1_C1_D6_FD_207658 | JGI IMG/M metagenome (GOLD analysis project Ga0316630, IMG submission 207658) | Wetland soil microbial communities from Old Woman Creek delta, Ohio, United States - OWC_May_M1_C1_D6_A | ecosystem: Environmental > Terrestrial > Soil > Wetlands | place: USA: Ohio...
ATCGTTATTTCCGCTTACAACCTTGACCTTAGTATTGGAATCGTAGAGCGTGAATCCGTTATTCGACCAGCTCCCGTAATCGTTCGAGATCTGTGACCATGCCAGGGAAGATGCCGATGTGACAGTCAGCTCCACCTCGAGGGCATAGTTCCCCTGATCCTGGAGGAGCGACGTGATATCGTAGGAATTCAACTGATACTCATACCCGGATCCGGGCCCGCGGCCGGAAGCCGCAAGAATATTTCGGCTTCCCCCGGGCCGGACCAGGGTGACGACGTGCGTCGAGGAGCCATTCGATATTCCGCCGGTCGGATTGCTCCATTCGTTTCGGATCCAGATCTGGCCGCCGACGACATATTCATTGATCGAGAAATCCTGCTTCATCTTGTAGGTCAGGCCACCGACCGAGGTTGGGCTCGACAGGCCCTTAGCCCGGGCGGCGTCGAGAGAATAGGCCAGGCCGAGCCATGGATTAGTCCAATAGGCGAATCCACCCGACAGGCTGCCGTTCAAGATCTTAGAGGCCATGATTGATCGTCCTCTCCCAGGTCGTAGCCGTTGTCTGTCGCTCTTGCCATAGCTTCTGTAATACCAGCGTCGTTACGTTGATATCCAAGCCCTCAGTATATTCCAAAACCGCGCGCTTTTCCCTGGCGCCAGAAACTTCTTGAACGGTTTTATAGAACCTCGCCGGGCCAGAGGCAACATCAGGGACAGGTGACTCCACGACGATCGTCCCGTCCGCGACCGATAGTGTGAGGCCCAGGGGCGGGATCGTGTTCGTCAGAACATGGATGGAATCCAGGTTTGTCAGGTTATGGACCTGGGTGAATACCGGGACCTCGCTCGAAACGATATGGCCGGCGTTCGCCATGGTGAGCCAGACCGACGCATCGAGAGTGACCTCGGGGGAGCTCAAGGAGTGGGCCCCGGCGTTCATGGCCAGGGTGAGATTGTGGATCAGATCGAGGGATCCGGTGACGACCGCGTGAGCCGGTTGCGCTACGGTCAGGATATGGACCTGGGGGAGATCCGGCGTCTGGCTGTAAACCATGATCTCCGGGGACTCGATATTCAGGATGATATTGACGACCTCGGCATTGAGGTCGAGGTTCGGCGCCGTATGGACATGAGCCGCGTTCGACACGGCCAGGGTCTGAGCCTGGATCAGCGAAACATTCTGCCCGGTGTGGATATGTGATCCGGCCGCGACCGCCAGCGTGTGCGCTTGCGTGAGATCGAGCGCCTGGGCGTTATGCCCATGGACAGACGCGGCCGGAGAAAGGACATGAGCCTGGACGAGGACGACCCCGGCGGCCGTGTGGAGGATCGCGCAATCCGCCGGCGCGATCGTATGGGCTTGGGTGAGGGCCAGGGTCCCGGTCCCCTCAACGTGGGCGGAATCAGCCACGGCGAGGGTATGGGCCTGGGTAAGCGTCGGTGTCTGAGCGGCATGAATATGGGTGGCGGCCGCGACCACCAGATCAATCGTCGTCACCTGGATCGTGACGTTCTCGGCCGTATGAACGTGAGCGGCCGCGGCGATCTCCAGGGTATGCGCCTGGACGAGGGTCGGCGCCTGGGTGGAAAGAACGTGCACCGCCGTCTGCATTTCCAGGATGGCGATCAGGGAGAGCTCCACGTTCTCGGCGGCGTGGACATGAGCTGCCGCCGCGACGGCCAAGGTATGTGCCTGGGTGAGAGTAGGAACCTGGGCCGCGTGAACATGAGCGGCCGCGGCCAGCTCTAACAGGTGAGCCTGAGTAAGCGTTGTGGCCTCTGCCGCGTGAACATGAGCCGAGGCCGATATTTCCAGAGTGTGAGCCTGGGTGAGGTCCGGTGATGCCGAGGCGAGAACGTGAGCACAAGCGGCCGGAGCGATCGAGTCAAATTCATGGGCCCCGATATCGTAGCCGGTGTTCCAGGGCCGTCCGGATCCCCAGTAATCCGTCGAGATCCCGCTCACCCCGGCGTCCCTGGCCGGAGAGTCCGAGGCCAGCTTATAGTCGGCCGCGGTCGATCCCCCGGGATTTACGAGCTTGGGATCCGCGCCGATCGCCGTGGCCTCAAAGTTTGTGACTTGGGCCGAGGTGTATTCGCTGGTAAAGTCTTTGACGGCTATCCCCGAGGCCCGATAGTAGAGGTTATGATCGTGAACGGATGAGGTCACGATATTCGGTGAGTTAAGGCAGTAATCAGTAATGGAGAAGCAGAGATTGTTCCTGAAGGTCCAGCCGGCAAGCGCCGATCCAAGGTAGATATTCGGATAATCGCCGGTATTGTTATAGAGGGTGTTGTTATAGACGAGGTTCCCGGTCCCGGTCGTGTCCGACTCGAAGAAGAACATCCCGCCGTGATTCCCGACGATGATATTATTGTAGAATTCCGAATTGTCCGAGCACCCCTCATAGACATGGATCGCGTCGATGGAATTCCCGCTGAAGAAATTGTTATAGACCTTGTTCCGATCGACCGGCCCGCTCGTCGGGTAGGGCTCACCAGACTCGAACCCCCAAAGCTCAATGCCGACCCGGCCGTTCGTGACGATATTGTTATACCATTCGTTATCTTGGCCCGTTTCAAGAGCCAGGCCATATTCCTCGTTATAGACTCTCCGCTGAAGATTGTCGTCGCAAGTATTGTGATGGATAAGGGAATGATTGCACTTCCCAGGGTAGATTCCGGAAGCACAATGGCTAACGTCGTTGTAGGCGGCCTCATTATATTCCGTGGGATAGGAATTAGAGTATCCGCCGAAGGTGATCCCGCTCCCGGCGTAATAATTGATCGTGCAGTAACCCACATAATTATGGCCGGATTCCGTCGTCGTGTAATCCCTGGTGAACCGGATCCCGCTCTGCCCCCATTCGAGGAGCGTGTTCGGGAACCCGAGGAACGTGGAATTAGTGATGCTGATATAATTGCAGTTTGTCCCCGAGAAGCCGAAGGCCGCGGACTTCTCGACCGTCACGTTGTCGATATTCCAGTTATCGGAAAAATAGTTGTGGATCGCATATCCGGTCCACCCGTAAAAGTCACCGACCCCGTAGATCTTGATATCCTCGATATCTATGTAATCCATATCCGCCGTGTCGTTCGTCCAGATCCCCCGCGGCCGCGTGGCCAGCTCCACCATGCTCCAGGCCGAAGCCGGATTGCCACCCGAAGAATAGACGTAAACTTCTCCGGACTCCCAATAAAAATCGCCATCGGCGCTCAGGGCCCCCAGGGTGGCCTCCGGGTATCCGTATTCTCCATCGAACAGCACCAGCCTCGAGTCCCAGGCGTTCGCCGTGGCCTTCCAGACGTTCCCGGAATGAAGGGTCCAGCTCGAAATGACGTTGGCGCCACAAATAATCGGATCGTCACCCGTCGAGTAGGCCCCGTAATAGATCGGGTAGGTTGCCGTTCCCGCTGCCGATATGACAAGGCTCTCGCGGAACAGGGATCCCCGTTTGAGAAAGACGGCATCACCTGGTTCAAGCGTATGCCCATTCACATCGGCCAGGGTATCCCAGGGCGTCCCGATCGACCCGTCGCCGCCGGCCGAGGCATTGGAGTCCACATAATGATTGTGCGGAGCGTGGGTGGTGACAGTAAGGTTCGGAGAGGTCAGGACATGAGCTGCCGCATCCAGGGAAAGCGTATGCGCTTGGGTAAGATCAAGGCTTGCGGCCGCGTGAACATGGGCGCCCGGGGAAACGACGAGCTCCGTGTCTGCCGATCCCGGAACGACGTCGATGTTCGGTGAGGTGGTAACATGGGCCGCATCCTGAAGCCCGAGGGTATGGGCTTGGGTGAGAACGGGCGCCTCGGCCGCGTGAGTATGAGCCGCATCCTGGAGCTCAAGAGTGTGCGCCTGGGTGAGGACGGGCCCCTCCGCCGCGTGGACGTTCGCCGCGGCGGCCACCGCCAGGGTCTTGTTTTCGACAAGATTCAGGGTGTCCGACCATCCGGTGCTCGATATCTTCAGGCCGTCAACGTCCAGGTTGAATGTGGAGTTGATATCACCAAGGTAAAGCCATCGGAGTCCGCCGACCACCGTCGTCGGGCTTGCGGAGAGGAGAAGGTCGTCGTCGAGCCAGAGTTCGACAGATTTATTTGTCGAATCATATTTCCAGCGGATTCGGTAATTGACACCCGTCGATATATTCTGGAATGTCGGAGAATGGTATCCACCATCATAATACGACAGGGCACGGAAGGTCAGCCCGCCACCGGCTTCCTTCTGGAAATAGGCCATCCAAGCCATAGCCCAAGCGTTATCGTAGTCCCTGAAAATTGCTACTTGGGCATCAGTAGCCAATGACTCCGATGCGATATGAAACCAGATCTCACCGTATCGGATCGGATCCTCGGACATATTGCGGTTTACGGTCTTGTCGTTTATCCGGAGGCTCTGGCTTCCGAGTCCTGGGAATGTATGGGCCGTGCTGTCCTCGTCGGCCGATCCGCTCCCGCCAGACTCGCTCCAACCAGTATTCTCATAGCCTGTCCCCTCGAATGATTCCGAGAGGATATCCGGGATTGACTCTCCGGACGACAGGGCATGAGTAGCCGCGGCCACAACGAGCTCGGTATCGGCAACCACCTGGAGAACGATATTCTCCTCGGCGTCATGGACATGAGCGCAATCGGCTACCGCCAGGACATGATCCTGGGTGAGCGTGATCGGGCCGTCGTCGTCGAGGACATTGGTCCCGGTCGCCGGCGCCAGAGTATGAGCCTGGGTGAGCGCGGGAGATTCTGCCGTATGGGAGTTAAGGCACTCCGACACCGACAAGAGGATCGGCGCCGTGTAGGTGACTCGGACCTTGATATAGTCGATATAAACGTCGCCATTCGACCCGCCGGCCAGGCACCCGATCGCCGCGCCGAAGCCGCTCGATCTAACGATGGTATCGCTGAGTGCGGTATATCCCCACCGGTTCGAGGAGCTGCCCCAGGTGTAATCGGTCGCGGTTGTGGTGAGGGCCTGGGGAGTCGAGGCCAGGTTATTCCCGGCCCTGGATCCGTTCTCGTCGAGGAGGCAGATGAAATCTACCGAAACCAGGGCCCCGGCATACCGCCCGTTGACGATAACCTCAACGCCGTCGATCGTCGATCCGGTGGGAACGTCCGAGGTCGTGAAACCGCAATTATATCCCTTCAGGATATAGGACTGATCGGGACTATCGAAGGTGTTTGAGGTGATGCTGGCTTCACCAGCTCCAGCAATATATGACGCATTAACCCAATTGTCATCAGACCACGGAGAATATGATTCGGTGGCGGCCGATCCGACTGTTTTCCAGGCGGTCTGAGCCATTAGACCTGTCCCTCCTCAAGATCGAAAAGGGGAGGCGAGGGCCTCCCCGGATCATCAGGTGGGATCCTGGACGTTGATTTTCCAGGCCGGGATCGTGACCGTGTTTCCGCCGGTAAGGGTCTGCGCCGTGCAAGTCGTAACGTAGAGGAGCTTCGAGTTTGCCGAATCTCCATAACCGACGTGCTGAGCGGATCCGCCGGTATCGACCGTGATGGCGGAGTGCTGGACGGACGTCAGTTTCCGGCCGGAGGTGTCGTCCTCCGGGCCCGTAAAGTCCGTGCCCGAGATCGTCTTGATCGCCAGCTTGTAGGTGGTGATGAGCTCCGTATAGGTTGTCGGTTCCGTGGAGCAGACGGCCACCCGGGTCGCGTTGTTCTTGACGTAATTCAGAAGGGCATCGAGGACGTCATTGTGCGCTGATTTCGCCATGGTTCTCTCCTAATTCACATACTCGTCCTTGGCGCCCAGGCATCCGTCCTGGACCTCAAGGATCGTTCCCTCGTTGAATTCCCCCTCGATCAGGTAGATCTTCCCGTCCTTCATCCATTCGAGAAGGATCGAGGTGCCGAAAGAGGAAACGGGATAGACGGTCCCTGTTACAAGGGGAATATGGGTGGATTTATCGTCGGGTGGAGCCATCCACCGGAAATAAGCCGGGCCCCGGCGGACCATCAGACGACCTCCGTGACCTGGTGCTCATAGGTGAACTGGAGCTGCTCGTCCTCGGCCAGGTTGACGGCCGCGAAAACGACCCTGTTCCAGAGCGTATCAGGAGTCCCCACGGCGGCCGCGGCGTATTCCGTGATCGCCCATCCCCCGACAGGCGCGGTGTGAAGGCTTACCAGCCGGCAGGAGTCGTTCGGATGGGTCGTCTGGAACCTGGTGAAGGTCCCCGTGACCTCATCGACCTCGTTGGCGAGTTGCGTGTCGTTGACAGTCGCCCCGGTCGTCCCGATCCCGATCTTCCCCAGGGTGAACGGGACCGCGGCCGCGTCCCCCCAAAGAGCGGCGAACTGGGCCAGGCCGCCCTTGACCAGGATATTGTGCTTCTCGAAAACCTTCTCCCAGGGCTCCCCGGGACGCTTCCGCTTCTCACAGACGAGCCGCGTCTTGATCCCCGTCTGAGGCGGGCCCATCAGCCAATGGTAGGCGTAAGCCAGTAGCTTCTTCATGTCGATTCTCCTCCCACCGTGTAGGCGAACTGCGGGAAAACCACGTTCCGGACGCTCTGATACTCGTCCCAATTCTGGAAGCGGATCCTGGTCGTCTTGAGGTAGTGCATCCGATTGTGGATCTGCAATTCCTGGAGCTGCTCCCTGAATTTTTCTTCATAGACTTTGGCCAGGGGAACCGCGGCCGCGCCCAGGCGGTAGCACATGAGCTCACCCATCCCGAAAATGTGGAGGTCCGGGAAGCGGGCCATGAAATAGTCCTCGGCGTCGTCGTTCTCGATAACGTCGGGGAGGCCGTTGTAGAGGAGCTTGATCTCGCCTCCGGCTTCCGCCGGCACGGGCTGGATCTCGAACTCCGATCCCCGGACAAGCACCCAGGTCGGGATCGTGGTATCAGCCGAGATATCGGTCGGAACGTGACTCACCTGGGACTCCGATTGAGCCGCGATATCACGTTGTTGTGCGTCGGCCCGCACCAGGAGCGTCCCCTCGTAGAAAACGCTCAGGTCGTCGATAAAGTCGGACGGCATGGCGTAGCGGTTCGGGTCGTCGATCGTGGCCCCGCCGATCACCGTGGCCTCTTTATAGAGAAAATAGAGGCCCTTGAATCCCCCCACCGGAAAACTCATCGTGGCCCTGAAACGGACGCGCTTCATCCACCCGTCGTATTCGGCCGTCGTAAAGTCGCGCCCGTCCCCGAGCTGCTTCACGCCGAGCTTGATATCGGCGTATTTCATTTTTCCGGCGTCCTGGAAACCCGGTGGTTGACCTTGTGCATCCTGAGTTTCCTCCCTTGCGGGTCGTTGTCGAATTTCTTGCCGCAAACCTCACAGGCCGGCCCGGACTTCTCCTCGAGCTTGATCGCCGCCGGAACAGACTCTGAAACCGGAGCTCCGGCCTCCTCCTGAATGGAGGCGGCGGTTATGACACCTCGGACGGACTTCGGTTGCGGTTGCTTCTCGAAAAGAGCTTTGTCCCCAGGGGAGATCTCGATCACCCTCCGGGACCGGAACGACGCCGATCCCCGGATGGCCGCGATGATCTCCGGGTCCGAGGTGCTGAAAACCCCGGCCGGGCTGAAAGTGACGATCTTCGCCGGGATCATCCTGGCGATCCTGTTCTGGTCGAAATAGGGATGCTCTGGAGCGACCTGAATCCGGTAGTTTTTGGACAGGGCCCTGAATTCAACGGTTTCACCCATGACAATCTCCTCCTGGTTTTATTTGGATCCCCTACGCCTCAGATTGCCAGGAACGTGACCGAGCACCCGCTTGGCCGATCGCCTGGCTTCGCTGTATGCGATGGCCGCCGCCTGATCCTGGCCGCGGCCGGCGTTCACTTCCCGACGAATGTTTTCGGAGATTGTCCGCTGAGAGTATCCCCTCTTGAGCGGCATCGGTCCAGCCTACTTCCCGAACGCGATGAAATGAACGGCGCTCAGGGCCGAGAGGTTCGTGGTGTCGGTGATCTGAGCGAGGACCGCGCCGGTCGTGGCTCCCGTCCAGTAGGCCATGACCTTCTTGTTCGTGTAGTCATAGACGAAAACGTAGCCCGCCTGGGGCTCGATCAGGACCAGGTGAACGGCGTTCGGGAAATATCCCGAGAGATCCAGCGACTCCCCGCCCGTAGGATAGGACGAGTCGAACGCGATCGACCCCGCCAGCATCTTCAGGCCCAGGCTGCATTTATCGAGGACAGACCGACCTTCTTTGAGTGTGACTGTAAGTGACATGGTGGTTGTTCTCCTTCAGGAAGGTAACTGCCGGGGGCCGGTTGTCCGACCCCCGGGCTTATGTCTAATCTACCTTTCCTGCCTCAGTAGCCGAGGGCCACGATCCGGACGCCGGTGACGGCGCTCATGCTGGTGGTGTTTGCGACCTCCACATGAACCGCGTCCGCCGACGCCGAGTAATCGCCCCAATAGGCGAGAACCTTTTTGTTGGCGTAATCGTAGGAGAACTCGTAGCCGCCCTTCCCCTCGATGATGACCGCCAGGACAGTCGGCAGCTCCGCCGACAGATCCAGGGCCTCGCCACCCGTCGGATAGCTCGAGTCAAAGTCGATCTCTTTGACGAGAACCTTGAGCTGGTCCCCACCGGGCCCAACCATCCCGAGCTTGACGCTGAAGGTGTTCCGAACTGTGAGTGCCATGTTATTTCTCCTTCCTCATCCGCTCGATCAGGCCGTCCCGACCTCAAAAATGAGGCCGTGCTTCTTGGCGTTGTGGATCTCGAGGCCGATCTGCCCGTAGTATTCGTCGATGATGTAGTGGTCCTTCTTCGCCTGGAGATTCAGCTTGAGCTGAATGTCCATGTTCTGAAGATACCGATAGACGATCTCCTCGATATCGAGGAGGATCCCCGTCCCCGCGAACGGCCCGACGAAATGATCGTCCCGGATCAGGTCAACGTCGCCCACCGCCGAGTGGTAGGACGTCACCTTGACGCCGTATTTGATCGTCACCCCGGAGTCGATCCTCTGCTTGGACGAGGCGAATCCGGAGATCTGGCTCAGGATCAGCGGGCCCGCGAAAAAGAGCTTCGTCGAGCTGCCATACTGGAAAGCGTCCTTCAGGAAGCCTTCCCAGGCGCTCTCCGTCAGGGCCGCGCTGTTCATGTCGAGCTCCGGCGCCCCGCCGGCCTTCAGGAAATACCAGACGCCGCCCGTCTGCCACCGCTTCTGAGCACCCGTGGTGTCCTCTTTCGGCTCACCAAACAGGAACTGGCTCTCCATGTCCCGCTTGAGCTCGACTCCCTTCTTCCGGCGCTCGAAATCCCGGCGATTCCCACCGTAAACGTCGATGTTGTCGGCCGTTTCGGTAATCATCACCGTTTTCGAGAAGATCTGAAGGTAGTTGTAAACCTTCGTCTTGGCCGTCACCAGGGACTCGGGCGAGCTCCAGCCTTCCACCATGGCCGACCCGAGCTTGTAGATGTAGTCGTCCTGGGCCAGGTTCTGTGCGCTCGTCGCGCCCCACCCGCGCACAACCTCGATCGTGAGCGCCGTGTCGTTCACCGACACAACCCTCATCACCTCGGAGGTGCTCAGGTCCTTGACGATATCACCCTCCTGGAGGTGCCCCGTGGCGTCCAGGGGGATCGTCGTCAGCGTGGTCGAGGCAACCGCCGCGCTCGTCTGCGTGTAGTTGGCCAGGAGATCGTCCTCGAACCAGTTGATCGTCGTATCGACGGCCTTGGCCTTGGAGATCTCCTTCATCACCGACACGAACGGCGCCGCGTCCGGTTGGAGCTCGAAAATCATGTCACGGACATCAAGTTTCTTGATGCCCGCCTCGTAACTCTGTGATCCAAAAAGCCCGCGAACATTCGCCATAGCGTTTCTCCTCCGTTAAGATTCGAGCCGCTTGGCGTTCAGTATGTTATCCCGGATTGCCTTCTCCGCCATCTGCCGATCCGTGGGCGCCCCTACACTCGGACTCCCACCTCCACCAGACCTCGAAATCTCAGGCGGCCGCTGCATCTTCGGGATCGTCGCGCGGATCTTCGTCAGATCCGCGTCCGGCCCAAAGATCTCCTTCACAATCTCGTCCGCCATCCCCGACCGCTCCGCCCTCTCAGCCTGTTTCGCCTTGTCGTAAAGCTCGTCCAGGCTCGCGTAGGTGTTCTCGGGTTGCTTCGATATCTCGATCATCCGCGGCCGCAACCTCTCGAACTCCGCCGGGTTCTGCTCCCGCTTCGCCAGCGCCTTCGCCAGCATCTTCCTCTGCTCCCCCACCGATTGCGCCCGCTCCACCCCACGCTCCACCCGACGCTCTATCACGCGGTCCATGTCCGCCTGAAATTTCCGGTATTTCTCCTTGTCCATCAGGTCGTAAGGATCCTCCGGCCATACCGGCTTCTCCGCCTCCTCCTCAACCTGATTCACCATCGGCATCATCGGCGGCGTAGCCATCACGGTCCTCAACTGCCCGCCTAGCTCGCTCACCTTCCGCTCATTGGCTTCAGCATGGGCAATCAAGTCCTCCACCCCGCGTAACCCCTTCTTCCGCATGAAAGCGGCCAGGGCGTCCTCGCTCCGTGGTTGACTCTCTCCCCCCCTGCCATCACCAACGACCTCTCCCGAGCCCATGCCCAGGTCACTCTCGTCGTCCTCACCGACCTCAGCCGTGTTAGGCTTCGGCTTCTCCGGTTCGGCCATGTTCTCTGTCCTCCAAGCCGCCATGTTAGACGGCTATCCCAAATTCAAGTGCGATTAAAATTCCAGGCCCGCCTGTTGTCAAGTCCTAATTCCGCGTCAATATCTACCATGGATAGCCCCCTCTCGAGGAAAACAGGGCCAGATATGGTAAGGGATCGTTTTTCCGAACCTTGACCGATGGGACCCGTGACAGGATCAGCATGAAGGGTGTTTTTTCTCACGATACAGGAGTCTGGTGCTCTCGGGCGCCCGCCGCGGGCGCCCTATCCCCCCCCCGGCCTCCGGCCGGGGGGGCTCATCCTTCTTAGTCGCGGCCGCGTCCAGGCGCCAGGCGCCCGGAGTTGACATAATCTCCCTTATCCGACGCGGCAGAGCGCCGGCGGATCCGGCTCGAGCCCGGCCGGATCTCCCGGGAGAGCCCGGGCGCCCGGGATCCTGGCGCCCGAGGCGCCCGGCCGGAGGCGGGCGCGCTTGCGCTTGGTGCATCATTCCTCAACCAGGACGACCGACCCGGCCATGGTCCAGCCGTCCAGGGCCGCGGGTGAGCGTCGAGCTGCCGAGGCGCCTTCCGGCGGGCCCTGGTGGGATCCATGGCCTCGGTGAGCCCGGGAGCGTGGCCGGCGGCCCGGAGGGCCCGTGCTTGTGCTCGAGGGTGAGCGGGTGCCGGCGTCCTGGTGCCGGAGGATCCTGGCGCCATGGTGGCAGGGCTCGAGGTTGACCAGGTGCAGGGGGAGGGCCGGAGGTCCCTGGTGGGATCCTGGTCCTTTAAGGTAGATGGTAGATCGTGGGGAGTCCGGGAGATCTCGGGGGAGATTAAGAGGGGGGAGCGCGAGGGGGGAGAGAAAGGGGGGAGGCCGGGAGGCCGCGGGCGCCTCCCGGCGGTTGACTAGAGCAGATCGGACCAGGGCCGGAAGCCGTGAGGGCACCGGGCGCCTGGATTGGAGCGGCACCCGTCCGGGCACCGGCCCCGGGAGCGGGCGCCTTTCATCCAGAAGGCGGGCGCCGGGCGATAGGTGCGGCCGAAGCGGACCGAGGCGCCCGGGGCGGAGTTGAGATAGACGCGGAACCGGACGCGGAGCGCGTCGGGGGGCGCCTTGCCGAATCCGCCGAGGGCGGCCCAGGGGCGCCATGGCCGGCGGGCCCATACGATCCCGGCGGCCGTGAGGACATAAGCGGCGCCGTGCTCCAGGTCGAAGGCTCGATCAATTACGCGCTGGCCGTCGAATTTCGCCATGATTGGCCTCAGAGCCCGCGGGCCCGGCGGACCAGGGCGGCGATGCGGTCCGCGAACCAGCAGCCGGCCAGGAAGATCCCGACCAGTAACAGGCACCAGATCGCGCACTCGAGAATGACGACCAGGGCGAACATA
>Ga0316630_10000564_pt1 | contig 11993 bp, 11 predicted proteins | sample OWC_May_M1_C1_D6_FD_207658 | JGI IMG/M metagenome (GOLD analysis project Ga0316630, IMG submission 207658) | Wetland soil microbial communities from Old Woman Creek delta, Ohio, United States - OWC_May_M1_C1_D6_A | ecosystem: Environmental > Terrestrial > Soil > Wetlands | place: USA: Ohio...
TTTCTAAACTAACAATCGCTTGGTCGCAGGTTCAAACCCTGCTGGGCCCACCATCGGGACGTATTGGAAACAGAGCGTACGCGTCATCAACCACCCGGAGCTTGACTTCCTTTTCACACCTTGGGTTTCCAGCCGGGCCGATACTCCCGCTGCCAGAGCGCCATGGCTTGGGAATCGTCAATGATCTTTTTCTTCGCCGGATCGAAGTGAACGGTGTGCCCCACACGGTAGGCGATGTTGCCCAGATGGCAGAGCAACGCGCTCTGCTGGCCCTCCTCGATTTCCGCGTTGGGCTTCTGGCCGGAGCGGATACAGTTGAGGAAGTTTTCAATGTGCACCTTGTCGCCGCCAGGGCCGGTGCCGGCGCCCGTTTCCTTGCCTTTGAGATCGTAAGTTCTATAGCCGCCATCGTCTTGTGTCAGCGAGCCGCCTTCGCCATAGAAAGTGACGAAACCAACCTTCTCGTGCCCGCGACGATGGCAACTGCTGTGGTCCCAAGCCGCGCCCTTCTCGCCAAAATCGTAAACCGCGATGGCGGTGTCCGGCGTCTCCTGGTCATCTTGGTAATGGTAACGACCGCCGTTGCAGGCAATGCGACGCGGGTAATCCACGCCGAGACCCCAGCGAACGATGTCGAGCGCGTGCACACCGTTATTGGCCAGTTCGCCTCCGCCCCAGTGCCAGCGCCAATGCCAGTTATAGTGGACGAGGTTGTCCAGGTAGGGGCGCTCCGGCACCGGCCCTTGCCAAAGCGTGTAGTCGAGGTGCGGCGGCACCGGTACTTGTTTGCCCCGGCCAATGGAGCCGCGGGCATTGTTGTACCAGCAGCGGGCGAACAACACCTTGCCAATCATGCCGGCGCGCAGCTTCTCCATTCCCTCGATGACGCCCGGCCAACTCCGGCGCTGCGTGCCCATCTGGACAACGCGCTGGTATTTGCGCGCCGCGGCGACCATCCACTCGCCTTCGCGCGGATTGTGGCTGCCGGGTTTCTCCACATACACGTGCTTGCGGGCCGCGCAGGCCAGGATCGTCGCGGGCGCATGCCAAAAATTGGGGGCGGCAATGAACAGCGCGTCCACGGCACCGTCATCGAGGATGCGCCGGAAGTCTTTGACGCCTTTCGCGGGCCGCGGCTGCTTGTCAGACGCCGCCTTCGCCGCGCGCGCCAGACGTGAGTCATCCACGTCGCACACATACGCGATTTCCACATCGGGGATTTGCCGCAGGGCCTGGATGTGATCGAAGCCGCGCCCGAGGCCCATGACGCCGACCACGAGTGTGTGGCCCGGCGACTCAGCCGCGCCCAGCCGGGATAGGGGACCGACGGTGGCCAAACTGGCGCCGACGAGTGTGGTCTGCTTCAGAAAGGTCCGGCGGCGGATGGAAGGACTCATGAGATTACGCTGCCGGGAGCTTCCAGGGAGCACGGTAGGCGTAGCTTAACCGTTTGCTGGCGTCGGCATCGCCGATGATCTCTTCTTTGGCCGGGTCCCACTTGATCTTTCGCCCCAGGCGCGCGGCGACGTTGCCCAGATGACATACCGTGGCCGAGCGATGGCCGATGGCCACGTCGCAGATGGGCAGCTTACGGGTCTTGATGCAGTCGAGCCAGTTCTGGTGATGGTTCCTGCATTCCGGGAGATGCACTTCGTCGGCGGCGAGCGGTGTCGTAAGCACGTCTTTCACCGTCGATTCCAGTTTGCCGCGGTCCACATAGATGATGCCGTCCTGCCCCTCGAACGTGGTGCCGATGCGATGGCTCTGGCCGCAAACGACCTTCACTCCGTTGGCGTAGGTGTAGGTAATGTCGAACCAGGAAGGCACTTCGTAACGCTTCTGCGGATCATAGTCGGCGCGCGCTTCGATTTCGACCGGGCCGGTTTCGTCCATGCCCAGTCCCCACTGGGTGATGTCGAGATGATGGGCGCCCCAGTTGGTCATCTGGCCGCCGGAATAGTCCCAGAAGAAACGAAAATAGTAGTGGACGCGGTGTTTGTTGTAAGCCCGCCAAGGCGCCGGCCCGAGCCACATGTCGTAATCCAGTCCCGCGGGAGGTTCGCCGTCCGGCACGGGCGCCTCTTTGGTCCAGTTGACGCCCGGCAGACCGACGCGCACGTTCTTGACGTCGCCGATGCGGCCGGAGCGGATATATTCGCAGGCACGGCGGAATTTTTGGTCCGGCCAGGACCGTTGCTGGCTGCCGGTCTGCAGGATGCGGTTGTACTTGCGGGCCAGCTTCAGCAGCACCTGGCCTTCATGCACCGTGAGGGTGAGCGGTTTCTCGCAATAGACATCCTTGCCTGCCTCCATGGCGTGGGCGGCCGGCAGGGCATGCCAGTGGTCCGGCGTGGCGATAAGCACGGCATCGATTTCCTTGCTCTCGAGCATCTTCCGGTAATCGGAGTAAACAGCGCACGGACGCTTGTTCGTGTCTTCCACCAGCTTTTTGGCCTTGGCCACGTTGTTCTTGTCCACGTCGCACACGGCGACGGCGTTCTTGATGATCGCCCGCATGTTGCTGATGCCCTGGCTGCCGACGCCAATGAAGCCGACGCGAATGAATTCGCTGGGGCTGTCGCCGGTGGCGGCTTGGGTCCGGTTGAGGAAGAGGTTGGGGGCCGCCAGACCCAAACCTAAACCGATGGTGCTGTTTCGAGTTTGGCGGAGAAACTCACGTCGGGGAATTCTTTGTTGTTGTGACATGGCGGTTATTTCATGGTTTTTCGCAGACTTGTCAACGGCGACGACCTCAGTGTGGCGCGCGCCCAATTGGCCGCGCCGTTACCATCAGGGATGTTGACGCCTCAAACGCGCGGGAATTCAACCTGAACGATTGTTTTCTCATCCGAAGCCATTTCAGGCCGATATATTACGTAAGGCCATTGCGCAAAGTGGTGGCTGATACAAGCAGAAGTGCGTCATGGAAAAGTCATTCTGACAGTATGAACTTGTTGCAGTTGGTGCGTTTGAAATCCAGCAATCCGGCGAACCGATTGCGGGTCATCGAGGAGGTTTGCCGGTCCAACAAACCGGGAAGCGTGGACATCTTGCTGCCGGCGGTTCAGGATGAGGACGAGGAAGTGCGAAAGGCCGCCATCAAAGGTCTAAGCTCGGCCCGAGACCAACGGGCCGTGCCCGGATTGATGGAGGCGCTAAACGATGCGCAAGGCGGGGTTCGCGCCGAAGCCGCCCGCGCGCTGGGAGTCTTTGGCGGTGTGGAATCCCAGCCGGCGTTGGTGCCACTGCTCCGCGACCCCGACATTGCGGTTCGCCGGGCCGCGGCCTGCGCCCTGGAAGGCCTGCGATGGCATCCGGCGAATGAAGAACAGCGCGCCCTGCTGGCATTGGCGGCGGGCCGGTACCGGGAGGCCGCGCGAGAAAGCTCCTCGATCCTGGATTTCCTGCTGGCAGAACTGAAAGAAGCGCCCCCATCGAAACGCAAGGAACTGGTGGACGTCTTGTCCGACATCCCTGAAGACCGCACCCAGGACACCATCTTTCTGCTCAAAGATCCTGACGCCAACGTGCGGGTCGCCGCCATCCACGGCTTAGCCAAGAAAGGCCCCGAACGATTTATGGACTGGCTGCTTAACGCCTTGCAGGATCAGGACTGGCACGTCCGCCTCACGAGCCTGGAAATCCTGGGCAAGATGGCCAAGTACGAACTCTGGCAGCACTTCGCCGGCGTGCTGAATGACAAGAACTGGGAAGTGCGCGCCGCCGCCGTTCGCGCCTTGGGCAAGGTCAATGATCCGGTGGTCGTCGAATCCATTCTTCCCATGCTTCAGGACCGGGACACGGATGTGCGCTACGCGGCGGCCGACATGCTCGGTCTGCTCCTGGATCCGCGCGCGATGGAGCCCCTGATCGAGGCCCTGACGGACCCGGAACGCGTCGTGCGACAAACTGCGGCCTCGGCCTTGGAGCGTATTGATCCCAATTGGGAAAACTCCGAGGCCGCGCAGCAAGCCATTCCGCGTTTGGAAGCCGCCTTGAACGACACGGAATATTGGGTGCGCACGACAGCCACGGAAGCCCTCGCCCGAATACGCGGCGACGTGATCAGTCTGCCTCCCGAACAAATCCTGCAGCAGAAGCAGGAGACCCAGTTCCTGAGCAAACTGAAATTGGTTTGAGGTTCCCGGCGGCCAAGCCGGGCCGCGCCATCCCTGGGTCGAGTGGACGCCTCATGCCGGCACGCCCCGTGCCCCTGGCCGGACGTCTCTCATTGCGTTGAGACAAAGCCTCCGCCGATATTTTCCTTTATTCCCTCGGAGAAACCAAGAAAGGTTTGGCCGTGAGCAAGAAACGGCGCCGCCTTCGTGGCCAGGCCCTGCAGCCTGCTTCGCCTGTCTCAGCCTCCAGCGCAGAGCCACCGCGCGTTTTACAGGCAGCCGGTCGGATTGCGTTCACCGGCTGGCGCAAGTGGGCCTGGCGCGCCGCGTTGCTGGTCTTGGTTCCCGCCGTGATCCTGGGGTTTGCTGAGGCGCTGCTGCGTCTTTGCGGTTACGGGTATCCCACCACCTATTTTGTGGCGACCGAGGGAGGAACAAACCTCACGACCAATCCGAAATTCGGGTGGCAGTTCATGCCGCGCAAAACCGCCACGCAGCCGTACCCCTTGTTGATGGCCGCGCAGAAACCGCCCGGGACTTTCCGGATCTTCATCCTGGGCGAGTCGGCTGCTCAAGGCACGCCCGCGCCGGCCTTCGGCTTCGCGCGCATTTTGGAGGTGATGCTGGAAAAGCAATTTCCGGAAATGCGGTTCGAGGTGGTCAACACCGCGATGCGGGGAATCAACTCCCATGTCATCCGGTTGATCGCACGCGAATGCATTCGCCACGAGCCGGACCTGTTTATTGTCTATATGGGCAACAACGAAGCGGTGGGCCTCTACATGCCGGAGCCCGACCGCATCAATTTGACGCCCCACCTCGGACTGTTGCGCACGATCCAATGGATCAAAGCCACCAAGCTGGCGCAGTTGATGGACAGCCTGGCTTGCACCCTGCGGAAGGATGCCAAGACCAAAAAGGAAAAAAGCGACATGGCCCAATTCCGAGAGAAGCGCCTGGCGGCCGACGATCCGCGCAAGCATGCCGTGTACGACAATTTTCAGGCCAACCTGACGGACCTCTGCCAGACCACCTGCCGGTCCGGCGCCAAGGTGGTTGTGGCCACCGTGGCGGTGAACCTGCAAGACTGCCCGCCGCTCGGCGCGATGCACCCCTCCGGCCTCGCGCCGCAGGATTTGTCCCGCTGGGACGCCGCTTACGCGCACGGCACCAACGCCGAAGCCCGCGGCCTGCCGGAGCAAGCGATCCCGCATTACCTCGAAGCGGCCCGCTGGGACGACCACTTTGCCGATCTCCATTTTCGCCTGGGCCGGTGCTATCGGGCGACCGGTCAGCTCGACAAAGCGCGCGAGCATTACGAACGGGGCCGGGACTGGGACACGCTCCAATTCCGCACCGACAGCCGGTTGAACCGCATCGTTCGTGAAGTCGCCCGCTCGCAGAAGGATCCCGGTCTCTTCCTGGTCGATGCCGAAAAAGCGTTTGCCGAACATGCCGCCAGCGAAGGTCGTCTTCCGGGCAGCCGTTGGTTCCATGAACACGTGCATCTGACTTTCGACGGTGACTACCTGCTCGCGCAAACCATCCTGCCCACGGTCGTGGACGCCTTGGGCCTCCGCCTGACTTCAAAAGGACTGGGTCCAGGTCCACGTCCGGTTCCGACCCGGCAGGAATGCGCGGAGGCGCTGGCCTTCACCGCCTGGGATGAAGTCGATGTGGCCGCCGCCATGACCCAGTTCACCGCCAAGCCGCCCTTCCTCGATCAACTCGACCACGCGGAGCGGCAAGCCCGCGCTGAGGCCGCCATTGCGAGCCGCGTCAAAAGCACGACCTCAGAGGACCTCCAGCGTTGCGCCGTCACGTATCGTGCCGCCCTGGCACGCCGGCCCAATGACTGGCAGATTCATTTCAATTTCGGCAATCTGCTGCGCAACCTTGGCGACCACGCCAGCGCGGCCACCGAATACCAGGCGGCGGTCCGCCTGATGCCTTACTTCCTGCCCATGCGCATCAGCCTGGTGGAAGCCTTGTGGAAGACTGGTCGGCGCGACGAGGCCCGCCGGCAACTGGCCGACACGCTGCACATCGATCCGAATTACGCGCCTGCCCTGGACGCCCTGGCTCAAATCACTCCCAAACGCCCGCGCTGAGCGACTTGGACGTGAGGTCGCCATCGGAAAGATCATCCACGGCGACCGTGGCTGCGCTTGTGAGAGCGCGGCAGACTCTGCAGAAGCGGCTAAAGAACAGGACGCTGGATTAAGAACCGCCGCGCCGCGCCGATACTTGCCAGCAGATGCTCGGCGGTCCCGACATTTCGCCGATTTAGCGCAAGAGATTGCCTCCCTGTTCCTCAGCGCATGGCGGTGCGGGACCACCACACATCAAGTTGCTTGCGCAACCGCGATACGCGCCCGGCAGCCTTATCCGCAAGGTCGGCCTTCTCCCACGGATCGTTCTTGAGGTTGTGCAGCTCCGGCCTGCCTTGGGTAATTGAGCTTGGGTTCGGGACAATCAGCTTCCACCAACCCTCAATAACAAAGCGGCGCTCCAGGCTGAGCGTCGGCGCGTCCACGTCCGCGATGTTGTGGGTGTATTGCTCGCCAAAGATGCGCTCCCGTTTGGCGACCGCGCGCGGCTCCGTCAGGTTGATCCCCGGCAATCCGTCCGGCAGGGGCGTTTTCAACCGCGCGGCGAGCGTGGGCCAAAGATCCACGTTACTCGCCAGATGTTCCTTGTCCCTCCGCGGCTGCACCCGGCCCGGCCAGGAAACCAGGATGGGCGTGCGGACGCCGCCTTCGTAGGGGGTGAGCTTGGAACGCGGAGCGAAACGGTTGGTCTGCGCCGGATCTTGAATCCAGCCGTTGTCGGTCGTGTAGAGGACGAGGGTGTTCGTGCGCTGGCCGCGTTGGTCGAGGTGATCGAGCAGCTCGCCGCAGGTGCGATCGAACCATTCCACGCAAGCCCAGTAATGCGCGACCGGCGCGGTGGGCGCGACCTTGAGATACTTCTGAAGCAACTCCCGCGGGGGCGTGTGCGGCGCGTGCGGCAACATGGGCGCATACCAGACCAGCCAGGGCTTCTCGCCCGCTTGCTCGATAAACCGATAGATCGGCTCCAGTCCCTTGCGCCCGATGTCAAGCCCCGCGTCGCCGTGGCGGCTGCCCTTGGCCTCGCCCTGCGTCATCGCGTGCGTGAAGCCGGCAGTCTTCACCGGGTCGCCTTCCCACCACTTGCCCGTTTCGAGCGCGAGGTAGCCGCGCGAAACCAGGTCGCGCACGAAGTTGGGGCGCCGGCGGAAATTCTCGATGATGGTGTTGTAGTAGTACGCGTATTGCGGATTGCCACGCGCGGTCATCGCGTTGACGCCCTGGTCCGGCAGCGTGGGGTCGTTGCCCGTGACACCATGCTGATGCGGGTAAAGTCCCGTGACGATGCTGGCCAGTGACGGCCGGCAAAGCGGCACCGGCGAGTAGCCGCGCTCGAACGTCAGCGACTGCGCGGCCAGGCGGTCGAGGTTTGGGGTCTGGACATGGGGGTGGCCCATGAAACCGTAGTCGGCCCACGCATGGTCGTCCGAGATGATCAACAGAATGTTGGGTTGGCGTTCGACGGAGTGAGCGGAGAAGCCCGCCGTCGCCGCGATTGTTCCGACCAGAAAGGCTTGGATGAGCGCTTTCATTTTCCGATAAGGCCGAGTTCCGCCACCGAGGCCCAAGGCCCGCCGTTGACTTCCGACAACGCGCGCAACATCACGTAGCGGCGCTGTGCCGGCTCGCATATCACTGTCTGGGTTTTCCGGGTTTTCTGGAGCGTGGCTTTGGCGACCGGCTGGCCGAACTGGTCCGGCGTGTTGCTGACGAAGAATTCGCAGTCTTTGATCGCGCCGTTCCAGCCGCTGTCCTGCCGGGCGAGGTAGCGGAAGCCGCGGATGGTGTGTTCGGCGCCGAGGTCAATGACCAGTTCGTGCGGATGCTTCTTCACTACGCCCTGAAACTGCGTGTGCCAGAGCGTGGCGGGATTCCCGTCGATGGCGTGGCGGGCGAACCGCTGGTTGAAGGCCGATTCACTGCTGGCGCGAACGATTTTCCAGTTGGCGTTCGGAATGAGGTCCTCGGAGGGAAGCGACTCCATGCGCGCGACGGCTTTTCCTTTCGCCGCCGGTGGCGCAGCCTCGCCGAACTTCGCACGGCGGTCCTTCTCGTGGAGCGCCGTGTCATGGAAGATCCCTTCCTGCACCGGCTCGTGCGCCTTCTCGGCGAAGGCCGTGAGCTTCGCCAGCACGTCGCGATTCGCCGCCGCGACGTTGTTCTGCTCGCTGATGTCCTGGCTCAAGTCGTAAAGCTCCCACGGCTGGTTCGGGCGCGGGCGGATCGCTTTCCATGTTCCCATGCGCACCGCCGTCTCCGGCCCCAGTTCCCAATACAGGAACTCGTGCTGAGGCTGCTTCCGCCCCGCGGCGGCTTCGCCGAGCAGCTCTGGCACGATGGAAAGGCCGTCAATGTCCTTCGGCGGCGGCACGCCCGCCAGTTCGGCCACCGTGGGCAGCACGTCGGGGAAATACCACAGCAGATCGCTCACGCGGCCCGGTTTGATCTGGCCCGGCCAGCGCACGAGCATCGGGATGCGCAACCCGCCTTCGTAGAGATTGCCCTTCTTGCCGCGGAAGAACACGCCGGTCTTCGGATCGACATTCGCGCTGTGGAACCCACGCGGCGCATCCTTCGTCGGGAAATAATTGGCACCGCCGTTGTCGCCGCTGAAGAAGACGATGGTCCGCTTGTCCAGGCCGAGTTCCTTGAGCAAGGCCAACAACTCACCCACCTGCCGGTCCACCATGTGGACCATCGCGGCGTAGCGCTTCGCTTCCTCGGGCCAATCCTTGTCCTTGAACCGCGCCCAGGCCGGATCGGTGTCCGGGATGTCGAACCACCCGTGCGGCGGCGTGACCGGCAGGTAGCAGTAAAACGGCCGGTCCTGGTTGGCGCGGATGAACTTCATCGCCTCCGCCACGATCACGTAGTGCGAATACGTCTGACCGCTGCGCCCACCCTGGTTGCCGGGAAGCGGCAGTTCCTCACTGTTGCGGACGATGTAGGCTGGATAGTAGGAGTGGGCGTGAACCTGGTCGTAGTAACCGACGAACAGGTCGAACCCATGCTTCTCCGGCACGCCGGTTGAGCCGCGTCCACCGCAGCCCCATTTGCCGAATCCGCCCGTGGCATAGCCGGCCCGCTTCAGCACCGACGCGATGGTTTCCTCGCCCTCGCGCAACGGCGTGCCGCCACCGTTTGACCTTACGGACGTGTGCCCGCTGTGCTTGCCGGTCATCAAGCAGCAGCGCGTGGGCGCGCACACTGATGACCCGGCCAACGCCTGCGTGAACCGCACCCCCTCCGCCGCCATGCGGTCCAGGTTCGGCGTCTTGAGATGCAGATTCCCCATGCAGGACAACTCGTAGTAACCGAGTTCATCCGACACGATGTGGATAAGGTTGGGCTTGCGATCGGCGGCGTGGGCGGAGAAATCGGCGATCCAGGCCACGGCCACCAGAAGGGTCAACAGGCGAAAAGGCATCCGGCAGTTCATGACAGGGATTCAATACCGGAAGGCCGGGCGGATTCAACCCAAGAACCGAGATTGCCACAAAGAACATCGAGGGCTATTCAAATCCGGCGTTCGGATACAACGCTTCAAACGGTTCTTAAGTGACTATGCCAGCCCGGCGTTGTGGCTAGCATGAAGGAAGGGGAGGAGAGAATTGTGCCGCAGTTCCAGAAAAGCAAGGGTGTGTTGATTGTAACCGCAGCTCTGGAATTATCGGAGAATCAAGTCACCCACTTTTACTCTACGCGCAAGAACACTGACGAGATGCTGAAGCTCTTGGAAGTCCTGCTCGTCAAGTACACCGATCAGTCACGAATCTACTTCTCCTGGGACGCTGCCTCTTGGCACGCGTCGAAGAGACTTTACGCACGGGTTAAAGAGGTTAACTCGTCCAAGTATCGGGCGACGCACAAATGCCCTCTGGTCAAATTGGCACCCTTACCATCCCGTGCTCAGTTTTTGAACGTCATCGAGTCTGTGTTCAGTGGAATGGCCACGGCCGTGATCCACAACAGCGATTATCAATCCAAGGACGAAGCAAAGGCTGCCATTGATCGGCACTTCGCCGAGCGGAACCAGCATTTTCGCATGAATCCTCAAAGAGCAGGAGGCAAGATTTGGGGAGACGAACTCGTTGCACCTAGGTTTAGCAAGAGCAACAACTGTAAAGCCCCCCGATACATGCAGCAGCGGTAGCAATGTGTTTGTTTCTTGCCTTCCGGCGAGCAGGACATTCACGCCTTCGCAGAGAGTCGGCGCGGGCGCAGGCGCCGGTCACCGGCTGGTTGATGGTGGAGCGTTGATGGTTGATGGGCATGTCGTCGGTCTTCACCATGTCCGAAGCAGCCGAGGGCCGGCGGACATTCAGAATTCAGCATGCAGACTGCGGAAGGAAAGACCTGCGGTTGTCGCCATTGGCAGCTATGCAGGCGAAAGCGGTCACCGGCTCCCAAAGGCCCACGTCAATTAATGCGCGTCACCTTCCCTGGCTGGAGACTGTCAAAGGCCTGCATTACACGCGCTTGGTGCGGCTGAAGCGATGTCCAGTGATTGGTGGGCAGGACCAGAATGGCCAGCGGCAGCGCAGGCAGGTGTTGCTGATATTCCAAGTTCTTGTCGGCCGTCACAAAGATCTCGAAACCGCCGTCCACCAGAAGCTGAAGGAGCCGTCCATTCTTGATGCCGCCCCAGCCGACGTCAGTCACGGTTTTCACATCGTGGTTGGTCAGCCAGCGTTTGAGGCGCCCGGGCACGCACTCGTCGAGCATTATGCGCATGGCTGGAGCGCTTGGCGGAGCAGAGAGTCCTTCGAGAGTTCCAGCACCCGCAGCGCCTGCCGCTGGGAAACACTGGGAAAGTCCTCCAGGAACTCCGCCAGATCGTCGCCGGCCTCCAGGTAGTCAAACAAAGTCTGTACCGGGACGCGCGTGCCGGCAAACACCGGCGTGCCGCTCATGATTTCGGGATCCACGACGATGACTTGCCGCACATGCTCAACCGCGTTCATGGGGCAACGGTAAGTCCGGGTCTGAGCGAAATCAAGACGGCATCGGGCTTGCCGCCGTAGAAGCCGCGTGCGATCTCCTCCCGCAGCTTCAGGGCCTCGGCCGGATCGGTCGAGCGCACCAAGCGGTCGGCCAGCGACGACAGTTCGGTGCCGGTGAGCTGCCGCTGCGCATCCAGCCGGTAGGCAAACCGAATGACCCGCGCCTGCTCTTCCAGCGGCAGGGCTTCGATCTCTTGAATGACTTGTTCCACCGTCACCGGCCAAGGCTACGCTGCGGATATCCTCGCGTCAACCGCGGGTGGACAGGATTTGGACACCGAGCAACTCAACGGCATGAGCTTCCTGCGCACTCATCTCGAACCGAAGCTGTCACCGCAGCGGCTTCCGCACCAGGCGCACGACCACGTACTCAAGTCAGAGGAGCGCCGTCGTAGCGTATTCACGACCGCGTGCCATTACGACCTCGAGAATCCGGTGCGGGACGAACTGATGAAGCATCCCGCCGAATGGCCCTTCAATGGCGCCATCGTCTCCGGCTACCCAACGCTGCATCCGCTCCAAGAAGATTTCTGGCGGAAGTTCTGGACGCTCTACGCGCAGGCAAGGCAGCCGCACGCTGGGAATATCCTTCGACCTCCCATCCGGCAGCAGTAGCAGCCGAGGTGAGGAGAGCCAGAGCAACTGCCGACGGTCGTTGGATCGCGCCAAGGAACTTCCGAGCGATGATCTGCAACGCGCGAGCGTCTTGGAGTGCGGCAGTCCTCTGCCGCTTTGGGTGGGGCGCTTGGAAGGCGGCAGAG
>Ga0316630_10000565_pt1 | contig 11980 bp, 16 predicted proteins | sample OWC_May_M1_C1_D6_FD_207658 | JGI IMG/M metagenome (GOLD analysis project Ga0316630, IMG submission 207658) | Wetland soil microbial communities from Old Woman Creek delta, Ohio, United States - OWC_May_M1_C1_D6_A | ecosystem: Environmental > Terrestrial > Soil > Wetlands | place: USA: Ohio...
CGGCTCCGCGCGTTCGCCCGCGAACGGTTCGCGTGGGACAGGTACGTGAAGTCGTACGCGACGCTGCTCAACGGGTTCGACGCCCTGTGGGACGCCGATGCCAAGCCCCACGTCCAGCGCCGCCTCGACGCGTTCTACCGGTCGCTCCGACCCGGCACGTACCCACTCGACGTGCTGGTCAAGGCGTACCGCAAGGCGACCGGCATGGCCGACCAAGCGGCCCCGAACCGGCGCATCCTCCACGACACCGTGCGGGCGGGCGGGCAACTGACCTTCACGTCCGACAAGGCCGGGGACGGCATCGGCATCCGATGGCCGGGGTAGCCGTCGTCCCCCACCTCTACGACGTGAAGTGGTCGCGGGACCTCAACCGCGTCCTGACCGGCGAGTTCGGCACCGTCACCCCGTACCGGCACGACTCCTACCTCCCCGCCCGGTCGCTGCAGCACGCGTGGATGGCGAACGCCCTGCCCGTGATGCGGCGGGACGGCTACCGGGTGGCCCTGTTCGCCAACCTCTTGGAGGACTGGACCCCGGACATCGTGAAGGCCACCGGGGTCGGCTCCGTGGTGGGCATCGTCCACGGGTCCAACTTCCAAGCATCCGAACCGGGGGCGACCGCCCGCCTACGCACGTACGAGCGGGCCGTGGCCGAGGGGGCGACGGTCATGGTGGCGACCCATTGGCTGGCCGAACAGTTGCCGTACCCCACGACGGTCGTGGGACTGCCCGTGTTGACAGCACGCACCACCCCGCGCACCGGCACCGACATCCTGTGGAACCACCGCCTCTCGTCCGAGAAGGGCGTGAAGGAGTTGGTGGCGCTCCCTGCGTCCATCCGCGCCCGCATCGTGGTCACCGCCCCCAAGTTCGCGGCGGTGTCCGTGCCCAAGGTCCGCGCGGCCATCAGCCGCGTCTACCTCGGCCTCCCTGACGCTGCCTACATGGGCGTCGTGGACGGGTGCGGCTACGGGTTGTCCACGTCCCACTACGACAACTTCGGCTACAGCGTGGCCGACGCCACCATGCGGGGCCTGTGCGTGTTCGTCCCCGACACGTACGAGACTGCCTACCGCGAGACCATGCCCGCGGACCTCCGATACCGGGACGCCGCCGACCTCGCGGAGCGCATCGACCACTACGACCGGCACCCGGACGAACGTGCCGCGGTGGTCACGCGCGCGCAGGATGGGTTCGCCCGGTTCGCCCCCGACCGTTGGCTGGAAGCCGTCCGGGTTGTGGTGACAACTTAGGGAGTTGACGGACTGTCGCGCCCTGTCATACCGTCGGCTCACGGCACCCGCCGAACACACGGAGACCGACCGATGCAGACCGCGACCACCAACGACTTCTGGACCCGCATCCGCCGCGAGGACGCCGCCGCCGATGCCCACGGCGAGGGCCGGTCGTGCGGTCACGAAGACTGCGACATGGAACCCTGCCAGTTCCCCATCGTCCGCCGGGACGCCATCCGCGCGGACAACCGCGGCGGGTTGGTCGCGGAGGCGTCCACGCTGGGCCTCGCCCCCGGCGCGTGGCCGTTGGTCATCCGGGTTCCCGACCGGTTCGGTGCCCTGCTCGACTTCGACCGCCTGTCCATCGACCGCGACGACGACGGGGACGTGATGATGGTCGAGTACGCGCGGCACGACCGCAACCGCCGCTTCGTCATCGCGGTGCTGAACGACTGACATGACAACTTAGGGAGTTGACACAAGCCCCGTGCCTGTCGGAACATCGGCTTGCACGGGGCACCCCGCCCCGACAAGGAGACACCGATGGCCCGCCTGACGATTGCCGCCCTCACCAACGAGACCCGCGGCTCCCGCTTCTTCGAGTTCCACAGCGGCGACCACTTCCACTTCGCGGGCACGTACGCGGTGGACGTGGACGACGACCTCATGGGCACCCCCGAGGGGTGGGCGCTCGTTGACGAGGCCATGTTCGCCATCGGCAACCGGCAGCGGCCCGACGCCAACGGGACCAACTGGCCCGCGTTCGTGCGGTCCCTCTCCGTGGCCGACGCCCTCATCGTGTTCCCCGACGTGCGCGACGCCTTCTACGAGGCTGACGTGACGGTCCACGCGGTCGAGAACTTCGGCTTCCGCGCTCACCCGTGCCGCCTGACCGTGGACGACGACGGCATCGTCCTCACGATGCGCCCGCGCTGACCCACCCACCCACGGGGGCCGGGACACCGGCCCCCACCACACCCCGCAGGAGACACCGATGGACCCCCGCCCCAACCTCATCAACCTCCCCGCCGCCACGTGCAGCGTGTCGGGCATGAACTTCCGGTGCAGCGAACCGGCCACCCACCGCCTCATCGACTCGATGGGCGACATCCCGCCCGCGGACGTGTGCGCCTACCACGCGCACCGGTTCACCCGGACCACCCGCGGCTACCGGCACAACCCCCGCCTCAGCGCCATCGTCCGCTGAGCGCCCCAAGGAACGACGGAGGCACCCCATGAAGGTCATCGGCATCCACGGGGAACCACTCCCCGGCATCCCCACGCCTCGGTTGGCTCAGGCGGGCGGGGGCAAGGCGTACTTCGTCCCCAACACGTCCGAACTGTCGCGCGACCGCCTCCCCGGCGTGTGGTACCTGTACCAGCCCGAGCAGGGGTACGCGCCTACGGACGGGTCCGAGGTCCGGTTCGTCCGCGTGGTGGACGCGACAACTTAGGGAGTTGACGCGGTGTCGGGTGCTGTGGTCCAATCGTCTCACGGCACCCCCGCCGCCCGCACTCACCGGAGGCACCCGATGGCCCGCAACACCACCACCACCGCCACCTTCGCGGAGTACGCTCCGTTCTTCGCGGCCTCCCCGGCCACGGCCATCTCCGTCGTTCACGGGGACACGTTCGCGGTCGTGACCCGCGACGGGCACGTCATCCCGTGCGAGTCCGAAGCCGAGTCCGCTCGGGTCATGGAACTCCTGACCCGCCCCGGCGCGGTCGTGGACGATGCGGCCCTGTTCCGCTGCACGTGCGGGCGGACGGTCCGCCACACGTCCCCCGCCAACGGCTACGACAAGTGCCCGTGGTGCAACACCTTCCCCTCCCCGGACCTCGGCGCGACCATCGACCGCTTCCACACCGGCCATCGGTTCTGGGGTGGCGACGACACGGACTGGCGCTGCATGGACTGCGACACCCGCCACCACTCGCATCGCAAGTACGCGGGCGACGCGGACTACGCGTGGACCGTGGACCGCGCGGCCAAGTCGTACGCTGACACGCCGACCCTGTAGCATCCCCCGCGGCGGACCCCCGGCATCCCCCCTGCCGGGGGTCCCGCCATGTCAGTCGCCTGACCGCCGCGCCATGATGCGGAGGCAGGACTCGCACGTCTTGCCCGACGTGGGCACGTCGTCGGACACCCCCGCATTGGGCGCGATGTAGCGCCCGCACAGCGTCGTCACCACGAAGGCGCGCGAGGGGATGACCGCGTGCCATGACCGGATGCGACGCCACACGTACCTGTCCACCATCAACCTCCTACGAACGCGTCGAGACAGGCACGGCACACGGGGGCGAACACCGGGGGACCATGGCGACCGGATGAGGTCGGGGCATGGTCAGGCACCCGCACCCCACACAGGGGGCGGTGAGCGATGACGATGTGCCACGTGCCGACCATCACCCACGACCCCCGCGGAGGAACATGGGCCTGAGCGCCACGGAGCGCCGCGCTGTTCATGGGGGCATAGTGAATGGACCCGGCCAAACCTACAACCCGGCTCCGTTGACGAGGCGGGCGCTCCGGGGACATCATGCGGACGCCATGGCACGACCCACCGCACTCACCCCCGACACGGCCAAGCGCATCATCGACGCCATCCGGCTCGGCAACTACGCGACCGTCGCCTGTCAGTTGGCGGGCATTGACGACGCCACCTTCTACCGCTGGATGGAGCGTGGGGAGGACCACGATGACGGCACACCCGGCGAGGAACCGTTCCGCGAGTTCCGCGAGTCCGTCAAGCGTGCTGAGGCGGAAGCCGAGGCCATGGCGGTCGGGACGTTGGTGGTCGCCAGCCGGAACAACGCCTCCGACGCCCTCCGGTTCCTCGAGCGACGGTATCCCAAGCGGTGGCGACCGCAGTACACCACCGAAGTCACCGGGGCCGACGGTGGACCCGTCGCCATCGAGATTGCCCGCACCTTGGAGGGGATGAGTGACGCTGACCTCGCTGCCGTCCGACGAACGCTCGCGGGCGCTGTTGGCGGACCTGTTGACGGCGGAGGAGACCCGACGGGCGAGGATTAGGCGGTACGACTGGCGCGGGGAGCGGTGCGTCCACCACACCCCCGAGGACCCGTACATCGAGGGGTTGTGCCAGCACAGCCGACCGCACCAACGACTGCCCGGTGGCGGGTGGCGGGTGTGGGCCATCATGGCGGGCCGGGGATGGGGCAAGACCCGGACGGGTGCCGAGGCGGTTCGGGAGTGGTCCGAACGCTACAGCCGCATCGGCCTCATCGCGGCCACCAAGGGCGACGCGCGGGAGATTATGGTGGAGGGGGAGTCGGGCATCCTGTCCGTGTTCCCACCCGACCGACCGGCGCGGTACATCGCCAACCGGCTCAGGTTGGAGTTCCCATCGGGGTCCATCGGCACCATCTACACGGCGGACGAACCCGACCGCCTCCGTGGCCCTCAGCACACCAAGTTGTGGGCGGACGAACTGTCCGTGTGGCGCTACCCCGAGGCGTGGAACATGGCGATGCTCGGGCTGCGGTTGGGGGATGACCCACAGGTCATCGCCACCTTCACTCCGAAGCCGACCCACCTCGTCAAGGAGTTGCGCGACCGCTCCAAGTTGGAGTTCGACCCCGCGGGACGTGTCATCCTGACCCGCGGCTCCACGTACGAGAACGCGCCGAACCTCGCCCCGTCGTTCCTCTCGGAGATTGTCCAGAAGTACGAGGGGACCCGGTTGGGTCGGCAGGAGTTGCACGCCGAGGTCTTGGAGGACATCGAAGGTGCGTTGTGGTCAACGGCCCTCATCGAGCCGTTCCGGGTGGCGGTGGCCCCGGACATGGCGCGCGTCGTCGTCGCGGTTGACCCGGCGGTCACCCATGGCGAGGACAGCGACGCCACGGGCGTCGTCGTGGCGGGCAAGGGAGTCGATGGGGACTACTACGTCATGGCATCCGACGAACTTCGGGTGTCCCCCGAGACATGGGCGCGGCGGGTCCTGTACCAGCACGACGCCATGGCGGGGGACTGCATCGTGGCCGAGGTCAACCAAGGCGGGGACATGGTGACGTTGACGCTCCGCAACGTGGCGGACGGTCGGTCCATGCCGCGCATCAAGACCGTCCACGCCAAGAAGGGGAAGGTGCTGCGGGCCGAGCCGGTGGTCGCGCTCTACGAACAGGGGAAGGTCCACCACGTCGGGCGTCACGACATCTTGGAGGACCAACAGACCTCGTTCCCCGTTGCCAACGAGCACGATGACTTGGTGGATGCGGTCGTGTACGCTCTCAGCGAGTTGTCGGAGCCGGTTCGACGCATCACCGCGTACTAGGATGGGCGCATGACGGACGACAAGGCGGCACCGGTTGACCAGCCCCTTCTCGGCGTGGTGGTCACCGTCGACTTCAAGGTGAGCGGGCACAAGTCGAGCGAGGGCGACGGGCGCACCGCGGCGGACATCGAGCGCGAACTGCGCGAACAGGAGGGACCTCGCACATGGGACTCAACGCCACCGGGCTGAACCAGATGCTGGACGCTCTTGACGAGACGCCAGCGGCCCCCGCGGCGGGCATCGGCTACCTGTCGCTCCACACCAACGCAGTCGGGTCCGGTTCGGGCGGGGAAGTGACCGGCGGGACCCCCGCGTACGCGCGCAAGGCGGTCACGTGGAACGCCGCAGCGGGTGGGTCCAAGGCCATCAGCGGAACTGCCGTGTTCGACGTTCCGGCCACGACGGTCGCTCGCGTCGGCCTGTTCTCGGCGGTCACGGGCGGCACGTACTTCGGGGATGCCGAGGTCGTGGATGAGGTGTTCGCCGCTCAGGGCACGTACACCGTCACCGCGGCCACCATCACCGTCACCTAACCTGACGGGGGCCTGACCCCATGGCAACCGTCACCGCCCGAGGGTCCACGCACACCACGACGGCGGGCAACAAGACCGTCACGGCAACCCCGGCAGCGGGCGACCTCATCGTCGTCATCTGCCGTAACTCCGGGCGCACGGTTGCACAGGCTCCCACCATCACCGACAACAACTCGGGCGGCGCTGGCACCTACACGCTGGTCGCCTCGGCCACCAAGAACACGAACGCCGACTCGACGTGGGTGTTCATCCGCACGGCCAAGATTGTGACCGCTGCCTCGACTGTGTTCACCATGACGCAGACGGGCGACACGGGTGGCGGGCTGGACGTGTTCAGCGTGGCGGGCATGGAGCGGGTGGGGTCGGGCGCGTTCGTCAAGTCCGCCAAGCAGGACAACGCCGCAGCGGGCACCCCATCGGTCACGTTCGGCTCGGCGCTCGCCACGGGCAACCCGACGCTCGGCACAGTCATGAACGGGACCAACAGCACCACCACGACGGCACCGCCGACCGGGTGGACCGAGTCCTACGACAGCGGCTACAACACCCCCGCCACGGGCCGGGAGTCGGTGTTCCGCAACAGCGGGTCAACCGCCACCACGGTCGCGTGGACCGCCGCCTCCGCGTCCGCGTTCTGCTCCCTCATGGTCGAACTGGACGCGCGCCCCTCGCGTTCGTCCGCCATCACCATCACCCACGCGTCGAGCACCAGCGCCGCGCAGCGCAAGGGAGCAGCGTCGGCGGTCACGGTCGCGCACACCTCGGCAGTCACCCCGACGGGCCGGAAGGGCGCATCGTCCGCGGTCACCATCACGCACGCCACCGCCACGTCCCCCACGGCGCGCAAGGACGGACGGAGCGCCACGTCCATCACGCACGCGTCCAGCACGTCGGCAACGGGCGAACGCACGCGAGGCGGGGCCATCACCATCGTCCATGCCTCGGCGGTCACGGTCACCGGGCGCAAGGGAGGGCGCAGCACTCTCTCGGTCGCTCACACGACGGGCACGACGGCAACCGGGCGCAAGGGCGGACGGTCAGCCATCGCGGTCACGCACGCCACCTCGTACACGTTCGTCGCTAGGAAGGGTGGCAGCGGCTCCGTCGCTGTCTCGCACGCCACGGGCACGTCCGCGACGGGCCGGAAGGGTGGCGTCGGGGCCATCACCATCGCGCACACCACCGCGACGACGGGCACCGACTTCAAGGGAGGGCGCGGAGCCTTCTCGGTCACGCACGCCTCCGCGACAGCCGCCACGGGCGAACGCGGCGGGGATGCCCGCTTCGGCTCGTTCGTCGTCACGCACACCACGGGCGTCATCGTCACGGGCAGGAAGGGAGCGTCAGGCAGCGCCGCGCTCACGCACGTCACGGGCACATCGACGGAGGGCCGCAAGGACGCACGGAGCGCGGTGACCATCGGTCAGGCGTCCACCACATCCGCTGACGGGGCAACGGCGCGCTCCGTGGCCCTCGCAATCGCTCACACGGTCCTGACGGCGGCGGTCGGCATCCCCGGCATCATGGCGCTCCGGTCGTTCGCCACGGTGGGGGACTCGGCCATCGCTCCAAGTGCCTCCCTCGGGGAGCGTGTCGTCGGCCCCATCGTCACGGTCGGGTCAAGCGTCATCGGCCCCGGTGGACGCAAGGCATCGGTGGGTGACGCCACCGCTGGTGCTGCTAGGCTTTCGGTCGGCGGGGCGTCAACGGATGGCACCACCGTAGGAGACTCATGATGGCGGGCTACTACGACGTTGGCGATGTGGTCCGCGTCAACGTGAACTTCAAGGGCGACACCGGCCCCGACGTGGACCCGTCGGTGGTCACGCTGTCCATCTGGCACCCGGACGGGTCCATCACAGACCACGTGTACGGGACGGACCCCGGTGTCATCAAGGACAACGTGGGCGACTACCACTACGACATCCTCATCGTGGCCGAGGGGCTGCACCAGTACCGCTGGGTCGGGTCGGGCGCGGTGGCACCGGGCGCGGGTGAGTCGTCGTTCATCGCGCGGAGGACGGTGTTCGCATGAGGTTCGTGGACCGCATCCGCTACGGGTGGAAGGCGTTCAGGTTCAGCGGGTCCGCCTCGCAGGGGTGGGCGGCGTTCCTCAACCGAACGTCCTACGACTACGCGAAGGCCGTGGGCGACGGCACCAAGAACAGCATCGTCGTCGCGGCGTTGACGTGGATTGCCCGCAACTTCCCCGAGGCACCTGTGCGGGTGCGCGAGTTCGACCCCGAAGGGGAGTTGGTCAGCACGACGAACGACGGCGCGGTGCGGATGGTCAAGTTGATTGCCCGCCCCAACGCGTTCCTGTCGGGGCCGCTCCTGTGGATGGCGACCGTCATCGACTACTGGGTCAACGGCAACGCTGTGTGGGTCAAGGTCCGGGGCGGGCCGGGTGGCGCGGTCACCGAACTGTGGTGGGTGCCGTGGACCCTCATCAAGCCGAAGTGGCCCGAGTCGGGCAACGAGTTCATCAGCCACTACGAGTACAAGCCCGACGGGTCCACCACCATCAAGGTCCCCGTCGAGGACGTGGTGCACTTCCGGTTCGGGCTGGACCCCGACAACATCCGCGTCGGTCGGACCCCCCTGACATCGGCCATCCGCGAGGTGTTCACCGACGACGAAGCGGCCAACTTCAGCGCGGCGCTCGTCCGCAACATGGGAGTGCCGGGGTTGGTCATCATCCCGCCGGATGGGGCCATCATCACCCCCGAGGACGCGGACACCATCAAGGACCGAGCCAAGCAGACGTTCGGCGGGGACAACCGGGGCGACCCGCTCGTCATGTCCGCCAACTCGTCGGTTCAGGTGCTGTCGTTCAGCCCCGAACAGATGAACCTCCGCGAACTGCGCAAGTTGCCCGAGGAACGGGTCACCGCGGTTCTCGGCGTGCCCGCCATCGTGGCCGGGTTGGGTGCCGGGTTGGACCGCTCGACGTTCGCCAACTACTCCGAGGCGCGCGAGGCCGCGTACGAGGAGAACATCATCCCCACGCAACGGCTGTTCGCGGCCACCATCGACACCCAACTGCTCCCCGACTTCGTGGGGGACGATGCGTCCGAGGGGTACGCGACCGACTTCGACATCTCCAAGGTGCGGGTGTTGCAGGAGGACCAGAACGCGTTGTGGGCGCGGGCCGGGGATGCCGCCGCCAAGGGCCTCATCACGCTGGCCGAGTTCAGGACGCAGATTGGCCTCCCGGTGGACGACGACCTCCACAACGTCTACCTGCGACCCTTCAACGTGGTCGAGGTCCCCGAGGAACACGTCATCGAGGACCCGAACGCCGAGGAGGAGGAACCGGAGGAGGAGCCGGTGGTCGAACCGGTCGAACCGGTCGAGGACGAGGCACCGGAGGACGAGGACGAGGTGCCGGTCGAGGTCCCGGTCCCGGCGTAGCCCATGGCCGAACGCATCCGCGGACCCCGTGCCGTCATCGGACCCCGGCAGTCGTTGGTGGCCCGCGGCACGGCGCGGCTGGACACGGCCTTGGCCGACTACTTCGCGGGGTTGATGCGGCGGGTTCTCCGTGCCGCTCCGGGGCGCAAGGGACACGGTGGCATCGCGGTCAAGGCCGAACCGTCCGCCGGGTGGGTGGACGACTTCGATTGGGACGAGGAGGAACGCACGCTGCGAGGCGTGTTGACCCGGTTCTACGACACGATGGGACCCGAGGTGTTCGGGGTCATCAACGCGCAAGTCAACGCCGACATCCGGTGGGACCTGTCCGAGCGTGGCGTCCGTCGCATCATGGGCCGGGTGGCGAACCGAGTCACCCGCATCAACGAGACCTCCAAGGACGCCATCCGGTCGGTGGTCGAGCGGAACATCCGCGAGGAAGCCAACGCCGACGTGATGGAGCGGGAGTTGCGCGACCTGTTGCGGTCGTGGGGCGAGTCGGGCGGGCGGGCGCACGTCATCGCCCTCACCGAGTCGGCCAACGCCTTCAACCAAGCCGCCATCGAGGGCTACCGCGAGACCGGGTTGGTCGACTCCGTGGAGGTGTATGACGGACCCGACTGCGGGTGGACCGAGCACGATGACCCCGACCTCGCGGACGGGTCCATCCGGTCGTTGACGGAGGCCGAGATGTACCCCGAAGCACACCCACATTGTCAGCGGGCCTTCGGCCCCGTAATCTCACGCGAGTAGGAGGCGGATGATGCCTGACGACATGACGGCGGGGGCCGAGGAGGCGACGGTGCCTGAGTACCGGGTCAAGGCGGGCAAGCCGCTCGACTTCAACCTGACGGAGGACGGCGAGGTCAAGGTCGCCTTCGCCACGTTGGGACGGGCCGGTGCCGAGGCCGAGGACGACATCGACAAGGACGGGGACGTGTCGCTCGTCGGGTCCATGCCGGTCGGCAAGGCCATCCCCATCAGCGCGTACGCTCACAAGTCGTGGCCCGAACGGGGCGGGGAACTCCCCACCGGGCGGGGCGTCATCGAGGAACACACCGGGCCGGGTGGCAAGCCCATCGCGGTGTTCACGGGCAAGTTCTTCACGGAGACCACCCACGGGCGGGACACGTACCTCACCGTGAAGGCGCTGGGCGACTTGCAGGAGTGGTCGCACGGCTACAAGGAGGTCAAGTCCCGGCGCGGGACGTGGGCCGGTCGCAAGGCCAACATCATCGAGCGGTTCGACGTGTTCGAAGTGTCCCCGGTCCTCGTCGGTGCCGGGACAACGCAGACGCTTGCCATCAAGGCCGACGACATGGACAATCTCGACGACGAGGTGCTTGCTCACCTGTCGTATGCCGACAATGCCGACCGCGTGCTGGCCGACATGAAGGCGTGGGTGGAACGGACGGACGAACTGGCCGCACTCCGCGCGCGTACGCGGGGGAAGGCGGGCCGTGTCCTCTCCGCGGCCAACCGGGACCGCATCAGCAAGGTGGTCACCGCGCTCCGTGACGCATCCGGCTACATCAGCGAGTTGGAGGCGATGCTGGCGGACACGGACCCCGACGCGATGCACGACCCGTTCGCGGTCGCACCGGGGAAGGCCCTTGAAGCCGAGTTCATCCGCACGCAACACCACATCCGCGACATCCTGACCGCACGATAGGAGCCACACGCACATGAGCAACCTCGCCGCCCTCCGTGAGGAGGTCATCGCGAAGCAGAAGGCCCTCGGGGCCGTGTTCGCGGCCAAGCCCGACCTCGACTTCACCGCCGAGGAAGTGGAGGACATCCGCGCCAAGAACGCCGAACTCACCGACCTCGGGGAGCGGCTGGAGCGCATGAACGAACTGGACGGCATCGCCCGGTCCGTCAAGGGCGCGTCCATGACGTACCCCACCCCCGCCCCGGAGCGCGTCAACGCCGAGCCGAAGTACAAGACGTTCGGCGAGATGTTCGTGGACAGCGCCGCGTTCAAGCAGTTCAGCGGGTCGAAGTCGCCCGAGGTCACCGTGGACCTCGAGGACGCGTTCGGTCGTGGCGCGGGGCAGTACGGCCTCAAGACGCTGTTCGACAGCACGTCGTTCGCGCCCGAGGTGGTCCGCCTCCCCACCATCATCACCCCCGGCGAGCAGCAGCCGACCATCGCGGCCCTCATGCCGTCCGGTCGCACGTCGCAGAACGCCATCGCCTACATGGAGGAGACGACGACGACCAACGCCGCCGCCGAGACCTCCGAGGCGGGGCAGAAGCCCGAGTCGGCCCTCGCGTTCACCGAGCGCACGTCGAACGTCCGCAAGATTGCGACGTTCCTCCCCATCACCAGCGAGGTGATGGAGGACGCGCCGATGATGGAGGACTACATCAACACCCGGCTGCAGCAGTTCGTCGCGTACCGCGAGGACTCGCAGTTGCTCAAGGGTGACGGCATCGCCCCGAACCTCCGGGGCCTCATCAACACCCCCGGCATCCAGACGCAGGCCAAGGG
>Ga0316630_10000567_pt1 | contig 11958 bp, 8 predicted proteins | sample OWC_May_M1_C1_D6_FD_207658 | JGI IMG/M metagenome (GOLD analysis project Ga0316630, IMG submission 207658) | Wetland soil microbial communities from Old Woman Creek delta, Ohio, United States - OWC_May_M1_C1_D6_A | ecosystem: Environmental > Terrestrial > Soil > Wetlands | place: USA: Ohio...
TTTCTTTGCGGCTGAAGCCCTTCATTTTATCCGAAATGCTCTTTACCAGGTCAATCATCAGCGTTTGTAGGGCGCGGCGTTTATCGGTGAGAGACTCTTCAGAAAAAGCTTTGATGAACTGTTCATCATAGGGCAGGAGACCTTCAGGCTTGGGCTCAAGCGCCTTGATTTTGAGCGGATCGTTTGTGACCACTTCAGCAGCGCCTTTCTTTACCACTGAAAACAGGATCATGGTTAACACTTTATCCAATGGTTGCTCTAGCAAAATGGCTGCTTCCACAGCTGTCAGACCACGTTTGATGCCATGACCTTCGATAGCGATCTTCGGCGGCAGGTATTGCAGCTTACGCTTCTGGCCGGTGCGGATAGAGAGGCCGACCGATCCGACGACGATCAATCCGATGCAACAAAAGAACCCGAAACCGATAAAATCTTCTGCGGATACCCCGATTGATTCTGATAGACTGGTTGTGTAGATCTCTTCTGCAGGCACATAAGTGCTGGGGAATGAAGCGCCGAAGTCGTATTTGCGGTCCATCGGCACTTGAGCGCTGCTCCAAGAATAAGTGATGCGTCCCTGATCATCAATACCCGTCGTTGGCTCCGAGGCAAAGCCTTGCGGCGAAGCGTGCCAGCGTGGCTGGTCTGGCGTTACTCCGGGTGGTAAATGGAAAGTGACAGTCAGGTTCGTCTCGCCATGAACGGTTTCGAACCAAGCGGGAGCAAACACGGCGCTTGCGTAGGCGGAGTCCTGGCTATCTCCGCGTAACACGCGCTCAAGCCGGGGTACATACACACGCACCACCCCTGACTGGCCTGGGGGTATTGTCTGGCTTCCCAGCCCAATAGCTACACCAGAGTCAACACCCGGCCCACCTCCCTGGAAACCAGAGCTGGATATATCGCTGACAGGGACACCGTCCGCTTCAGCCTGGACCGCACTATCGCTGAAGTAGCTATTTGGCATTCCCAGATCAACGTAATCGATGCGGTGCCCACCGGGATCGTTGACAAAATAGATTTCGTAATAAAGGGAAGAAGTGCCGTCCTCATTCCAGTAGACATCCACGTTCATTTCAGGTATCTGGTATGAATAATCCTGAGCAAGTACTCCGGCAGGCATAGCCAGTAACCCGATAATGAATATAAGCACGAAGAGACAACGTTTTACCATGATCTCTCCCTCCCCAGGATAGGCAAGCGGCTGAATTCAGGATGACTTACCACTTTGGCTCTTCAGTAAGCTGATAGGTGGTCATGCAATAGGGGCAGTTGACTACAGGTGCGCCGGCTACCATCTGGATGTTATCCATGGTCAGTGTACCCCCGCAAGACTTGCATTTGAGGGTATCCATGCTGACGTTTCCTGGTAAGTCGATCTTAACGGTGACGTTTTGGGCGGCTTGAGCAGCTGATTTTTGGCGCTGTGCAAACCAGATCAATCCAAAGCCGATCAAGACCAGGATTATGCCGACAAACAGCCACGAGAGCTGGCTGCCGGGGCTGAAAGTTGCTATTATGAATAACACACCCAAAATGATAAAGATTGCTGCGGTGATATACAAGATGACACGGATAGCAGACATAGGCACCTCGCTTTATAGTTTACAAAGAACTGTAATTTGTCGCAAATGATATTATTCCTGTTTTTGTCATAAAACGCAGGAATTACACCGTTGAAGCTGGAGATACGTTCATATTGACCGTGATGCGCTTGTATAATGGGGATAGAGCCTGTACAATGTTCTAAGAAGTATTTGCACAGCTTCAAAGGAGATTTGGCTATGATCAAGATTGTGACCGACACAACGGCGGGTATGCCAGCCGATTTGGTAAAGCGGTACGATATCACGGTCATCCCACAGATCGTTACCTTTGGTGAGGAAGCATACTACGAAGGTGTGGAGCTGGACAATCAGGCATTCATGACCAAGCTCAAAGCCTCCCGAGAGCTGCCTAAGACTGCTGCACCACCGCCAGAGTTATTCTACCAAGAGTTTAAACGATTTGCACCCTTGGGTGTGTCAATCTTGTGCATCCATCCATCCAGTGAAGTGAGCGGTACAGTCCGTTCAGCAACTGTAGCTGCCATGGATTTCCCGGATGCGGATATCCGGGTGATGGATACTCGCTTGATCGCCAGCCCCGTAGCAACGCTTGTGCATTTAGCAGCGCAATGGGCTGAAGCTGGGGAATCGATAGATGAAATCATAAACCGCATTCAGGAAATGATTCCTTGCTGCCGTATCTACTTTCTGGTGGCAACATTGGAATATCTTGCCAAAGGTGGGCGCATCGGCGGAGCCTCTGCTTTGCTGGGGAGTATGCTGCAAATCAAGCCGATACTGACCGTCCTGGATGGCAAGGTTGACCAATACGAGAAAGAACGAACTCAAAAACGTGCTGTAGCCCGATTGAAAGAGCTAGTGTTAGAGCAGATCCGGCGAGACGGGCAAGGTTATCTGTCGGTGATGCATGCTGCCGTTCCTGATGAAGCACGGGCACTGGCAGATGATTTTAAGAACGCGCTAGGCATTCAGGAAATCCCGATTCTGGATGTACCTCCAGCGATCGTAACTCATGGTGGACCAGGCATTTTGGGGGTGAGTTTTTTTGTGTAACAATCGATTAATATCAGTCTCTGGTTACTTCTTGAAGCGAGCCAGGGTACTATTGGCGTGTTCCTCTTCATGCCAGGCAAGACCATCGATCATTTGAGCAAACGTCTCGATACCTCCCCAGGGAGCTGGAAACGCTTCCATCCACTGCAAATCACTTAATCTTTCTGTAGCCGCAAGAAGCTCTTTACGCACGCTGATTGCCTCATCTCTGATCTCATCCAATGGTCGATGCTTACGCATTTCAATCTGTACAGCGTTCCAGGCATCGTGATTTGGGATATGTTCAGGGGAGAAATCACCGTTTTCGAGATAGGTTATTAACGGATCCAGCAAGGTCTTATCCCAAGCGCTGATATGTCCGATAAGGTCTTTGACGGTCCACGTACCATCCAGTAGCAGATTATTTATCTCCTCCTTGCTCAGCTCGTGAAAAGATGCCAGGAAAGCAATCCGGCTGTTTATCATTCGCTCAACTGCCTGATGTTTGTCTTGCATTTTAAACCACCCAACACCAGTTTACTCTCGTAAGGATTCGAATTCATTCATGAGTTTGAAGCCGTTGGCTATGCAGATTGGATGCTTTTTTCAGCTTCTGCCCTCTCACGCATCTGTGTGCGTAATGTTTGTATATCCCGCGGCACGAAATAAGCGGTAAATGCAAGGAAGATGGCGCCTAAAATCCAGGCTGTGACACAGATCACCAGTATAGCACTCTCCAGTGAGTAACTCTTAGCGATAATGCCTGCGAGGAGTGGCGCCACTGCAGCCCCACCATCCTCGATGAAATACTGAATTGATAGGGCTGTACTGCGCACTTCTGGCAAGGTGATGTCGTAAACAGTCGCGATCACATTAGGCGAGGCGAAGGGGATAAATAGTGCGGTGACGATTAGCATGATGGAAAACATCCCGGCGTTCTCAATGGGGATGTTGAATGTGAAATATAACAAGATTGCGCCGGTAAGCACACCGACCATAGAGGTGAGCAAGCGACCACGGGGCGTGCGCCGGAAGAAGAAATCTCCTAATGCACCGCCGATAAAATACCCAGATGCCAGCACCAGGATGGCGGGAGCCATCGTAATCAAGATCGTATTCGCATCATACCCCCGCTCTGTCTCCAGGTAGCGGAAGATCCAGTAGGTGATCACATTCCAGGGGAAAACGCCCACAAATCCCTGGGCAAATAGGAGCAGCAGGCTGCGTTTCTTGAACAGACCTATGGCTATTTTTTTGTCAAATCGATGAACAACGATCTTCTCCAGGTTTTCCATCTCGGGCTCACTCTGGCCGCGAGGTGGCTCACGCACGCCGAACAGGATTACCAGTGCGAGAACGAGCCCCAATGAGCCTGTGATGTAAAATACGGACCGCCAACCGAGCAATCCACCCAGCAGCGTGGCTATTAGTAAACCGATCATATACCCCAAAGGCTGGGTGAGCTGAAGCAAGCCGTAGACCTTGCCACGCATCTTTGGACCAAAGTAATCGGAAATCAAGCTGAATAATCCAGGGTAACTGGAGTCGTCCACTCCCGTGGATGCCCGAGTAACCAGGAAGGTGGGGTAAGTAGGTGCCAGGGCGCTCAACCAGGTGGTTGAGCCCCAGATGGCAGATGCTAATGCCAGTAGTTTTGAACGCGAATAGCGATCAAACAAGTAACCCCAAAGCGGAAATAGAATGCCGGATACCAGCAACGCACCGGTGAATACCGCGCCCATCTGGACTTCGTCGATGCCGAATGTCTCCATGATGGGTGTAGTCAGAGGGCCAATCAAGAGCCTATCTGATTGGTGTAATAACATAAAAGTAAAAAATATAGCAAATACAAACCAGCGGTAACCCGTGTGTCTTCTCATTGGGTGCTCTAGTTAATATGGACGGTATCAAGCCGGAGGCAACAACCCTGAGTGGAGAGTAAACAATCCCGGCACATCTTGTTCAATTATGTAACTATTTTCTGTGCCAGAACACTGGCGAGTGGCTGTTCCGGTGAGAATCCGTATGCCGCAGCCAATAATTCAACCGGGTGAACTGCGGGAATACTTGCGCCGTGGGTGATCTGCCATCTACAGGTTTCCGAGTCGCAAACTGCAAGAGGCGCTTTACTCTGCCGGACAAAATCGAAGAGCGCATCTCCTACCTTCATGGCTATCTCGTATTTCTCCTCTTTATAGCCATAAGTTCCTGCAATCCCGCAACAGGCGGCGCGGCTCTCCTGGATATGCAAATCTGGAATCAGGCCGAGCACTTCGACAGCGGGGCTGCCCAGGCGGTGTGCACGGTACTGACAAGGCGCGTGGTAAGGTAGGCTGAGTGAGATAGGCTTTAATGCTAAGTTTAGGCTGCCCTGGTTTAAGAGCAACAAGATAAATTCATTGAAGTCGTATACATGTTCAGCCACCAAACGGGTATCTTCATCATGCATGTCCAACAACTCAGGGGCTTCTTCTTTTAGGGTCAGAGTACAACTGGTTGAAGTGCCTACGATGGGGATACCCTGCCGGGCATAATCTATCAGGTGGCGAACATTACTGGTGTGATAGCGACGGGCAGCCGGAAATTCACCATTTGAGAGCAACGGTAGGCCGCAACAATTTTGAGGTGGAATGATAACATCAAAGCCATTGGCTTCGAGTACTGCAATAGCAGCCCTGCCGACTCGAGGTTCATAGTACTCGGTTGAGCATCCATGAAAAAATACTACTCGATGGGTTGCGTTGGGTGGAGCAGCGTGTTTACTGGCCCAGGAAGTGAATCGCTGCCGGGTAAACGGTGGGAAATAGGGATGGCGGGCGATTCCAAAGAGCCTTTCGGTCATCCACCGAATAGCCGGATTGCTGATCGCCCAATTGGAGAGAGGTGCAATGGGCTGGGCGAAACGGCCAAATAGCTCAACTCGGGCGATCAGGTTGTTACGCGCCCGGCGCATCGGGGCAACCTTACCTTGTTCAACGTACACTGCTCGAGCGCGGGCATTCATCTCTGCGATTTTCACCCCGGTTGGGCAGACCATATTGCATACCCGACAGCCACTACAATAATCCACGGAGTGATCTGGAGTGGGAACACCGGGTTGGCGGAAACGACCTGCCTGTGGAGCAACGTACTTCGGACCAGGAAAGAGATCGGTTACGGCAGCTACCGGGCAAGCGGATGTGCAGATGTTACACTTGATACACTGGTCTAGAGAAAGCTCGATTGGGAGGGGATGGCTTTGGGTCATGAAACCTCTTCCAGTTGTCTGCCTACCATGTAACCGGTTGCCAGCGCCAGGCCTTCGAGGGAGCGTTCTCGGATGGGATCGCAATGTGCTAACGCAGAGCCAATAACACGCACGTTATCGTAAATCACATTTCCTTCGGCATCGATCGGCCGGAATTGTCGATCCGCTGCAATACCCGTCTTATAAATGGGATGTCCATTAGTCGAGAAAAATTCGCGATACAGCCAGGTAGAACGATCGGATTGAGTGTTAGTGGGTAGATTGAAGATAATTTCTTGCGTATAGCCATTGTGGTGTGCAGTCGTGCCGCCTCCCAGGATGCCACCAGTGGCAAGTATAAATTGTAGCGCGGTGTGCTGCTGATTTCGGACTGCAGCTTCACTCGTTACACTTACTACTTTATCCTGAAGTGCATGTGCCCCTATCACCTCCATACCCACGAAAACGTGCCCGGAAGATCGTTCGATGGCCTCCACGAGTATCCGGTGCAGGCGTATCCCGGGGATGGATGGCGGCAGGGTGGGGATCTCGAAGATGGGCAGGTTGATTAATGCTTCCAACTCATGCTGCACCTTACCCGGATCTCTAAGCCCGAGTACACCCGGAAAGCCTACCCTGCCGGCTTTGCCCAGGTGAGGACGCAGCGCTTCAGCGACTTCGTGGCGAAAAGCATCGTTTTCGAAAGCATCCGCCAGTGTGCGGGAGTTTGAAAAATGGCGTGCGTCCAGACTCTTAAGCGTCAGGAGCGCGGCTTCAGCAGGGATATCCTGTGCAACCAGGTTCGCGGCGACCAAATGGGGGTAAAAGTCCGTGAAATTGGTAAAGCCCACAATTAGGGCTGGTGTGTCATTGTTGAGATTGCCAGCGATCATTGTGTCCGGTGCCAGGCATACGGGACGTCCAGCTCCGAGAGAGGAGGGTAAAAGCCAGTTGCTCTCTAGCGAGCCATGCAGGGGATAACCAGCCTGGCTACAAAGACCTTTAAATGCTTCCAGTGAATTGTTGATCTCCTCCAGGCCTATAACAGCGAAGGGATGATCCGGTTCACGACGGATTAGGCGATCCAGGGCTTCCTCCAATGAAGCTATCGGAACATCTTGGAGCCATGGGTCATAGCCGAGCACGCCAATACAACCAGACGCCCAATGTGTAGCACCCCACCCCTTGGTTAATACGCGAACATTTCGGCCTTTCTGACTGGCTTGCCAGGCTGCTACCAGGCCCGCCAGCCCCGCTCCGATCACGATCACCCCCGTATTGAGGTGAACAGGTTCACCTCCCGCTTGCGGTAGACCGCTTGATATGGTGAATGTCTTTAGTTGGCTACTATCATTGACTTCCATGGGTGGTAAGTAATTGTTCGGAGCGAGACTTGTGGCAGGTGGTCCAGGCAAATGGTCGGTGTTAAGCACATCCAGGTAGATCAGCTCATCCAGGCGTTCCTGGCGAAGTTGCTGGCCCCAAAGCACGGGTAACAAACCTTTCCAACGCTCTTGCAAGAAATCTCGCAATGCAGCATTGGTTAATCCTGCTAAGTCTCGATCAACATCAGCCAACTTGCCTGTAGCAGCCAACTCGTGACGAATTCCAGCAACCCTGAATGCGCAGAAGCCACCCTGACAAGGGCCCATTCCAACGCGCACATCGCGGCGGATATCATCAATCGTGCGGGCATTTCCGTGGAGGATAGCTTCTTCTACCTGATTCCGAGTAACAAGCTCACACTCGCAGATCAGATTACCATATTCGGAACCACTTTCAATTTGAGCCAGCCGCCCACCGAGTACGTGATATCTTCCTGTCTTATGTGTGTCGGGCAGGCTTTCGAGGTGTGTATGGCATGGACGGTTGACACCCAGCTGGCTACAAACTAAATCGACGGTCACCTCAGCCATCTTGCGATAAGTCGTCCACTTGCCACCAGTGATTGTGGCCAACCCGGAAACCCCATCCCGGATAGAATGATCTATCAGGACGAAGGCACGGGTGACAGAACGGTTATCGCTTAGCTGTTCGGAGTGGATTGTCTCTTGATAGAGAGGCCGCACCCCTGCCCAGGCGCGAAGCATCCGCATCTCTTTGAATCCGGGGATAAGCTTATCCCCTTCTTCAAGTAGAAGATTGACCTCCCAAGGCTCAATTGTAAAATTCTCAGGATCGTTGACTTTAATGTCTGTTGTGCCAATGACGGAAACCGTATGAGCGGGGACTAAAATATCACCATCGGAAGGTAATCGACAGCGATTGATGATCGTGTGGACAATGCGGTGGTTCATTGCCAGCAAAGTGCCTTTACCGGGGATAATCCTAAGCGGTATTTTTGCGCTATCAGCTACCTTTCCGGCCCAGGCGCCAGCAGCATTAACTACATAATCAGCGTGTATGACAACCTCTTCACCCTTTTCAAGGTCATTACAGACTGCGCCTACCACAGCCTGCGAATCATCACCGGTAAGCAACAAGCGCTCTACTCGGTGGTATATAAGCAATTCAGCTCCGTACTGGCGGGCAGATTCGACATTAAGATGAGCAGCGAGAAACGAATCAGCCGAAGCATCTGGTACGCGAAAACAGCGGATTATGCCTGGATTGAGCTGAGGTTCGTAGTGCAGCATATCCGCGATCGGCAGCTCTTCGACCGGAATACCTGCAGATTGGCAGCCTTCAACGAAGCGCGGTGCGTAACCAGGATCATCCCATGGCGTGACCACAAAAAAACCGCCTGTGTCTTCGATGCATTGCGGCATGATCCTGCGGAGGATGCGGTTTTCTTCAATGCATTCTCGGGCAGCCTGAGGATCCTTCACCGCATAACGCCCTCCGCTATGCAACAATCCATGGTAGCGCCCAGTTGTGCCAGCAGTCAAGTCACCTTTCTCAACCAGCAGGGTTTTAAAACCTCGCATTGCCAGGTCTCGTAGAATACCGGTACCCGTAGCACCGCCACCTATCACCAGGACTTCAGTATGAATATTGCGCATAGATCACAGCTATTCAACCCAATTGAAGGTCCGCTCGACGGCTTTTAACCAGCCGCGATACAGTTTCTGGCGTGTTTCGGGATCCATGCGCGGTTCCCAACTCATGTCCACATGCCAGTTGCTGCGCAGATCATCCAGGTTGTTCCAGAAACCAACTGCCAATCCGGCAGCATAAGCTGCTCCCAGGGCGGTTGTCTCCGAGACCTTTGGACGGACGACACGCACATCCAGTAAATCCGCCTGAAACTGCATCAGGAGATCGTTATATACCATACCACCATCTGCCTTGAGCGCTTTGAGCTGTACACCGGAATCCGTATTCATGGCATCCAGGACCTCACGAGTCTGGAAAGCAGTGGATTCCAACACAGCACGCGCCAGATGCCCCTTGTTGATAAAGCGCGTCATACCGACTATTACACCGCGAGCATCAGAACGCCAGTATGGGGCAAACAGCCCGGAGAATGCTGGCACGAAATATATTCCGCCATTGTCTTCCACACTACTCGCCAACTGCTCAACTTCGGCAGAGGAGGAGATCAACCCCAAATTATCCCGCAGCCACTGTACGAGTGCTCCAGTGATGGCGATTGATCCCTCCAGAGCATAGACAGCTGAGGCTGCACCAAACTTGTAGGCGACTGTTGTTAGCAAACCGCTATGAGAGTTGACGATTTCGTTTCCAGTATTGAGCAGCATGAAACACCCAGTTCCATAGGTATTTTTAGCTTCGCCAACGCTAAAACAGGTTTGTCCGACCAGCGCAGCTTGTTGATCACCAAGGTCACCGCACACGGGGATGATATCCCTAAATGGGCCATTGACACGTGTGGTACCCCAGGTCTGGGTATCTGCGGAAGGGACAATGCGCGGTAAAATGCTCCCTGGAATCTCCAGGATTGCCAGGATTTCATCATCCCAATCGAGTGTTTCAAGATTCATCAGCATGGTACGGCTTGCATTAGTAACATCGGTTACATGGCAACCTCCATCCGGCCCGCCAGTAAGCCACCAAATCAGCCAGGAGTCGATATTACCAAAAAGTGCGCGTCCTTCCCGCGCTGCGCTGCATACTCCTGGCACCTTTTCTAAAATCCATTTGAGCTTTGGACCTGAGAAGTAAGTAGCCAAAGGCAGGCCAACTTTATGGCGGAACCGATCCTGTCCACCTTCTTCCGCCAGCGCGTCGCAGATCTCCTTGGTTCGCGTATCCTGCCAAACGATGGCGTTGTAAAACGGCGTACCGGTTTTTTTATCCCATACCAAAGTCGTTTCTCGCTGGTTGGTTACGCCAATGGCAGCGATATCACCGGGTTTAGCCCGGGCATTCGATAAAACCTGCCGGACCACAAGCTGGGTATGTTCCCATATCTCGAGGGGATTATGCTCGACCCAACCCGCTCGTGGATAGTTCTGTTGGTGCTCTTTTTGTGCGATAGCAACCACGTTCCCGCCATGATCGAATAAGATACAGCGCGTACTGGTTGTACCCTGGTCGATGGCTGCTACATATTTCAACATCCTTTTTCTCCCAAGTTCTTTGCACTTTATTCGCTCTGGCGAATTACACGGCTAACGATAGCTTCACTCTGCTAACAGCAAGTACAGAGAATAAGATCATTGCCCCGTAAATCGAAAAGAGCACAATATAACCAAAACCGGGTTGGTCTGGCAGCATACGGGTGGTGGTATCAGCTATGGGACCGCCAATGTAAGCGCCTACAGCGCCGGCACCTGCTCCAGCTAGATTTGAGATGCCCAGGTAGCGACCTGCCTGATCGATAGGTGCCAGGTCAGTGCCCAAGGCCCAGTTTGCGGTGTAAAAGACCCCGGTTGCCAGGCCAATCATGATACCCCCAATGTAGATTAAAGCCAGGTTAGGTTGAATTAATGCGATCGCTATCCCGGCTGTAGCTAATAAACCGCTCCATGCAACCAGCCGTTTATGCCCAAAACGATCGGCAAGCCAACCACCGGGGACAGCGGAAAGTAGAATAAACACTCCTACGAGCAACAGCAATATCGATGCTGGCTGGGCCACTTTCTCAGCAGTATATCCTAAACGTGCCTGTAAATAATAAAGCGCAAATGTTGATAAGTTAATCGCTCCGATCAAGTAAGCCAGGCGATTGATCACCCACCAGGTGAAGGATGAGTTATTTTGCGCTTCGGCTCCCAATCCAATGTGCACACAAAGCCAGACGCCTAAACCCGTCGTTGCCAGCATAGCGGTAATCCCGACCAAACCCATAATCAAAGCGTTGGATAGTGAAGGTTGCCAGCGCTCCATGAGATGGCCAATCAATTGAACCCCCTGGCCCACTCCGAGAATCACCAGCGTGAAGACGCCTGTCATGGATAACAGGCTGAGAAATGGTTGCCAATCCAGGTGGGTGACCGGTGGGGTGATTGGCTCTTCTCTTACCAAGAGAGTGAGCAACATGCTCGATGAAAGGACTATCATAACGACAATTAATGCCCCCCAGTAATTTCCTGTGGCGATCAATCGTGCCGTTGTGAACGATACCAGTAACAGTGCAATAGGCAGCTCGAACAGGGATTTGACGGCGGAGTACATGCCACGCTGATTTACGGCCACCAGGTCTGGGATGAAGCCTTGTTGCGCACCCTGAGCGAGGTTGGTTGCAACCTGGATTACTATGGCGATCGTAAAGAACAACCAATAAACATTACCGTCTTGTAAACCGAGGATCAGTCCAATGGCGGTGATTAAAACCAGGTCAAACACCGTGCCGGTAAAAACGAAGGGACGGCGTTTACCCCAACGGAGAGAGCTGTGATCAGAGAGCATTCCGGCTGCAGACTGAACCAGCAGTGCGATCATCAATGTCCACAAGCGTAGATTGCCATAGGTGGTGGCCTTACCAGTTTCTCCAATGAATTTTTGTACCAATATTGGAAAAAGCAAACCATTGGTTTGTGAGAGTGTGCTCAGGCCAAGGTAGAAAATGTTGACTGTGATGATGTCGTACCAGCGACGCATACTGGCACTCCCTATGGCGCAAATGATATTGAATTCTACCAGTTTATTGGAATTTACGGACACCCGCGGGCGTTATTCGGGGAGATCGGATTAAAAAAAGTGTGCGAGCGATAACCCGCACACTAA
>Ga0316630_10000568_pt1 | contig 11954 bp, 2 predicted proteins | sample OWC_May_M1_C1_D6_FD_207658 | JGI IMG/M metagenome (GOLD analysis project Ga0316630, IMG submission 207658) | Wetland soil microbial communities from Old Woman Creek delta, Ohio, United States - OWC_May_M1_C1_D6_A | ecosystem: Environmental > Terrestrial > Soil > Wetlands | place: USA: Ohio...
TTATCAATAAGATAATGTCCGGCGACCGTGACGAAGATCCGGGCGGATTCTTGCTTATGGGTCGATACGATCAGGAAACAGGCAAGCTCACTGCGGAGGTGGATAAGGACTTCCGGAGGGATATCAATAGATCTAACAAAGCGAAGATTGCGGAGGCGGAGAGAATTGTTCGATCTCTGCACGGCCCTGCTGCGGACGAATACAACGTTCTTCGCAAGGAGCTTGTGAATCAAATGCCCGGTGTCGACAAGTACCAGGAGATCTACAACAAGCTCTCATCTGGTGGCGGTCGTATTTCTCCAGAGGCTTTGAATATGGCAGTTCGTCGCAAGGCCCTTGGAGACACGGCAAAAGGCACGGTCTACAATCTTGGCCGCACGATGGAATCTTTTGACCTCATCAATATCCCGACAAATGCGGCGGTTGGTCAGGCGATGACGAGTGCTCTTCTTGGGCTCGGGCTTGGCGCTACGGAGGCACAGCGCAATAAGGCTGCAAAGAACATCGCCACAGCCATGAGAGGTCAGGACGCCTATCCACGCAGGGAACTCGCCGCAAAGGCTATTAGCTCGCTGTCATCGATGTATCAGCCAGCCCTCGACCTCGACATAGGATTGCAGGAGGGATTGACGTCTGTGGAGACTATGGTCAACTCGGCCAGGTTCATTCCACTTGACAACAATCAGACTCAGCTGAAACTCCGCACGAAGGGATCTCCTCCAAGTGCATGGGAGGCGTCTGTCACTGGTGCGGATCAGGTGAGAAACCTTACGTCTGTATGGGACTCGAGTCAGCATGGTCAGGGCAAGCTGTTGCAGACCGTGGCCGCAAACATCGCTGGCAACAAAGCGGTATCGAATGAATTCCTTGCCTACTCGTTGACCAGTACACCCGGTGGATTCGACCCCATATACCAACAACTCGAGGCCGTTCGTGATCAGTACGGTGGCGATGAGGCTGCATACATGCGGGAGAGAACTGCTGCAATCAAGGGTATGACAAGAGATCGACCAGATCCCCAGAATAGAGGGCAGACAATCCCCGCACTCGTGACCCCACGAGCCAATATCATGAGATCGATCGTTGGCGGAGCCGCCTATCGCTTTGCGAAAGAGAGCCCGGAGCTCATGGATACTGCGATGGTGCCGGATTGGGAAGGTGGGCAGAAGACACTTCGTGAGTATCTCTACAAGCCAGAGGTTGCACTTCCGCTGCTGGCAAATGCAATCTCTACCGGAAACACTGGCGAGATCGCCGATATCTTCGGGTTCACGGGCATGGCTCGTGCATTGAAGTCGTCCGACTTTGGTCAGTCTGGGTTCCAGGATCTCGCCATAATCGCAGAGCGACAGCTTGCTCAGGGCGCTGGTATGACCGCAGCTGGTCTTGATGCATACCTGAACACCCTGGATATGAGACTGAATCCACAAGATCCCACGAGGGTTCGTGAAGCACATGCGGCTTTGTATGACAAGAATCAGTTGAGTAACCTCACCGTGAGAATGTCTGGTGCTTATGAAGCATCGATGACGACTGCGACCCCTGGGAACTATGAAATGCCAGGCGGTCTCGACAGAACAAAGTGGTCACCTGCCCTGATGAGAACTCTCGTTGGTAGATTTGGTGGAGATCCGGACAAGGCATTTATATCTGGTAGCGAGGCGACCAGGGCTGGCCAGGCTCTCGAGTCCACCGTTTATGCGGCATACGCAAATTCACGTTACGCAATTGGCTCTCCTGGGCAAATGGCTCTTGGCGTCGCCAGAGATGCCCAGGGAAGAGATATGCCCGGCCTTCGGTATAACGAGGCAACAGACGTTGGCACCGTGACGTACACCGGTCACACTGACGTTCTTGAATACTGGAACGAGCAACAAGCTCCCGGAATCAATCAGGGACACTTGAGGATCACCGATATCAAGACCAGGAATATCTCAAAGCAGATCGAGGCTATCGAGGCGCAGAACCCTGGCATATCCCGTGAGGAAGCTGCAAAGATGGCAGCGGCGGCGGAGCGTGGCAAGATGCTCACGCCAGAGCGCAAGACGCAGTTGTCTCTTTACGGTAAGGCTTTCCAGAGTTATTTCCAGAGAGCGATGACGCTCGGGGGAACTCCTGGAGCCATGGGAGAACTAGGTGCTCTTGAAGAAGAGTTCTTGACTGCGTCGCAGTATACTGGTCTAAACCGTGTCGCACGAAGAGAAATGTTTGCTGCGGCGGCTCAAGGAAACCTGCCAGATATTTCTACGCAAATTGTTCCTGGGTTCTTCCACACTTTGAATGGTGAGAGAACTCCTATTCTCGACCAGGCGTCGATAGCTCCCATTCCATTTGAGGGATGGCAGACTCACGACACCAGGTCGGTTGCTGCCAATACAATTCTGGCTGCCAGAGAGGCGGCCCCAGAACTGAATCGTGCTCTTCGGAGTATGCCGGTCGCAGCTAATATCGACGAGTTGAACCAGAAGTACGATCGCACATTCGGTCTTTCTGGCGAGTTCAGGACCAGCCGTGACGAAAGTGGATTCGAATCGGTTGTTGGACTTGCGGCGGCTGCCACAGCTGGCATGGGTGCTGGTACAGCCTACGTGAGCACACCGAGTATATTCTCGACCTACGCAGCCAGGAACACGGCCAGTGGACGAGCGGCTGCTACTGGTGCACCTGCACCTGCTGCTGCCAGATCACCGAATCCAGCTGCACAGGCAAGACCGGTGCAACCAGCAGCATCGCCAGTGAATCCCGTGACGGCTGCATGGCAAGCTGTAAGGGCTGCGAACCCTGGATGGGAACAGCATTTCGGCACGAACGCTGCTCCACCTGCGGCTGCTCCTCCCGGACAGGGACCTCCTGGACCCCGTGTCGTGAACGCTCCTGCTGCACCAGAAGATCCCAATGATCCCAATCAGATTCAGGGTCAGGGTGGTTGGGTGAATGAAACAGGCGGAATGTCTGATACCGGAACCGGTAGGCTTCCGTCACCGGATGCAATTTACCTTGGCAGAAAGATGGATGCGCAAGCCAGGCTTCTATCCCAGATGTCCGGTGGCGGTCCTGGTGGTGGTAGCAATCGAAGATTCCCAAAGAATCCCGTCACTGCACAGCTTTTGCAGAACAAGGTTCTCAACCAGCTTGATGTGTTCTCTCCCGGCGTAGATCCTGGACTGGATCAGGTTGCATCTGCTTTTGGAATGACAAGAGCAGAACTGATGGCAATCGATCCCGGAAAGCTCACCGAAGAGCTTGCTCGTGTATCTGGTCTTGACTCGAACTCACGTGCATTCGCCGAGAGAGTATCCAGGGCTGTTCCGGCAAGTTTCAAGCAAGCCAATAAACTTTCGACTGATCTTCAGAAGGTTGTTGTCAACGACGCAATGGGCGTTCCAACCGTTGGACTTGATGACACCACCGTGATCGGTCCCAACAACATGACCCAGAAGGACTTTGTCAGAGGATTTGGCGAGAGTCCTGAGCTTGGCATGGCTGCCGCTCTTGGAAATCTCCGCACCGACTCCATGAAGAATGCAGGTCTCACGGAGAGGGATGCACAACAGGAGGCTTTTTCCCCCAGGGGTGTAATGATCTCCCAGGCGAAACTAAGCCGGGCAATGGATGATGTTATCAAGAAGCAGGAAGAGTATACTGCGGCACTCGAGAAGGGTAGTAGTGTATTCAAGGGAACCAGGAAAGAAGCCGACGCTCTTACTGAAAGCGTAAAGAGCTATAGTAAGGTCGCTCGTGAAGCTGCATTGACGGCTGTTGTTGCTCAGGAGACAGGCGAAGATGTCTCCGGTATCAGGGCAAATATTAGTGCGGCCCAGAGATACATCAACAGACAAAGGGGAAGAATTCTGGCTGGTGAGTCCCTCACGGAGGGCGAGGTCTCCAGCATGGAGACTGTCCAGAAAGCTCTTGGAGCATACGAGACGGATCGAGGAAGAGAAGCAGCCCAGGATGCCGCACGTAAGGCAGAGGGTGGTCCACTCATCAACTTTGCTCGTCGCATGTTCGGCGGTTTCGGCCTCATGTACATGCGGTCCATCGGCAATATCATTACGAGTGGTGGATCGTATGGGTACCAGGAAGCCATGCAAGAAGCCGAGGTCACTCGTAGGGGAATGGGTGGCGTCCTTGGACCAACTTCGTTTGTGGAGAATCCAACTCTTCAGCTACAGCGTGAACGTGCGATTTATGGTGGCGGTGGAATGTTTGGGATGCAGCAAGGGCAAGCTGCTCTTCTTAGGAGTGCGCCCTCGCTCGTGAACGCTGCTCACCTGGGTGTGTCTGGTATCGCTGCCGGATCTATGGCGGCCTATATGGCAACCGGTGCTGGCCTCTCTGCTACCGTTGCTGGTCCTCTGGCAGTAGGTGTAGGATTGGGCGTTGCTGGAATAATTGGCATGTCGAACCTCTACGGTGCAGTAGAGAACGAGGGCACCACATCTACGAACGCTGCCATCAGAATGATGAGAGGGGAAGACCTCGACGTGTCCGGTAGAACGACGCCACTTGGTCGACTTTTTGGGGAGGCTGCAAATAGATCGGGTGGGGGCCAAAAGTTCTTTAGCATGTTGGAAGGATACGCCAATGATTTTTCGCTATCCGCTATGGGTGCTCTCGACCCAACGAAGGGTGCCTACAACTTGAATGATAGAGAAAAGTTGATGGCGGATACACTCAAGAAGATCTATGACATCGAGACTGGAACTGGTGCAAATGTCGGATCTGATACTACGCAATCGAAGTTCATGAAACTTGGAACGCCAAGAGAGGCACTCGAGGCGATGGGAATCACGGGATCTGCCCAGGCTGAGTATCTCAATCTCTATGCGAGGGCAAAGTCCGGTCTCAATACCAATGTTCCGATTGAGGCGTCTGTAGCTGCCAGTTCTATTATCACCAGATACAACATGCTTATGGCTCCCGGAGAGCAGACAAAACTCGCCCAGGGCATTGCATCTGGGATTCAGTATCAGTCGGTTGCACAGACGATGTTGTCTGGTGCTGGATATTCTGCGGCAGCTGTCGAGTCCGGAACTGGTGAGATGATCCGTGGGTTCCTGGATACCGGAAAGACTCAGCCGCAACTTGAACTTCTTGCTCAGGGTGCACAGAGTTGGGCTCAACTGGGTCCGATGATGCAACTGCCACCTGGAATGACTCAAGCGGAGCTCGAGGCTACATACTCCGGCATGAATCAGCTGGACAGCCGTGGTCGTACATTGTTCGGAAATGCTGCCCAACGATATCAGACAGAGTCTATCCTCGGGTGGAAAACGCAGCGTCCGGATTACACTCCGTACCAGCGCCCCTATACGGATCAAGAATTTGCGCAGCAGATGCAGCAGGATCAACTCCGCACCCAAAGATCGAATGCTGGAATGCAAGCCTTCAGCACGTATGCGCAGCTTGGGATTGTGTCACCCAATATGCAGGACTGGACGTATGGTCGGATTGCGCAAGCGCAGATGCAAGCACAGACCGGCTACAGCATTGAGGGGCAGCTGCTACAGGGCGGCGGTGGTGAGCAATGGTCTCAACAGGTGGGCGGCGCATTCACCCAGATGGGCGCAAAAGATTTCTCCATGTACTCTGGGATGATCCAGAACTTGAATCCACTTCGGTGGGCTCAGTGGGCGATGAAGAATCCGAGTGCAGCGCAGTCCTTTGTGTGGGCTGGCAATGGCGTTCAGAATACTCTGCCTGGCCTGGCGGGATCTAGCATCCCGGCGTCCAGTCTCTTCTATGCTGACGTGAACTCCCAGGGTCAACTCACTGGCATGAACTGGGGATCTAGCTCCCTTGCTCTGCCAGGTGTAATGTCGAGCCAGCAGATGGCAACCAATATCTGGGGTGGGCAGGTTACTGGTGGACAGTGGGCTCCGAGTGGCGCAAGCGGACAGGGATACGATCAGGGTCTTATCAATGCCATGATGAATGGCGGCACACGGGCCGGAACCCTGTACCAGCAGAACGTGATGGCTGGTTTCCAGATGGCTCAAGCCGGTATTCAGATGCGTGGCATCGAACTTCAGGAGAAGTACACCCCGCAGTTCTGGGCGATAGAAGACAAGCAGCGCAATCTTGGATACGAATACCAGGAATGGCAGTTCGGTTTCCAGCAGCGTCAGATGGACTCCCAGAATGCATTCTGGAGAGAAGGCTTTGGGATGAACGTCGCCCAGGCCAGAAAGCAACGTGGGTGGACCAAGGAAGACTGGGCATACCAGGATCAGACTCGTGAGCTCCAGTGGCAGTGGAAGCAAGAGGACTACGGCGAGTCCGTTCGGTTTATGACAGGTCGTGATCGACGCCTGGCTGAACGGCAAATGGGCCGTGACACCATCATGTACAATCTGGAAGGGGAACAGATTGACAAGCAGCGTAGACGTCAGGAAGAACTCTGGAAGGCCGAGGATAAACGATTTGATCTGGAGCGCAGACAGCACGAAGCGTCCGTCAAGTTCCAGCAAGAGCAGCTGGATCGGTCACGTGAATACTTCGAGGATCGCAAGAAGCTCGAGCTTGAGGCTCTGAAGCTACAACGTGCTTACTGGCACGAACAGATCGCTCTCCAGAAGGAATCCGCCAAGGTATCGGCAGGTGCGGCGGCTGCACAGATCGCCATGAACAAGACCATGACGGCTTACCAGCAGCATCTCGAAGAGCAGAATGGCGTGATGAAGTTGATCACCAATGAGACCCTGGTAGACATGGTTGGTGAGCTCCAGCGTGGAGACACGGCATTTGGGAACTACATCGAAAAGGTAAAGGAACTCAACAACATCTTCGATCAGTTTACCGGAATGTCGACCAGTGTACCGACCGGCCAGGTGCAGGGTGCGTCTGGCGGGATACTCGTTGGTGGCAACAGCGCAACTGGAACTGGTAGTGGAACTGGTAGCGGAACTGGCGGCGGCACTGGGCTACCACAGCGAACTCCCACATCTGTTCCTAAAGATCCTTGGGAGAAAACTGTTATATCGAACACCAAGAATCTAGGGACATCTACTGGTCCAATGACCATTATCGTGAACGTCGGAAACGAGAAGCTCGAGAAGTACATCGTGAACGTCGTGGGCAATGAGATTGAGGTGAAATAATGGCTAACAATTACTGCACAATCACGAATTCAGACGCCTCTCTCTCGAAGAGATTCAAGGCGGTTCAGATGCGCCCGGTATTCGAGAAGACATTCAATAGCGAGAAGGTCAGTGGTGGCGGTCTTGATATCACGGTTGGTGGCGTTTATAAATCCTGGCAGCTAGTCTTCAGGGTCAGGTACGAGCACTCTGACGAGTATCCAGAAGAGTATGGTTTGTATGATGACCTGGTGACCATGTACGGATACAACAATCCGAACGGCACACCATCGAATGCCCTCACTCTTGTCGACTGGTGGGGGAATACGCATTCTCCATGCTACCTCGTGGGGAGGATGGTTCCGGAGCCACTAACAACGATCATCGATGGCGAGTGCGCCAATTTCATTATCCCAATTGAGATTATAGAGAAGCCATGACGAGAACAGTAGCGAACCTTTCCGATTACACGAACGAAGACGGCATCAATCTCAAGATCAATGGCCGGATCTACAATAACTGGGTGTCGTTTGATTACGGAGACGACATCGATTCCGGTCACTATCCAGCCTGGGTGGAGCAAGAGAGAATTGCAGATTACCCCCTGTCGCAGGACATGGTCTACTGGGATGAGATCGATGCATCCGTGACCACCTGGTCTTCCGGCAGTGGTGCCGAGACATCTGGTAGTGGTGGTTTGTTCGTGGCAATGGAAGGCCATGACCCAGAAGTTCTCATGTGGAACGGAGAGTTTATTCGATCCGATCACCAGGCGAGGCCAGCTATTGCAGCCGATGAGAACGGTATCTTCATATATAGTAACTATCAGGGAGCGATTTACAGGACGACCCTTTTCTGGACTGGTGGAAGTGGTGCCCAGTTCGAGGTAAACGATCACTCGCCAATCTTCGAGGGGCTCGACCGCATGTATGCCCTACACGCTTTCGCCGTTGACGACCTGGCTGCTTTCTACATAAATGATGGTGGCGTTTCGGTGCGAAGGCTCTATTCCTTTGGCGGGAACTGGTTCTCTGTGGACTGGGGTAGACGGTTTATGCACCCCACCTATCTTTACAGCAATGATCTCGACTACGATATCTACTCTCTGAACTACACCGCTGCTGCGACGGACGGCACGGATTACTACTTTTATATGACAGAGCAATTCGGATCTGTCCGTGGACTCATCCTGAAGGCTGACGGCTCCTGGACAGATACCTTCGAGGTTGTGCCAGCAGATCTATCGGTGTTCAAGATCTCGAATGCGAGATATCTTCCTGGGATGGGTATGTTCTATTTGTTCGGTCAGTTCCAGCGAGTAGATCCCAAGGAGGCATTCGCATCGAGCTACGTTTACAACCTAGCCCTGAGAAGTCCTAATGGGAAAACGTTTTCGCTCGACCGATTCACGTTGTTTTCCTGGGGGCTCGACCCGGCGACTGGAACACCTGTGTGCAGATACCTTGTCGATTTCGACGGTGACAAGGAAACACCTGGCTCCCCGATCACTGTGCACATCTCGGACGCAAACCAGACAGGTGCTCATGAGGGCTCCTGGCATTTCTGTAAGACTGGTGCGGCCTGGACAAGTCTATATAACAGATGCACAAAGATGAGTGGGGATATGTCCAGCCAGTGGAGTATTACCCTGGCGAATGGAGATGAACTATTCACGAGTGGATCTGGTGCAGAATTCTTGCGCCGTGGAAACGTTCTGGATCTCGACGTGGAATCACTTGGCTCCAACGGTTGGAATCCGTTCGACCTCGACACCTGCATCATAGAGGGGATCTCCAAGGACTTCGCCGACGGGAATCGATCTCTGAGCATTCAGATCATTCCGGAATCACTCTGGAAGACCGCCATGATGACGCATCCATTCTATCTGGAGATGCAGTCTAAACAAAGTCTGTACACGGATCTCGACGAGCTCGACCAGCTGTATGACGTCACGGAGGATGACTCTCTTACCAGGGGTCTTTGTATAGATTTGTGGTCAGACGAACCCGCTACTCCGACCGAGATAGATCCCGGCGTGAATAGGGACTGGTGGACAGGCGACCTGAAAGAGCGTGGCTTTGCAGAGTATCCGGAGATCACGGTTCTTCCTATGGAGTTTATCGCATTCGGATGGAGCCGGTCTGGCGGCATGAGTCACTATGAGGGCGGTGGAGATGTCCCAGGGGATTCTGATGCTCCGAACGATACTGTCGATGGGCTCATCAAAATAGAGCGGAGTGGTGTTGAGTCTACCATTGTCGTGACCGGTGGCTCTGGCGGCAGCGTTGATACTTGGGTGAGAGACTGGTACACCAGTGGATCTGGTGCATATCCAGTCGTCCTCGAGGCCGGTGAAGATGACGGCCTTCAGATCGGTGACACAGTCATAGAAGTTGGGCTAAGACTCCATCATAGTGGATCGGATACGACTGTAAGCTATCCGGAACGCATCGAGATCCCGGATCTTATCGTAAGCATGAATAGTCCGAACTACGAGAATTGGGAGACCGGTGTAGTCAATTCCGTCGCCGTTCCTCCGCCAACGGAATGTTCTTTCGAGATTTTGTCGTTCATGTATGCCGTTCCGAACGAGCCACCCCCTGGTGCAGTTCAGTGGTATCGAGACGACAGTCTAATTATTGATGGAGATACAATAGATTTTGCCAGTTGCCCATCGAATACAGTTCTTGCGAAGGTTCTCGTTCACGTAAGCACCCAGTGGGTGTCCGACCATCCTGGGCACGTAAGGCTATATTACGAAAGAGTTGACAGCAATACTGGTCTCACATGTGCCCCTGGCTTCTATATTAGGGACACATACCCTTGGTACAATGGAACTGGAAACGAGTTCTATTCTCCGACAGTAGACTTCACATCGGCACCGGCTGGTGGATGGGGATGTGTTCAGCTTGGATGGGAGGCAGCACAGACGGTCTACAACGACAACGATGAATATAATAATGGGCTTTATTTTTCTCTTGAAATTGGTCTTCCTGATAATTATACCTGGAACGTGCATGTAAATGCTACCTATAAAATCACGAAGATCATGTACGACTACGCTGTTCCTTTTCATGCACTTCCGGATGTTGCTCTTTACGATGTGGATGGTGCGTGTCTAACAACTCCTGCTCCGGTTCTCCCGGACGATCAGGTCTTTACTGGGCGCAAGCTAATCCAGTATGGGATTCCGAAGATTCTTCTTGCGACAAAGCCCTATTCCACGTTCCACTTCCAGACCAGTGTAATGGGGAAGGTCACTGGATTGGGATCGTGGTTGGGTGTGGTCGGTCTGGCAAAGGATGGTGGAAACTATATCGCCGCCAGGTTCGGCGTGACCGATGCGGAACTTATCAAGGTGAGGAATAAACAGGTCACGGTTTTAGCTACAGCTGCATACGTTCCAAGTAGTGAAGGTTTCTGGGGGTTCATGGAGTTCAGGGATGGTGTCTTTATCGTGAAGGGCAGGGCACTCACTGAGTCCTGGGACGAGACTCCACTCATCGAGTATGTCTGGACGGAGGCAGACGGTGGTCTGGCTGTCGACGACGACCTGCTACATGTTGGCGTTTACTCCTTCATAGACACACCCTGGGCGCAGATTGTTGGATACGAGTACGGCAATGGAAGTAGGCACATTGGCGTTATGCCTGGTGCATCCTGGGAACTCACGGGAGATCATGGATTCCCGACTTCTGGGAGACTGAATATCGAAGGCGTAAGATACGACTACACTGGCAAGGTCGAGATGTCTCCATACATAAGGGGACCATTCCAGTGCCGCAACACATCTCTTGATAACAGCTACTCCGAAGATGGTCATTCCTACTCCGGTAATGCCGTCCAGTTCACTATGTGGGAGAACCTGGACAACGGTGCGGAGTATGGCAAGTATGCTGGCAAGATCATGGCCAGTCAGATAGGATACAACTGGCCGATCGGCTCAACCGACTTCCACGTGTACATCACCACGAGGGGCGTCAAGGCTTACATCCGCAATCGCTCGGCCCACTACAGCAGCTTGTGCGAGGGAGACCACTTTGGTTTCTCGGAAAAGATGTGGATCACTGGTGGTTTCTCTGGGGTATCTCAGGTCGACCGCAACGACATTCTTCAGTCGGAGGGTGCGATTGCATTCCTCGACAGGGATAACGAGGTGATCATAAGCCGGTACGCTGCATCGAGTGGACACATGGACGCAACAGTCGAGGACATGCTCGAGAAGATTGTTCACCTGGCTGGTGGAGCCGTTAGATTTCCAGGCGACACACTCGTGAACTCCCAGGTACTTACATCTGGTCTATGGGTGGTGCAGAATGGATGAGCCACTGACCTACGATTTCGGTGTTGGCGGATACGATATCGAGTTCGATTGCCCGGATCTGTCCGACCAGGCCGTCATGATTCGGAGCAACATTGCCGTGACCGTCGCAGATGCGGCCACGAGTGGATCTGGTGCGAATGATATCATCATCGGCAACTCTGGCGGGAGTGGCGGATACTACTATGTGTCTGTAGAAGATATGAATGGTTACGAGGTCGAGAAGTATTTCACCGACGACCTCTTGCGCATGGGGAGAGTTCGTGTTGTCTTCCACAATGAATTTGCCACGATCTACGTGGATGAACGATGGGTCTATACTTTCTCGTTTGAGAAAGTGTACATCCCGGACGTCGTGACCCTTGCTCTCCACACCAGCGGCGGCTCGATCACGGTGACGAATATCAGGAAGAAAGAATTGTCCGACTGGAGAGAGGCTATCTTCATCGACATGGAGACCACCTCCCAGAACGCCATATCGTCGGTTGTTCTCCAGAGACCACTTGACCCACGAACGAACTACGAAGGCGACCTGGTCTTCGAGTACGAGC
>Ga0316630_10000569_pt1 | contig 11930 bp, 11 predicted proteins | sample OWC_May_M1_C1_D6_FD_207658 | JGI IMG/M metagenome (GOLD analysis project Ga0316630, IMG submission 207658) | Wetland soil microbial communities from Old Woman Creek delta, Ohio, United States - OWC_May_M1_C1_D6_A | ecosystem: Environmental > Terrestrial > Soil > Wetlands | place: USA: Ohio...
AAGCTCGCGGGCGTGGTCGTCGCAGCCGCCGCAGTCGGCCACTGATTCTGGTATGGGTGGGGGAGACTTGCCTTTGCGCCGTGAAGTGGGCACGTATCATCCGGGGGACTTTCCCAGCAAGGGTTTTATGCCCAGCGACCCGGAGGCAATGATTCAGCGTGATCCGCTCTGGCGCAGCAAGACGGCGCAGTTTGCGGATACCATGAGCTTGATGCGGGCGTACTTGGAAGACCCCAACGCCAACCCGCAGATCAAGCACGCCATAGAGATGATGCTGCCAAAAGAATGAACGACGGTGAGGACATTCCGCGCCGGGAGTATTACCAGCAGGTGATCGCCGGTCTGGGGCCGCTCCAGAAGCTCATGCTCGATCTGGAAGTGGCGGTGCTGCAAATGCCGCCGGAGCGCATTGTCTCGCAGTATCACCACATGCCGGATACGCTGGAGAAGTGGCTCGAACAGCCCGGCGGCAATCCGATCTGGTACATGGCGGACGGCGGGTACAGCCGGGTGGTCTGGAGCACGGAGACGGGCAACCTGTTCCTGACGTACAATAGCACCAGCAAGGCGAAGGCGAACTGGGACAACGCCAAACCGCAGCGTGAAGCCGTGACCAACTATTTGAAGGCAGAGTACGAACGGTTGCTGGGACATCCGCGTGAATGGCGGGAATCCCGTGCTGAGCGCATTGTAAACAAACTCTTGGAAGTGCGCTGGACTGATCCGGTGCCGCCCAAGCCTGCGTTTGACGACCCGGATGCTGAAATTGATTTCTACACTCGCAATGCTTTCATGGCGTACACGTACGCAGTGGATCGTGGACGCCACCACCCGAAACTCTGGCAGGCGGTGCAGGGAAGTGTATACGAACCCATGTACCGCAGGGAGCTTTTGGGCGAGTCGTCCCCGCGCATGAAGGCGCTGAAGAAGGGGCGCACCCCGCTGAGTGACACCGAGCGCAAGGAAGTGGAGCGGCGCAAGGCGGTCTGGGACGACGGTCATCCCGGCGTCTGGAAGTCCAGAGTCAACGGCAAGACCTACTACGTCTGCAACACGCACCGGGCGGCGCAGATCAAGCCCACGCTCAAGGGAGCGATCAAGGCGTTTACTTTTATCAAGAGCACTGCATGAACGCGAAGCGAATAGTATCTGAGCTTGTGGAAGACATGGGTGCGCCGTTCACCAAGACGCAGGTGACGTTGCAGTATCGTCCCTTCATGCGGGGCGACGACTGGAAGTGGTTCTGGGTGCTGCTGCCGGAGGATGGCAGCAAGGCACTGGCAACCGGCGAAGCCGACAGCCGGGCTGCTGCGTCCACTGCTGCCAGACAGGAAGCACGGAAGCTGAACGTGCTCGTGGGCAAGGTCGACGTTATCAAGCCTTACGCCAAATGAGAAAGTACATCACCGTCAAATACAACCCGGCGCTGCCGCAGTTGAAAATGCAGGCCATCCTGCAAACCAACGACCAAGTGCAGGCTGCCCGGCCCAACGTAGAAGTTATCGGTGTTGTGACCTTGGAGGGCATTCCGCTGCCTGCGGGCACCGTTTCGTTCGACGGCGCGAGCGCCTTTGCCACGGATGCGGGAGGAACGTACGCGGGAACGCTTCCCTTCTACTATGGCGGCAATGCCCAGATGGCTGTTTACACTGAGCCACGCTACACGATCACGCCGCCTTTTCGCGGCTACTACGCGCTGACCACCAGTCAGGTGGCGCAGGACTACGAAATCAGCATCAACTACCTGATTCTCTCCGGCGTGATAACGGATTCAGGAACCGGCATAGTGGCGGACGTGACCAACGGCACGACCACGTGGCAGAGTGCGGTCAGCGGTTCCTACGGCTACTATGTGCCCTACGGCTGGAGCGGTACCACGACGGCCATCAGCAACGGCAGCGGCACGTTTACACCTGCGGCGTATGTTTACAATGCCATCGGTGTCGACTACGCCAATCAGGATTTCGCCTTCACGTCGACGGTCGTGCCACCTGCGCCCGTCACCATCTCCGGCGCGATTACGGTGGATACCATCTTGACGGAAGGCGTCGTGGTTGATTTCAGCGGCGTGGGCCAGTTCACCACGCAGATCGTCGATCTGGCCATCATCTACATTGGGACGGTGCCCAACGGTTACAGTGGAACCGCCACGCTGCCGGGCTACGCGCCCTATCCGCTGGCGTACGATGTGGTGCCGCCCAGCCGGGTTTACAGCAACCAGACGACAAATCTCACCAACGAAAACTTCGACATCAGCAGCCTCAGCTACGAAATCAGCGGCACCGTTGGTTTTGATGGAACGCTGTTCGGCATTGAGCTTACCAACGGCACTGACACGTGGCTTTCTGACGCCATCACAGGATCGTACGGCATGTGGGTTTTGGGCGGCTGGAGCGGTACAGTCAGTCCCACACAGTACATCACCGATCCGGCAAGCCGAGTGTATACAAACGTTACGACGGATGCGTACGAGGAACACTATCAGATGACGCAGCCGTTCCTCATGGTGGCGGACAACTACTTTAACTGGAACACGTGGGCCTTTGAGGTTCCCGATTACTGGTTCATCTACGCCCGCAATCCGGTGGACTTCACCTATTCCGTCTATGCGACCAACGCGGGCGCGACGCAAGACATCTCGATTGTCGATACCGGTTCGTACTACCACGTTGTCGGCATTAACTTCGATCTGACGGAAGCCACGCTGCCGACGGCGGACACTTACGCGTCTCCGCCGTTGCCACCCATCATTCTCCTTGAAGGCAGCATTTTCAGCGGAACCGACGGCTCAGGCATCCCAACCAACATGTACGTGGATGGCTGGGGCACGGTGGCGACCGACGGTGCTGGCTACTGGAGCCAAGGCGTCACTGCGCCCTACACGGGTTACGTGGCGGTGGCTGATCCGGGTTTTGACGGCACATTTGACCCGGCCTACCGCAGCTATGTCGCTGAAGGCTTGTCCCAGTCTGGTCAGGACTTCGCGTTCTGGCCGACGAGCGGCCCCGCGCCCACCGATTGCCAGATTCCGCTGGCGCTTCAGACGATTGGCGATTTGCCGACGCCCAACGCCGTGTCGCGCAGCGTCAACGATCCGGTCAACAATCTGCTCTGGTACGTGGACGACAGCTACGACTACGTGTACTACGTGGATGCCGTGGCCGGAACGTTCCAAGGCTCCATCGAGCTTACCAACTCCTTCGGTCAGTCAGCGATTGTATACGATCCGACCAACGCCAAAGTGGTCGTCATGGACTGGTCGGGCAGCATCCATGTCATCGACCCGGTGGCCAAGACCTCGACTCGCGTGCCCGACATTAACATGGTCGACCCCGGCTTCCACATGCTGGCGGTCAACGATGTGGGTACCGTCTACGCTACCGATAATCGAAACGGTGCTTACGGCAGCGTGTGGGCTATCGACCCCTCTACGGCCACGCTTATCAGGAGCACCAAGCTCCCGATCTATACGGATTCGATCTGCTGGGCCTCGAACATCAACAAGCTGGTCATCAACAGCGGCGGCGCAGGCCAGCCTGCGTTCTACATCTTCGATCCGGCTACCGACACCTTCGCTGCCAGCAGCCTGCTCAACCCGGCGGTGTCGTTCCGCTACGAGAACTTCTACATCCCGCAGACGGGTCACATGCTGGAGAGCTTCAGCGGTGGATCGCCCAGCGCGGTCATCGACATCTCGCAGGGTACGGCGGCGACTCAGATCGCGACCATTCAGCCGACCCGCGTCAGCAACGCGGACATCGACACCTGCACAACTCACCTGTTCGTCACCAATGGCAATTACGCCATGTGGGAGTACACGCTCGACGGCAGCTACTCCTTGGTCAATATCTTCGACCGCAACGGCGACGGTATCAATCCGAACAGTTGCACGCACAACCGGCAGTCGAACCTCATCTACGTGGCCGACTACAACGACGGCACGATCTACACCTACATGGCCACCCGCGAGAGCGGCAGCCTGTCGGGCATGGCATGGTCGGTCAATCAGGGTGTTTCGCCCAACGAGAGCGGCGGCCTGATGGTGGCCAACGGCAGCGTGGTCACGTTCAGCGGCAGCGCGGCAGGCAACGAGGCATCGCTGTTCAACCAGTACAGCCCGGATGCCAGCACGGCTATCGTGAATCTCGAAGCGCCGTACCCGGCGACCATGACGCTTGTTTACAACGGCTCGATCCAAGACAGCGGCACGATCACCAATCCGAGTTACGCGTACTACTACATCTCGATGAACGGGGTGGGCACCAGCTTCTCGACAACTGGAACGAACGGTGCCTTCAGCGGCACGTTGATCCGGGCGGGTACGATCAACACAGGCTACAACACCTTCACAATCGACACGCAGTCTTACAACGGCGGCAACTTCATTGCCAGCCCGTGTGAGACGTACGTGGCGATTGCGGGCAGCCTGACGATCACGACGCCGTAACGGCAGCCGCCTTGGTGGCAAGGTACTGGCGTTGGGCCTCGATCTTGGACTTCTTACGAAGCTCCAAGAGCGCGGTCGCCTCCTTGCGGCACGCCCAGCAGCGATACTGGGCGTGGCTGCGCGAGGCCGGGTCACGGTCTTTGCGCAGCAGTTTGTATTCGCGGATGTCCTGCGTCAGTTGCGCATACTGGGCACGCCACTCAGCACGCCACGCGAGGTATTCTTCTTTGTTGGTGAACCATTTATTGAGGTCTGTCTTCATAACAATTTGAGTCTGGTGATGAACTTGGGAACTTGAGACTTGGCCACGGGGCCAAATCCCAAAGCGGTGATGGTGGGCCTGCCGTCGAAGAAGTTCGGACAGCCGGAGTCGACCACGAGGTACGTGGGCAGCCCGGCGCGTTCCGCTTCCTCCTTCGCACGCAGCAGGTGATGCAGGCTTGCCTGAAGGCAAACCTTGGTGCCCGGAAGATCGGCAGCATAAAGCCCAGCAGCCGTTGGTGACGACTGCTGGGCGGTGAGAAATGCGCCGAGATAGGCGTGGCCAGCTTGGCTGGCGCACTTTCCGGGGGACATGCCGATGTCGTTACGGACAACGGCGTATAGAGACACGACCTCCGAAGGGGATTCGGTGGTCGTCCGACTTTCTAAAACCTACGTCTCATTCATGACGAGCGAACTGTATACGATCTCAAACCTGCCGTCAAGCGGTTCTTTTTAGCATGGTCAATTACACTGTCGACTACCCGATGCCGTCGGTCGAACTGGTCAACCAGATCGCCTCCGTGCATGGCTTCATGGCCTCCAGCGAACAGCGGGCCTTCATGTACCACTTGGGCATGGTCAGCAAGCGGGCCTTGGAGATCGGCACCTACTGCGGGATGTCGGCGGTCTTGGTGGGGCTGGGCATGAAAAACATCGGGCGCTACTACTGCATCGACACGTTCGCGTCCTCGAACAAGGAATTGGACGGGCGCGGCACGCTGGAGGTCTGGACGGAGAACATCAAGCGCCACGGGCTGGAGTTTACGTGCGTGCCGGTGAAGGGCTGGTCGCACGATACGGCGGTGTACGCGCAGGTGCCGGGTGATCTGGACTTTGTTTACGTCGACGGCGACCACGAGACGCACTCCGTGCTGATCGACGCGCTGATGTACCGGAGCAAGCTGCGCCCGGACGGTCTGCTTCTGTTCCACGATACGCCGTGGCCCACGGTCAAGGCGGCGCTCGACCGCCTGTTGCAGATGGAGGTTATGACCTTGGTGCGAACCTTCGATGATTTCACCGTCTGCCGGGCGACGGATTACCAAAGCACGCAGGCGCGTGAGTTGCTGGTCACTCTATTGGCCGAACACGGTAAAAGATCATCGGGCGCTTAGTCACCGTATCGCTGATGATCGTGATGTTCGTCGTGTGGTAGACTTCGGCGGCGGGCCACCAGTCAGTCAGGTTGGTGCTGGCGTCGATGGCATAGCTGCCACTGACGTTTGTAAACACCCACGTAGGAATCACCGGCTCCGGGTTGCCTGCGGCCAGCATCCGGCGGGCAGGTGAGGCAGCGGCCTTCGGCGAAGCCAGCGGCTTCTTGATGACCGGCATGGGCGGCAGCGGCGGCTGCGACCGTGCTTGTTCTTTCGCTGGCCCGGCACACCCTGCCAGCAACGCCACAACTACGAGGTAGGCTAACTTTTTCACATCAGCAAATCCTTCGCGATCTCCAGCTTGATGCTGCGATTCGTTTTGGTCTTGTCTTCGGGGCCGGGCGTAATGGTCAGGCTGCTGGGAATGATGCCATGCACCGCCAGCAGCGCCTCGATTTCCGCCTTCGCCTTCTGATACGTCGTGTTGTCGTCGATGACGTTGAACTTGATGACCAGACCGGCAGGTTTGGGGAAGGCTGCGCCGTACTGGTCATGCAGGTCGATCAGCAGGTCGGGCAGTCTGGCTTCTTCAAGCGTCATGCTCTAACTATGGGTGTCGATGTGCTTCCACTCCATCTTGGCTCCGCACATACCACACTCCTGAGCGTCAAGGTCGTCGTCGGTGCCGGACTCGATTCCGTTGAACCCGGCGGCGAGATAGCTGAAATCGTTCATCAGCGGCCCCTCATGTTTGCACTTTGGGCAGCGCACGATGGGATTGTCGTGCTCATCCGGGTTGGCCCGGACGAACTCCATCTTCCACGGCACCTGAACGTCGCGGGTTCCGAGCTTGTCGAGGTAGTGCTGAGGGTTGTCCTTCATGTCCTCGATGGAGTCCTTGATCGCTTGAAACTCGCCAAGGTCGAAGTCTTCACCCACCGTGAACAGCGCGTTTGGCTTTGGAAGGCGTTCGCTGATGGTTTTCCAGACCTCCGGCTCCAGACCACGGGCTAAGATGCGCTGGAAGTCGATTTCAGGGCCGGTTTCGATGACAATGTGGCCTTGAGCCAGAGCAGGTGCCACGGCGCTCTCGTAGCGCCACAGCGCGTCCGAGACGTGCAGAAGGCAGTCCAGCATGGGTGTCAGCCTGCGGCGCTTGGAGGCCCGTTCCAAGGCCGTTTTGGTGCTCTCGAACAGCCCGCTACCGATAACGGTCGTCGGCCAGTTCAAGCTGGTGGCCCATTCGGACAGGCGACGTGCAAAACTTGCACTTGCTTTCCCGTTGATTCTGAAATAGATGCCGGGAATCTGGGGTGGCGGCGCAGCCACGTTGGCCACGGCGTAGCCCAGTTGCTCTGCAACTTCAACCTCAGCATCCACAAGCTCTTGTGGATTGTGGACTCGATTGGCCGCTACCTGTATGGCCAGCTTGTCGGTGCCGTTGAGGTCGCCAAGGTCGGTGGTGGGTGCCCAGCGCACCTTGGTCACGTCCCCGCCGCCGGGGCGGCCTTCGGTGCCCGGCTCGACGAGGGCGTAGAACAGCGTCACCGGGAGCTTCCGGGCGGCGTGCGCGGCGAGAAACAGTGGCTCCGGCTCAACGTCCAACCCGCTTTCTTCTTTGACCTCGCGCTGGCAGGCTTGGGCGTGCGTTTCGTTCTCCTTGGCGTGGCCACCGGGGATGCTCCAGCGTCCCTTCTCGTCAGCCACCAAGAGTGCTTCCAAGCCCGTTTCGCCGGGGCGTAGCACGACGCACAGGTTGGACTGGTCGTCGGTGTCGGTCATCCGGTTAATCAGTTGCTCCGCACTCATGCTTCAATCTTTCGTGTTCAGCTTGGGCCTCTCTGGCTTCGGTGCGTGCTTCGGCAAGCTCTTGCTCCAGATTGACCGGTGGCCACTGCTCCGCGTAAGTGCCCATCGGGTCGTAGGTGTCCAAGCCTTTGGCGCTTTCTTCGGCGTACTCCAAGCGTTGGATCGCAGGTTCGTAAACAAGGAACCGGTGTTCGAGGTACTTTTCCTTTGGGGTGCCGACTTCCGCCTCGTCGGCGATCTCGTACTCCTGATCGGAGTTCATGAGTTCCCACATGACGTAGACCTTGCCGCCTCGCGTGGAAAATCCCTTGGCGTACGCGCCCTCCCACCATTCACCGGTATCCGCGTTGTGGTAGGGAATGGGGCCGCCCGCATCGCCGCTCATCTCCGCGTCCTCACCCTTGAGGAAGGCGTGGATGAATTCAGTCGGGGTGGTGGGGTCTTCCAGCAGAAAGCGGTACGGTTCAGGAAAAGCCTGCTGAGCAAGGTCGCCCGGCTCATCCAGTAGACTGTCTACAATGGTCTGCGCGTTGTTCATCCCATCATCAGGCCGATGGTGGTCGGCCCCGTTATCACGAACACGTATGGGTTAGTGTATACAGGAGTTCCGTTGATGCTCCAATAGCTAAATGAGTAGTTCAGCGCGACGAGAATCTGGTCTTTAACGGCATCGACGAAAGCGGCGGTGAAGGACACGGCGTCAGACCCGCCGTTGCGCAGGATGTTCAAATCCCATTCGGTGCCGCCGTCCGGTTGCGCTGCGGGAACAACTTCGCACACGTCACAGTAATCAGTGACGACGTTGGGTGCGCCTATTCCGTCGCCGGTTGTGATCGTGCCCAGAGTGCCGGTGGTGAAGTAAGGCGCGACCAGTGTGCCTTTGTATACAGTGGTACCCTTGCGCCCGATGGCGACCGCCGCCGTGTTGTCGGTAATGCTCAGGTTGAGGCATCCTGCGATGAGGGCGCTGGCTCCTTGGAGTGAGGCGGTGATACTGGCTTTGGTGATGGAGCCGCCGGTAATGTCGTCGCGGTCTTCGTCTGTGATGAGCACGAACAGCTTAACTGCGCCTGCGCGGAAGGCATAATCACTGAGGACAGAACTCAGAGCTTGGTAGCCGTCTTCGACACCGCCAATGGTGACCAGTCCGGCTGCTGCTGTTTGCAGTTCTGTTGCGTTGCCCCAGTCGCCACTGCCGACAACGTGCTTATGCCCGATGTCTCCCGGCGGGGTGCCGTGGCCGGGGTCGGTGGAACCAAAGCCGGTTAAGCCATAGTGGTTGGTGTTCGCGCCTGTTCCAATACCCGCAGCTTGTAGCGCCGCTTCGAGCGTGCTGGGCAAGCTGGTGAGCCATGCGTGTTCCGTCGCCATCGAGCCGGATTCGTCGACGATGAAAACGATGTCGACGTAGCCTTCTTCCTCTGGTTTAGGCGTGCCGGTGGCAGTCAGCGTCACGGTGTCGCCGTAGGAATACGTGCCCAGTCCGGTGATCGTGGCGGCTCCGGGGTCTGGGTAGACTGTAGCTGTGAGGACGAAGGTTGGCGTGTTTACCGTGATGTATCCGCTGCGGGTGTAGCTGTCGGTGCCGCCCACGCCATAGACGGTGAGCGTCACACTGTAGACACCCGGAACAGTGTAAACGTGAGTTGGATTTCGTTCAGTGCTCGTAGCCATAGGTCAATCGCCAAAGTCCCACAGGAAGGTTGCTCCTTCCGCGCCGCTGCTCAGGTTGGTGAAGGAGACGGCCAGCGGGAAGTCGCCGACCACCGGGGCACCGATGAAGAATGCGACCGGGGCGGGCGCTCCGGCGGCCACCGCGTCCGAGGGCAGCGTCAGCCCCAAGACTTCCGGCATCCAGAAGTCCTCGTGCGCGACGTACAGGCCCACTTCGATCATCCACGGCTGGCAGGTCATGATGACCGGCGCAGCGAGGTCGGTGCTGTAATAGCCCTTGGCCAGCTTGTCGGTGTCGTCGAAGTAGAGGCCGCGAGGCACCAAGGCAGGCTTGCCCAAATGGCCGGGCTTGCTCTTGATGAATGCGCCGATCTGCGCGACGGTGCCGCCGCTGTAAACCGTGCCGGAGCTTTCGACGCCGTAAAACTTCTGGCCCTGAAGGTAAAGGGTGCCGTCGTAGACAGCCGATGCCGTGGTCACTTCGTACTGGCGGCCCGGCGTGATGGCGTCGGTGGCGACCCCTTCGACCGTGCGCACACGCGGATTGTAAACTTCCACGAAGGCCATCCAGTTTTCGCTGGATTCGTTTGTCCACCACGTTCCGTCCTGACGGACTTCAGGAACGGCGGTGCCATAGGCTTTCACGGCGTAGTCGTAGCCGTGCTGGATGGCGCGTTCCGCCCGATCCAAGCACTCCTGCCGCCAGCCTTGAAAGCCACGGCTCAGCGGGGTGGTGTCGTAGTAGCTCATCGTCTGAACCTGAACCTGCTGAACCTGCAACGGGAGCGCGGGTTCAGCGCTGTAGTTCATGATGAAGGGCACGGTGCCGCTGCTGCTGCCTTGGCTGTAGAACTCCCAGCGCATCACTTCGGGCGTCTTGTCATTGCCGGTCACGTCCACATGCGCCACGCTGCCCGCGAAGGTGCCGGAGATTTCGTAACGCCCGGTGGCGGTGTCCGACTCGAAGATGACCCTGCGGATGTGCAACTGGCCCTCGCCGCCCGTCCAGTAGATCGGGAAGGAGAATGGCCCCGTATCCTGAATGTCTACACCTGCGTTGGTCGTGGTGACGATGTTGCCGTTGGTGGTGACAAAGGGGATGGGCGCGATGTCTTGGATGACCGTGACCGCGCTTGACCCGGCGGCGATGTACTCGCCCTTGATCTCGAACTTGTCGCTGAAGCCGGAGATGTTGGTGTACTCCAGTCGCACGTTCCACGGCCCTTCGGGCAGCGCGAGGATGTACTCAATCGAATACTGCCGGATGCTGCTGGGGACGATGCCGTACTGCGCGTAGGCGCTGACGGTGCTGGTGCCCGCGAAGGTGTCGCCGTTCAGGTAGAGCGAGCCGTTGTAAACAATGCCATCACCGCCGTCGACCGTGTAAATCTTGGTGGCGATGCTGCCGCTGGGCACGTCCACATCGAAGGTGGCTCCGCCAAGGGTGCCGCTGGTGTTGGAGACGTTCTGTGCGCCCGCGATGTCCACCCGGTTGTTGGGCTTGGTCAGCACGCTGATGCGGTACATGTTCTGGCTGATGCTGCCGCCCAGATTGCAGGTCAGTACGTCCGGCACGGTCAGGCTGGCGCTGCCGTACTGAACGTAGCCGCCTTCCACCGAGTCGTTGTTGGTGGTCGTCAGGTAGATGTCGGTGTCGGAAAGCCGGATGCCTTCCGGGTTCAACTGTCCGGCCTTGCCGCGCCAGTACTGAGCGTCCTTGCGCTCCGGCACTTCCGCCAAGGTTTCGATGTACTGGCCAAACTCGATGCCGGGAATGACCATCGCGTAAATCTGCGGAACGTGAACCTCGTCCACGCGCTCGCGAATCCACTGAATGGTGTTGGCCCCGACGTTGTAGATGATCTGGTTTGCGCCGGGCAGGGCCGGTTCGGTCTGGAAGACGCGGTAGGTGCCGTCGTCGCTGGTCAGGGCGTACACGTCCGGCTCGCGCTGGACGGTGCCGAAGGCTTCGATCTGGACGTAGAGCCGGAGGGCGTGCTCGAACGGGTTCTTGAGCACCTGCGCCAGTTGGGCCACGTAGCCCGCAAGCTGGTTGTCGCGGTCGGCGAGGTTGCGGTCGGGATTCTTGAACAGGTCGCGATTGAGCGGCAGGACGGCGTTGATGTCTGCCTGCATGGGCGCACCCTGACCCAAAGACCAGATGCTTGTGTCGGGGATCACGGTGCCCGTGGCGTCGATCCGGGGGATGCTGGGGTCAACGAAGGTGCTCTCGCACGCCCGCGCCAGAATCTCATAGACCAGCGCGTCGCGCCCGTAGAGGTCGGCGTCAGCATAACGCGCCGCGTCATAGGGGATGCTGACATTGGTGACGTGGCGAATCTGGCTGCTGAACGTTCCAGCTTCGGTGCCAACGAAAGGCAGGGAGAACGGAACCGGGCCTTGCAGGGTCGGCTTGAGCACGGAGTAGTTCCAGACATCTCCCACCTGCACGGAAACCTCCACCACGGCAGCGCCAAGGATCAGGTCGCGGTACGCAAGCTGGCGGTCACGGTTCTGATAGACGGTTGCGTCGAACGGCAGGCCGGGATTGACCGGCGTCAACGTGCCGCTGGCCGGAGCTTCAACGCTCGACTCCCATTTGATCGTGTCGCGCAGGGCGATGACCAGTGCGCTCTCAA
>Ga0316630_10000570_pt1 | contig 11928 bp, 10 predicted proteins | sample OWC_May_M1_C1_D6_FD_207658 | JGI IMG/M metagenome (GOLD analysis project Ga0316630, IMG submission 207658) | Wetland soil microbial communities from Old Woman Creek delta, Ohio, United States - OWC_May_M1_C1_D6_A | ecosystem: Environmental > Terrestrial > Soil > Wetlands | place: USA: Ohio...
TTGAGTGCGGCGGCCAGGCGTTCGCGGCTGGTCATCGGCATGGCGGGCCTCCTCGGAGCCCCCAGATTACCCATTTCGCCGGCCTTTTGCAATGAAGCGGGATTTTCGATGGGGGACATGTACCGCCTCGGTACGTGTCCCCGTTCTTGGGCGGTCAGCCCTTATGGGGATGCTTGATGAACGTGCCGGCCCGGTACTCGCGGAAGGCCGTCTGGAGCTCCTCTTGGGTGTTCATGACGATGGGGCCGCGCCAAGCCACGGGCTCACCGAGCGGGCGGCCGGACATGAGGAGGAACCGGACGGGCGAGTCCGCCGTCGTTGCCTCGATCCGGCTGCCGTCGCCGAAAAGGATGACCGATGTGTCCCCGAGGAACGGCCTCCGCTCGAGATCGAAGTAGCTGGCCGGCTCGACGTCGTAGGAGGACAGGCCGGGCTCGTTGGAGAAACAGCCCTCGCCCTCGTAGACGTAGGCGATGACCGTGTGGCCGGGCTTTGTCGGATGGACGAACCCGGCCCGGGGCGGCATGGCGACGTCGATGTACCCGGGATCGATGACGATGTCCCGGACCGGGCCGCGCACGTTCCCGACCGCGCCGCAAATGACCCTGGCCGTGACGCCGCCGGCCAGCGCGACCTCGGGGATGTCCGCTTTCTTCACGTCGCGGTAACGCGGGTCCATCATCTTCTGAGAGGCGGGCAGGTTGGCCCAGAGCTGGAAGCCGCCCATGCGGCCGTCCTTCCCCCCTTTGGGCATTTCCTGGTGGATGACGCCGCTGCCGGCCGTCATCCATTGGACATCGCCCGAGCCGATGACGCCGCTGTTCCCCATGCTGTCGCCGTGCTCTGCGGTGCCGCGGACCATGTAGGTGATCGTCTCGATGCCGCGGTGGGGGTGCCAGGGGAAGCCGGGGAGGAACTTGCCGGGATCGTCCTGCCGGAAATCGTCGAACATCAGGAACGGGTCGAACATCGGCACTTCACGGAAGCCGAAGCCGCGCCGGAGATGGACCCCGGCTCCCTCGAGGGTCGGCTGGCTGATGAGGACCTTCTGGATCTTGCGGGTCTTCTCCATGGGGGCCTCCTGTCTTCTGGACCCCCCTATTCTACCACGAGGCCGCCGGCGACTACTGGAATGCCCTCGGGATCGTCTCCTGCCACTTCCGCTCGCGGAGAAGCCAGCCGTTCTCGAGGATGCGGCGGACGAACGTGATATGGAAATTCCCGGCGTCGGATCGGATCTCGGCGGTTGTCAGGATATCGATCGTGCGTCCCCGGAGTTCAATATGGTCGCTGGCGTCTCCGAGAAAGCGGGAGCTCGCGGGATCGAGCTCTTTCGTCTCGTAGACGTTCTTCTCGGTCGCTTCGAAACGGCGGCCGTTGATCTCATAACGGCTCTTTCCGCTCCAGGTGTAGGTGACCAGGCCGCTGACGGTATCGCGCTTCCATTCGCTCGTGCCCTGTGGCCAGACGTCACTCCCGAGGTCCCGGGCGTCGGCGCGGACCTCGCGTTCTTCGGCGGGCTTGAAGGCCGGGGCGGCGCGCGGTCCGGCCGGGATGACGGGAAGCTCGACAGACGTGGCCTCGGCGCCCGTGACCACGGTTGTGGTCATGAGCGAGGGCGTCGGCCAGATCATCGGAAAAAGGGCGTTCGAAACCGAGAGGCGAATGCGGTGGCCGGGCCGGAACGTCCAGGTCGTGAGGTGGAGGTCGAACTCGAGGTCGGCCGACCCTCCGGGGACCAGGGCCTCCGGATGGAGACGCGAGCGCCGCTGGGAGCCGTTGATCAGGCCGCCGGCGACGAGGGCTGTCCGGCCGTCGGGGAGGACGTCCTCGAGCCGCGCGACCCAATGGGCCAGAGGCGCGTCGCTCTTCACCCGGAGCCTGACGCGGGGGAGGCCGACGATCTCGAGCTTCTCCGTCAGGATGTCGCTGTCGTAGATGAGGCTGCCGGCGTCATCCGGCCGCATGTCGCCGGTCGGCTCGCCCCACCACAGCCCGGCGCTGATGCCGTAGCTCGGGACGTAGAAAAGGGGATCGTCGCCGGTCATCGCCGGCCTGTCCAGAAGGCGTCCAGCCGAGGCCGGGAAGAGCTTCTTCCAGGTCGTTCCGGGGAGGGGCCAATCTCCGGCGAGCCAACGGCCGGGCGTCAAGGTCTGTCCGGCGTCGGGTTCGTGCCCGGCCCGAAGGAAGATGACCAGCCGGGGATCGCCGCGGACCCCGGTCTCTCGTCCCTTCAGCCACTGGTCCCACCAGCGGACGGCCTCTTGCCGCCACTCGTAGTTCGGGCCCGGCGTCCCGTCGTCGGGCCAGGCATGGTTCCAGGGGCCGATCTCGGCCTTGACCGGAACCTTCATGTTCTCGAGCATCCGCGGAATGCTGTCCCGGTAGCCGTCGAGGAGCCCGCCGATGAGATAACAGGGGATTTGGATCCTGTCGTATTGGCCGCGCAGCGAATTCCGGCTCCAGAATTCGCCGTCCCGCTGTTGCTTGAGATAGGTCAGGAGCCCCGGATAGGCCTCGAACCGCTCGCGGTAATAGGCCTCGTCGATCGGATAGTCGGGCGACCGCGGGATGGCCTTGGAATGATCGAACCAGAAGGCCCACTCATCCACGTGGAAGGCGCCGTCGATGTAATGGATATCGTCGTGATAGAGATCGTCCGTGGCCATGGCGGCCAGGATGGCCTTGAGGGCGGGCGGCCGGCGCATGGCCACCTGGATGGCGTTGAACCCGCCCCATGAGATCCCCCACATGCCGACGCTGCCGTTGGACGCCGGCAGCCGCGAGAGCTGGCCGATCGTCTCGACGGCGTCGTCGAGCTCCTGTTCGGAATATTCCCGCAGGGGGAACGCGCCCTCCGACGAGCCCGTGCCCCGGATATCCACCCGGGCCAGAATGTAGCCGCGGCGGACGAAATAGGTATAGAGCGAATAGATGCCGATGTAGCCGCCGTCATCCTTCCGGTAGGGCAGGAGCTCGAAAAGCACGGGGAAGCGTTCTCCGGGCGTGCGCGGCACGGGCCTGTAATAGGTCACGGCCAAGCGGACGCCGTCCTTCATCTCGAGCCAGCCGTCCTCGATCCTGAAGTCGTAGCCGGCGGGGGAGAGGTCGTCCTTGGGCCCCGGGCGCGGGCCGGACTGCCCGGCAAGCTGAAGGAGGCACAACGCGACGGCGGGAACCGCGAGGAAACGGCGGACGATGAGGCGCGCCATTCTCACCCTCCTCTCTCAAGGGAGATCGTCAGGCCCGGTCCGGTCCCCGATCCTGGCCCGTCAGCGGCGGCCGGCCTTTCCCGCTGACCCGCCGCATCAACAGGAAGACCGGGAAACCGACGGCGAAAAAGATCGTCCCATAGAGCGCCTCGCGCGTCTGGGTCACGAGGACGAATCCGGCGACCGCGAGCATCATGACGATGAAAATGAGCGGCAGGACGGGGTAGAGGGGCACACGGTAGCCGGTATAGGCTTCGCCGGCCTTCTGGGCCTTGCGCCGAAGGAAGAAGACCGACGACGACACGATGGCCAGGGTGATCGTGTCGAGGAACATGACGTAGTTGACGATGTTCTCGAACGTCTTCAGGAAGTAGATCGAGACGAGGATGATGGCCCCGAGGAAAAGGAGCCCGAATTCCTGGGTTTGGGTCTTGGGATTGACCTTGTGGAAGACCGAGGGAAGGGTCCGGTCCTCGGCCATGGAGTAGTAGACGCGGGGGATCTGCATCAGGGTGACGTTGAGGAAGCCCATGGCCGAGAGGAAGATGGCCAGCGAGACGACGAGCTTCCCGGTCTCGCCCAGGGTGACCCGGGCCGTCTCCGCGGCGACGAGCTTGGCCGCGGCGATGCCGGGCACGCCGAGCGTTTTGACATAGGCGACGTTGATGGTCAGGTAGCAGGCGAGGACGACGAGGATGCCGAAAAAGATGGCCCGGGGGACGTTCTTCTTGGCGTCATGGACGTCGGCGCCGAAGTTGATCGTGTTCTGATAGCCGCCGTAGGCGTAAAAGACGTAGATGAAGGCCACGCCGAGGGCGAAGAACCAAGGCCTGTCGAGCGGCAGCGCGGCCGGCCCCTCCGGGGCCTTCTTCGACAGAAAGGCCGCCGCCGCCAGCACCCCGATCATGCCGACCTTGAGGATGCTCAGGACGTTCTGGGCCCAGGCGCCCGTCTTGATGCCGAGGTAGTTGATGACGAGGAGGACGAGGATGAGAATGACGGCCGTGACCTGGACGATCGCGGTCGTCGGCGCGGCGCCCGGGAAGAAGATGGGCGTCAGGTACTCCGCCCCGATCAGGGCCACGCCGGCCGCCCCAGCCCCGTTGAGGATGACGACGTTGGTCCAGTTGAGCATGAAGGCCAAACCGGAGCTGTAGTTCTCGGCCACAACCTTGTAGTAGCTGCCGGGCTTGGCGAAGCGGCCGCCGATCTCGGCGAAGGTCAGGGCGCCGATGAAGCTGACCAGGCCACCCAGGGCCCAGGCGGCGTAGAAGAGCGCCGGGGTCTTGGCCGCCGCGGCGACCATGGCCGGGGTCCGGAAGATGCCGATGCCGATGATGAGGCTGACGACGATCATCGTCGCGTCGAAGGTGGTCAGCTTGGCTTTGATGGTCATGGAGGTCCTTTGCGCTCGGGGTCTATTCTATCCAGGCCGGGGGGTTTTACAAGCCTCTCCTCCTGCCCCGGGGATCTTCGAGGCACGATCCCTCGCCGCCTCGAGAGGGATACCAGAAAGAAGCTGCAAGGCAGTGGCTTTTCCTTAGCGATTTTGATAAGTTCTGGCCGGGGACGAAGGATGAGCGTGAGAAGAACGCGAATCTGGCGCTTGCTTCTCGCCGCCGTCATCGCTTCCGGGCTGGCCTTTTTTTCCGCCGCAGCCAAGAAAGGGGACATGTACCTCGGGTACGTGTCCCCCGTCAAAGACGCGGCCGGGTTCGCCCCCAGGATCGGCGTCTGCACATCCGTCGCCAACGCCGTGGTCGCGAAGAGCGCCGGCTGCGCCTACATCGAGGAAGGGGTGAGGAGCTTCCTCGTCCCCGACAGGCCCGAGGCGGAATTCCGGGAGAAGCTCGCGCTCCTCGGGGGATCGCCCCTGCCGGTCCTGGCCTGCAACAGCTTCCTGCCGGAATCGCTCAAGTCCGTCGGCCCCGAGGCCCGTCCCGACGAGATCATCGCCTTCGCCGAGACCGCCTTCCGCCGGGCCCGCGAGGCCGGGGTCAAACACGTTGTCTTCGGCAGCTCCGGGTCCCGCGGGATCCCGGACGGCTTCGACCGGGCGGAAGCCCGGCGCCAGTTCGTCCGCCTGCTCCGGCGCATGGGGCCGGTCGCCCGGGAATACGGCGTCGTCGTCGCCCTCGAGCCTCTCCGCCGGGCCGAGTGCAATTTCATCAACACCGTCGCGGAGGGCGCCGCGATCGTCCGCGAGGTCGGCGACCCCGGGATCCGCCTGCTCGCCGACATCTATCACATGCTCTGCGAGGACGAGGGGCCGGGGTCCATCGTCTCCGCCGGACCGCTCCTCGCGCATTGCCATATCGCCGAGGAGGACGGCCGCACCCCGCCCGGCGTCCACGGTGAGAACTTCACGCCCTATCTCGAGGCCCTGCGGCGGATCGGCTACGCGGGGGGCATCTCGTTCGAAGGCCGATGGACGGACCTCGCTACGGAGCTCCCGGTGGCCGTAAAGACCCTCGAGGCCCAGATCGCCCGGGCGGCCGTCGGGGCCGGACAGAGATAAAGGAGAGCACACATGTCCAACGACGAACGGATCTCGCGGCGCGGCTTCCTGGAGAGCGGCGGACGGCTGGCGGCCGGGGCTCTCGTCGCCGGTGCCATTCCTTCCCGTAAAGGCGTCCGCGCGGCGGCCCGGCAAGCCGCCGCATCCGCCGGCCAGGCTGCCGGCGCCAACGGCCGCGTCAACCTGGGCTTCGTCGGCGTCCGGGGCCGGGGCCGCGACCTCTACGGGTACTTCGGCGGTCTCCCGGGGGTCCGGATCGCCGCGCTGTGCGACATCGACAAGAACATCCTGGCCGAGCGGGCCGCCGACGTCGAAAAGCGGTTCGGGGCCAAGCCGGCCGTCTATCAGCACCAGCAGGCCCTGCTCGAGAGCAAGGACATCGACGCCGTGGTCATCGCCACGCCCAACCACTGGCACGCCCTGGGCACGATCTGGGCCTGCCAGGCCGGCAAGCACGTCTACGTCGAGAAACCGTGCTGCCACAATCTCTTCGAGGGCCGGCGCATGGTCGAGGCCGCCCGGCGCTACGACCGGGTGGTCGGCGTGGGCTGCCAGAACCGCTCCAGCCGCGGCGTCCGTCAGGCCATGGCTTTCCTGAAGAGCGGCGGCATCGGCGAGGTCTACGCGGCCCGCGGTCTGTGCTTCAAGGCCCGCGATACGATCGGGCTCGTCCCCGACGGCCTCGGCACCGGCGAGCGCTACAGGTACTTCGTCTGGAACAATCCCGGCGTCAATTACGACCAGGCCTATATGGCGAACGTCGACTACGACGCCTGGCTCGGCCCGGCTCCCCGGAGGCCCTTCAACTACAACCGCTTCCATTACAACTGGCACTGGCACTGGGATTACGGCGACGGCGACTGCGGCAACCAGGGGCCCCACCAGTGGGATATCGCCCGCTGGGGGCTGGGCCAAGGCGAACACCCCCGGAAGATCAGTTCAAAGGGCGGATTTTACGGCGAGAAATGCGCCCAGGAGACGCCCAACACCCAGACCGCGGAGGTGATCTACGGCGATGGCCGGATGATCGAGTTCGGCGTCCGGGGGCTCTACACGAACGGCGAGGACGGGATCGCGATCGGCAACCTTTTCTACGGGACCAAGGGCTGGCTGCGCCTCAATGGCGACGAATGGCAGTCCTACTTCGGCCGCAAGGACGAGCCGGGGCCGGGCTCGAAGACGGCCGGCGAGGAGGATTTCGGGGATCCGATGATGGCGGCGGCCGAGGGCGGGCACTTCGCCAATTTCATCAAGGCCGTCAGGGCGGGCGATCCGAAGCTCCTGACTTGCCCGGTCGAGGTCGGCTACATGTCCTCGGCGCTGCCGCTGCTGGCTAACATCTCCTACCGCCTCGACCGGAGCCTCGTCTTCGATCCGGCCCGGGAGAAGTTCGTCCGGGACAAACCTGCCGACCGGCTTCTCACCCGCGACTACCGCAAGCCGTACGTCGTGCCCAAGACCGTCTGACGGGCCGTTCGGCAGAGCGTGGCGCCGTCGCGGATATTGACGTTTTCTTGACAACTCTAGGCGGGGGCCATAGCATCATAGAGGCGAGATGAGTGGGACGGCCCGATCGAGCCCGCTCCCGGGGGGGAGGACCAGCCATGTCGAATAAAGCGATAGCCTTGGCGACAATCGTCTTGTTCAGCCTGTTGTCCACGGGCTGCATGACGTGGGGGAACAAGGAGATCCGGACCAGCGCCGACGTGCCGCGACCGAGCGTGCGGGTGCTGCGTGTCGTCAAGACGTCGGGGGAGGTCATCGAGTTCTCCCGGCATGCGCCGGCCCGGATCGTCGGGAACCAGGTCGTCGGGAGGACCCGCGTCGAGAGGGAGCGCGAGGTCGAGATCGAGGGGCCTTTCCGCCTGATCGAGAGGCGCGTTGACGGCACTCCCGAGAAGGTCGCCGACGCCAAAGGGCGGGTCTGGTCCGTCCGCAAGGTCCTGAAAGAGGAGCCGAACAGGATGACCATCCTGGCCGCCGGGCTAGTGACCGACTCTGTCGCGATCCCCCTCTCGGAGGTTTGGCAGATCAAGATCCGCAGGCCGAACGCGGCCTTGTCGATCCTGGCGGTCCTCGTCGTGGCCGGCGCCGCGAGCTTTGCCGTCATGATCTACAACGTCAGTCGACTCTAGGCCTACGAAGTCCGGCCGTTGGCGAGGATCCGGACAGGATCCTCGGCCAGGATCTCCTCGAGCCCGGGATAAATTCGTCGGCGACAAGGCGGCCGACCGGCTGCTTACCTGCGATTACCGCAAGCCCTACGTCGTGCCCAAGACCGTCTGACGGGCCGTTCGGCAGAGCCTGGCGCCGTCGCGGATATTGACGTTTTCTTGACAACTTCTGCCTGGGTTTGTGGCATCCTAGGGACGGAGATGAAGGGGACGAGCTGAACGCCTGGATTATGCAGGAGGACGACCATGCTGAAGAAAGCTGTTGCCCTGGTGACGGCGGTCGTTTTCGCCCTGGTCTCCACGTCCTGCATGACGTGGGGCACAAAGGAGATCCGGACCACTGCCGATCATCCCCGGCCGGGCAAGCGGGTCCTGAGCGCGGTCAAGAGATCGGGAGAGGTCATCGAGTTCTCCCGGGCGGCCCCGGCCCGGATCGTGGGCAACGAAGTCATCGGAACTCCCACCTCGCTCGGGGAGCGGGATGTCGAGATCGAGGGCCCGTTCCCTTTGATCAAGCGGCTCGCCGACGGGACCGTCACCGAGGTCACCGACGCGAAAGGGCGGGTCTGGTCCGTTCGCAAGGTCTTGAATGAGGAACCGAACAAGATGATTGTGCGGATCGCCGATCCGATGACCGGCGCCGTGGCGATCCCTCTCTCAGAGATCTGGCAGGTCAAGATCATGAAGACGAACACGGCCCTGACCATCCTAGCCGCCCTCGGCACGGGGGGCTTAGCTTTTTTAGCTTGGGGATTCTCCACCATCAAGGACTAGGCGTTCTGGCCGGGAAGGAAACCGTCGAAATAATGGAAAAACACTCGGTAGAAGATAAAGCTTACGCCGTGCCGCCGCCATCCACCGCAAGTACCGCCCCTGTGACATAACTCGCTGCGTCGCTGACGAGATACAAAACCGACTGCGCGATCTCGATTGGCTGGGCATAGCGGTTGAGCGGACGATCCGCGGCTTCCGCCATGAACTTTTCTTCCGCCTGACCGAGTTGCTTGGCTTCGTTGCGAAGCAGGGGCGTATCGGTATCTCCAGGACAAATGCAGTTGACGCGGATGTTTTGCGGACCGTGGTCAATGGCCATGGCACGGGTCATGTTGACCACCGCTCCCTTCGAAGCGCAATACGAAACCGCGTTTCGCCCGCCCTTGACGCCCCAACCCGATCCCGTGTTGACGATCGAGCCGCCGCCCTGCTTAACGATTTCAGGGACGGCATATTTGCTCATTAAAAATATGGACTTAACGTTTACGTCCATCACCCTGTCCCATTCATCTTCGGTGGTGCCGATCACATCGGCGCGGCGGATGATGCCCGCGTTATTAAAGACAATATCAAGCCTGCCAAATTTTTCAACGGCGATCTTCACCGTGCGCTCGCAATCCGCCGCGAGCGCCACATCGCACGGAACGAAGACCGCGCGTCCGCCGCCCGCGTTGATTTTCTGTTCTGCCTGCTTCCCCTGTTCAGCATTGATGTCCGCGATCACTACCGCCGCCCCTTCTTCGGCAAACAGTTGCGCGGTGGCGAGTCCAATCCCCGACGCCCCGCCTGTGACAATGGCGCATTTGTTATCCAGTTTACCCATGAGGTCTCCTTGTCTTGCTGTGTCATTGCGAGCCGCGTTTTTCGCGGCGAAGCCATCTCCGGCTTTTCATCCAAGATGGCCTCATCGCCGCTGCGCGGCCCTTTGCCATGACGATATGTTCATTTTTACGCCTGGCTGGCCAGACCGCCTGCGATCTCGCCGCCGTCAATGACAAAATATTGTCCCGTTATGAATCCCGCATCGTCCGAAGCGAGAAAGGCGAACAGTGCAGCCACATCTTCGGGCTTGCCCAGTTTGTTCAACGGTAGTTTATTTTCAAAATCTTTCCGCATTTCGGGAGTGTACTCGGCTTCCTGCATCGGCGTCATGATAAATCCGGGGCAAACCGCGTTGACGCGGATGGTCGGTCCGAGTTCGAGCGCCATCGAGCGCGACAACTCAATCACTCCCGCTTTACTTGCGTTGTAATCGGCGTAATAGTGATAACCCATCAGCCCGTTGGATGATCCCATGTTGACGATCACCCCGCCGCCTTGAGCCAGCATCCGCCGCGCGGATTGCTGGGCGACATAAAAAACACCGTTGAGGTTGATGTCCAGCACCGTGCGCCATTCCTGCGGCGTGATGTCCAAGAACAAGTGACGGATGCTGATCCCTGCGTTGTTGATGAGGATATCCGGTCCGCCCGCCCGTTTGTCCAACTCATCAAAAGCCCGGGCGACAGAATCGGGGTCAGCGACATCCACAAGGATGTCCCCTGCCAAATTCGGCATGTCCTTCTTCAAGCGCTGACATGCCGCTTCGTCTCGGTCAAATACATAAACATGCGCCCCTTCTTCGACAAACCGTTTGGCGGTTGCGGTGCCGATTGCGCCGGCGCCGCCGGTGATCAATACACGTTTGCCAATCAAACCCTTCATGAAAACCTCCCTTCAAGAAACGACTTTATAAACCATCCGTTCCTTGTAACCCGTGACGACGATGAAATAACCCGCGAGGAGCGCATCCACTACGGCGTCGCCCGTGTCCACGAGGAGGGGCTGGAGGCGCAGGGCGCGCAGTTTATCGGACGTGCTGACCACAATGATATTCTCGCGCCCGACTCTGCGAATCACTTCGGGACCGATCTGCTGGTTGCCGCGCCCGAACAGGAATCCCTGCCCGCCAATCGGCGTGACGATGATCCTTGCCGGCATGGTGTCAGTCAAGCTCAGCAGCTGCGCCTGCGTCACATCCTTTGCCACGAGTTGTCCATCGCGGACGACGTCTGTGCCAACCAGGGTCTTCTCCACGGTCAGGGCTTGAGCGATGGCCCGTGTTGTTGTGCCGGGACCCAGAATATACGCCACGCCCGCCTGCATCTGCTCGACGACATCCGCCGCAATGGCCTCCGCCTGACGCGCCTCCGCTGCGGGGCTTGGAGCTTTTTGATTTTGCCTCAACAGCGGACGGTACGGCACGTGCAAAGTTCCAACCAAACGCGTGCTTATCCTGCCAGCGCGATAGGCGTCCTCATCCAGGTCCAGAACCTCCGCTTCGCGAAGGCGCGCCCTGCCTTTGAGGTACATCCCCGCCAGCTCGCCCGCGTGTTTGGGATTGGTTGCATAAACCGCCGAATGGATCTTCACGCCCGCGGGGATTCCCAGGCAGGGGAACTGCGAGGGAACGGCCGAACAAACGTCACGCGCGGTGCCGTCACCGCCCGCAAAGAGGATCAGGTCGACTTCCAGCGCGGACATTTTATTCACAGCGCTCCGCGTATCCTCGGCGGTCGTTGAGCCAGAGTGGATTTCGCCGATGACCTTGGGCGTGAAGCCCGCGTCACGTGCGGACGTCTCACCCATCTCGCTAGGGAACGCGACCACTTCCAGCGTGCCCCGTAGGTCCAGCAGGGGAATCAGGCTGAGGGTCGCGCGATGAAGGGATTCTGGAATCGCTCCCAGTTCCAGCGCACGGCGTTGAGTCTCGATCCCATCACTGCCTTTGAGTCCCACGCGTCCGCCGATTCCTGCGAGAGGGTTGACGATCAGTCCGATGCGGTTCATATTAGTCCGGCCTCACCGCGAGAAAGCCTGCCGGTCGAGACGGTCCGTCGAGACCGCGCCCGACAAAGCCATCTCCAGTTTATGAGGAGATCGCTCACCTGTCCTTCTTCAACTTCCTCTTATAGGCCCGCCACGTGACCGCCCACGCGTCGGGATCATCGAACGATTCCTGGTCGATCTTGTGGACGGTGCTGTTGTGCGGCGCGGTGTGGACAATCTCAGGATTTGTATAGGCCTCATTCGCAATGTGCTTGAGGATGGTGATGTATTCATCGAGGTCTTGTCTTGAATAAGACTCGGTGGGTTCGAGGGTCATCGGTTCGGGCACTACGAACGGGTGATGACTCGTCCAGTAGTGTGTGCCGAAATCAGCCGCGCGGAAACCGATCTCCTCCGAATGTACGCCCGTATCGTTGGTAAT
>Ga0316630_10000572_pt1 | contig 11905 bp, 4 predicted proteins | sample OWC_May_M1_C1_D6_FD_207658 | JGI IMG/M metagenome (GOLD analysis project Ga0316630, IMG submission 207658) | Wetland soil microbial communities from Old Woman Creek delta, Ohio, United States - OWC_May_M1_C1_D6_A | ecosystem: Environmental > Terrestrial > Soil > Wetlands | place: USA: Ohio...
AGATCCGGCGAGCCCCCTCATTGTCGGTGGCCACGGCCGTGAGCGTATAGACGCCGGGCACGGCGTCGCCCCAGACGAACTGGTAGGGGCGGTTCGTGGATTCGCCAAGTTTCACGGCGTCGACATAGAACTCAACCTTGGTCACGGTGCCATCGGTATCCGACGCCTCAGCGGTGAGGGGAATGGCGGTCTGAAAGAAATAGTAAGCGTTGTTCAGGGGGCAGGTAACACTCACGTCCGGCGACTGGTTCCGAGCAACGATCGGCATTCCCAGTAGTTGCAGATCAAAGCTGATGTCCGAACTGATGGGGTTGGTCTGGTGGATTTCCACGGCCAGCACGTTCACGCCTTCGACCAAGCGGCTGGCCGGGATTGTGGCCGCATAGAACACGGTGCCGTCATCGTATCTCTCGTAAGCCAAGGTGGTGTAGCTGATGATCCCGCTGGGCATGTTGAAGCGCGCCACTTCCATACCGTTGAGGTACACCACCGCGCCGTCATCGTGCAGCACGCGCAGCACGAGATGGGTGTAGCTGGCCACGTTGGTCACCTCAAAGGCGCGCCGGAAATAGGTTGTGATGTATTTGTTGCTGGGGTCGGGGCCGTAGCCAACCACGGTGGCCTCCGGCCGCCCGTTTTCGGTATCGCCATAGCCCAACTCGGCCGGGCCGGCGCTCCACGCGCTGTCATCGAAATCCGAGGCGTACCAGCCAGTGCCCTGGTCCGTGCCATTGTCGAGGTATTTCCAGACCGAGCCTGTTGGCACGAACGTCCGGGCCACGGCAATCCAGACCGGGGCGGACTCGTACGTCGTTCCAGCATCGTCTTGCCCGATCGCGGTCAACCGGTGCACCCCCGCCGCCACGCCGGACCACACGGCACTGAAGGGGGCGGTGGTGGCTTCCCCGAACTTCGCGCCGTCGGCATGGAACTCCACGTTGGTCATGGAACCGGCCGGCAGCAGGGCGACGGCGTTGACCGTGATGGGATTGGTGCTCAAGAACGTCGTGCCGTCTGTCGGCGATGTGATGGTCACGCCCGGATCTGCCACCAAGACGTTCACCACGGCGGAGGTTCCGATCCGGCTGGTGTTGTCTGTAACCACAGCGTAGAGGGAGTTCCATCCCAGCGGCGCATGGCCCAGGATGAGGCTGTAGGGGGCGTTGGTGTCGGAGCCAATGAGGAGGTCGTTCTGATAGAAATCCACCTGCCTGACCGTGCTGTTGGGCAAACTGATCGCTTCGGCGGTGACGAGCATGTCGCTGCCCGCCAGGAAGGCGCTGCCATCAGTGGGCGCGGCGATCGCAACAGACGGCAACCTGAATACGGAAACATCATCGATGAGATAGTCCACCCCAGCGGCTGGATCCTCAAAATACAGAGTCAAGTCGGTGAGCGTGCCGACCACGTTCAAGGTGAATGTGCCGGAGATAAAGGTCCATCGGTTTGAGTAGGCCACTCCGTGGGCCAGTCCGATCCAGCGGGTACCCGCGCCGTCGATCTGGCGCATGCTCAACTGAGTGGGCTGGTTATCGCCGCGTTCGACGCGGGTCCACCCTGAGCAAATGTAAGTCTGTCCCGCTTGCAGAATCCCAAGCAGGGATTGCGAGGGGCCGGCATAGGTGTTGGGCCGATTATAGACCAGCGCCGCCCGCGCGCCGGAATGGGGAAAATTGGTGGTGGTGGTCATGGGCGCCCAGCCGGAATAGGACTGCCAGCCGCTGGTGCCCAGTTCGAATCCGGGATTCCACACGAGATTCTGCCCTGAACTGGTTGAGACAAAGGCGAGAGCCATGATGGACAACCAGAAGCGTTGCCTGGCAACTCGTCGAAAGACGCTTTCGTCGCCGCGTAAGGGCACGCGGCCTACAGAATTTCGTCGAGAGTCACGAGGTGCTGCAGGTCCGAGTTTTCGAGGGTGAGTATTCATAAAGCCATGCAAGGATTGAGGTCAGGATGGACACGGTTGTTCGAGGGTTGAACGCCTACTCGATTCGCTTCGCCCGATAGAAACGTTGATTGAACGCGGCGCGCTCCGAATCAACAAATTCGAGCTGGCCCAGGGTGTTGGTCACGGTCGCCCATGGTGTCCAGGTCCGCAAGTCGGCAGAAGTCTCGATCACGTAACGGGCGCCTGGCTCGCCGGAGAGGGCAAACCGAAACTCGCCGGGCTCAACCGAAGCCACGCCCTTCAATCGCGAACCGACCCGCCGATGCCGCGGGCCGACGATGTCTATCCCGAAGCCGTCAAACGACGCGCGGCCCGCGAACAGCACGTCGTCCGGTGCGTGGGCGGGCGGCCACGCTTTGTATTTCAGTGTGCGCGGGTGGTGGTCGTAGAACGGCCCCCATTTCACTTTGCCGTTCACGGAGTCGAACACCCCGCCGTCACTGACGCTGCTCACGATCCAGCCGGTCGGCGGTAGGTCCTCGACCGCCCACGCCTTGACGCGGGCGGCAGGCTTCACCGTGATCATCACCGGATGAGGGTGGCTACGAACGAACTGTTTCTCCACGCCGTCGTCCTGCGCGTGGCTCGCCACACCTTCAGCCGCCATGCCCTCTGTGGCTGCCGTCAGAGCGTTGCTGGGACAAGCAACCCACCATAGAGGCGCAGTGGCCACGGTGGCGTCCCACTCGTAGCATGGCCCCCCACGCCACAACGTGCCGGCGCGAGTGACATAGTCGATGGGGATCGGATTAGGTGCCAAGGACCAGAGCACGCCGCTGCGCCACGCCGCGGCGTAAGTGTCCACCTCCACGGAGGTCATCTGCCAGTCGCTCGGTGTCAGATCGGCCGGATGCGGCGGAGGAGGAGGAATGTCGAGCTTGGCGAGGAACATGTCGGCGCATCCAGCACTGACCAAAAGGTTCGTGCCGAATGTGGCAGCACCCGGGAAATTGCCGGCCAGGTAAATGTCCCGCTGGTCGTACACCGCCAGTTCGAAGCGACAGAATTCGGGCAGGCCGGTCAGTTCCACCCAGCGCGGTTCACCCAGGGAAGTCATCGCCGCCAGACACACGCCATGGTTGGGATCTCCCACGATGATCTGGTTCCCGAGATGGGTGGTGCCCTGGAAGCGCGAGGCGAGGTAAATTCCACCCAAGGCATCAGTCCAGGCTTTGGCCAGATCGTGACCCGGACCGCCTCCCTGCCGGACCCAAAGGAGTTCGCCACCTTCGCTGTATTTGGCGAGGAACACATCCTCCTCACCGCGGCTTGTCAATGACGTTGAGCCGAGAAGTAACGTCCCGGTGAAATGGCCGCAGACCAGAGTATTGCCGAGTTGATCCACCGAAATGTTATCCGCGAAAGCGCACGTACCGGACGGCATGTCGGCGTAACGAAGCCATTCCGGCTCGCCTTGCTGGAATTTGACCAGGAAAAAGCTGGCCCACTGGCTGCGGTTCGTGGCCGTTAATGAGCCAATCGCCAGGTGCGACCAGAAGGTGCCGCTGAGAAACACGTTGGTGTGATTGTCCACGGCAATCCGGTGGTCCCACGGCGTATAGTCCACGGGAAACGTGCGCTGCCACTGCGTGCCGCCGTCTGAACTACGCCTTTCGACGACAGCCGTGTAATACGGCTCGGCCTGGGAATTATGAATAAAGCCAGCAGAGTAAACGTTCCCGGCCGCGTCCACGGCCAAATCTGTTCCGCCGGTGTCAATCGACGGAAGTCCATCCTGGCTCAGGACCCAGACCATGTTGCCGGCCGCATCGTATTTCGCCAGAAACATGTGGGTGTTGGTCGTGGCGGGAATCGGGCGCCCGCCAATATCGGCGGGGCCGTGGTAATACCCGGTGACATACACACAGCCCGCCTCGTCCACCGCGACCGCCGTCGCCGTGTCGTCGACCGATGTCGCCGTGCCCTCGTACGCACCGCCACCCCGCTGCGCCCAGACGAGGTTGCCGTTGGGATCATATTTGGCCACAAAGAAATCCCAGGCGCCCGCACTGGTCAGTGTCAGGCCCCCCAGGTCGAACCTCTCGAGGAAGATGCCGACGAGGTAGGCGTTCCCGGCGGCATCCACGGCCAAGTCATTGCACGATTCGCCTTGCAGGTTGCCCAGCCGCCGTGCCCAGACCGAGGATGCCTCAGGCGACAGCACCGTGAGAGTAGCGCTATCGCTGGTCACTGATCCCGCCACGTTGCTCACCACCACGGAGTACGCGCCGGTGTTGGCGAAGGACGAATGAGGAATGACGAATGACGAGTTCGTGGCTTCGGCTATTGGGGTGCCGTTGAAGAGCCATTGGTACCTCAGCGGCAGCGTGCCGGCAACCGATGTCGTGAAGATCGCAGTCTGGCCCGTGAACCGGGTGAGGCTGTATGGTCCACCGTAACAGGTCGGCGGTTCAATGCGGATCTCATTGTTCAACCGGGCGATGGCTTCCGCCGGAAAGCCGTTCACACTCGAAAAGTTTCCGCTAATGAGGATTTGGCCGTCGGGTTGAAGAGCAATAGCCGCGACGGCGGGCCATCCATGCCGAGCATTCACAATTGCCTGGAACCGCGTGTCGATACTGCCGTCGGGGTTGAGCCGACAAACGGCGGAGTCATGGCCCCACTCGGTGGGATACCCTGCCAACAGAATGCGTCCGTCCGGCTGAAGGGCCAGTCTCCAAGGGACCATGCCCAGATTGGCGCGGGTGAAATTCTCATCCATGCGTCCGTCAGGGTGGAGGCGGGCCAGGGTTGAGCACCGGCCGCAGCAACCGGCCAAACCGATGAGGATCCGGCCGTCGGGCTGCAACAGAATCGCCTTGGGACTGGCCCCATTCTCCCCGGCCGGTACAAAACTTGGATCTCGGCTGCCATCGGGATTGAGGCGGAAGAACCCGATGACATCGGTGCCCACCACCAGGATCTTCCCATCCGGCTGCACCACGATGGCGTTGACGCTGTCCCCGTCGTAGGCCGGCAGGTTTGGCGGATTGAATGTCTCATCCAGAGTGCCATCGGCGTTGAAGCGGACGAGACCCGTGCGCGGCTCTATGAATTCACCGCCGACCAAGATTTTGCCATCAGCTTGCAGGGCCAGGCATCCCAGCGACGGCATCCACGAACCCTCCCAGTAATTGGTATAGCTTGAATCGATGCTGCCGTCGGCATTGAGCCGGATTAGTCCGCTGTAAGGCGGCAAAGGCTCGCCCGAGTGAGCGCGTCGGCCCAGAACCAGCAGTTGCTGATCGGGCTGCTGGACGAGCGCAGCCACGACGAACTCGTTGCTGCAAGCGAACTGGAAACTGGAATCCAACGTGCCGTCAGGGTTGAGCCGGGCCAGTCCGCGGCGGGTGGTGCCGTTGACCCGGTCGAACCATCCTCCGATCACCACCTTGCCATCGGGTTGGAGCACGAGCGCGTTGACCGAGGGCGGATAGGAGTCGCACTCGATTCCAGGCAACGTCCCGCCGGCCGTTGGATCGAACGTGGGATCAAGCGATCCAGGACCGGGTGCTGGCAGGCCTGCTGCCAGCACCCCTGGGACGCAGTCCGGCCGATTGAAGTCCATTGTGGTGAACGCCCCCAGATGCGCCGCAATCCCTGGAGCAATCGGAGAACCCTTTTGCGATAGAACGTTCCCGCGAATGACAACGCAGTCGGTTCCTTCGAACGGCGTCTGATCAGTACATTTACCCGTCAGCGTCAAAGGAAGAACCGCGTCTGTGCCCACTGTTTTCCATTGATCCAGCAGCGCGGCAACGATGGGTTCGGTCTCAAAGTGCAGAATCAGATCCCCGACACCGTCGGGAGGTTCGGCGCTGCCGTTGCAGTCCTCCGCGCTGGTTGGCGGCGCCGTCACATCATCGTAATGGCTGCGGATCGCCGGCACGTTCAAAAGGCGGATGGATGTCCGGTCCACGGTGCCAACATTGAGAGTCGGTGATCCAACGAGCGCCACGGGAAGCACTCCCCGGCTGCGCAGGTTGAGTGGATTCGGCCAGGAGCCCGGGCGAATATCCACTGACGCGTGCCGGGTGATGCGATTGATGATGACCCGCTGTTCGGCAAAGGAAAACTCCGGCACCAGCATCGCCCTATCCGGAGCAAAACAGAGAACCTGCAACTCATCGCCAATCGTCGGTCTCGCAAAAGGCACGACCTGGCCGTTCCGATCCACTCGCCACAGCGCGTTGTGCGGATTGTCACCTACCCGGCCACAGACAAAGAAATCCCCGCCGAAAGCTCCGTCCGGTGGAAACGCCACACTCCAGGCACTGGCGACGTCCGGGGCAAACCGCGTGGCCTGCCCGTTGGGATCCAGACTGTAAACCCCACCGACTCCACTCATGCCCGCCGGCCGATCGAGCGCCGCGTAGAGAAGCTGGGCATAGTTGGTGCCGGAATCGAACGCCAGGTCCAAGTGGCCGCTCGGCGTCGCGCCGGGAAAACTGCTGAACAGCCGGACTTCGCCGGCAGGAGAAATCGCATAGACTTCGTCATTGCCGCGCGTGGCGACGAAGAGTTTGCCGCCATAATGACCGGTCCGGTCCAAGGCCAGCGAATGCACGGTGTCATTGAGGCCGGCAAAGACTGAAACCGCGCCGTCCAGTCCTAATCTGCAAACGGTGCTAGGGTTGCCGTCGGTCAGATACAGGTAGTCCCCAAACTGACTTCCGCCCGCCCACACGATCCGCCGCGGGGTGCCAAATCCCGCCTGCCACTCGACCGCTGTGCCGTCGGGACTGACGCGATAGATCGAGCCGCTGTCCGGGTAGCCGGACATCTGCGTCAGATAGAGATTGCCCTGCGGATCGAAGGCCATGCCCCGCGGCATGCCAATGGCTTCCAGCGGCATCGGGCACGAGTAGCTGGCATAGGTTTGGACGACATAGCCGGGTTGTACGACTTCCAGGGCAGGGGCTGAGGCGGGCAGAACCACTGCGACTGTCGTGACGGTCAGGATGGCTTGCTTGAGCACCGCCGCTCGCTCAGGAATTGGGAACGGAGTTTTCATATTTGTTGGGTCCTTTCTTTGAATGCAGCGTGACGCCTGCAGATCTTCTCGAGGCGAACGCCTGCCGACTCTTTGCGTCGAGGCCGACAAAATTATTGGCGAGACCTGGCGCAGCGATGCTCAGAACGCCGCCTGTGGCGCGGGCGAGCTGTTTGGTTTTCATTTCAATGGTACATGTCGTGCCGGCCGAGAAAGCGCACACCGTTTTCAGAAAGTGTTCCTCACAACGTGCCGGCGACAATTTTGTAGAATTTGCGTGCCGCCCCGGCGGCCTTCTCTTCGCTGAACGACAGCTCTGTTCCGTCGCCCACCAAGACCGGTCCCGGTGTCCACGGGCCGGAGAGGTCCGGCGCGGTGAAGATTTGATAGCGGTGCCCGGATTGGGTCGGCCAGCGGAGTGTCACCTTGCTTTCTCCCGCCGCAATCACGACCGCCGGTCGCAAGATCGCTTCGAGCCGCAACGGGTCCACGCGCTCGGTGGCTGAAACCGCAAAGCTGCCGCGTTCCAAACAGTGCAGATTCATGTAGGAAATGCGCAGCGAAAGCCCCGTCCACGCGTTGGTGACTTCCACATGGCCACAGTTGAACTCCTCGCCGCAGACTGGGCAGGGCGAGACGCAGTTTGCGGGGTGATGGACGACGCAAACGTTTCCGGTGCCGGTTGCGGTTGGCAGCGCCGCGACTTGCGCATACATTCGCCTCGCCAACTGGACGCCGTCCGCCACGCCGTTGCCGTCGCTGTCGGGATTGCCCGGGAGCGTGCGGAAGGGGGATTCCTCGCCGTCCAGCAGTCCATCACCGTCAGAGTCGCCGCTCACGGGGATGAGGTGGGCCGTGCCCTGACCGTGCAGGATGACGTCCAGCAGGCAAGGATTGATCCGGTCCTGATGCCCGTAAGCGAAGCTGCCGTGCGCCATAAAATGCAGCGCCAGATAGGGAAGGTTTAGCTTCTGCTGTTCATTGGGATTCACCACTTCCACCCAGCCCATGTTCACACTCGTGCCGCAAACCGGACACGCCACCATGCCATAGAGCAGATGGTCCACAGCGTAGCAGCGTCCCGTGGGTATCGTTGCGACCGTGCTTGTCAGACGCGGCAGGCTCTCGACCTCCCTCCACATCCCGCGGGCAAGTTCGAAGCCATCCGGCATACCGTCCTGATCCGTGTCCGCTTGCGCGGGGTCGGTGCCGAAGTGCCGCTCTTCATGGTCATTCAGGCCGTCGGCATCGGTGTCGCCAGGCACCGGCAGCAAATGGGTTGGGCCGGTCGAGTGCAGCGCATCCAAGAGCAGCTTCACATCGGTTCGGCCGGTGCCGTGGACACCTCCGGCAAACGAGAAGCTGTCGTGCTCCAAGTAATGCAAACCGATATAGGGTAGTTCGGCGTAGAGTTGTGCGCACGGGTTACAAATGGTCAAGTGGCCCATGTTGACGTTGATGCCACAGGTGTCGCATCGCTCCAGGCCGAGCAATGGGAAGTCCAAACGATGAACCTGGGTGGAATTGGTCTGCGTCGGCAGCGCTGCAATGGCCGCAGCGGTTGCCCGCGCCAGGTCGAGCCCGTCCCGAACCACATTGCCGTCTTCATCTGGCACCGCTGGATTCTTTCCGATGGCCTGTTCCTCGGAATCGCTCAGCAGGTCGCCATCGTGGTCCGGCGAGACGGGCAGCAGATGCCGGTTCACCGTGCTGGTCAAGATCGCTTGCAGGTGCCGCGGGTCGATGCGGCCTTCGCCGCCAAATAGTTGACCGCCACGCCAACCGAACGCACCATGTTCAAGGTAATGCAGCGCCATGGTGGGAACCGTGATTGAATCGCCGGTCACGGGATTGATGACTTCCCAGGAGCCCATCACCCACGACTCGCCACAGCGCGGGCACGTCTCGGAGCCCCACATCATATGTTCGCGCACGTAAGGACGATCCGGCTGCGGCGTGCGCGGCAGCGCGTCGAGCGCACCACGTAGTTCACGGGCGAGGTCGGTGCCGTCGGGCAGGCGGTCGCCATCGGTGTCTGCTTGTTGCGGATCCGTGCCCAGGTCGGGCTCCTCCCACTGGCGCAGCCCGTCGTTGTCGGGGTCGGTGCCAGCCGGCTCAGCGATGAAATGGCCTTGGCCGCGGGAAGTAACCAACAGCTTCAGCAGGGTGGGATTGATTCGGCCGGAATGCAGGCTGCCGGAGTAGGAGAAGCTCCCGTGCTCGAGGAAATGTTGGGCGATGTAGGGAACATCATGGGTTTGGTTTTCGAGCGGATTACGTACGTTCAGGAAGCCCATGTCTACCTGCCTGCCGCAGATGAGGCAGTCCTCAAGTCCGAACATCGGGTGGTGGACCACGTAGGGCTCCGTGGCCGAAGGTGTCGTGGGCAGCGCCTCGATGGCCGCAGACACTTCGCCCGCCAGGTCCACGCCATCCAGGACGGCATTGGTATTCTCATCGCAGACGTGAGGGTTCATCGCCAAGATTGTCTCCTCGCCGGTGGTCAAGAAATCCGCGTCAGGATCATCAGCCACCGGCAGCGTAATCATGTGCGGGTCGGGTGTGGAGTTGCCTGACAGAGCGGGCATGGGCCACGCGCCCAGCGCCACTACCGAGGCGGCGATCGCCACGGCTCGGTGCAGGTGCGCCGCCACTGCGGCGTCCGGGGGTGGCGTCAGCAGCGATAGAACGCGGCCGCGTTTCGCGCTCCGGCAGGTGCGGTAAATGCGGCGATACTGCGGCAGCAGCAGCGGCGTGATCGCGCAACGCGGACAGGCCCAGTGAAACAAAATGCGCTGATCGCGCCGGCGGAGGGCATTTGTGGTATAACCCCGGGCCGCGTAGCTTTCGACACAGCATGACGGGTAACCAAAAAGCAATCCCTCAATCCGCAGATTATCGCGGCTGCGGTCGATGGGCCTGCCGGCAAAGCGTGACGCATAGAGACCCAGGCACTCGTCCGAGGAGCTGAACAGGAGTTCGCGCAACCGTTGGCCGGATTGAACCGACCGCGTGACCACGCGCGTTTTCAAGCCCAAGCTCTGAAGCGTTTCTTCGGTGGTGGGGTCGAACTTCTTCTCCCATCGGCTGAGCGGCTTCAAACCTTTGAGAGTCAGGGCCGACAGGTAGGCCAACTCAAAGTCGAGCTTGGCGAGTGATTTGGCATTCATAGGAAGGTCTTTCTGTTTGATGAACTGAGCACAAATAATGGTTCGACTGTTTTTCCGGTATATGTCGTCACACCTTCCCAATCGCACACCGATTTTGGCCCCGTTGGATGGGCTCGGAGCATCACGGCCTGACTCGTTCGCTGCTTCGCCGGCCGGCGGCTCTCGCTGGCAGGTGATTCTTCGGAGCTTCAGCAACCGGCTCCGAAATCACTTAGGGACATCCGGGGCACCCTTCCGCAGATCGAGGATTACCTGGCCCGCTTTGTCCAGCACCCGGCCGTACTGCCAGATCCCAGGGGGCTTCTTTTCCTGGTTCGGGTAAAATACTGTCGCGCCATTCCGGATATCATCCGGCACGAAGGAACGCAGGGCTTCATGGTCGGGGTTCAGGAGGAATTGGGTGGTCTTGAGCTGAAACCGAAAGCTGGAGCGAACGCCACCGGCGAACGCGTTATCTAGTCCCCCGGCGGCTTCAATCGGGATCCACACCTCGCCCGATTTCGCAAAGCGCACTTTCTCGACAAAGCTCAGATCGCTTTCACCCGCAGTGAGCGTGTAATCATTGGCCCGTCGGTGCCCCGGCTGACGCCGAAGAATCGCCTTGGCCATCTGAAATCCGTGTGCCGGAGCGAGCCAGACGGTGTACTGGCCGTGGGGCGTGTTTGCTTCGAGCACGTAACACGGGGACGGTTCCCAACCCGCCGGCTCCAATTTGTCGCGCACCCGCAAGGAAGCCGCCTCGCGCAACCGGGCGTCAAATCGTTTGCTGCCATCGTGGAGCAAGACGCCCAGACAATGCGTCAGCGGTGACTCGCAAAAGTCAAGCAGAGCGATCGCTGTCTGCGGCGGGTTCAACACTTGTCGGAGCATCACGGTTCCGGTTCCAGTCTGCCCGCGCGGCACATCTTCTGGACGCCAAAACGGCTGGTCGTATTGCCATCGCCATTGGCCATCGAACGAGCGGCTTTTGTAGTAGGGCCTTTCCTTGGTTCGTACGGTGTCCGGCGTGATGCGGCCCCACAAACGCTTGCGAACGCTCACTCGGCGGCCGTCAATGCGGGTGTCGCCAGCCAGGAACCAACTGCTCCTGCCGGAAAGCGTGGAGACGTTTTCCTGGCGGCTGAATTCGTACTGCGCGATGAAGGTCTTTAATTGGCCCTGAGCTTTGGCGAACTCGTCCAGCACTTGAGAAGCAGTCAGCCGGTTGGTCTGTTCGGCGGCGTGCAGTGAACCTACTGTCAGCGCGGCCGAAACCAGACAGGTCAGGGTAACCCTCAGCGAAGGGCATCGGACGGGTGGTGTCTTCATGGCCGTGAGACGGGCTGCGCTTTCGCTGCACCGTGTGGTTCGGCCGGTGATGGTGACGGATTCACGAGAACCTCACCGGAGGAGTCCACCACGCGGCCACTCCGCCAGATGCCTCGGCTGGTTGCGCGTCCGTCCTCGCCAACAAACGTCACTTGGGCCCCCTCACGAATATCGTCCAGCCGAAAGGACTTCAGCGCCTCATGGTCTGGATTTACGTGCATGGCAGTGACGCGGATGCGAACTCTGCCGGCGGCCTTTGGCGCGGGAGGATTGGGGCATTGAATGTAATCTTCCTCTGCTTTTGCCGGTGTCCAGACACCGTTGGTCTGGCTGAATTCAACTATCCTGATCTCAGACTCACCCCAAGCATTGTTGCCGCTATGGATCGAGTCGATGCGGGTATGAATCCGGGCAAGATTGTAACCATGTTCAGGATCGAACCATAGCGCGTACCGTTTCTCCCATTCGCCGTGCCGGCGGCGG
>Ga0316630_10000574_pt1 | contig 11901 bp, 10 predicted proteins | sample OWC_May_M1_C1_D6_FD_207658 | JGI IMG/M metagenome (GOLD analysis project Ga0316630, IMG submission 207658) | Wetland soil microbial communities from Old Woman Creek delta, Ohio, United States - OWC_May_M1_C1_D6_A | ecosystem: Environmental > Terrestrial > Soil > Wetlands | place: USA: Ohio...
TCGCTGCCGGTGTTCGATCTCGACCACCTGCTCGAGCCGTCGAACCAGATCGTGTTGCCCGAAGGGTCGACGGGCGCCGACCTCGCGTTCGCGATGCCGGGTGCGGTGCCGCCGAGCGCGGTCGTGAGCGTACCCGACACCCTGTCGACGACGAGTGCCGTGATGGAGGTGCCCGGCGCGGCGCCGCCGCAGAGCGCCGCGGTGTCCGTCGCGAATGCGTTCGACGACGAGCAGGGTGTCGCGACGGGCTACGTCGCGCCCGCGGTGCACGACGACGCGGACGAGCTCGACGAGAGCCCGGATGGTCGCCGCAGGCTGATCCCGTACGCGATCGGCGGCGGCGTCATCGTGACGCTCGTCTTGATGATCGTCGCGATCAAGTCGTGCGGCGGCAACAAGCAGACAGAGCCCGTCGCGAAGGCCGTCGCGCCGGTCGCGCCGATCGCGAGCGATGCCGCGGTCGTCGCGGTCGTGCCCGATGCCGCGCCCGTGCCCGAGGTCGTGATCGCGATCGATGCCGGAGCGCCGGAAGAGATCGAGATGCACGCCGACGACAAGCCAGCCGAGTACAAGGACGACGACAAGGACAAGCCGCGACCGAGACCGACGAAGAGCGCGCAGCAGCTCTACGCGGAAGGTCTCAAGGCCTGGCAGAAGAAGGATGCGAAGAAGGCATACGCGCTGTTCACCGAAGGTCGGCGCGCGAGCTCGACGTACGCGAACAACTGGTACGGGCTCGGGCTCGTCCACGAGAAGGCGGGTCGCAAGCGCGACGCCCGCACCGCGTACGAGCGGTACTTGAAGCTCGCGCCGAAGGCTCCGAACGCCGGGAAGCTGCGCGATCACATCAAGAAGAACTTGATGTGATCGTCACGTCCTCGATCGTCGCGAACGGCTGAACGAGCTCGCGATACCAGCGCGTCGCAGCGGCCGTGCGCCCCGCGAGCGCGCGCGTTCCCCAGACCACGACGATCACGTTCCGGGTGTGCTCGTCGGTCTTCGTGCGTTGCGCGTCCTTGACCGGCGTGCCGGTCGGCCCCAGCGCGTCGTAGAGACAGACGAGCCCGCTCGCGTCGATCACCTGACCCGACGGATTGAACACGTACGTCGTCGACGGCGGCGCGATCTGGATCGAGAGCTCGCCCTGCACCTTGTCGGCATCGACGAGCGAGATCGGCAGACCCGACTTCAGCGACACGACATTGCAGATGTCGACGAGCGGGTTGATCTGGGGCCAGCGGCCTTCGGCGAACGCGGCCGTGAGGTACTCCGAAGCGGGCTTGCTGCGGCCCGACGGCTTGAACCCGCCACAGCGGAGGAGGTCCCGCACCGCAGCCTTCACCGCGTCGTCGGTCGGGGGCGCGATCGGTCGCGGTGACTCGACGTCGGTTACTGAAGTGACCAGTCGCGCCAGAAATGCGCCGGGATCGAGCAAGGGGTGGGGTAAGGCCCGGATGGTGAGCGGCATGCCTACATCGCTAGATGTAGCCCGACCATGCGCCGGTCAACGCGGGTTGCGTTACACTCTTTACGTGTCTGCATCGGGGGAGGCTGGCGCTCGCCCGTCCACGAGGTTGGGACGGTACGAGCTCATCACCCAGATCGGCCAAGGCGGTATGGCCGAGGTGCAGCTCGCCTTGCAGCGCGGACCCGCCGGCTTCGAGAAGCTCGTCGTCGTCAAGCTCGTTCACGCGAACCTCGCGTCGCAGAAAGACTTCGTCGAGATGCTGCTCGACGAAGCGCGCGTCGCGGCGCTGGTCAAGCACCCGAACGTCGTCGACATCTACGACCTCGGTGAAGCCGATGGTCGGTTCTTCATCGCGATGGAGTACCTGGAGGGCGAGCCGCTGCTCGCGGTGCTCCGCGCGGGCCGTGAGGGCAAGCGCCTCGACATCCTGTCGACGGCGCGCCTGATCTCCGATACGGCGGAAGGCCTCGACGCCGCACACGAGCTCCGCACGATGGGCGGCGATCCGCTCGAGCTCGTGCACCACGACGTGTCGCTCGGCAACATCGTCGTGCTCTACAACGGGCAGGTAAAGCTCGTCGACTTCGGCGTCGCGAAGGCCACGCAATCGGCGGCGTCGCGCACGCGCGTGCAGGGCAAGTTCAGCTACATGGCTCCCGAGAAGCTGCGCGGCGGTGCCGGCGATCGGCGCAGCGACATCTGGTCGCTCGGCTGCGTGCTGTGGGAAGCGCTCACGTTGAAGCGCCTGTTCAAAGGCGGCAACGACGGCGACACGATGAAGCAGGTGCTCGACGCCGCGATCCCGCTGCCGTCGAAGATCAACGGCGACGTGCTCCCCGATTTCGACGCGGTCGTGATGAAGGCCCTCGAGCGCGATCCCGACAAGCGCTACTCGACCGCGAAGGAGATGGCCTCCGATCTCGAAGAGGTCCTGCGCAAGCACGGCTACGGCGGCAAGAACGACCTGATCGCGAAGTACATGCAGGGCACGTTCTCCGACCACATCGCGGCGCGAAAGAAGCTCTTGCAGGAAGTCTCGAGCAAAGGCCGCGCGAGCGCCGCCGTCCTCGAGGCCGCGTTCAGCGAAGGCAACCCGCTGCTCTCCGGCGAATTCAGCGTGAAGTTCAAGCGCGACGGCTCGCAAGAGATGCAGGCCGAGGGCACGCCGCCCGAGCGCGAAGCGCCGCGGCGCCCGGCGCGCCCGACGTCGCCGCCGCTGCAGCCGCCCCGCAAGATCTCGCAGCGTCACATCGCCCCGCAGGTCGTCGACGCCCCCAGCGACGAGACGCTCGTCGAGGTGCGGATGTCGGATCGCAGACCGTTGCCGTACTACTTGGTCGGCGGTGCGATCTTGCTCGCGATCGTCGTCGTCGCGATCGTGCTCGGGACGCGCGGTGGTGGTGAGGACGAGAAGCAACAAGTCGCGCCGCCCCCCGTGACGATCGACGCGGCAGAGCCGATGGCCGTCGACGCAGCGGTTGTCGTCGACGCAGCGGAGGCCCCCGCCGACGCCGCGGGAGAGATCGACATGACCGGCTCGGGTGATGGCTCGGGTGACGGCTCGGGTGACGGCTCGGGCTCGAGCAAGCCGCGGAACCCGCCGCGGCCGAATGCGGTGGAGCTGACGAAGCAGGGTCTGAACGCGATGGTGCGCGGCGACAGCAAGGCCGCGCTCCAGCTGTATCGCGCGGCGCAGCGCGCGAATCCGGGCTACGCGCCCGCGTGGCGCCAGGCCGGCCTGCTGTACGAGAAGCTTGGCGATCGAGGTGCCGCGAAGGCTGCCTTCCAGCGATACTTGATCCTGGCACCGAACGCCTCGGATGCCGCCTCGATCCGCGCCCGCATCGCCAACCTATGATCCGCCGCATCGTCGCACTCCTCCTCGTGCTCGGCCTCGTGACCCCCGTCGCGGCGGCGCCGCGCAAGGTGCTCGTGCTGCCCCTCGACGGCACCGCACCCATCGAGACCCGCAAGAAGCTGTCGGCGTCGTTCCAGAAGATGGCGCGCGTGCTCGACGGTGAGGTGCAGCCGGGGAACACGTCACTCAACGACACGGCGACGGCGATCGGTTGCGATCCGGCGAAGCCCGCGTGCGTCGAGAACGTGCGCGCGACGCTCGGGGTCGACGAGCTCGTCTACGGGACGGCCGACGAAGCGGACGGGACGATCACCGTCGTCGCGAAGCGCTACCGCAAGGGCAAGCCGGTCCGCCACCTCACCGTGACGCAGCCGTCGAGCGAGCCGCCGAACAAGATCGAACCGGAGCTGTTGCCCGTGTTCGGCAGCGAGCCGCTGCCGACGGACGCGACGACGACCGACCCGAACCACCCGGTCACCGACCCGAACAACCCGAGCAACACCACCAATCCGAACAACCCGAACACCACCACCGATCCGCTCCAGCAACCGCAACAACCTGCGGAAGGCGGCTCGTCGAACCGCGAACGCAACATCTGGATCGGCGTGACGGCAGGTGGTGGCGTGCTGGTCGCGCTCGGCATCGCGCTGTGGGCGCAGGCCGGCAACCTGCAAGACGACATCGACAACGCGTCGACGAACACGAACGCCGACTTCGTTCGGCTGAACGAGCTCGAGGACAAGGCGTCGAGCCGCGCCTGGGCCGGCAACGTGTTCATGGTCGCGGGGCTCGCGGTGGCAGGCTACGGCGGATATCGGCTCTGGAGGTACTACCGGACCAAGAACGTCGCGGTCACGCCGACTCCCGTCGAAGGTGGTGCGGCGGTCACGCTCACGATCGTGGGGGACGGCTGGTGAAACATGCGGTGGTGGTGGCGGCGGCGGCGGCGATGATGACGTTCGCGATGAGCTGCTTCATCGATCGCCACTCGACGGAGTTCGAGTGCGACGGCAATAGCGACTGCGCCGCCATCGAGGGTGGCCTTCGCGAGTGCAAAGAGGGCTACTGCGTGCTCGCGAGCTGCCCGAGCGCCTGCAACGGCGGCTGCAGCACGACGGCCAAGAGCTGCTCGATCAGCTGCTCGAATACCAGCGACTGTAGCGGCGGCGTGAGGTGCCCCACGGGGTACACGTGCACGTTCGCGTGCTCGCAGGACTGTCTCGACCTCGAATGCCCCCTGGGGTGCACGGTGCTGTGCTCGGGCAACACGGAGTGCGGACCGATCGACTGTGGGTCTGGTGCCACGTGCTCGTGCTCGGCATCGGGGAACGCCACCTGCCTGTAAGCCGAACGGGTTGCGAGCGCCGCGCCCTGGGGGTACGAATAACGCCCCGAAGGCAGGAGCCATGTCCGAAAAGTTTCCCATGACCCCGGCGGGGTACGCCTCGATGAAGGCGCACCTCAAGCGTCTCAAGGACGTGGACCGCCCTGCGAACTCCCGCGCCATCGAAATCGCGCGCGGCCACGGTGACTTGTCTGAAAACGCCGACTACAGCGCGGCGAAGGAAGAGCAAGGCCTCATCGAGGCCAAGATCCGCGAGCTCGAAGCAAAAATCGCGATGGCCGAGGTAATCGATCCAACCAAATTGTCGGGTTCGAGAGTCAAGTTCGGGGCAACCGTGACCATCGAAGACACCGAATCTGGCGACTCCAGCACGTACACGATCGTGGGCGAGCACGAGGCCGACATCAAGAAGGGCCGGATCTCGATCGGCGCACCGGTCGCGCGCGCGTTGATCGGCAAGGAGATCGGCGACACCGTCAACCTGCCGAGCTCGAAGGGCAAGCGCGAGGTCGAAGTCACCAAGGTCGAGTGGATCGACGTCGGCCCGCTCGAGGAGGCCGTATGAAGCGCCTCGTGATCGCGATGTTCGTGACGTCGCTGCTCGCCATCGGCCTCGTCGCGAGCTGCAAGCAAGGCGAAGGCGAGCGCTGCCAGGTCGACGACGACTGCGAGTCCCCGCTCGTCTGTGCCCAAGCGACGCAGACGTGTGCCGATAACGATACGTCGAGCGGCATCGATGCCCTGCCGCCCATCGATGCGCCGGCCGAAGCCGCGACGCCCGACGCGCCCTGAGTCAGTCGCCGCGCGGCTTCTCTCGTTCGCGCCAGAACGGCTGGTGCGCGGGTACGCCGCGCGCACAGCGAAAGCCGACGTGCGAGAAGCGGCGATTCGCGTCGTAGATGCTGTTGAACGGATCGCGCAGGTTCGACTTCGCGATGAACGTCGGCTGACGCCACGACCCGCCGCGCACGACGCGCGGACCGGCCGGCGTCGGTGACTCGCGCATCGGGTTCACCGACGGTAGTCCCTGATAGCCGCGCGTCTTGTCGGTCTCGACGAACGCGTCCGCGGTCCACTCCGCGACGTTGCCGGCTTGATCCCGCGTACCGAACGGGCTCTCGCCCCAGACGTAGCTGCCCATCGGCGCGAGCAGCGCGTTGCCATCGCTCTCGTCGGGATCGCCGAAGAACTGCAACGGCGTGATCTGCTTGACGCGCTCGATCTCGCGCATCGCGTGCGTGCGCGCCTGGCCGTGGTTGAAGTCCTTCGGCTGTTCGCGCTCGCCCCACGGCCAGATCGCGCCGGGGTCGTCACCGCGCGCCGCCCTCTCCCACTCCGCTTCCGTCGGCAGCCGCCCGCCGCGCCAGCGGCAGAACGCCTGCGCTTCGTCCCACGTGACGTTGACCATCGGCCACTCGTCGCGGATGTAGCGCTCGTCGCCCGCGATCAGCGGATCGAGATCGCACGCGCCCGCCGCGACGCACGCGCGGTAGTCGCGGACCGAGGCTTCGTTGCGATCGATCATGTACGCATCGAGGTAGACCTCGCGCGGGTCCATCTTCGCCAAGGTCTCGTAGTACTCGCCGCAGAAGTCGACGGTCACGCCGCCCTGCGTGATGCCCGTGCTCGCGGGGAGCAGGGCGTCGCACTGGTTCTTCGCGGCCTGCACGCCGTCGGGATCGACGCCCATCGAAAACTTTCCCGCGGGCACGCGCACCTCGCGATGCCGCGACACGTCCTCGACGCGCACCACGCGGCCGTGCGCCCGATCGGTCGGGGCCTCGCCATCCCCCGCGCGGGCGTCGTCGACGAGCGCGCCCCCGAGCGGGGTCACGACGAAGACGATCACGAGCGCGCGGCGCATGCCCAATGTTGTCGCACGCCTACCGCGCGAGCAACCACGACCGTGCGATCCGCACGCGCTCCAGGCTCTTCGGAGTCGCGGCGACGAGCCGCTCCAGAAGCTGCGTCGCGCTGGCCGCAGGCCCGCGCCGAAGCGCGTAGCGCGCGAGCGCCGCGGTCGCGACCTCCGGGTCGTCATCGCCCGCGAGCTTCTCGAGGAGCGCGTCGTCCGCGAGGCCGGCGATCGCCACGCGGCGCACCTGCGAGGCCTGGTCGCGCGCCGCCACGAGCGCGATCTCGGATGCCGGCTCGGGGGCGCGCTCGATGAATGCGGACACGGCCGCCGCCCGCACGTCGGGGTCTCTGTCCTTCACGAGCACGCGCAGCTCGGTCTCCGGCGCGCCGACCGCAGCCGCCGACCGCACGCGCGCCGCGCGATCTTGGAGAGCGGCGCGTGGCCACTGTGCCGGAGCGAGGGCTCCGAGCGCGGCGACCGCTTGCGCGCGTACGGCTTCGTCGCGATCGCGCACCAGCTCGCCGAGTCGCGCGATGATCGCCACGTCGCCCCGGTCGACGCGCTTGCCGGCGAGCTGGTCACTCTTGCGGCGCGCAGCGGCGAGCGCACAGGTCGCGCGCACCGAGGCCTCGGCATCTCGCAAGCCACGTGCGATCAGCGTGCCCGCCTGCCCTGGTGCGGCGGTCGGCAGCGCCTTGCACACCGACTGGCGAACCTCGGCATCGCCGGTCGCGAACCACGTCGCGAGCGCGGCGGCGAGCTTCGGGTCGGGGAGGATCGCGAGCGCGGCGACCGCCGTCGCGACGCCGCGCTTGCGCTGCGGCAGTGCGAGCGCGGCGCGGATCGCCCGCGCGGCCTCGTCGCGGTGATCGAGGGCGACGAGCGCGGACACCTTCGCGAGCGCGATCTCCGGGCGGTCTTCGAGCTCGAGCTCCAGCGCGTCGACGAGCGTCGGCAGCACGCGCGTGTCGCCGAGCGCGGCCGACGCGGCGATCGCCTGTACGCGCTCTTCGATCTGGCCGCTCGCTTCGATCAGGCGGCGCACGTCGGGCGCGAGCACGGCGAGCTTCGTGCGCGCGACCGCCTCGAGCGCGGCCAGCCGCGTGTAGCCGTCCGAGCTCGCGAGTCCTTCGCGCAGCGCGGCGATCATGACGAGCTCGGTCGCGGGCACGCGCTCGGTGTTGGTCGGTGGCGCCGCGGCGAGACGCTTGGCCGCGCGCGCGAGCGCCCCCCGCTCGATCAGCCGCTGGACCGTCGCGACGAGCGGCAGCTCGACGGCGATGACCTTCGCGGTCGCGGGCCCTGCTTGCCGGCGGTCGCGCGCGAACACCCAGTGCACGTGCACGCGACCGTCGTCGGACTCGAGCTCCGACGGCGGCGGCGTGGCCGGCACGTCGCGGAGGACCTCGAGCGCCGCGGCGTCGAAGTCGCTGTTGCCGCTGCCCTGCATCAGGCGCAGGTCGAGCGTGCCGGTCTCGGCGACGACGAGCTCGAAGTCGGCCGTGAGCGACGCCATGTTCAGCGGATGATCGCCGGGCAGCCGCAGGCGGCAGTCCTCGAGGAACTGCGCCCACCGCGGCTGGATCTGATTCGCGAGCGCGGTCAGATAGGCGGCGCCGCGCGCGTTCGGATCGATCGGCTGGAGCGGCGGCAGCCGCGGGCTCGACGGCGTGAACGTCGAGGGCTTCGCCGGTGCGCCACCTCCGCCGCTACACGCGACGAGCACGACCACGGCGAGCCACGACCCACGCACTCGCGAATCGTGGCACATGCGCGTGCCGGCGACACGCGAGCGATGCGCTTTACATGGGCGCGAGAACGTCGAACACGATCGTCGGGTTGTTCTTCCCGACGCCGATGAACGTCTCGAACTCGCGCTCGTACTTCATGAGGCCGCCCGAGTCCTTGCCCGTCACGCGGAACGTGACCGGACCCATCGGCAGACCTTCCACGAACTGCGCGAATTGCTCGGAGCGGCACGGCTTGTCGTCGGTGCCGTCGAGCTTCTGGCCGTTGTCGACCAGCTTGTCGGCCGGCTGACCCTTGATCATCAGCTTGAGTGTTTGCGTGGTGACCGCGGCGGTCTCGCACGTCATGCCCGCCCACGACAGCTTGAACAAGAACGTCCCGGTGTACGTACCCGTCCAGGACGTGTACGGCACGTTGACGATCGTCTCCGTCGGTATGCCCGGAAGCCCGGCCACGATCTCGCCACGTGCGCCGACCGCGACGAGCGGGTTGCCCGCGGCGTCGAGTGGCGTCACGACGACGTCGTACATGCCCTCGGGCAAGCGCAACAGCGTCGCTTGCCCCTCACCGCAGCCCTTGTCGACCGAAAAGTAGACCGCTGGATCGAGCTTGTTCACCGCCTCGACGCGGACGCTCGTGACGTCGAGATCGAGGCAGGTGTCCGCGAGGAAGCCCCACTGCGGATACTCGTGGAACCGCCACTTCACGACGGTGCTGCCCGGGATCGAGCAGTCGTCGGTCGGGCACTCCGGCTCGTCCATGCCGCCGCCGCATGCGGCCAACCACATCGCGATCGATAGACAACCGACAACCCTCATCACGTGACCTCCGGGCGACGATGTACTTCATCTGCCTGCGCGTGGGATGTGCCGCAGCTCACGCCGTGACCTCCGAACGGATGTGCAGGCCGAGGTGGCGGCGGACCTGGAAGTAGTTCTCGCTGACCGCGTACGCGAGGAGGTCGCGCAACCGCTCCTTGACGGAGAGGTTCGAGAGCGCGGCGCCCTCGGTCGCGATGCCCTTCGCGGCCGTCTCGAGGTCGTTCGCCACGATGAAGCCGACGCGGTTCGCCGTCAGGTCCGTGGCGGTGCGCCACGACGAGACGAGACCGTTGCCGACGCGACCCGACAGCTTGCTCGACAGCTCGCCGACCTGCTCGAGGAGCGGACCGGGCACTTGCTGCTTGAGCGTCAGCGCGAGCTGCTTCGCTTCGTCCGACGCGATGTTCTGGAACGGCTGACCGTCGTGCGCGGTGAGGCGCTTGCCACCCGCGAGCACGGAGGCGGCGAACGCCGCCTCGAGCTTCGGCAGCGTGCCGAGCGCGAGCGTCACGAACCGCTCGGGCCGCAGGTAGGCCATGCGCTTGCCGACCTCGAACGCGAGCTCGCGCTCGTCGTGCTTCGCGATCTGCGGCGCACCGACGAGGAGCGACGGCACGAGGCGCTGGCGCTCGGCGCCGAGGCCGACCGTGTTCGCGACGCGCAGGCCGTCGCCGGTCTCCTGCAACCACACCATCGGCGCCGGATCGATCGCCAACACGCCGGTGACGTATTTGACGATGCGGCTGACCGCGCGCGAGTCGCGGTCGAGGTCCGCGCGTGCATCCGGCGCGAGGCCGAACGACGTGACGGGCTGGGCCGTGCTCGCCGCGAGGGCACCGAGCGTCGACGAGAAGATCGCGCCGACGTGGCGGTCTTCCTTCGGATGGATGATCGACTTCTGCCAGAGCTCTTCGGTCAGGCGGCGCGGTGCGGGCGTGAACTGCGACGGCCGGAACCGCTGATAGAGCATCTTCTCTTCATCGGACGCGGCGCCGAGGAACACGAGCGCCTGCGCGACGCACCACGCTTTGTCGAGCTCGTGCTCGGCGCGGTAGAGCAGCGCGAGCGCCTTGTAGAGCTCGACGCGGTCGGGGGCGTGACCGAGCAGGAACTGCAGCTCGTTGATCGCCTCGTGACGGCGTGGTTCGCCGGCCTCGAGGTAGAGATCCGCGAGCTGCTCGTGACGCTGGACATCGTCCGGCGCGAGCTCGCACGCGACTTGGTACGCCTCGGTCGCCGCCTCGTTGTCACCGAGGTGATCGAGGTACGTGTCGCCGAGCTTGGTCCACAGCGACAGCAACGCCTCGACCGGCGCATCCTCGCCCATCCGCTTGAGCTGACGGCGATACGCACGGGCCAGGTTCTTCCAGTCCTTGCGATCGACGAGCAGCTTCTCGACGGCCTCGAACGCCTTCGGCGTGAACGGGGCGTCGTCGAGCGCGGCGTGGAACCGCTCGACCGCGAGCTCGGAGTCCTTGATCTCGTCGCGCGCGATCACGGCGGCCGTGTAGTGGAAGCGTGCGCGGCGATCCGACGACGTCTCCGCCGCGGACAGCTGATCGAGCGTCTCGATCGCGCGCCGCCACTGGCGCTGCTCGGTGAAGGCCTCGAGCAGCTTGTGGAGCAGCGAGCGCGAATTCGGCGAGAGCGTGAGGCCCTCGGAGTACGCACCGGTCGCGGTGTTGACGTCGCGCATGCGCTCGCGCCAGATGTCGCCGATCTCCTCGAACAGACGCGCGCGGCGCTCGTCGCCGCTCGTCCCGATGCCATGCGTCTTGGCGATCGCGTCGACCTGCGCGCGCTTGGCGTCGGCGACCATGCGCCACTCGCCACGCGCACCACCGAGCTCGACCATCGCGGCGAGCGTCGCCTCGTGCAGCGGCTCGCGCTCGAGGGCGCGACGGAAGCTCTGCTCGGCCTTCTTGTCCTCGCCGAGCGCACGCGACGCGACACCGAGGCGGTACCAGATCTCGGCGATCTGGCCGTCCGGGATGCCCTTGTTGTGACGCGCGAGGATCTCGCGATAGCGGCGGTCGACTTCGCGCCACTGCTCGTTCGCAGCCTCGCTGCCTTCCTGCGCCTTCGCTTCGATCATCAGCACGCCGGCGAGGCCGATCGCGGCGTCGAGGCTATCGGGGTTCTGTTCGACGGCGAGCCGGTAGTGGCGCGTCGCCTTCTCCGTGCGGTGCAGCGCTTCGTACGCGCGGCCGAGCTGGGCCTCGCGACGGCTGCGCTCGAGCTTGTCGAGGCCTTCGGCCTGACGCGCGAGCATCTCGAGCACCGGCAGCGCATCGTCCCAGCGCTTCGCCGCGATGAGCTGATCCGCGATGCGTTGACCCGCATCGACGTGATCCGGATCGAGCTTGAGCACGCGCTCGTAGAGCTCGAGCGCGCGGTTCGGATCCGCGAGCTTGGTGTCGACCATCTGCGCGGCGGACCACAACAGCTCGACGCGCTCCAGGCGGTTGCTCGACGCGGCTTCGGCACGCAGCATCTGCTCGACGGCTTGCGTCCAGTTGCCACGGCTCGCCTGCACCTGGGCGAAGCCCTTGAGCGCGGCGAAGTTCTCGGCGTCGAGCGCGATCGCGCGCTCGAAGTGACGGCCGGCGACCTCGGGATCGCCGAGCTTCTCGAACGCGAGCTGCCCCGCCTCGGCGAGCAGCACCGCGGCCTTCGCGTCGGCCTCGACGGCCGAGTGCCGCACGAGGACGTCGACGGCCTTGTCGTACGCGCCGGCGCGGACGTAGAGCTTCGGCAGCGCCGCGAGCGACGCGCGGTTGCCCTCTTCGATCGCGAGCACGT
>Ga0316630_10000576_pt1 | contig 11892 bp, 11 predicted proteins | sample OWC_May_M1_C1_D6_FD_207658 | JGI IMG/M metagenome (GOLD analysis project Ga0316630, IMG submission 207658) | Wetland soil microbial communities from Old Woman Creek delta, Ohio, United States - OWC_May_M1_C1_D6_A | ecosystem: Environmental > Terrestrial > Soil > Wetlands | place: USA: Ohio...
GGCCGGCAGCGCCAGTGCGGGCCCGCGCTCCGGCCGAAGAACGCCGAGGTCGCGGACGAGACGAGGTCTTCGGCCGGATGCCTGGGCTCGAAGCGAATCTCCGTGGAGCCGCATTCCGGGCAAACCTCGCTGCCCACTCGAGGCGCGTACTCTTCGGGCACCTCCGGTTCGTACTCGGCCTCGATGCTCTCCAGGAGGGCGAGCGCCTCCTGCGCGTCGGACTCGAGCGTCTTCAACGCGAGGCCACCGGGTTGGCCTGGGTGACACCAGCCAATGCCCAGAACGCCGCTGTTCTCGACCCACGCGGGGAGGCCCTCCGCCTCGAGCCGGAGCCGAGCCAACTCCGCCTCGGCGGGGTCGTCATACCAGGCCACCGGAACGCGCTCTGAGTCCATTCGGAAGGTGTGCCGAGCCTCAATCGGCGCTTGGCAGAAACGAAAGCGGCGCGCCGCAGCTCAGTCCGGCAAGGGTCAGCCCGCGGTTCTGCGCCGCGTCCGCTGAAACCACCGGCGCGGCGCGTGGCGAGGGCAACCCGTCGGCGGCGGCGCGGGCGGCGGCGGGCAGGACGGGCGGGGCGAGCAGGACCAGCAGGGGAAGGGACGCGGGGCGCATCCGGAGAGCTCCTCGGGAGACTCGAAGCTGGCCCATTCCTACCACGAACGGCGGTCAGGCCCTGTCAGCGGTAGACTCCCGCCATGCCCGGGCCCGCCAGTCAGGTCATCGAGCGCGTCGCGTCGCGGATGAAGTTCCCGCAGGCGTTCTCGATCTTCCTCGTGCTCTTCCTGGTCGACTTCCTGGTGCCCGACCTGATCCCGTTCGTGGACGAGATCCTGCTCGCCCTGGGCACCGTCGCGTTCGGGCTCTGGCGCGAGAAGGTGGCGCCGCCCGAGGCGCCCAAGCCAGCCGAGAAGAACGTCACGCCGCAGGCCTGAGCCGGCGCGCGCCGCGCGCTCAGCCGCGCACGGGAGGGACGAGGCGCGCGGCCGCGGCGTCCCAGCGCCAGACCCGGCTCGGCGCCAGCAGCCGCACCCCGCCCAGCCAGCGGTCCAGCCGACCGTAGGCGAGCCGGTCGGCCTCGCCGCGCAGGACGCGGCGGCCCAGGTCGGTCAGGCGCCAGACCTCGCCGTCCTCGCTCGCCGCCACCAGCGGCGCCGGCGGCTGCGCGAGGCCCTCGAGGTAGAGCCGGAAGACCGCGTCGCCCAGGAAGCGCCGCTCCTCCGGGCGCTGCGCGCGATCGAACAGCTCCTCGAACGGCAGGGGACCGGCGGCGAGCGCCGCCACCGCCTGGCGCTCCGAGCGCGAGAGCCCGTCGGTGACGCCGGGGAACTGCTCGAGCAGGCGCCGCAACGACGCCTCGAGCGCGGGCAACCCTTCGGTGCCGGCGCCGAGCAGCGCCTCGAGCGCGCGCGGATCCTCGCCGCGGAAGGCCGCCCAGGCGGCGCGCCCGACCTCGATCTCGGCCGCGCCGAGCTCGCGCGCGCGGGCGAACGCCGCCGCCAGCTCGGGCGCCGCCAGGAGGCCGAAGTAGCTCTCCGTGGCGACCGCGGTCACCCGCGAGCGGCCGGGTCCGGCGGCGACGCGGTCGAGCACCTGCACGAGCTGGAGCTGGTCGAACAGGTCGTCTTCGAACCAGAGCACGAGCTCCTCGCCCGCACGCAGCGCCGTGCCCAGCCGCTCGTCGCGCGCGGCGAGGGCGGAGAGCGCCTGCGCGCGCTCCGCCCAGCCGCAGCGGGCGAGGAAGCCGGCGCGGATCTCGCGCAGCTCGAGCGCGTTCGCGCCGGCCGGCACCGGGCCCTCGTGCAGGACGTCGCGCCAGACCAGCACCTCGCCGTCGATGCCGGTCGAGCGGATCGCCTCCGCGGCCGCGTCCCCGTTGGTGACGTGGAGCATGCGGCGCGGAGTCTATCCACCCCGGCGCCGGGCCGGCCGGAAGGGCGTGATACCGTCCCGGCCGGCGCGCCCGCCCCCCGAATCGTGGGCGCGCAGGGGGAGGGTTCGAGATGTCGATCCGTCCGCGTTTCCCGGCGCCGGCGAACGGCGTCGCGATCGTCTGCCTCGTCGCCGGGGCGCTGCTGGCCCTCGCACCGTCCCGGCTTCCGGCCCAGACCGGTGCCGAAGCTCAGGCGCCGCCCACCGCCGCGCCGCCCAGCGCACCGCAACCCGCACCCGAGGAGCCGGAGGCCTCGTTCTTCGAGGCCACCACGGTCACCGCCACCGGCTCGAAGCGCGACACCTTCGAGGTCGCGACCCCGGTGACCGTGATCCCGGCCGCGACCATCGAGCGGCTCGCGGTGGACAACGCGGCCTCGCTGCTGCGCTACGAGCCCGGCGTGGACGTCAACGGCGTCGGCCCCAACCAGGCGCGGCCGGTGATCCGCGGCCAGCGCGGCCTGCGCGTGCTCTTCCTCGAGGACGGCCTGCGCCTGAACAACGCCCGCCGCCAGACCGACTTCGGCGAGATCACCGGCCTGATCGACCTCGACGGCGTCGAGACGGTCGAGGTCGTGCGCGGCCCCGCCTCGGTGCTCTACGGCAGCGACGCGATCGGCGGCGTGCTGAACCTGATCCCGAAGCGCGCCGCGTTCGGCGCCGGCCGGCGCCTCACCGGCTCCGCCGACGGCCGTTACGGCGAGGCCGGCGACGCGGCCCAGGCCGCCGCGAGCCTGGCCTGGCGCGCCGACCGCTTCGACGGCGAGATCGGCGGCTCCTACCACGAGAGCTCGAACTACGAGGCCCCGGCCGGGACCTTCGGCGCCATCGACCTGCCGCAGGCGACCGAAGTCCTGGACACCGGCCTGGTCGACGACAGCCTGCGCGCCGCCTTCGGCGTCGCGCTGAGCGAGAGCCAGGGCCTGCGCCTGCGCGGCCAGCGCTACCGCGCGGACGAGACCGGCTTCGGTTTCGTCGACCCCGCGGAGTACGGCGTCGAGGAGGAGGCGACCGTCCGCATCCTCTACCCGTACCAGAACTTCGACCGCTGGACGCTGACCTACGAGGGCTCCGCGCTCGGCTTCGCGCTCGCCGACACGCTCGACGCCAAGCTCTACTGGCAGGCCAACGGCCGCCAGCTGGTCAACGACATCGCGATCGACATCGGCCCGCTGGCGCCCGGGTGGCCACGCTCCGAGGTGCTCGCCAACACGCTCAACACCACCGATCTCGACACCTGGGGCCTGCGCCTCGAGGGGATCCGGGCACTGGGCGCCGAGCACCTGCTGACCTGGGGCGTCGAGACCTACCGCGACGAGAGCCGCAATACCGACGAGTCGACCACGACCACCGTCCTGCGCTTCCCGTTCCCGCCCTTCGAGCAGCGGATCGTCTCGACCGATGCGGTCGCCAACGCGCCCAACGCGCGCAACTCGAGCAACGGCGTCTTCCTCCAGGACGAGTGGACCGCGCTCGACCGCCTGCGCGTCACCGCCGGCCTGCGCTGGCAGGAGGTGTCGACCGAGGCGACGGACACGCCCGGCTGGGAGACCGAGGGGCTCGATTTCGCCGACGACCAGCTGGTCGGCGCGCTCACCGCGACCTGGCAGATCACCGAGTCGCTCAACGCGCTCGCCTCCTACGGCACCGCCTTCCGCGCCCCCAACATCATCGAGCGGCTGTTCAACGGTGCCACGCCCGAGGGCAACGGCTACCAGATCCTCAACCCCGACCTGGTCTCGGAGACGAGCGACAACTTCGACGTCGGCTTCAAGTACCGGCGGCGCGACGCCTTCTTCGAGCTGGTCGGCTTCCGCAACGAGATCCAGGACGGCATCGTGCAGTACTTCCTGTCCGACGCGGAGATCGCGGCGCTGCCGCCCGACGTGCGCGCCGAGATCCTGGCCAGCCGGGCCCGCTTCGTGGTCCAGCAGCGCAACGTCGAGCGCCTGCGCTACCAGGGCGTCGAGCTCGCGGTGGGCTACCGCGCCCCGTTCGGTCTGACCGTGGGCGGCAACGTCAGCTACATCGACGCCGACCGGGTCGACGCGGCCAATCCCCCGCCCGGCGGCAACTACGGCGAGAAGTACGTCGCCTACCTGCGCTACGAGCCCGAGCGCCGCCGCTTCTGGGCCGAGTACCGCGTCCGCCACAACGCCTCGGCCGACGCCAACCTCGCCGCCAACGAGCCGGTGCCGCCGGTCGGCAGCGTGCTGCCCGCGTTCACGATCCACGCGCTCGGCGCCGGCCTGCGCCTGTTCGAGCGCGCGGGCGTCAGCCACGACCTCCAGGTCACCGTCGAGAACCTCACCGACGAGCTCTACGCCGAGTTCTCCAACTCGACCTTCTTCCGCCCCGAGCCGGGGCGCAGCGTCAAAGCGAGCTATCGCGTGCGTTTCTGAGGCGGCGGGAGCCGGCGCGCTACCTCAGGCAGGTGAGGGGCGCGAAGAGCAGGCCGTCGCGCGGCCGGATCTGGACCGCTGCCGGAGTCTCGCCGGGCAGCTCGTAGACCGGCGCCGGGTCCTCGGCCTCCGGCCGGTCGGCGAGGTCGGCGTCGGGCACGTAGCGGGCGGCCGGCACCCTGGCCTTGAGCGACGCGACGAGGTCGGCGGCGGTCGCCACCACCTGGTAGCCCTCGAAGCGCACGAACAGGGTCTCGACCTTGGCGCCCGGCTTCGCGCTCGGGAAGCCGACCGTGAGGGCCAGGCCGCCGCGCTCGGCGCCGGCCACGAAGCGGCCGCAGCGCGTGTTGTCGGTCTCGCGCAGCGCGAGCGCGACCGAGAAGCGCCGCTCGGCCTGGACCAGCGACATGCCGAGCCGGATCCCCTGCCAGCCCGCGCCGTCCTCGTCGGACTCGAGGCCGCCGAGCGGATCCGCCTGCGCGGCGTCCTCCGCCCGCGCGGCCGCGGCGGAGGCCGCGAGCGCCATCGCCAGCACCGGCAGCATGCGCGTGCGCCGTCTCCCCGCCATCGCCCACCCTCCTCCGCAGCGCCGGCACGCTCCGCCCCCCGGAGTCCCGGCCGGCCGCCGGGCGGCGAGTCTAGTCCCACGGTCCGCGGATTCCTTGCCGCTCTGCGGCGTCGCGATAGAGTCCGTCGGTTCGGGGGGACGGGGCGCGATGCCGCAGATCATCTACACCATGAAGAACCTGCGCAAGGTCACGCCGCAGGGCAAGGAGATCCTCAAAGGCATCTGGCTGTCGTTCTTCCACGGCGCCAAGATCGGCGTGCTGGGCGCCAATGGCGCCGGCAAGTCGACGCTGCTGCGCGTCATGGCCGGCCTCGACCGCGACGTCGACGGCGAGGCGCAGCTGGGCGAGGGCTACTCGGTCGGCTTCCTGCCCCAGGAGCCGGTGCTCGATCCGGGCAGGACCGTGCTCCAGCACGTCGAGGCCGCGGTGGCGGACAAGAAGGCCGTGCTCGCGCGCTACGACGAGCTGGCCGCCAACTACTCGGACGAGACCGCCGCCGAGCTCGGCCGCCTGCAGGACCAGATCGACGCCGGCAACCTCTGGGAGCTCGACCGCCAGCTCGAGATCGCCATGGACGCCCTGCGCCTGCCCCCCGCCGACGCCGAGGTGACGCACCTGTCGGGCGGCGAGCGCCGCCGCGTCGCGCTCTGCCAGGTGCTGCTCGCCCAGCCCGACCTGCTGCTGCTCGACGAGCCCACCAACCACCTCGACGCCGAATCGGTGGCCTGGCTCGAGCGCCACCTCCAGGAGTATCCGGGCACCGTGGTCGCGATCACCCACGACCGCTACTTCCTCGACAACGTCGCCGGCTGGATCCTCGAGCTCGACCGCGGCGCCGGCATCCCCTACGAGGGCAACTACTCGGGCTGGCTCGAGCAGAAGAAGACGCGCCTCGAGCAGCAGGAGAAGGAGGCCTCCGGCCGCCGGCGCACGCTCGAGCACGAGCTCGAATGGGTGCGCATGGCGCCGCGCGCGCGCCAGGCCAAGGGCAAGGCGCGCCTGGCCAACTACGAGAGGCTGCTCGCCGAGGAGCAGGCGCAGGAGTCGCGGCGCGACCCCAACGAGATCCACATCCCGCCCGGGCCGCGCCTGGGCGACCTGGTGGTCGAGGCGAAGGAGCTGGTCAAGGGCTACGGCGACAACCTGCTCATCGACGGGCTCTCCTTCTCGCTCCCGCCCGGCGGCATCGTGGGCGTGATCGGCGCCAACGGCGCCGGCAAGACCACGCTCTTCCGCATGATCGTCGGCCAGGAGGAGCCCGACTCCGGGTCGCTGCGCATCGGCGAGACGGTCGCGCTCTCCTACGTCGACCAGAGCCGCGAGGCGCTGGTCGGCGAGCGCACGGTCTGGCAGGAGATCTCCGACGGCGGCCGCGACACGGTGCTGGTCGGCAAGCGCGAAGTCAACTCGCGCGCCTACTGCGCCGCCTTCAACTTCCGCGGCGCCGACCAGCAGAAGAAGGTCCGGGACCTCTCCGGCGGCGAGCGCAACCGGCTGCACCTGGCGACGCTGCTCAAGAGCGGCGGTAACCTGCTGCTGCTCGACGAGCCGACCAACGACCTCGACGTCGACACCCTGCGCTCGCTCGAGGAAGCGCTGCTCGACTTCGCCGGCTGCGCGGTGGTGATCAGCCACGACCGCTGGTTCCTCGATCGCGTCGCCACCCACATGCTCGCCTTCGAGGGCGACTCGAAGGTGGTCTGGTTCGAGGGCAACTACCAGGACTACGAGGCCGATCGCCGCCGCCGCCTCGGCGCCGAGGCCGACCAGCCGCACCGCATCAAGTACCGCAAGCTGGTCCACTGAGCGCGCTGCGATCGCGCCGTCAGCACGAGCGTCGAAGCGGTGCGGCCGCGGCGGCCGGCCGGAGTAAGATCCGGGCACGGATCGGGAGATGCGCACCCAGTCGATCGACACCCCGCCCGAGGTCGAGGAGGTCCTCCTCGAGGTCCTGCGCCAGATGCGCCCGGAGCAGAGGCTCCAGAGAATGTACGAGCTGACCGGGGCGGTGCGCGCGCTGGCGGCCGGCGGAGTGCGCCGTCGGCATAGAGAGGACCATGGCGACCGCGAAGTCGCGCTGCGGCTGGGCGCGCTCGTCATCGAGCGGCCACTGATGATCGAGGCCTTCTCCTGGGACGGCGAGCAACGAGGCTGGTGACGGGTGTTCCCGGACCTCGAAGCGCTACTGGCGGTGACCGCCACACTCGAGAAGCTGCGGATTCCCTATTTCGTCGGCAGTTCGGTCGCGAGCTCCGCCCACGGCATCTACCGGACCACGCAGGACGCCGACGTTGCCGCCGACCTCCGGGCGGAGCACGTCCGTCCCTTCTATGAAAGCGCTCTTCGGCGCCTTCTACCTCAGCGAGGTGCGAATCCTCGGCGCGGTCGCAAAGCGCACGTCCTTCAACCTCGTTCATCTCGCGAGCGTCTTCAAGGTGGACGTCTACCTGCTCGGCGACGACAACTTCGCCCGCGAGCAGCTCACGCGTGCACGCAGGATTCCGGCGCCTGGGGGCGCGGGCGAGAGCTTCCTGATCGCCTCGCCTGAGGACGTCGTGCTCCAGAAGTTGCCTGGTACCGGCTCGGTGGCGAGGTGTCCGAGCGACATTGGCTCGATGCGCTCGGGGTGCTCAAGGTCCAGAGGTCCCGGCTCGACCTCTCCTATCTGGAGAAGTGGGCGGCCGAGCTCGGGGTCACCGACCTGCTCGCCCGCGCCCTCGTCGACGCGGGAGTCGAGCCCTGAACGCGGCCGGAAGCGGCCACGGCGCCGCGCCGGCGCTCGCTCCGGGTAGAATGAGGACCACGTGATCCTCGCGTTCGTGTCCCGCAAGGGCGGCGTCGGCAAGACGACCAGCGTCGTCAGCCTCGCCGGGGCGCTGGTGCGCCTCGGTCACCGGGTGCTGGTCGTCGACCTCGACTCGCAGGCCTCGGCGTCGCGCTCGCTGGGCGTGGCACGCGAGGCGCTGGCGCCGTCGATCCACGACGTGATGTTCCGCGGCCTGTCGCTCGCCGACGCGGTGCGCCCGACCGGCGTCGAGCGGCTGGACCTGGTCACCGCCTCGGCCGACCTGCTCTCGGTCGACCTCGACCTGCAGAACCTGCGCCGCCGCGACGAGACGCTCGCCGACCGGCTGCGCCCCCACGTCGAGCGCTGGGACTGGATCCTGCTCGACTGTCCGCCGCAGCTGACCGGCATCAGCCGCAACGCGGTGGTCGCCGCCGACGGCTACGTGGTGCCGACGCCGCCGCACTTCCTCGCCTTCGAGGGCATCGACGTGCTGGCCGATTCGGCGACGCGCCTGCTCCACCGCTTCGGGCGGCGCGACGAGCTGGCCGGCATCCTGCTCACCATGGTCGACTACCGCACCGCCGCGGCGCGCGTCCACGCCGCCGAGCTGCGCCTGAAGTACGGCCTGCGCGTGTTCGACACCGAGATCCCGACCAACGTCCGCCTGGCCGAGACGCCGGCGCTCGGCCGCACCATCTTCGAGAGCGAGCCCAAGGCGTCGGGCGCCCACGCCTACCGCATGCTGGCGGTCGAGCTGCTCCACCGCCTGCGCCCGGGCGAGCCGGTCCAGCCCGGCGCCGCCGAGCGCATCGGCGCGCCCGAGACCGCACCCGCCGGCATCACCGAGCCGCTGCGCCCCTCCCCCGCCGACGCCGAAGAGCCGGCCAACTGAGCGCCGTGACGGGGCGCTGACTGCGCGCAGATCCGCGCCTCCCTGTGAAGCGCTCCACTCGCGGCTGGCGCAGCCGGGTCTAGTTTCCCTCTCCGAAACCGGAAACTGCCGTACCTGGGGGACTTCGCCATGCCGGACACCCTCGTTGCGCCCCGTTCGCGGCCGTCGCGCACCCGTCGCGAGCTGCTCGCCGCCGCCCGAGCCCGGAGCGCCGCCGCGCCCATCGTCCCGGAGGCCGCGCCGCGGGTGCCGCTCACGCCGCCCTCCGTGGCCGTGATCGCGCTCAACCGGATGGGCTTCGGGCCGCGCCCCGGCGACGTCGCGGCGTTCAACGCCCTGGGCGCCGACGACGACGCCCGGCTCGCCGCCTACGTCGAGATGCAGCTCTCGCCCGACCCGGTCGAGGCCAACGACACCGAGTACTGGCAGCGGCGCAACGGCCTCGCCGGCTTTCCCGACCCGGGCTACACCACGCTCGGCAAGAGCCTCACCCAGCTCTGGCAGGACCACGAGCTGGGCGGCAACCAGTCGAACCGCCCGGTCGACGAGACGCGCATGAACACCTTCCTGCGCATGCTCTACAGCCGCTGGCAGCTGCGCGAGCTGCTGGTCGACTTCTGGATGAACCACTTCAACGTCTACGGCTTCGAGAACTACACCCAGGAGACCTACGTCCACTACGACCGCGACGTGATCCGCCCGCACGTCTTCGGCAACTACCGCGACCTGGTCGAGGCGGTGGCGCGCTCGACCTCGATGCTCTACTACCTCGACAACTACACCAACACCGCGGCCGGGCCGAACGAGAACTGGGCGCGCGAGCTGTTCGAGCTGCACAGCCTGGGCGCCGAGCACTACGTCGGCGTCGGCCAGCAGGCTGATGTCCCCACCTGGCCCGACCCGGCCTTCGCCGTCTGGCCGCCGGGCACGCCCTCGGAGGGCGACCCGGTGCCGGCCGGCTACGTCGACGCCGACGTCTACGAGGCGGCGCGCTGCTTCACCGGCTGGGGGGTCAACACCACGACCGGCGAGTTCTTCTACAACGCGGCCAACCACGACCGCTTCCAGAAGGCGATCCTGTCCCAGGGCGTCGTCAACATCCCGGCCGACCAGGTCGCCGAGAAGGACGGCGAGGACGTCCTCGACCTGCTCGCCGCGCACCCCGGGACCGGCTTCCACCTGGCGCGCAAGCTCTGCCGCCGCCTGGTCGCCGACGAGCCGCCGGAGCCGCTGGTGGCGAGCGTCGCCGCCCTGTTCACCACCGCCTGGCAGGACGCCGACCAGCTGCGCCAGGTCTACCAGGCGATCCTGCTCTCGAACGAGTTCAAGACCACCTGGGGCGAGAAGATCAAGCGGCCGGTCGACTTCGCCATGTCGGCGATGCGCGCCGCCTCGGCCAACTGGCTGTTCGGCTACTCGAGCCAGGACCCGCTCACCACGGAGTCCGACACCTCGAGCTTCCTGTCCCGGCTGAGCCGCACCGGCCAGACGCTCTTCGGCCGCGTCCCGCCCGACGGCTACTCGGACCGCGAGCCGTCCTGGGTGGGCACCAACACCCGCCTGCAGTGCTGGCGCCTGGCCGGCTGGCTGATCGACCAGGACATCGACGGCTCGAGCTCGACCGACGACTTCCGACTCGACGTCCTGGGCCAGGTCTACGCCGCCTTCCCCAGCCACCTGGTGAGCAGCAACCAGCTGGTCGACTTCTGGAGCGACCGCATCCTCGGCCGCCCGTTCGAGCCGGACGAGCGCGAGGAGCTCGCCGATTTCATGGCGCAGGGCAACTCGCACGATCTGCAGTTCAACCTCGACGCGTCGTCGAGCGTGCGCTCCCGGGTGCGCGCCCTGGTCGCCCTGATGTTCATGACTCCCGAGTTCTTCCTGAAGTAGGCCGGCGAGGAGAGCGACCCATGTGTGACACGACGCGCCGCGGTTTCATGATGGGCTGCTCGGCGGCGATCGCCCAGCTCGCCGCTGCCCGCTTCACCAACCTGGTCTTCGCCGATCCGCTGACCGTGCCCGGACACGACGCGCTGATCGTGCTCTTCCTGCGCGGCGGCATGGACGGCCTGAACTTCGTGCTGCCCACCGCCGGGCCGGACCGCGCCCACTACGAGACCGCGCGCCCGGTGCTGCGTGTCCCGGCCTCCGGCGCCAACGCGGCCCTCGCGCTCGGCGCCTGGGGCGGCAACGAGTTCGGCCTCCACCCGGCGGCGACCGGCCTGCACGAGCTCTACCAGGACCGGCGCCTGGCTTTCGTCCACGCCGCGGGGATCGACGTGCCGAGCCGCAGCCACTTCGACAACCAGGCGCAGATGGAGCTCGGCACGCCCGGCGATGGCAGCGCGGTCTCGGGCTGGCTGACCCGCCACTTCCTGACCGCGCCGGGCCTGCCGCCGGCGACGCCGATGCTGCAGCGCATCGCGGTCTCGAGCACGATTCAGACCGCCTGGCTGGCCGACACCAACGTGGTCGCCTTCGCCAACCGCGACGACTTCCTGTTCAACACCGGGCCCTCGGCCTGGCGCGACGCGCAGAAGACGCACCTGCGCAACATCCTGGACCTCCAGGACGACTTCAACCCGCGCTACGCGCAGGGCCTGGTCTCGCTCGACGCCTCGGCGTTCATCGAGCAGAACGTGCCGCCGCTCTCCGGCTACGTGCCGGCCAACGGCGCGGTCTATCCGACCGGTTCGTTCGGCGACGCGATGAAGCTCACCGCGCAGCTGCTCAAGCTCGACATGGGCCTGCGCGCGGCGACCCTCGACCTGGGCGGCTGGGACACCCACAACGGCCAGGGCACGGCCGCGGACGGCCAGTTCTACTGGGAGAAGATCCAGGAGATGTCGGCGGCGCTCGCCGCCTTCCACCTCGACCTCGACGGCGCCGGCCCCAACGCCTACGCCAAGCGGGTGACCGTGGTCGTGATGTCGGAGTTCGGCCGCCGCCTGCGCGAGAACGCCGACGCCGGCACCGACCACGGCCACGGCAACGTGATCACCGTGCTCGGCGGCGCGGTGGCCGGCGGCCGCCTCTACGGCGCCTGGCCGGGGCTCGCCAACGACCAGCTCTACGACCACGCCGACCTGGCGATCACCACCGACTACCGCCAGGTCCTGTCCGAGATCCTCGGCAAGCGGATGGCCAACCCGAACTGGGCCCAGGTCTTCCCCGGCTACGCCGGCTACGTCCCCCTCGGCCTGATGCACGAGACGATCTTCGAAGACAGCTTCGAGACCGGCGACACCGCCAACTGGTCGGTGACGCAGCCGTAGCCGTAACAGGTGCCAGCCGCTTGGCGGCGGCAGGTGC
>Ga0316630_10000577_pt1 | contig 11889 bp, 14 predicted proteins | sample OWC_May_M1_C1_D6_FD_207658 | JGI IMG/M metagenome (GOLD analysis project Ga0316630, IMG submission 207658) | Wetland soil microbial communities from Old Woman Creek delta, Ohio, United States - OWC_May_M1_C1_D6_A | ecosystem: Environmental > Terrestrial > Soil > Wetlands | place: USA: Ohio...
TCCTCGAGCTCGGCCGTCGACGCCACGTCGAAGCCGTCGAAGCTGCGGGCGCAGATCGCGCGCACCACGGGGTGCGGAAACGACTTCGCCGCGAACAGCGTCGTGTACCCGTCCGCCGCCGCCGCGATCGCCCGCGCGTTCGCCTCGATCCGCGCGGTATCGAACACGAGCGACGGTCTGGTCGCTCCGGCGATCGCAGCACGCACCGGCGATGGCAGATCGGATCGCATCGCATCGACTATAACTGCGTCACGTCATGCCGATCGTCCTCGACGACACCACCCACCTGCTCGTGCTCACCGGCGCGGGCATCTCCGCCGAGAGCGGCGTCCCGACGTTTCGCGATGCGAACGGGCTGTGGAATAGCCATCGCTTCGAAGACCTCGCATCTCCCGAGGGCTTCGCCGCGGATCCGCTGCTCGTCTGGAAGTTCTACTCCCAGCGCCGGCGCGGTCTCGACAACGTGAAGCCGAACGCCGCGCACCATGCGCTCGTCGCCGTCGAGCAGCGGCTCGGCGAGCGGTTCTTGCTCGTCACGCAAAACGTCGAGGGTCTGCACGCTGCCGCCGGCTCGCGACGCATGGTCGAGATGCACGGCAACATCATGCGAACGAAGTGCAGCGGCTGCAGGCGCACGCCGTTCGACGACCGCGCATCGCACGACGTGCTGCCTCCGTGCGACGAGTGCGGCGAGCCGTTGCGCCCCGACGTCGTGTGGTTCGGCGAAGCGATCCCACCGCGCGCGCTGGACGCGATCGACGGGTTCTTGAAGCGCGGCACGAACCTCGTCTTCCTCGCCGTCGGCACGTCGGGCGTCGTCTACCCCGCCGCCGGGCTCGTCGATGTCGTGCGCCGAGCGGGCGGTGCGAGCTGGCTCGTCAATGCCGAGGCGCCCGCCAATGTCTCGCGGTTCGATCACGTCGAGATCGGACCCGCGGGGACGGTCTTGCCGGCGCTGTTCGCTTAGCGCCGGCGCGGGATGCGCGAGCCGATGCCGAGCGTCGACATCACGCCGAGCTCGCCGCCGAGCTTGCTGGTCTGACTGCTGCTGTCGCCCCACGGTTGATCGTCGCGGCGACCCGAGTACGCACCGGCGAGGAACCCGCCGGTGAAGTCTTTCGTCGCCTGCCACGCACGCTGGCCCCAGCTCGGTTGTTCGGCGCCGCCGGTGACGGCCGCGAGCTCTGCCGACGACAGCGCGATCATTCCTGGCCTCCGCGCGCGCCGCCGCTCTGGGTCTGCGGATTCGGTCGTACGCGCTCGATGCGCGGCGGCGTCGGCGGCGGCTTGATCGGCGCGTGCGTCGGGAACAGCGTGTTCCACGCGACGGCGCCGGCCTGCAGCAGCTTGCGACCGCCCTCGACGATGCCGGAGAGGCCACGTCCGCCGTTCACGTGATCGAGGTCGGAGAGTTCGATGCTCGCGAAGTCGTGTTTGGACATGGTCGCGGTGGACTCAGGTTTCGTGCCGGCTGCAACGCTTCGTGATCGCGATGGCGACCGCCGGCGAGCTGCGTCCCTACGACGACACGTTGCTCACCTGAGGCTTCGGCTTGTCCTTGTGCGCCTCGGGGCCGCCGCTCGCGTAGAGGTAGCAGACCGGCACCAAGACACCGATCGCGACGAGCAGCGTGCCTCGCCACTTGAGGCCGAGCTTGCCCTTGATCATGAACAGGCCGCTGATCGCGAGATAGAGCAGCAGCACCGCGTACGCGTCCGCGATGTACTTCCAACCCTGCTTGCCCTTCGCGGCGTGTAGCCACGTGACGGCGCGAAAGAAGAACCGCGACTTCACTTCTTGCACCGTCACTTCGGCGCCGATCGCGGTGACCTTCGTGCCGTCGGCGTATTCGAGCCGCACTTCGTCGCCGGCGCGAAACACGTCGTCGGCGTTGCCCGTGCCGGCGGCATCCGCGACGAGCTTCGCGGCTTGCTCGTCGGTCGCGTCGTCGGGCACGGGCGCGATCACGAGCGTGCGTTCCTTCGAGTTGTAGTTGTAGTTCCAGTCGTCGACGTGATTCATCGCGATGCCGCTGATCGCGTAGATGATCGTGAAGCCGACCGCGAGGTAGCCGACGTCTCGGTGGATCGCGCGAAGCCACCCGCGCCACCGTTTCCAATCAGCCATAGCGCTCCTCTTTCCACGGGTCCGCGTGGTTGTGATAGCCGCGGACCTCCCAGAAGCCGGGCTCGTCGTCCTTCACGAACCGCACGCCGGTGATCCACTTCGCACTCTTCCAGAAGTAGAGATCCGGGATCAGGCCGCGCACCGGCGCGCCGTGCTGCAGCTGGAACGGCTTGCCGTTCAGGCGATACGTCACGAGACAGTTGTCCTTCGTCGCGTCGGCGAGCGGGGCGTTCGCGGTGAAGCCGTGTGCGGCTTCGAGGATCACGTGCTTCGCCTCGCCCTTGACGCCCGCCTTCTCGGCGAGCATCGAGATCTGCACGCCCTTCCACACACCGGCGAGCATCGTCCAACCGGTCACGCAGTGGACGTCGGCTTCCTTCGTGACCTGCGGCAGCTTCAACAAGCCCGCGTAGTCGAGCTCGAACGGCGTCTTCACGGCGCCGTGCACGCGGAGCTTGAACGTCTTCACGTCGCCGTCGCTCGGATCGCCACCCATCGGGCGCAAGTACTCGAGCGTGCGTTGACCCGGCGGCAACCGCGCGCGACCGTCGCCGCGCTTCTCCGCGCGCGCGGCCTTCGTCAGGTCATCCGCCGCGATCCGCACGAGCGCACCGCCGAGCGCCATGAACGCGGTGCCGGCCGCCGCGCTCTTGATGAACTCGCGGCGATCCCACGCCTTCTTCAGCTCTGGATACCGATCGAAGTCTGGTCGCGACATGCTTGCCCTTGGATACGAGCGCCGTGCCCCATGGTTACGAGCCACGAGACAACATCGATCATTGACACACTCGCGCCCGCTCGCCTCGACATTCAATTACTTGGCCAGTTGCGCGATCAGCGTCTCGAGCCAGGTCTTCTCCGTCGCGCCAACCCGCGAGAACTCCACGCCAAGGCCGGTGTGATCGACGCCTTCGTTCGCGACCACCCGCCGCACGACGCCGTGGATCTCGAGCGGCGGGCCACCATCGACGAGGAACGTCAGCGTGCACTTCGTGCCGATCGGGTCGAGGACCTGGGTGCACACGAACACGCCGCTCGGCGACAAGTCGCGCGACGTCGCCTCGATCTCGAGCTCGCTCGACACGTAGACGAGCTGCAGCTCGACGGGCAGGCGATCGTGCCTGCGCTTCGCGACGCCCTTGCGAACGTCCGTGCGGCTCGCCGCGCGAAAGCCGCCCCACGCGTAGCGACACGTCTTGCACTCGTCGTCGAGCTCGGTGACGACCGATCCGCAGTTCGGGCAGCGCTGGTGCGTCGCCGGCGGTACCGTGACGGGCTGCGGCGCCGTGCGCGCGCGTAGCGCACGCGCGTCGCTCGGCAGCTCGGCGAGGTTGAGCGTCTGCGACGAGACCGACTCGGCATCGGAGACGCGCACGAACAGCGTGCGCCCGCCGACCAAGATCGCGTCGCCGTCGTCGAGCCGCGTCGGCGATATCACGGGCCGGCCGTTCAGCTTCGTTCCGTTGCTGCTCTTCAGATCCTCGACGAACACTTCATCGACGCGCCGGACGAAGCGCAGGTGGCGCCGCGACACCGCCGGATCGTTGAAGCGCAGGCGGCAGCCGACGTCACGACCGACGATCGTCTCCCCGAGCGGCAGCTCGACGCTGTTGCCCAGGTACTCGATGTAGTAGTGCAGCTCGTCCACCCGACTCGATTCTACGCGCGGCCGAACACCGGCAACAGCGTGCCCGACGTCAGCGTGTTCTCGGGGGAGGAGAGGAACGCGATCGCCTCCGCGAGCTCCTCGGGCTTGGGCCACGCTGCGTGATCCGCTTTCGGCATCGCCGCGCGATTCGCGGGCGAGTCGATCGTCGACGGCAGCACGGCGTTGACCAAGATGCGGTCGGCCGCGAGCTCGACCGCGAGCGTCTGCGTGAGCGACGCGACCCCGGCCTTCGACGCGACGTACGCGGCCATGCCGCCGACCGGGGCGACGACCGGCCGCGCCGCGACGTTGACGATGCGACCACCGTCGCCGGTCTTGCGGAGCGCGCGCACCGCTTCGCGGCACGACAAGAAGCACGTCACGGTGTTCAGGCGCCACTGCTTCTCGAAGTCGGCGAGCGACGTGTCGACGAGCGGCTTCATGGCGAAGCCACCGACGAGGTGGATCGACGCCCACAGCGGCGGGAGCTTCGCGAAGAACGCGGTCGCGCCGTCTTCGCTGGACAGATCGAGCTCGGGCGGATCGGGCGCGACGATCACGTTCGCGCCGCGCGCCTCGAGGACCGCGACGACGCCCTTGCCCAACGCACCACGACCACCCGTGACGACGACGTTTCGGTTCTTCACCTCAGAAGATTACGACACCGCAAGCCGCCTGGAACGTGTCGAGCGTCTTTTGCAGCGCGCCGGTCAGGTTGCCGTCGCAGATCGACGAGAACGACGCCTGCGTGCTGGTCGAGTTCGCCTGCATCACGAAGTCCTGCAACCGCGTCGCCTTCGCGGCGTTGCCGAAGCTCGAGCTGCAGTCCGTCGGGCCTGCGATCACGCCCGCGGCCCACCGCGTGCGGTGCCCCTTGAGCGTGTCGAGGAACGTGATCAAGTCCGCGGGCTGATAGTCGACCGGCGGCTGGCTCGTCACCGTGACGTTGAAGTTGTTCTGCATCGTCGACGCATCGTCTTCGTCGGTGAGCATCACGACGCCGAGCAGCGCGTCGTTGCGGAGGAAGCCGGCGTTCGTTCCGTCGGTCACGCGGTCGCCGAGCGCCCACTTCGTCATCAGCAGCGGCATCTCGTACGACGGACCGCCGGTGCCGACGTTCGCGCGACACGACAGCACCTGCTGCATGTTCGCGTCCGTCGGCTCGAGGAACCGCTTCGTCATGTTGCAGTTGTTGCGGAACGCGCCGTTATCGCCGTCCTCGTTCTGCGGCAACGTGATCGGGCCGTTCGTGATCGTGTACATGAGGTCTTTGCCCGTCGTCGTCACCGCGATGCGGTAGTCGATCTTCTGGCCGTCGGGCGTCGTGTAGTTCGAGAGCAGCGTCGCGAACATCGGGAAGTTCGTCGCGAGGTTCGATTGCTCCTCGGACATCGATCCCGAGTCGTCGATGACGAACACGAGATCCATCTTGTTGCACTGACGAGGTGTCGTCGTCGTGTCGCCCGCATCGGGCCCCGTGTTGGTGTCATCACCACCGCCCGGATCCCGAGAGCTCGGTCCACACGCGATCAAACAGAGCGCAAAACTAGCCGCGAACTTCATGGTTCCCCTCCCCGAAGTTGCGCGGACGATAAAACGGCCGGTGCAGCGATGAAAGTGTTTTCGACGGGAGACACCCCCGAATCGCTTGCTCGAATCGGGCACGGACGATAGAAGCGTGCCGAATGGGCGCTCAGTGGAAGACGAAGCTCAAGGTCGCGACGGCGGCTGCGAGGGGCAAGATCTTCAGCAAGCTGACCAAGGACATCATCATGGCCGCGAAGGCCGGGGCGGACCCGGGGATGAACGCGCGCCTGCGCGCGGCGGTCGAGGCGGCGAAGAAGCAGTCCCTCCCGCGCGACAACATCGAGCGGGCCATCAAGAAAGGCGCGGGGTTGCTCGACGACGTGGTGAGCTACGAGGTCCTCACGTTCGAGGGGTTCGCGCCGCACCGCGTCCCGGTCATCGTCGAGTGCCTGACCGAGAACAAGAACCGCACGGCGACCAGCATGCGCGTGCTGTTCCGCAAGGGGCAGCTCGGCACGGCCGGGTCGGTGTCGTGGGACTTCGCGCACGTCGGCCTGGTCGACGCGACGCCGCCCGAGGGCGGGGCCGATGCCGAAGAAGCCGCGATCGAAGCCGGCGCCCAGGACTTCGAGGCGGATGGCGAGGGCGGCTTCCGCTTCTATACCGAGCCGACGGACCTCGACGCGGTGAGCAAGGCGCTGTCGGGTCGCGGCTGGACGGTCGCGGCGATCCGCATCGGCTGGCGTGCGAAGAATCTGATGAAGGTCGAGGACCCCGCGGCGAAGGCCGAGGTCGAGCAATTCCTCGCGAGCATCGACGAAGACGACGACGTCCAGCACATCTATACGAACCTCGAAGCCTGAGCCGATCGCTTCGCCGTCCGAGGCGTGGACGTAGTACACAACGCGCCATGTTCCGCATGCCCGCCGAATGGGCGCCGCACGACGCCGTGTGGACCGCATGGCCGCACGATCCCGAGCAGTGGCTCGAAGGCCTGACCGCACCCCAGCGCTCGCTGATGCAGATGATCGTCGCCATCGTCGACGGTGGACGCGGCGAGCGCGTCGAGCTCCTCGTCCGCGACGGCGACGACGAACGCGACGCACGTGCGCTGCTCGGCGACAGTGCAGCGCACGTGCGCTTTCAACACGCGCGCTACGGCGACGTCTGGCTGCGCGACACCGGCCCGATCTTCCTCACGCGTCCCGGCGAGCTCGCGGCGTCGCGGTTTCGGTTCGACGGCTGGGGGGGCAAGTACGTGATGCCGGGCGACACCGAAGTGTCGCAGCAGGTGATGCAGTGGGCCGGCGTGCGCGGTGGCGCGTTCGACTGGGTGCTCGAGGGTGGCGCGATCGATGTCGACGGCGAGGGCACGCTGCTGACGACGAAGCAGTGCCTGCTCGACGGCGTGCGCAACCCCGGCATCGACATGGCGGGCTACGAGGCGCGCCTGCGCTGGTCCCTCGGCGTCGAGCGCATCGTCTGGCTCGAGCGCGGCCTGCAGAACGATCACACCGACGGTCACGTCGACACGATCGCGCGGTTCGTCGCGCCGAACGTCGTCGCGTGCATGGCGCCGCAGCCAGATGACCCGAACCGCGACGTGATGAATCAGATCATCCGCGATCTGCGCGCGGCCAAGCTCGAGGTCGTCACCGTGCCATCGCCGGGCAAGGTCGTCGACGCGGCCGGCATGATCATGCCGGCGAGCTACATGAACTTCTACATCGCGAACACGACCGTCGTCGTGCCGACGTACGGCGTCGCCGCCGACGATGCGGCCGTCGCGGCCATCGCGAAGCTGTTTCCGAAGCGCAAGACCGTCGGGATCGAGGGCAAGTCGGTCGTCGTCGGCGGTGGCGCGTTCCACTGCTCGACGCAACAACAGCCGAGGTGCTCGTGACGCGGCGAGGACTGTCGATCCTCGTCGGGATCGCCGGCACGATCGTCGCGGCGCTGACGCTCCTCTTGCTGCTCGTCATGGGCAGCGTGTTCGCGGACGCGCGCACGGAGAACATCGCGGGTCCCGGGGTCGACGTGTTCGTCCGCACGCCGTTTCCGGGCGAGGGCAGCACGGTCGTGCTCGACGTCGAGGCGCGCGGCGGTAGTCGCGCCGGGATCGATGACATCGAGATCTACTGGGGCGAGGTCCCATTCGCGAGCCACCGCGGCAAAGGCGTGACCTGGGGCCCGATGATTCGCAGCGGGCGCTCGCGTGGCTCCGACACCGAGACGGTGAAGCTCCCGGTGCCGTCCGAGGTGAAGGCCGGGCAAACGTTTCCGCTCGCGATCGAGGTCGACTACGTCGTCGCGATGAGCAACAGCGGCTCGTTCAGCAACGAGCGGAAGCACGCGCGCGTGAACCTCGTCCTCATGGTGTATTCGTCGTCGGGCCGGCACCTGGCGCAGCTCGCGCGCGTCGGGCTCGCGTTCGGCTGCTTCGCGTTGTGGTTCCTCCTCGTGTGGGGCGTCGCGAAGCTCTACGCGAACGCCCGTGAGGTCGACGGCCGTCACAACGCCGAGATGGAAGGCATCGGTCTGCTCATGGGCTTCATGGGCGGATCGATCCTCGGCTACTGGCTGTTCGCGTGGCGGATCATGAACGCGCTCGAGCTGGCGTCGACTTGGTGGGCGTTCCTGCTGATGACGATCTGGTGCGTCGCGCCGCTCGTGTTCGTTTGGAAGTGGTGGAAGCGTCGCAAGAATCGCGCTGACCTTCCGGCTGCACGCGTGATCGCGCGCTAGAGTGCGCGGATGTCGAAGGTCACGGTCGCAGCGCTGCAGACGGCGCTCTCCGACAACGTCGCGCAGAACGTCGCGCGAGTGACAGCGCTCGTGCGCGAGGCCGCGGGGAAGGGCGCGCAGATCATCCTGCCGAGCGAGCTGTTCGAAGGTCACTACTTCTGCCGCACGCAGCGCGAGGAAGACTTCTCGCGCGCGCACGCCGCCGTCGCGCACCCGACGATCACGCACTTCCAACAGCTCGCGGCCGAGCTCGGTGTCGTCATCCCGGTCTCGTTCTTCGAGCTCGCCGGGCCGGAGCACTACAACTCCGTCGCGATCATCGATGCCGACGGCCAGAACCTCGGCGTGTATCGCAAGACGCACATCCCCGACGGGCCGGGCTATCAAGAGAAGTTCTTCTTCAAGCCGGGCAACACCGGCTTCCGGTCGTTCGCGACGAAGTTCGGGACGATCGGCGTCGCGATCTGCTGGGACCAGTGGTTCCCCGAAGCCGCGCGCGCGATGACGCTCGCGGGCGCCGACATCCTGTTCTATCCGACCGCGATCGGCAGCGAGCCCGAGGAACCCACGCTCGACAGCCGCGACTCGTGGCAGCGCGTGATGATCGGTCACGCGGTCGCGAACGCGGTCGGCGTCGTCGCCGCGAACCGCGTCGGCAAGGAAGGCGAGGGCAAGGAGAGCATCACCTTCTACGGCTCCTCGTTCATCTGCGATGCGCGCGGCGACAAGCTCGCCGAGCTCGGTCGCACGGAAGAGGGCATCGCTGCGACCGAGCTCGACCTCGAACAGCTGCGCCGCGTGCGCGCGAGCATGGGGTTCTTCCGCGACCGCCGCCCCGACGTCTACGGCGCGCTCGTCCGATGACGCTCGCACACCGGCTCGCGGTCTTCGTCGAGGCGGGACTGCTCGCCCGCATTCCGACGCGCTGGCAGCTGCTGCAAGGCGAGATCGAGATGACGCCGTACGTGGTCTCGACGGACGCGACCGCCGAGGAGGGCTATCGCGATCACCTCGCGAGCCACCCTCTCGTGCGCCAGCTGCGGATCTTCGCGCACGTCGGCCGCGATCACCTGCGCACCGGCAGCGCGCTCGGCGCGAAGCTCGAATCGGTCTGCGCGCACCTGATCCTCACGTTTCACCGCGGGATGCCCGTGTTCGATCTCCAAGTCATCCAGACGCACGCGGGCGGTCTCGGTCGCCTCCGCGCCGCGATCACCGAGACGCTCGACGCGTCGACGGACCTCGGCCGTCGTCGCCTGCACATCGCGACGACGCTGCTGCGCGATCCGCGCGGCTACCTCGCGCAGTTCCTCGGTGACAACGGCTGGATCGCGCGCGCCGAGCGCTTCGACTATCCACCGCCGACGATCGAAGGCAGCAAGTTCCCGCCCGAGTTCTGGAGCCTCGTCGAGCTCGCGCGCTACAGCGAAGCGACGTTCCCGACGACGATCCAGGCAACGGCGCTCCCGCTCCACGTCGCGCGCCTCGCGAGCCGGCGCGCCCGCGAAGGCGGCGGCCTGGGCTGGTTCGCTTCGCGCTGACGAAGTACGTTCGGCAGATGCGTCACCTCAGCATCCTCGTCCTCGTCCTGGTTGTCCTCGGTTGCGGCAAGAAGAAGGATGAAGACAGCGGCGAAAAGGCCGCGACGGACTTCGTCGCGAAGAGCGCCACGAAGGACCTCGAGGAGCTCAAGAAGGCGATCGCGTCGCCGAGCCCCGGTGACGGCAAGTACAAGTGCGCGCACATGGCGAATATCGACACGCTCGAGAAGGCTCCCGAGCACAAGGCCCTCGCCGCCGAGCTCCGCCAGCTCTGCACGAAGGACCTCTACCTCGCGATGATCAAGGTCGAGGTCGAGAAGGCGGAGGCCGCGCGCAAGGCCAAGCCCGACGAGGCCGTGCTCTCGGAGTGCTACAACGCGAACTACGACTTCGCGAAGGACGAGATGACGAAGGCGAAGACGGTCGATCTCGCAAAGGATCTCGTCGCCCGCTTCGAAGTCGCCTGCCCGCCGAAGAAGTAGCTCGGGGAGTGGCGTGGCACGCAGCCCGAGGTGCCACCGACCTGGACCGGCTTGGCGCGACGAACGCGGCGAACTTCGAAGTTGAAAACCGATCGCGGGCGCGGTTGTCTAAGCGCCGTGATTCGACGGCACGTGCAAGCTGCGCTGGCGACGGCGATCGACGCGGCGGATGACGACGCCGGTCGGGCGGCGCTGCGGGAGATCGACTTCGTGCTCCGGTGGCCGGCACGGCGGCGCTACGAGAAGAGCCTGATCGACGCGGCGCTCGTCGCGAACGAGTTCGCCGCGTTCGGCGACGCGGAGAAGACGCGGCACGTGCAGCGGGTGGCGGCGCTGACGCTCGCGAAGGCGCAGGTGGAGTGGACGGATCGCGAGAAGGTCGCGAGCGCCTACGCGGCGCTGCCGAAGTTGCGTGCATCGCGCGCGCCGATCGCGACGCTGCTCGCCGTCCTCGTCATCGCCGCGATCGGCGCGGGCGGCTACCTCTACGTCGACTCGATGCCGGGCAAGGCGCAACGCGCGTATGCGCGGCCGATGCCGCCTCCTGCCGCGGGTGCGTACAAGGACGGCGGCGTGCCGCTGCGCGACAACGCGATCGAGAAGCTGCTCGTCGAGGACTTCACGCGGCTGGTCGTCGAGACGAGCCAGGATCGCGAGTCGTCGTTCGACAGTCCGCAGCGCAAGGCGCGCACGAAGAAGCTCGCGGAGTCCCCGGCGTTCGCGGCGCACGGCCCGGCGCTGCAACAGGCGTGGCGCGACATGTTGGATGCGCTCGACAAGTGGGTGCACGAGCCGGTGTCGGGCGACAAGTTCGAGGAGGTCAATCGCACGCTGCGCACGAAGATCCGCGCGGTCTCCGATCAGCTCGTCGCGAAAGGCATCGGCTACTACCTCGAAGGTGACGTGCTGCACGTCGGCGGCGGCGTGTACCCCGTGATCTACGCGCACCGCGTCGAGGAGGTCGTGTTCGTGACGGCGGGGAAGGCGGCGCGGCGCGTGCTCAGCTTGCGCCGGCTCGATCGGCTGAACATCGTGAAGTCGCTGCTCGGGATGCAGTCCCCCGAGCTCGGCGATCCGGTGCTGATGCTCGATCAGATCGACGAGCACGTCGCGACGAAGGTCATCCCCGTGCTCGCGGCGGACGCACCGTTTCCGTTCTCCGACAAGGAGTACCTGGCGACGCCGGAAGGGCGCGCGCTCGCGATGGTCGCGGGTGCGGCCGTGCGCGAGGAGCTGATGGTCGCCCTCGGGCCGGATGCCGGCGCGGCCGCGAAGGTCGCCGCGTTGCTCGCCGAGCGCAATCGGCTGATCGACAGCTGGCGCGACGAGCTGCACCGGCAAGGCATGCGGATGTCGCGCACGGACGAGCTGTTCTTGCCGGACGGGCTGCTCGACCAGCTCGCGGGGAGAGTTCCGACGAGCCAACGCGATCGGGTGGTGGCGATCGAAGACGAGATCGCGGCCTTGCAGGGACCGAAGATCGCCTCGCGTTGCCACGAGCTCGTCGCCGCGACGATCCGCCGTCACGAAGCGCAGCACGGTCTGGACGACGAGCGCGCTGCGATGCTGCGCTATCCGAAACCGCTCGAGGCGCTCCTCGGTCCCGCGGAGGTCTCACCGGGCGTGCCGCGGCGGTCGGTCGAGCGCGCGCGACACGAGCTCTCCGCGTACACGAGCCAGCTCGCGAACGACCCCGCCACGCCGCAGTTCAGCTTGTGGAACGTGGCGCAGTTCGCGTTCTCGGAGTCGTCGTGGGGCACGCCCGAATCGTATGCGGGCGTGCTGCTCGTCGAAGGCGTCGCGAAGCACCTCGGGATCG
>Ga0316630_10000578_pt1 | contig 11889 bp, 3 predicted proteins | sample OWC_May_M1_C1_D6_FD_207658 | JGI IMG/M metagenome (GOLD analysis project Ga0316630, IMG submission 207658) | Wetland soil microbial communities from Old Woman Creek delta, Ohio, United States - OWC_May_M1_C1_D6_A | ecosystem: Environmental > Terrestrial > Soil > Wetlands | place: USA: Ohio...
CGCCCAGGCCCGACGGCGTCGCGCCGCGCGCGACCGGAGCGCCGCGTCGTCACCCTTATGACAGGCGGCGCCCATCGGGGCGCGATGTCAGGCACCATGCGGTTCGACAGGCACCTGGTGCTCGCCCTGGACGACGTGGAGCCCCAGGCGGCCATGGCCATCGCCCGCGCGCTGGGCCACGGCCTGGACGCGGTCAAGGTGGGCTGGCCGCTCGTGCTCTCGGCCGGGACGGGCATCGTCGGACGGCTCGCCGACGTGGTGCCCGTCATCTGCGACTTCAAGGTCGCGGACATCCCCGCGGTGACGGAGATGATCGTCAAGGTGGCCGCGACGTCGGGCGCGCGGGGCGTCATCGTGCACGGCTTCGTGGGCTCGGACTCCGTCGCGGCCGCGGTCAGGTCCTCGATGGGCGCCGACGTGTTCGTGGTGGCCGAGATGAGCCATCCGGGCGCGGTCGAGCACATCCAGGGGCGCGCCGAGGCCATCGCCCGCTCGGCCAAGGACGCGGGGGCCGCTGGCATCATCGCGCCGGCCACGCGGCCCGAGCGCGTGACTTTGCTGCGCGAGGTCGTCGGGACCGGCATGCGCATCCTCTCGCCCGGGGTGGGCACCCAGGGCGGGGACGCGGCCGGGGCGATCAGGGCGGGCGCCGACGCCATCATCGTGGGGCGGTCGCTGTACCGCGCGCCGAACTCGCAGCGCGCGATGGACGACCTGCTCGCGCAGATGCGCCGGCCGTGAGGGCCGGCTCTGGGGACGCATCCGCCTGTCGATGCGCCGAGGCGCCACTGTGCCGCTGCGCCACTGTGCCAGGGTGACGGCCGCTCAATCACGCCGGGCCCTGGCGCGCGCGCCCGCGCCGGCGGCCACGGCCACGGCCGTCAGAAGGGCCAGGGCGGTCGCGAGCGCGCCCATGCCTGGCAGCAGGCCCCCGCCGTCGCCGTCCCCGTCGCCGTCCCCGTCGTCAGGCCCGGGGATGACGGGCTGCGGGCTCACGGTGATGGTCCCCGAGACGGTGCCCGTCGCGCCCCTGTCGTCGATGACGGTCAGGTTCCAGCTGTAGGTGCCGGGGGTCAGGTACTCGTGGAAGGTCTCGCGGCCCTCGCCGTCCGAGCCGTCGCCGAAGTACCAAATCCACTTGGAGACCAGGCCGTCGGGGTCCTGCGAGGCGGCGCAGTCGAACCTCACCGTCTCGTTGACGTAGGCGGACCGCACGACCGTCGCCGAGGCCGCGGGGGGCCGGTTCGCGATGTCGATCCCGATGGTCGTCGTCATCGTGCGGCTGTCGTCGTCCATGACCGTCAGGCGCACCGTGTATTCCCCGGGCGCGTCGTAGGCGTGGCTGACCGTGACGCCGTCCGCCGTGCGCCCGTCGCCGAAGTCCCAGAACCACCGCCCGACAGTCCCGTCGGGGTCGGTGCTGTTCGCGCCCGAGAAGCCCACCGCGACCAGCGTGATGGACGTGGCGGGGCCGGACGCGACCGGCACCGGCGGCCGGTTCTCGACCTGCACGAACACCGACGTGCTGTCGGCGCCGCCCGCGTCGTCGAGGACCGTGAGCACGACCATGTACACGCCGTCGGCCGCGTAGCTGTGGCCCACGGACGAGCCGTGGGCGAGCGAGCCGTCGCCGAAGATCCATGTCCAGTCGACGATGGTGCCGTCGGGGTCCGTGGAGGTGCGCCCGTCGAACGAGACGGTGTCGGACGTGAGCAGGATGGTCGGCGAGGCCGTGACCTTGGCGTGCGGCGCGCGGTTGAGGACGCGCACCTCCACGTCAGCCGAGGACTCGAGGCCGCCGTCGTCGACCACGACGAGCCTGACCTTGTACGTCCCGACCCTCGCGTAGGCGTGCCTCACCGTGGGGCCCAGCGAGGTCGTGCCGTCGCCCAGGTTCCAGCGGAACTCGGTGATGGTGCCGTCGAGGTCGTGGGACTGCGTGCCGGAGAGCGACACCTCCTCCCCTGAGAGCACCGTGAGCGCGCCCGTCACCTTCGCGACGGGGGCCACGTTCCTCACGGTGACGTGGGCGAAGGTCGACGCCGTGGCGCCGTCGTCGTCGACGACGGTGAGCGTCACGTTGTACGTGCCCGTGCGCCCGTAGGCGTGCGAGCCCAGGGGCCCGAGGCCCGTGGTGCCGTCGCCGAAGTCCCACCGCCACTCGACCACGCTGCCGTCGGGGTCGGTCGCGCCCCGGCCGTCCAGCCGCACGAGCGCGCCCGTGACGGTCGCAACGTCGGGGAGCGCCGCCACAACGGGCGGGCGGTTGAGGGCCTTCACCGTGACCGTCGCGGTGCCCTCGGCGCCGTCGTCGTCGGTGACGGTGAGCGTGACCGTGTACACCCCGCTGTCGGCGTAGGCGTGCACTACCGTCGCGCCGAAGGCGACCATGCCGTCGCCGAGGTCCCAGCAGTACCACAGCGGGCGGCCGTCGGGGTCCGACGTGCCCTCGGAGCCGAACGTGATGTCGTCGGCCGTGAGGGCCTCTGCGGGCTGCGCCGAGGCGGAGGCCGACGGGGGCCGGTTGAGGATGGTGACCAGGAGCTCGGTGGACGCGGACGCGCCGTCCTGGTCCACGACCGTGAGGCGCACGACGTACCAGCCGTCGTCCACGAAGGTGTGCTTGACGGCCGCGCCCGTGGCCGAGCCGCCGTCCCCGAACGACCAGATGTGCTCGGATATCTGGTTCTCCGGGTCGGTCGAGTTCGAACCGTCGAACGAGAGCTCGACGCCCGTGAGGGCGGACGCGAGCGTGGCGTTGATGACGGCGGTCGGGGCCTGGTTCCGGACGGTGACCAGGACGCTCGTGGAGTTCACTGCCCCGCCGTCGTCCCTCACGGTGAGCGTGACCAGGTACGTGCCGTAGGACGCGTAGGTGTGCCCGACGCGCGCGCCGTGGGCAAGGACGCCGTCGCCGAAGGACCAGCTCCAGTTGACGACCGAGCCGTCGGCGTCGGACGAGCCGCTCCCGTCGAAGCTGACGGGGGAGGCGCGGGTGACCTCGGCGGGCGTGGCGGTCGCGACCGCCATCGGCGGCCGGTTGCCCACCGTGACGTTGAACGTCGTCGACGCGGTCGCGCCGTCGTCGTCCTTCACGGTGAGGGTGACCACGTAGGTGCCGGGCCGGTCCCAGGAGGTCGACGCGTCGGCCGTCGTGTACACGCGGCCCGCGCCGCAGTCCCACCTCCACTCGGCGATGTAGCCGTCGGGGTCGTCGCACATCGAGCCGTTGAACGCGGCGGTCGCGTTCGTGAGAATCTGCAGGTCCGTGAAGGCCGCGGTGGGGGGCCTGTTGAGCACGACGACCGTCGTGGTCCCTATGCCCGCGGTGCCCGCCGTGTCGGTCACGACGAGCGTGACGGTGTAGGAGCCGTCGTCGCTCCAGTTGTGGAGGGCGACCTCGCCGTCGGCCGAGGCGCCGTCGCCGAAGTCCCACCGGTAGGCCGCGATGTTGGAGTCCGGGTCGAACGAGGACGTGGCGTTCAGCTCGACCTCCTCGAACGTGAGCACGGACGTGCGGTTGGCCCGCGCGATGGCTACGGGCGCCGAGTTGCCGACGATGACCTTGACGGTCTTGTGGGCGAGGGCGCCGTCGTCGTCGACCGCGACGAGCGTGACGTTGTACGAGCCGTTGCCGGCGTAGGAGTGCACGACGGACACGCCTTCGAGCGTGGAGCCGTCGCCGAAGATCCACGTGTGGCTGGTTATGGCACCGTCGACGTCGTGGCTCGCGCTCCCGTTGAAGGCGATGACGTCGCCCTTGGCGACGATGGTCCTGTTGGCCTTGATGTCCACCACAGGGACCTGGTTGTTGACGACGATGGTCACCGTGATGCTGGCGGTGGCGCCGTCGTCGTCGGTGACCGTGAGCCTCACCGAGAACAGGCCGTCGTCGGGGTAGGACAGGCGGACCGTCGCGCCCGTGAGGACGGTGCCGTTGTGCAGCAGCGTCCAGGACCACGCGGCGATGTTGCCGTCCCTGTCGGAGGAGGCGTCGCCGGAGAGCGTGAACAGGGTCACGGTGTTGACCGTCATGCCCTTCGCGGAGGCCGTGGGGGCCCTGTTGATGACCCGCACGGTCAGCGAGGCCTCGTCGGTCCCGCCGTCAGGGTCGGTGACCACGAGCGTCACGTTGTACGTCCGGCCCGGCGAGGGCGAGCCGTCCGCGTAGGAGTGCGAGACGTTCGCCCCTGTCTGGACGTTGCCGTCGCCGAAGTACCACAGGTAGGCGGCGATGCTGCCCTCCGGGTCCGTCGACCCGATGCCGTCGAACGTGATGCTGTCGAACGTCTGCGCGCTCGCCGCGCTCGAGTACGCCACGGCGGTGGGCGGGGCGTTGACGCGCACAGTCCTCGTGGCCTCGTTGTCCGTCTCGTCGTCCTCGGCCACGTCCCCGTCCGGGTCGGCCACGGCCTTGAGCGTGTGGTCGCCGGCGGTCGCGCCGGAGAGGTCCCATGTCAGGGAGGCGACGACCGTGCCGTCCTCGGCGCAGTCGAGCGGGCCTGCCCTGCCCACGTCCTTCGCCGCCGTGACGTCGCGCAGCGAGACGTAGAAGCCGGTGGCGTTGGCGTCACCGTCGTTGTGGACCGTGACGTTGACAACGCAGCTCGTCCCCTGCGTGGGCCGGTCGACCGTGGGGTCGATGTCGGCCGTGGCCACCGTCAGGTCCGCCGCCGCGTCCGCGGCGCCGGGCACGGCAACGAGCACGAGCGCGAGCAGGGCCGCGGCGATGGCGGCTAGGCCCGCGATGGTCAGCGCCCCTCGGGCGCACCTGCCCGCGTCCATCTACTTCCCCCCGTCGCCCTCCTGCGTCGGAGGCTTGCTGACCTTCCTGACCCGGGGCCGGCTGTCGCCCTCGGGGGCCTTGATGGCCTCCTCGTCGACCTTGGGGGCCACCACCGCGCGGCGCACGACGGGCCTCGGGCCCGCGCCGGCGATGCCTTCGGGCGCGCGCTTCATGGAGGAGGCGTCGACGGAGACCTCGACGTTGACATTGACGGGAGGGGCACCCTCCTGCGTCCCGGGCGCGGGCTCTGCCTGGGCGTCGCCCTCGCCGGTCGTGGCGACCGCGCTGGCCGCCTGCGCCGCAGGCTCGGCCTCGACCGTCACGTCGCCCTCTGCGCCGGGCCCTGCGGGCGGCCCCTCCTCCTCCTCCTCGTCGGCCGGCTTGCGGAACTCTGTGCTGCAGTAGGGGCACTTCTCCACCTGGGAGGGTATCCAGGAGCCGCACTCGCTGCACTTGGCCACCTCGGTCTCGAACTCCGCGCCGCACCTCGGGCACACCTTCGCGGTCTCGGGCACGAGCGTGCCACACTCGCCGCACTCGACGACGCGGCCGCGCGAGGAGAAGTACATCTGGGCCATGACAGCGACCACGACCAGGACGGCCACCACGACGGCGATGAGCACCCCGTACAGGAGGCTCCTGTCCTTCTCCTCCTGGGGCTTCTCGGCCTCGACCACGACGACCGTGAACTTCGCATCCGCCGAGGTCAGGTCCAGGCCCTCGTCCTTCGCCGTTAGGAAGTAGTTCCACTGGCCGGTGTACGGCGGGCTCACGTACTTGAAGGTGAAACCGCCCACGCCGTCGGTCTGCGTCTGCTGGACCTGCTTTGTCGGGTCGTCCTTGCACAGCACCTTTGCGCCCGCGACGGGCCGGCCCACCACCGAGTTGTACCGCACCGTCCCCCTGATGACGAGCTGCGTGCCCAGCGGGTGGTCCAGTATCTTGTCGGTCGAGAGCACCACGATGAGGACCGTCGGGGCGGGGTCGACCACGTCGATGACGATGGCGTGCGCCCTGCCCTCGATGCCCGTGAACGGGCCGGAGCCGGCGACCGACACCTCGATGCTGTAGGCGCCCGTCCGGTTGGGCGCGGTGAGCGTGAAGGCGAAGCCCCCCGAGGCGTCCACGGGGGCCGTGTCCTGCCATATGGCCGTGCTGTTGCTGACGAGCTTGGCCACGACGGTGCCCTCGTACATCGGCTGGCGGCCCACCAGGTAGGTCGCGACCGCCGCGCCCCTGATCGTGAACACGCTGCCCGCGACTACGGTGCGGTTGTCGAGCAGGACCTCGACGTCGACGCCCGTCGGCGGCAGCAGAGGCTCCGGGAAGTAGGCCGTGACCGTGCGGCCCTGGTCCAGCCCGACGTAGTGCACGAGCTGGTCGTTGGAGTCCACCGGGCTGGAGACGACGACCCTGTAGTTGCCCACGAACCGCTCGCCATCCTGGTCGACGATGGAGCCGAGCAGCGGGATGCGGACCTCGCCGTCGTCGTTGGTCACCCCGCTGGCCACGACGGTCCCGTTCTGGGTGAAGCTCACCTCGACGACGGCCCCCCCGACCAGGTTGCCCAGGGAGTCGAGGGCGCGCACCGTGAGGTACCAGTACACAAGGACCGTGGCCTCGCACAGCGTGAAGGGCCTCGGGATGATCGCGTCGTAGAGGTAGACCTTTGCGGACGGGGGCAGCCCGTCGATGAGGTTGTTGAACGTGGAGGAGTCGCCGTAGAAGGTGGACACGTTCAGGAGCATCGGCGATTCCGTGATGACCGTGCTGGACATGATGGTCATGATTGTGGCCTGGACGCTGAGCGCGCCCACCTCGACGGTGCATCCCGTGAGGTTGCACAGGCCCGCGGCCAGCTCGGCCTCGGCCGCCTTCATGGTCACGCCCTCGAACGACGCGGACGTCGCGTCCATGGTCAGGCGGTCGGCCGCGAGGCTGCCGCCCACCATGTTGACTGTGGGGACCTCGAGCACGACCAAGTCGCCCTCGAGGGAGCACCCGGACTGCAGCAGGACGGCGCCGCCGCGCAGCAGCAGCCGGCCCGAGATGCTCGCGTTGATGGCCGTGACCTTCGCCTGGTCCTGCGCCACGATGGCGTTCACGTCGACCACGCTCCCCCCGTTCAGAACGAGCTCGGATGTGTCGTAGAGGTAAACGTTGAGGTGGTGGGCGGAGGTGAGGGTGGCCCCGTCGAGGGTCAGCACGCCCTCGCCCTCGACGAGCACGTAGAACTGGTGGTCGCGGTCCTGGAGCACGCTGAGCGTCGAGGATGTGACCTTGAGCTGCCCGCGCACGACGATGCTGCCGTCCTGGATGAAGTCGGAGACCAGGTCGAGCGGCTCCGCGGCCGCCTCCAGCACGAGGTCGCCCGCGGACGTCCCCACGAGGTCGCGGGGCTCGACGGGCGGGAGGACCACGGTCAGCGCGGGCCGGTTGGCCTCGGGCGAGATGTCGGGGAACGGCTCGAGCAGCATCGGGGTCTCGGACGAGGACGACGAGAAGGCCGCGAGCACCCTGTAGTTGCCGATGAAGTGGTACTGCCCGGCCTCGATGACGTCGGACACGACGTCGAGGGACGCCATCCCGTCGTCGCCGCCGGTCGCGGTAGCGACAACGGTGCCGTTTATGAAGTGCAGGACGGAGATCAGGGCGTGCGGGACGACGAGCGTGGACTCATCGACCACGAGCACGTCCACGAGCCTGAAGACGATGGCCTTGGACGTCTGGTCGGTCACGACGTGGCCGCACGTCACGTTGTGCAGCTCCATGTCGGCCCCGGACCTCAGCTCGATGCTCGGCTCCGCGCCGCCCGTCAGGATGCAGTCCGTGAGCACGGCCCTGCCGCCCGTCATGATGATGGGCCCGGTGACGGCGAGCTCGACGCCCGTCGCGGTCAGCCACGAGCCTCCGAGCTCGAGCGGCCCGGAGAGCAGCGCGTCCGAGAGCACGACCTCGTCCGCTCCCCCGACGATGCCGCCCGCGAGCCGGCTCGCCACGACCTCGATGCTACCGCCGCCCTTCACGTCCACGGCGGCCTCCAGGTTGGAGCCGTCGGTGAGCGAGAGGCGCGCCGAGCCCTCGAGCACGACCAGCAGCGCCGCGTCCGAGCGGACCGAGGCGCCCAGCAGCACGAGCCCGGCCCCGTCCTCGACGAAGACGGCGAACTGGTAGTCGTAGTCCTGCAGGAAGACGAGCTCCACGCCCTCGACCGTGAGCGTGTGGCCGCTCCTGACTGTGACGAACCCGTCCTGGGTCCACGTCTGGTCGATGCCCACATCGCCCGTGGCGTCGTCGACGACCATGTCCCAGACGGTGAACACCAGGACCTTGATGGTCGCCTCGTTGTCCGAGGGGTCCTCCTCACCGGGGAGCACGGTGCTGGCGAGGACCGTGAGCTGGTGCGTGCCGCCGAGGGATGTCGTGTCCCAGGGCGTCGTCACGAGGGCCGTCCCGCCGGCCGCGACGGACGTCGTGCGGTTGGCGATGAACGCGCCGGTCCCCACGGGGCCGTCCCAGAACTGCACCACGACGAGCGTGGCCTGCGTCTCGCCCTCGTTGCGGACCTCCGCGTCGATGTCGATGACGTCGCCCTCCATCGGATGGGGGTCGCTCACCATGATGCCCTCGGGGGGCACCACGACGTCGGGCAGGCCGCGGACCGTCACCGGCAGCGTCGCGCCGTTGTTGTCCTCGCGGCGCTCGTCGACCTTGTCGTCGGGGTCGACCCAGACCGCGAGCTGGTGCTCGCCCTTCGCGAGCACGAGCTCGCGCGAGACCTCGACTGGGCCGCTGATGGGGACCATCCCCACGACCTCGCTCACGACGACCTCCCCGTCGACGAGGAAGCTGACGTCGACATTGAAGGCGTCGAAGTCGCCGAGGTTGTAGACGGACACGGTCAGGTTGAAGGTCACGCCGGCGAGGACGGTCGGCTTGGACAGCACCATCCCCGCGCCGCTCACGGCGAGGTCGGGGCCGTACCCCACGACGGACCTGGTCGCGCCGTCGTCGGCCGCGAGCGACGGCGCGCTGGCCATCAGCACGAGCGCGCCGAGCGCGATCAACGCGAATGCGGTCGCAACACGGCTGCTGGACTCACCTGCTCCACTGGCTCCCAACATGCTCCCTCCTGGTAAGGTCCTTCCACTATTGCGAGGTCCGGTCGGACGGGCGGGCCTTATAACCATAAAAGGCTATGGTTCAGGGTCCTGCCTTGTGTTCTGACTGGGGCGGAGCATATTTAATGGTTGCCGCCCGATTCTCAGAAAAGACTATCGCCTGGCGCTATGCACGCGGCACCTGGCACGCTCTCCCTGGCCGTATGGGCCATGGGGCCGCCGCCCGGGGGGGTCAGGCGTCCAGCACGATGCGCCCGCCGTCGAGGAGCGTGCGCTCGCCGCCCCCCCGTCCCACGGCCACGATCGTCGGGTCCCTCATCAGGCCGTCCAGGTGCGTGAGCGCGGGCGCGTCGTTGTCGTAGTTGGAGCCGAGCGCGATGTGGCAGGTCCGGTAGACCTTCTCGTCCTCGAGCATGTTGCCCACGATGCGCGCGGCCGGGTTCAATCCGATGCCCAGCTCGCCGAGCGAGCGGGCGTTCCGCGCCAGCAGCCCCGCCCTCGCGGCCGGGACCGTGCCCGCGCGGCCCATCTCCCGTGCCTTCTCCACGGACCTGTCGAGGGTCGCGCGGAGGCGCGCCGCCTCCTCGCCGCCCTCGACGTCCCTGACGAACCCTCCCTCGACGCGGCAGTCGATGGGCTCTTTAATGAGTATCTCGCCCCTGTCGGACGAGATGGAGCCGTCGTAGACCAGGCGCCCGCCTGACGCGCCCAGCTCGGGCGACACGAACACCTCGCCGGCGGGCAGGTTGCCCCCGGCCCCCGGGCGGCGGAAGTCCCCGTCGTCACGCCTCGCGGACCGCCCGCGCAGCCCGATGACGAGGTCGGTCCCTGCGGGGGTTGTCACGCGCACCTCGGTGGCGCGGTCCAGCGCGCGGGCGAGCGCGCCTGCGCGCGAGCGCATCGCCGCGTAGTCGACAGGGACCGTGCGCTCGAACATGCCGACCGTGACGCCAGGCGACCAGAAGGAGCGGATCCTGCGCTCCTCCAGCAGGTACTCGAACACGTGGTCGTAGCGCGGGCGCGCCCTGCCGCCGCGCCTGCGGCGGCCCGCGATGGGCCGCCTGAGCGCCTCAGGGTCCTTGCCGAGCTTCTCGGCCGAGATGGACACCACCACCTCCGGCGCGGTCCGCAGCGCCGCCAGAACCTGGGGCTCCGCATGGTCGAGCTGCCCCTTCACGGGCTGCACCATGAGCACCGGCCTCGCGCCCGCCTCGGCCGCGGCGCGCATGAGGGCCTCCGATATCGCCCTCACGTCCGCGACCGGGTTGGTGACGATGAGCACCCGCTCGCCCTCGCGCACGCCGAGCACGTCGCCCACCGCGACCGCGGCCGCGCGCTCGAGCCGCGGACCGACCCTCACGAGGCTGCGGCCCCCGACCGCGCCCCTCCCCGGACCTGAGCGCCCTGCCATGGACCATCGCCTCCTCCCTGACGGGCGAGGATGGAGGGGCGGCGAGATAAGCCTTCCCGAGGGCGGCGCCAGGTCCTGCAAACCTCATACCAATACGTATATATATCGTCCGAATGGTTGCGCTGGACGGCCCGTAGGTTGGGTGATGGCACATGCGAAAGGCCCTAGCTCCTTCGATAGCTTTCGTCCTCGTGTTCGTCGTGTTCGCCCCGTGCGTCTCCGTCGCCGCCCAGAGCGACGCCGCCAGCGACTACATCGAGCCCGCCCTGGCAGGCCCGACGTACTACGACGAGGACCGCGCAGCGGACGTGGAGACCGAGCAGATCGGCGGATACACCTGGACCAAGGACATCCGCATCACCCGCAACTCCGCCGAGGACATCATGCCGCAGGTCACCGTGGACCAGTTCCACAACTCCCACATCGTGTGGCAGAGGCAGGGCTACTGGACCAGGACCTACGACAGGACGGGCCAGCCGCTGTCCAAGGAGACGTTCATCACCTCCCACGTGGTCACGGGCTACGGCAGCCCGGACACGTACCCCCTGGGCCCGACGGTCGCCATCGACAACAACCAGAACATCCACGTCGTCTGGGACGACGGATGGCAGAACGTCTTCTACCAGAAGTTCGACGCGGAGGCGAACCCGATCTCCTCCGCCATCCACGTCGGTCCCACCGACAACGAGGCCTCCCACGTGCCCTCGGTCGCCGTGGACTCGCTCAACAACTACATCCACATCGGCCACGAGGACTACTCCTACCAGTGCGAGGACATCCTCTACACCAAGTACGACCAGAACGGCAAGGTCCTCGCGAACGAGATAGCCGTGTCCTCCGGGGTGAGCTCCCACTGCGAGCACAACACGGTCACCACCGACATCAACGGCTACATCCACTTCGGCTTCGGCTCCTCGACCGGCGCGTGGTGGGGCAAGGTCGACCAGAACGGCGTGCTGCGCGGCCAGGCCGTCAACGTCATGACGGGCCAGTCCTACAAGCTCGTCGACCCGGCCGTGACGCCGGACGGGTCCGTGCACTGCGTGTGGGAGGACTCGGGCACCATCTACTACACCCGCATGGACAACAACGGCACGTTCCTCAACCGGGACGTGATCATCTCGAAGAACGGCGTGTCCCCGGGCCCGCCGCGCATCGCGGCGTGCCACGAGGAGAACACCGTCTACATCGTCTGGCACGACCTCCGCGACGGCAACGCCGAGATCTACTACGCCAAGATGACGCAGGGCAACTACGGGACCACCCCCGAGAACTACCGCCTCAGCCGCAACTCCGCGGACTCGAGGTACCCCCGCATCGCCTGCGACCCCGACGACAACGTGCACGTCGCGTGGGGCGACATGCGCGACGGCAACTGGGAGATCTACTACAAGTTCATGTTCAACTTCAAGCTCGAGCTCGGCGTGGTCAACATCGCCGAGCTCCCCTCGATGTACTACTTCCACCCCAACGAGACGAAGAAGCTGCACATGTACATCGAGAACCAGGGAGGGCTGCCCGACGACTACCGCGTCACGCTCCTCTACGACGAGTGGGCCACGGCCGCGGGC
>Ga0316630_10000579_pt1 | contig 11866 bp, 3 predicted proteins | sample OWC_May_M1_C1_D6_FD_207658 | JGI IMG/M metagenome (GOLD analysis project Ga0316630, IMG submission 207658) | Wetland soil microbial communities from Old Woman Creek delta, Ohio, United States - OWC_May_M1_C1_D6_A | ecosystem: Environmental > Terrestrial > Soil > Wetlands | place: USA: Ohio...
GAAACGAGCTCAAGCTGGCCCGCCGGATCGCCCACAAGAACGTCTGCCGGATCTTCGACCTGGGGAACTGCGAAGGGACCTACTTCATCACCATGGAGTACGTCGCCGGCGACGACCTCAAGAGCATCATCCGGATGATGGGGCCGCTCGGCCCGTCCCGGGCCCTGTCGGTCGCGGGACAGGTCTGCGACGGCCTGGCCGAGGCCCACCGCCTCGGCGTCGTCCACCGCGATCTCAAGTCGGCCAACATCATGATCGACCGCGAGGGCAGCGCCCGGATCATGGATTTCGGCATCGCCCGCACCGCGGAGAGCAAGGGCCTCACCGACCGGGGGACGCTCGTCGGGACGCCCGAGTACATGGCCCCCGAGCAGGTCGAGGGCCTCGAGATCGACCCCCGGGCCGACATCTACTCGCTGGGGGTCATCCTCTTCGAGATGGTGACCGGGCGGCTGCCGTTCGAGGGCAAGACCCCCTTGAGCGTCGCCCTGATGCACAAGACGGCCCGGCCGCCCGACACCCGGGAGCTCAACGCCCAAACGCCCGAGCGACTGAGCGCCGCGATCGGCAGATGCCTGGAGAAGGACCGGGGATCGCGTTACCAGAGGATCGAGGAACTGGCCGCCGAGCTCCACGGCGTCGCCGAGGCCCTCGGCCCGGGCGTGAGCGTCCGTCCTCAGCCGAAGGCCGACACCCTCACGCCGGGGGGCACGCTAGCCCTCCGCTCCGTCGCCGTCCTGCCCTTCGCCGACCTCAGCCCCCAGAAGGACCAGGACTATTTCTGCGAAGGCCTGGCCGAGGAGATCATCACCTCCCTGGCCAAGATCCCGGAGCTCGAGGTCGCGGCCAAGAGCTCGGCCTTCTCGCCCGAGTTCCGCAACATGGACGTCCGCGAGGTCGGACGCCGGCTGGGCGTGGCCGCGGTCGTCGAAGGCAGCGTCCGCAAGATCGAGAACAAGCTCCGCATCACGGCCCAGCTCCTCAATGTCGTTAACGGCTACCATCTCTGGTCGGAGAAGTTCGACCGGACGTTCGAGGACATCTTCGCCATCCAGGACGAGATCACCTCGGCCATCGTCGACAAGCTCAGGGTCAAGTTCCTGGGCGAGGAGAAGGCGCCCCTCCTCAAGCGGACGACCGACAATCCCGAGGCCTACAACCTTTATCTCAAGGGCCGCTATTTTTGGAACAAGAGGACGGCGGACGGCATGAAGCGGGCCCTGGAGAGCTTCGCCCAGGCCATCCAGATCGATCCGACCTTCGCCCGGGCCTTTGCGGGCATCTCCGACTGTTACGCGCTGATCGCCTATTACTACATGCCGCCGCGCCCGACGCTGATGAAAGCCAAGGGGGCCGCCGCCCGGGCCCTCGAGCTCGACGCCACGCTGCCCGACGCCCACACGTCCATGGCCTTCGTCAAGCACAAGCTCGAGCGCGATTGGGCGGGGGCCGAAAAAGAGTTCCGGCGGGCCATCGAGCTCGATCCGGAATACGTCTGGGCCCATCATTGGTTCGGTCTCTTCCTGGCCGCGATGGGCCGCCACCAGGAGTCCTTCGCGGAGATCAAACGGGCCCTCGAGATCGACCCGACCTCGGCCCAGCTGAACATGATCCACGGCATGGCCCTCTACCTGGCCCGGTACTACGAGCGGGCCGTCGAAGAGCTGGAAAAGGCCGTCGAGATCGAACCGCAGCACGTCCTGGCCACGTTCTACCTCGGGATCGCCCACGTCGAGCTCGGCCACTTCGAGGAGGCCCTGGCTTTTGTCGAAAGGTCCGTCCAGCTCGCGGGAGGCGCGGGTTTCTTCGTCCAGGGCATCGGCTACGTCCACGCCTCGGCCGGCCGAAAAGACCTCGCCCAGGGCGTTCTCGTCCGCCTGGATCAGATCGCGGACAAGACCTATATCTCGCCCTTTTTCACGGCCCTCATCCACTTCCGTCTGGGGGACAGCGACCGGGGCTTCGCGTCAATGGACAAAGCCATGGAGGACGGCGACCATTGGGTGGAATTCATCAAGGTCCATCCCGCCTTCGACGGCGTCCGGACCGACCCGCGCTACGCGGCGCTCGTCGAGAAGCTCAGGCTCGATTGAGACGCGCGGCCGGCGGTCAGCCGGGGCCGCCTTGACTTTTAAATGGCCCTTGCATACGCTTGATTTTTCAGCGCTCCGGAACGACCCGGAATGGAAATCCAAAAGTCTTCAAGGGGAGATTCGTCCATGACTAAAAGGTTCCTTGTCTGCGTCCTGGCCGCCTCGTGCATCATCGGGATCGTCGCCTGCAAGTCCAAGAAGCCGGCGCCGCCGGCCGAGGCCGAGAAGGATTGGTACCGCTACATCAGCGCCTTCACCTCGGGGACGATCTCGCGGAAGTCGCCGGTCCGCGTCCTCTTCGTCGATAACGTGGCGGCGCCGGGCCAGGCGGCGGGCCTGCTCGAATTCTCGCCGGGGATCGCCGGCGCGGCCGAATGGCGGAGCCCCCGTGAGCTCGTGTTCACGCCCAAGGGCGAGCTCGAGCCCGGCCGGGACTACAAGGCCGTCCTCCACGTGGGCAAGATCCTCGACCTGCCCAAGGACTACGCCCGCTTCGAATTCGGTTTCAGCGCCATCCGCCCGGGCCTGGAAGTCCTGCTCGACGGTCTCTTCGCCGAGGACGCGGACAAACCGCAGGTCCAGGTCCTCCGCGGCCGGGTGGTCACGGCCGATACCGAGGAACGGCTTCTCGTCGAGAAGGTCCTCGAGGCCGAGCTGGCCGGCAAGCCGCTCCCGGTCGATTGGAGCCATGACCTGGACGGGCTCACCCACCACTTCACGGCCCGGGGGATCGAGCGGGGCGAGGAGGCCTCCGCGGTCACGCTCTCCTGGGACGGCGGGCCGATCCGCGTCGAGAGCCGCGGCCGGCGCGACGTCGAGGTCCCCGCGCTCGGGGATTTCCGGCTCGTCTCGGTCGAGGCCGTTGGCGGCGAGACCCGGCACGTCCTCGTCCGCTTCTCCGACCCGTTGGCCCGCGGCCAGAGCCTTCAGGGCCTCATCCGCATCGAGAACCGTCCGCTGACCTTCGAGATCGACGGGAACGTCGTCCGCGTGTATTCGACCGACGCTTTCCTCGGGGCCTTCTCGGTCCAGGTCCTGCCGGGCATCCGCAATTACCTCGGGCGCCGGCTCGCGGGCCGGGCCGACCGGCAGGTGACGTTCGAATCGATCCGGCCCCAGGCGCGCTTCGCCGGCCGGGGCCTCATCCTGCCCCGCAAGGACCGCCTGACCGTGCCCATCGAGGCCGTCAACCTCAAGTCGATCCAGGTCGCGGCCTTCCAGATCTACCCCGGCAATATGGCCCAGTTCTTCCAGGTCAACTCGCTCGAGGGCTCGGAGGAACTGGCCCGGGTCGGACGCTACCTCTGGCGCAAGACCGTTCCGCTCTCGGACGACCCGGCGCTCACCAGCCGCTGGTCGCGCTATGACCTCGACGTGACGGCGCTCTTCCGGGAGAACCCCGGGAGCCTGTTCCGCATCGTCCTGTCCATCAACCGCGGCAATTCGGCCTATCCCTGCGCCGCGAGCGACACGCCGGTCGTCGAGGAGCCGCCGCTCAGGAACCTGGACGACGCGAGCTGGTCCCGCTACTCGAACTGGGACTACGCCGACGAGGCGTACGAATATCGCCCCGGCGACTGGGCCCGGCGGAACGACCCCTGCGCGGACGCCTACTACATGCCGCGGTACAATTCCGCGGCCGTGGCCGGCCGCAATTTCTTCGCCTCCGACATCGGCCTCGTGGCCAAGCTTGAGGCCAACGGCCGGCTCCATGTCGTGACCACGGACATCCCGACCGGCCGCCCGCTGCCCGGCCTGAGGGTCCGGGCCTTCAATTACCAGAACCGGCTCCTCGGCGAGACGTCTTCGGACGGCAACGGCTTCGCCGTCTTCGAGCTCGAGGACCGTCCGTTCTACGTCGCGGCCGACGGCGGGGGGGATATCGGCTATCTCCGGACGAGCGGCGAAGCCGTCCTGCCAATGAGCCATTTCGACGTCGGCGGCGAGGTCGCCGAGAAGGGCGTCAAGGGCGCGATCTTCGGCGAGCGCGGCGTCTGGAGGCCCGGCGACGCGCTCCATCTGACCTTCGCCCTCTTCGACCGGGAAAAGGTCCTCCCGGCCGGTCATCCCGTCATCCTGGAGCTCTACTCGCCCCAGGGGCAGCTCGTCCGGACGCTCAAGCCCGAGAAGAGCGTCGAGCCGTTCCACGCCTTCCGCGTCGAGACCGACGAGACGGCGCCGACGGGCAACTGGCAGGCCCGCGTCCTCGTCGGCGGCCTGACCTTCACCAAGACCCTGAAGATCGAGACCGTCGTGCCGAACCGGCTCAAGATCCTCCTCGACCCGGGCCGGGAGGTCCTGGCCCGCAAGGATATGCCGGTCACGGCCTCGGTCGCGGCCCAGTGGCTCCACGGCGCCCCGGCCTCCAACCTGAAGTTCGACGTGAGCGTGCGCCTGACACGGCGGCCGACGCGGTTCGACCGTTATCCGGATTACGCGTTCGACGATCCGGCCCGGGACTTCGAAGGCGGGACGCTCGAGGTCGCCAAAGGCGCGCTCGACGCCGAGGGGCGCGGCACGGCCAAGATCGAGATCGCGCCGGCCCAGCCCAGCCCGGGGTCGCTCGAGGCCGCGTTCACCAGCCGGGTCTTCGAGGAGAGCGGCGACTTCAGCGTCGACACGTTCTCCCTGCCCTTCCACCCGTACGACGCCTACGTCGGCGTCCGCGCGCCCGCGGGCGACGCGGCGCGGGCTATGCTCCTGACCGACAAGGACCATGAGGTCCAGATCGTCACCGTCGACCCGGAGGGCCGGCCCGTCTCCCGGGACAAGGTCATCGTTTCCCTCTACAAGATCGAGTGGAGATGGTGGTGGGACCGGAGCGGCGAATCGCTGGCCCAGTACGTCTCGAGCGTCGAGACCCGGCCCCTTCTCCGGGGCGAAGTCTCGACCCGCGACGGCGTCGGCACCTGGAAGTTCCAGGTCCGCTATCCGGAATGGGGCCGGTATCTCATCCGGGCCGAGGACCCGGCCGGCGGCCACGCCTCCGGGCGGATCGTCTTCATCGATTGGCCGGGGTGGGCCGGCAGGGCCCGCGAGGAGGGCGGGGCCGGGGCGACGAGCCTGACCGTCACGGCCGACAAGCCCGCCTACAAGGCGGGCGAGAAGGCCGTCATCTTCCTGCCCGAAGCCGTCCAGGGGCGGGCCCTCGTCTCCCTCGAGAACGGCACCTCGGTCCTCGATAAGTTCTGGGTCTCCACGGTCAAGGGCGAGAACCGCTTCGAGATCCCGCTCACGGCGGCGATGACGCCCAACATCTACGTCCACGTCACGCTCATCCAGCCGCATCAGGACAAGGCCAGCGACACGCCCATCCGCCTCTACGGGGCCATCCCCCTTCTCGTCGAGGACCCGGGGACGCGCCTCGAGCCCGTGATCAAGGTGGCCGACGAGATCCGGCCGAAGGAGAAGTTCCGGGTCGAGGTCCGGGAGACGGGCGGCCGGCCCATGACGTACACGCTGGCCGTCGTCGACGAGGGCCTCCTCGGCCTGACCCGGTTCGCGACGCCGGACCTGCGCAAGATCTTCTACGCCCGCGAGGCGCTCGGCGTCTCGACCTGGGACCTGTTCGACATCGTCGCCGAGGCCTACGGCGCCGAGCTGGCCCGCATCCTGGCCCTCGGCGGCGACGAAGGCGCCGGCTCGGAGGACAAGGCCAAACAGCCGCGGCGCTTCCCGCCGGTCGTCCTGTTCGAGGGCCCGTTCGACCTCAAGGCGGGCGGGGCGGGGGTCCACGATCTCATGATGCCGCAGTATTTCGGGGCCGTCCGGGTTATGGCCGTGGCCGGGCGCGAAGGCGCGTTCGGCTGGGCGGAGAAGTCCGTTCCCGTAAGGCGCCCCCTGATGATCCTGGCCACCCTGCCGCGGGTCGTCCGGCCCGAAGAGGATGTCGTCATGCCCGTCACGGTGTTCGTCACCGACCCGGCCATCAAGGAGGTCACGGTCACGGTCGAACCGAACGAGGCCTTCGAGGTCGTCGGCGAACGGACGAAGAAAGTCTCCTTCGCCAAACCCGGCGACGACATCGTGACCTTCGCCCTCAAGACGGCCGGAGCCGTAGGACAGGGCGAGGTCCGCTTCCGGGCGACAGGCGGGTCCGAGCGCGTCGAGGACGCGATCGCGATCCCCATCCTGGCCTCGAACGCGGCGATGACCCAAACGACGCGGCTCGAGGTCAAGCCGGGCGAGTCGGCCCGGAGCGCCGTCAAGCCGTTCGGCCTCGAAGGGACGAACGCGATCGCCTTCGAGGCCTCGTCCGTGCCGCCTCTCAATCTCGAAAAGCGGCTGGACTACCTCATCGAGTATCCCCACGGCTGCCTGGAGCAAACGCTCTCGGCGGCCTTCCCCCAGCTCTATCTCAAGGGCCTGGTCAAGCTCGACGAACAGAGGACGCGGGAGGTCGAGGAGCACGTCAAGGCGGCCATCGCCAAGATGCCCCAGTTCCAGATGACCAACGGCGGTTTCTCGTATTGGCCCGGGGCCCGCGAGAGCCACGAGTGGACGACGACCTACGCCGGGTATTTCCTGCTCGAAGCGGCCCGTCTCGGCTACCACGTCCCGCAATCGATGCTCGACGGCTGGCGGGCCAACCAGCGGCTGCTGGCCAACGCGTTCGTCACCGGAGGGGACGCGGCCGAGCTCGCCCAGGCCTTCCGGCTGTTCGCGCTGGCCCTGGCCAGGGACCCGGACCTCGGGGCCATGAACCGGCTCCGCGAGACGGCCGATCTGCCGGGGCTCGCGGCGGCACTCCTCGGCGCGGCCTTCCAAGCGACCGGCCAGGCGGACGCCGCGGCGGACCTGGCCGATCGGGCCCGGCTCGAGTTCAAGGCCTACCGGGACGACAGCGTCACCTTCGGCTCCGACGTCCGCGACAAGGCCCTGGCCGTCCGGGCCTTCGTCCAGATGGGCCGGTCCGAAAGGGTGAAGGACCTCGTCGGCGACATCGCCAAGACCTTCGGCTCGGACCTCTGGCTGTCGACCCAGGAAACATCTTTCGGGCTGATGGCCCTGTCCGCGTTCTACGGCAGCGCCGAGGTCAAGCCCTTCCGCTACCGCTTCGCTTGGGACGACGAGAGACCGTTCGAGGCGGAGTCGGCGGTCCCGTTCGACCGGCGCGAGTTCCCGGGCTTCCCGGCGGCCGGCCGGACGCTCGCCGTGACCAACGTCGGGACGTCCCCGCTCTTCATCAGTGTCTACCGGCGCGGCGTGCCCCCGGCCGGGGTCGAAGCGCCATCGGCCGAAGGGCTCACGATCGACGTCCAATACCGCGATATGAGGATGAACGCCGTTTCCCTGGACAAGGTCGGCCAGGGGGTCGACCTCGTGGCCGAGGTCCGGGTCACGAACCGGACGCCTCGGCGGCTCGAGAACCTGGTGTTGACGCATCTCACGGCCGCGGGCTTCCAGATCAAGAACCCGCGGTTCGCCGGCGAGGGCGGGCTGGCCGTCAGCGTGGACTACCAGGACATCCGCGACGACCGCGTCTTCACCTATTTCGGGCTGGGCGAGAATGAGACGAAGGCCTTCCTCGTCGTCCTCAACGCCTCCTACCGCGGGCGCTATTACCAGCCGGGCGTGGCCGTCGAGGCCATGTACGACGCGGCCATCCACGCCAACACGAAAGGACAATGGATCGAGATCGTGCAATGAAGAATGCGGTCGTGAGGCTGGGCGTTTCCTCGGGGAAGCTCCCCTTGGATCCCCCGGCGCTCCAGAGAGCGCGTCCCCTTCCGCGTCGGGCGGACGGGGACTGGCCCCTCGACACCCGGCCTCACATTTTCTTTAATCGACGCCGAGGCATCATTTTCGTTGGCGCGGGAATCCTTTTAATTCTCGGTTTCTTTTTCGCCCTGCCCATCGTCCGGTTCGACGACCCGGTCTCGCCGGTGCTGTTCGCCGCCGACGGCCGGCTCCTGGGGGCCCGCCCGGCCAAGGACGGCCAGTGGCGCTTCCCGCCGGGCGAGCGCTTCCCCGAGCGCTTTTTCGAGGTCCTCGTCCGCTTCGAGGACAAGCGCTTCTATCTTCATCCCGGCGTCGACCCCCTGGCGGTGGCCCGGGCGGTCCGGCAAAACCTCCGCTCCGGCCGGGTCGAGAGCGGGGCGAGCACGATCACCATGCAGGTCGTCCGCCTGGCCCGGAAAGGGCGGGAGCGGACATTCCTGGAAAAGCTGAAAGAAGCGGCGTTGGCCCTGAGGCTCGAGGCCCGGCGTTCGAAAAAGACGATCCTCTCCCTCTTCGCCGCGCACGCGCCGTTCGGAGGGAATATCGTCGGCCTCGACGCCGCGTCGTGGCTTTACTTCGGGCGCAGCCCCTCCCGTCTGAGCTGGGCCGAGGCCGCGTTCCTGGCCGTTCTTCCGAACGACCCCGGGCTCGCCGGCTCGGCCGAGGGGCGGGCGCGCCTGCTCCGGAAGCGGGACGGCCTCCTCGAACGCCTCCGGGCCGTGGGCGCCATGGAAGACCTCGAGTGCCGCCTGGCCCTCGCCGAGCCCATGCCCGAGCGGGCGCGGGCCGCGCCCCGGGGGGCTCCTTATCTCCTCGATACACTGGCCGCCCGCCCCGGCGCCGCCTCGCCGTTCAGGTCGTTCCTCGACGCCGATCTGCAGCGGACGGTGACGAGGGCCGTCGAACAGCACGGCGCCCGGCTCCTCGAACGGGACATCCGCAACCTGGCCGCGGTCGTCATCGACAACCGTGCGGCGGCTGTGGTCGCCTATGTCGGGGGTTTCGGGCTGGACCGGCGCGGGGACGACGGGCAGAGCGTCGACATCCTCCAGAGCCGCCGCAGCACGGGCAGCATCCTCAAGCCGTTCCTCTACGCGGCTATGATCCAGGAAGGCGGGGTGACGCCCGTGACGCTCATCGCCGACACGCCCGTCCGCTACGAGGGGTTCAAGCCGGAGAATTTCGACCGCCGCTTCCGCGGCGCCGTGCCGGCCCGGACGGCCCTGGCCTGGTCGCTCAACGTGCCGGCCGTGCGCGAGCTCCGCGAGTACGGCATCCCGCGGTTCGAGAACCGGCTGCGACGGTGGGGGATGACGACGCTCGACCGGTCGCCCGAGGACTACGGCCTGACCCTCGTCCTGGGCGGGGCGGAGGGCAGGCTCGTCGAGGTCGCCGGGCTGTACGCGAAGATGGCCCAGCTGGCGTCGGGCCTCCCGGGCGGCGGCCGGGAGATCCGGCTCCTCCGCGGCGAGGCCGAGCGGCCGTCGGGCATGAAAGAGCTCGGGGCGGCGGCGGCTTATCTCACGCTCCAGGCGCTGACCGCGGTCAACCGGCCCGACGAGGAAGGCTTCTGGCGGAACTTCAGCTCGTCGAAGTGGGTGGCCTGGAAGACCGGGACGAGCTTCGGCCTGAGGGACGCTTGGGCCGTCGGGGTCACGCCGAATTTCACGATCGGCGTCTGGGCCGGGAACGCGGACGGGCGGGGCGTCCCCGGGCTGACCGGGCTCGCGGCGGCGGCCCCGGTCCTGTTCGATCTGCTCGGCGCCGTCAACGGCGGCGGGGCGATCGTCCGGCCGCGCTCGGGCCTTAAAGAGATCAAGGTCTGCCGGGACTCCGGGTATCTCGCGACCGACCTCTGCCCGGCCGAGACGGTCACGGTGCCGGAGGAGAGCCGCTTCGACCGCATGTGCCCCTTCCACCAGGAGGTCCACCTGGACACGTCGGGCCGCTTCCGCGTCGACAGCCGCTGCGAACCCGTCGACCGGATGCGGCATGAGTCGTGGTTCGTCCTGCCGCCCATCCAGGAGTATTACTACCGGGTCGACCATCCGGAGTACCGGACGCTGCCGCCCTTGCGGGCCGATTGCGCGGCGGGGACGGCGGGGGAGCGCGGCTCGCGGGTGATGAGCCTGGTCTATCCGGAGCCGGCGACCGCGGTCTACGTCCCGGTGGGGCTCGACGGGAAGGTCGGCGAGGTCGTCTTCGAGGCCGTCCACAAGGAGGATGGGGCGACCATCCACTGGCACCTCGACGAGCATTACCTGGCCTCGACGCGGGTCTTCCATCAGATCGCGGCGAAACCCGACCCGGGCGAGCACCGGCTCGTGCTGGTGGATGACGAGGGCCGGCGGCTGGAGCGGAGGTTCGAAGTCGTGAGCCCCGCGCGGCGCGGCGTCCGCTGACCGGCGGCCGCGCCGGGCGCGCCTACTTCTTCATGTCCTTGTCGAAGGCGACCTTGGACGGGGCGAAGTTCATCCGCCGGACGAACTCGAGCGACTCGGCGGCCCCGAACTCGCGGTCCATGGCGTTGTCCTCCCATTCGACCGAGAGCGGGCCCTCGTAGCCGGCGGCGTTGAGCTCGCGGATGACGGCGTCGAAGTCGACGTCGCCGTGGCCGAGCGAGCGGAAGTTCCAGCCCCGCCGGACGTCGCCGAAGGGCAGGAACGAGCCCAGGATGCCGGCTTTGCCGTCGAGGGTCACGGCTACGTCCTTCATGTGGACGTGGTAGACGCGGTCGGCGAACTCGCGGATGAAGAGGTGCGGCTCGATCCCCTGCCAGACGAGATGGCTCGGATCGAAGTTGAGGCCCAGGGCGGGCCGGCATTTGAACGTGTCGAGCAGGCGCCGGGTCGTGTAGACGTCGAAGGCGATCTCGGTCGGATGGACCTCGAGGGCGAACTTGACGCCTTGCTCGTCGAACTCGTCCAGGATGGGCGTCCAAAGGTCCAGGATCTTCTGGAAGGCGGCTTCGACCATCTCCTCCGTCGTCGGCGGGAAGGAGTACCAGGCTTTCCAGATGGGCGAGCCCATGAAGCAGTTGACGACGAAGCAGCCCATGGCCCGGGCGGCCTTGGCCGCGGCCTTCATCTCGTCGATGGCCCATTTGCGCAGGGCCTCGGGCTTGCCCTTGACCCGGGCTGGGGCGAAGCCGTCCAGCCGCGGATCGTACTCGTCGCCGACGCACTGGCCGGCGAGGTGCGCGCCCAGGGCCCAGCACTTGAGGCCGTGCCTGGCGAGCGTGCGCTTCTTGTCGCGGACGTAGGCCGGGTCGGACGCGGCCTTACGGACGTCCATGTGATCGCCCCAGCAGGCGATCTCGAGGCCGTCGTAGCCCCAACTCTTGGCTTTCTTGCAGACCTCTTCGAACGGCAGGTCGGCCCACTGGCCGGTGAAAAGCGTAACAGGTCTGGACATCGTTGCCTCCTCATAGATCGGGGACACGAACCCCGTTCATGTCCCCATTTTAAGCCAAATGGCGCCCTTGGCCGAGCTTTCGACGCATTTCTCGATGTAGCGGACGCCGCGGACGCCGTCGTCGACGTTGGGAAAGTCGAGGTCGTCGGCGGTGAGCTTCTCGCCGCGGAGCTTCTTGGCCAGGGCGGCGATAAAGGTCGCGTAGACGTTGGCGAAGCTCTCGAAATAGCCCTCGGGGTGGCCCGAGGGGAGGCGCGAGAGCGACTGGGCCCGGGCGGACATCGGGTCGCGGCCGCGCGAGATCGTTCCGGACGGGCGGTCGAGGAACGAGACGCGGGCCGTGTTGGGCGTTTCCTGGAACCACTCCACGGCGCCCTTGGTGCCGTAAATGCGGAGGCGCAGGGCGTTGTCGTGGCCGGCCGCGATCTGCGAGCTCCAGTAGACGCCTTTCGCGCCGTCCTTGTAATTGACCATGACCGTGGCGTTGTCGTCGAGGGGGCGGCCGGCGCCGAAATGGTCGAGGCGGGCGCAGAGCGAGTCGATCTCGAGACCGGTCATATAGGCGGCCATGAACTCGATGTGGCTGCCGATGTCGGCGAGGCAGTTGGAGATCCCGGCGAGCTTCGGATCCGTCCGCG
>Ga0316630_10000580_pt1 | contig 11854 bp, 10 predicted proteins | sample OWC_May_M1_C1_D6_FD_207658 | JGI IMG/M metagenome (GOLD analysis project Ga0316630, IMG submission 207658) | Wetland soil microbial communities from Old Woman Creek delta, Ohio, United States - OWC_May_M1_C1_D6_A | ecosystem: Environmental > Terrestrial > Soil > Wetlands | place: USA: Ohio...
AAGGTCTCAGCCGTTTGAGCGATCTGTCTGGACCTGACCAGGCCGCCGTTCTTAGACGCTTTGATGCTGAACACATCCGCCGCTCGATGCCGGATGAGTTCGGCGGCATCCTGCGGGGTGACCAGGGCTTCGTCGGCACTCACCCGGCAGCAAGCCCGGTCTCGAATACGCCGGAGTCCCGAAATGTTCCAACGGCTTACGGGCTGCTCAATCAGATCCGGAGGAAAGTCCCGTGTGGCCTCGATGAACGCCAGTGCCTCCGACTCTTCCCAACCCTGGTTTGGGTCCACCACCAGCGCAATTTCGTCCTTGCAATGTCTTCGGGCGGAGATCATGCGTTGGATTTCAGCGCTGATCGGCAAGCTACCCATTTTAATCATGATGGTTCGGCAACCCCGCTGCCGGAGTTCATCAATCGCGGCCAGGTCCTCTTCTGGGGTTCCGCTCCCGATTCCCCAAAGAATGGGCAGCTCCGAGTGATAAAGACCTCCCAGCAGTGCATGCGCCGGCATTTGCAGGGCTTTTCCGAGAATGTCATAAAGTGCCATGTTAATAGCGCCGCGTGCGGTCGGGTGGCCTTGTAGAGATAGGTCCAGCGTGTGCTCGATGGCCGGTATTTGGGCAGGGTCGCAGCCCAGGATGAGGGGGGCGATGGCCTCCCGGGTGACGCTCATGACGGTGCCGGGAGTCTCTTCTGTAAATGGGTTCAAGGGGTCGGCTTCCCCCAAGCCTACGATCCCCTCATTGGTGTGCAATTTAAAGACGACGGCGTGGGCATCGTGCAGCGTGCCGTAGGCCTTGGACAAATGGTAGGGCTTCTTGAAAGGGATGGCGATGTGAAAAAGCTCGATAGCGGTGATCTTCATTTTCCAGCCCACCGATCCGGACTCACAACCGCGGGATTCTCATCAGGTGCCGGTTTCCACGTAAGCGGCGATCTGCTCGGCGTTCATACCGGAAAGGCCTAGACGCTCCACGGTTCTTCCGTTCGAAAGAAAATCCTCGCCGGTCAGAAATTGAGCTAGGTTCAAAATCGTTTGCATGCGCGGCACATCAACGCCCATCATCTTGCCGATAGAAACCATGGGCAGGAGCCCCATGGGGATATCCTCCAGGAGATACCGGGTGCGCAGGGTCTTTTGCCCGCTCACCTTTTCATAAGCGCGGTTGTTCCGAACGGCCTCGGACAGCGTTGAACCTTCCGCGTCATAGGCCAGCCGGTACCACTCCCGGATGGAGGGAAGGTTGAGCCCGAAAGCCTTGGCCACGGCCAGCCGTTCCTGATCCATCGCTTCCACAAAAGCGCCGATGGAAGGGGTCATGCCGTCCCAGTAATACAGCCAGTCTCTGCCGGATTCGATCAAAGAGGTATTCAATAGGGTCGGGGCCGGATGCACCATGGCATTGGGATTGCCGAGACTGGTTTCGAGAACGTTTCTGCCGGCCCGGATCTGGGGGAAGACAGCTTGCAGCATCTTCAGCGGACGGGGGGTTTCAGCGGCTGGCAGCGCTGCAACCAACAGGTCCTTTTTGATACCCAGGATGGATGCCTGGCCGGGTTGAGGACTGCGGCAGGCATAGATGAGCGAATCCGATTCCATAATCACGATCCGGGCACGGCATCCCTCGTCCTGCAGCACTTTTTTAAACTCCAGGGCTCCGCCAGTCGCTCCCGGGTGGATGAACACCACTTGGCCATCCGACAAAAATGGAGCGCAGCTCCGGGCCACGTTCCGGTGGGCGGTGGCAGGTGTGACGATCATAATAATTCCAGCGCCGGCCAAAGCTTCGGCTACATCGGTGGTGGCGAGTTCAACTCGTCCAAATCCCCTGACCACGCCTTCCAGGTTAATGCCGCCTTGGGATTGAATGGCCGCTACGGTCTCGGGCACCACTTCCACCAGCCTGACGGCGTAGCCCATCAACCCTAAATGTCCCGCTAGTGACTGCCCACCGTTTCCGCCGCCGATGACGACCCAAGGCAGGCTGTGAGGCTTCCTTGCCATGATTCACAATTTTCGTGCGATCAAAAAATTAACAAAACGGCATACTGCCCTGCATCAACGGCAGAAAACGACCGAGGTTATTCCGCCGAGCGCGCATCAGGATTTCATTGCCCACGGCGATGTCAAGGATAGCCATGCCGAGATTGAAGTTGATGATGCGCTCGAGCGGGCTTTCCCGGCCCGGTTTTTTTCCCGTCACGATTTCTCCAAGTTCGGCATGCAAGGGTGGCAGCGGAGCGTAGTACCCGCCCTCGCCGTCGTAAAGATGACTGAATTGGCCCCAGTCGTCGACGACCAACTTGTCCATTCTCCCGATGGCCGCCGATTCCCAGCCTCGAGGCCCTACGGGCAGCACCAGCGCCCCTTGCTTGACCCACTGCTCCTTGAAAATGCGTTCCTTGGGGCGGCCGATGGCAGAAATGATGATGTCGGCATCTTCGAACACCTCCTGAATCGTCGACCGGATTTCGATCTGAAACGGGACGCATCCCTGCATCAGTTCCTTCAGCCGAGCGGAGGCGTGCGGATCGCTGTCGTGGACGTGCACGGATTCAATTCCGGGCAGCACATCCTTGAGGCTGAGCAGGTTGTAGCGGCCTTGGACTCCAGCCCCGACGACACCGACCTTCTTCGCCTCGGGTACCGCCAGGTACCGGGCGGATACTCCCGACAGGGCAGCAGTGCGCAGGGCAGTGATATACCCGGCCTCCATCAGGGCAAGGGGCTGCCCCGTGGTAACATCGTTTAGCACCATCAGGCCCATGATCGAGGGTAATCCATGGCGTTGATTGCTGAAAAAACCGCTGACCCATTTCATTCCCGAAAGATTTTTCCGGGGAAGGTAGGCCGGCATAGCATGTATGAACGCGTCCGGAAGCGGATGGACCCCGGGCTTGGGAGGATTTTCGCAGGATTTTTCGGCATGGTCTTTCAGGACGTCTTCAACGATGGTGATCGTGTCGGACATGCTGAGTCCAACCTGGATGACATCCTCCTGGGAAAGGTAGAGAAATTCGATGCTCTTCATTAGCCTGTCCAGTCTTTCAAAAGGGGATTTACCTCCGGGAACGAGACCATTGCCCTGCGGCGGATCACGGGCATACGCCCCAGGTCCAGTCAAAAAAGGATCAACTCGGCACCTTGACACCGTGTTTGCGGGCAAATTCGTTCAGCTTGCGCCTCAACTCCTGATACTGATCAAATGAATCCTCGATGGTGATCGTGCGGCAGTCGACGCCGAGGGTTTGTTTGAAGTTCTCGTAGGCCTCGTCGGTGACCACGATATCTCCGTTCGCCCTGATCTCAAGAACGCCGTCGCACTGTTGGGCCTCCAGCATCAGCTTCCGGGCCTGTTCCAGCGAAAGGCCCTCCGGCAAGACCACTTCGGCACCTCTTCGGCTCAGTCGCACCGGATATCCCCCTTCCAGCCCCTGGGGGCCCGGGGCATGCGTCAGTTCTGCGGTGTCGTTCAGGATGGCCATGATGTTCTTGACGGAGGATGAAGCGACCAGGAACTGCCCGTGGCGCCCGGCCGGACGAAGGGCGCGCTTGGGCAGCTCGGCCACGAAGCTTTGGCGGTCCCCCAACCGGTCAGTAATGTCGTGCTGGCCTGCATAGACCTTCAGGAAATGAGGAGCGTCATAGCCTTTTCCGGATCGACACCAGTTGTAGCAATGGTAGTGATGCGCAATCATTTCGACCCCCACATTGCTGATGGGTACGTTCAGGAGCTCGGAGGTCGCCTTGCGGATATAAGGGATGACCAGATCCATGTTGCCGATGCCGACGGTGGGCGCCAAACCGACCCGAGCTAAGCTGGGATTGGTAGCATCCGGAAACGACGAGTTGATCACATAGGTCTGAATGCCGGACATCTTCACCGCCTTCATTAGCTTGGCGCTCAGAGCAAGATGCGCGGATACCCAAGGGCCAAGGCCGCAGCGATCCTTGTACAGCTGGGCGTTGACTTCGGGGGGAAGCTCGTTGACCACCCACCAGGACTGAAGCGTCGTGCCGTTGTAAATGATCGTCGGATCCACCTTTCTCAGGAACTCGGCCGTCTGCTCGACGTTGAGCAGATTCAGCGGCTGAAAGGTGATTTTCGGATAAAGACCCATGTAGGACGCCCCCAGGATGGCGCTGTTGGTCTTGCGGGTTCCCCAGTCGGTGCTCACATCCGCGGTGATAATGTCGCAGATCCCCGGAGTGCGGCCGAGATATTCCAGAACGATACCGCCCAACTCGCCGATACCGACAATCAAAATCTTTTCCTTTTCTCGCATACCCCATCCCCTTTCATCGAAAAAATGGTGAACAACCCCCGTCCGGATTTCCCAAATGCCGCCAAGAGTTCTACCGGGCCATGAGCGATTCCCTGATGATTTGCCGGATGTCGCTTTCGAAATCTTTCTTGGGGCCGTACTTTTTCACCTGCCCCATGTCCAACAGATACATGAAGTCCGAAATTTCGAGGGCCTTCATGATATTCTGGTCCACAATCATAATGGTAGTGCCCATACGGGCGATCCGAATCAGAAGATCATAAATCTCGGTGGTGATCTTCGGGGATAGTCCGACGGAGGGCTCGTCGATCATGAGCAGCCTGGGATTGGACATGATTTCCTTGCCCACCGACAGCATGCGCAGGTACCCGCCGCTGAGCACATTGGCTTTCTGGGACCGCCGCTCGGCCAGCACCGGGAAGAATTCATATATTTCCGACAGCCGATGGGCCACCCGGCGCTTGTCCCCGCGGAAGGTCCAAGCTCCCAGCAGCAGATTATCCTGAACTGTAAGATCCGGAAATGTGCTGTATTCCTGGAGCATGTAGCTGATACCCATCTGCTTGAGCTGGTAGGGGTGGCAGGTGTGGATTTCCCTGCCCATGAAATGGATTTTCCCCTTGCGGGGATGCAGGAAGCCGAAGACGGTCTTCAAAATAGTGGACTTGCCAGCACCATTGGCACCGATAATACCGGTGATAGCGCCTTCCCTGGCTTCCATGCAAATGTCGCGGAGCACATCGATGCCGTCAACGTAGCCGGCGGTGACGTCGGTGAGCGTCAACATGGACGGGGTGCTATCCTCCCAGGTACGCATCGATGACCTGCGGGTCGCTGGCGACCTCATCGAGCGTTCCTTCGGCAATGCGCTCGCCGCGGCTGAGCACAGTGACCTTGCGGCACAGGTTGCTGATCGTCGGCATCTCGTGGCTGACGACCAAAAAGGTCACCCCTTTCTGAGCGTTCATCCGGCGGATGGCCTCCAGAATGATTCCCTTGATAGATGGGTGAACTCCCGCAAAGGGTTCATCCATGACGTAAAGTTGAAGATCTTTGTGCATGAAACCACGCACGATCTGGAGTAGCATATTCTGGCCTCCGGACAGGCTCTTGGCCGGTTTATCCTTGAGGCGGGTCAACAGAGCAAATTCCAGCAGCTCCTCCGCCCGGGCCTTGGCTTCGCGCCGGGCCTGCCCCTGGCTGAAGGCCGGGATCAACATGTTTTCCATGACGGTCATCTCCCGGAACACCCGGGCGACCTGGAACGTACGCATGATGCCGAGGGAGGCAATCATATCGGGCTGCAGTCCGTCGATCCGTCTACCCGAGAAATGAATGCTACCGCTGGTCACCTCGTACATACCGGTGATCAGATTGATGAGTGTTGTTTTTCCGGACCCGTTGGGGCCGATCAAACCCCGGATCTCCCCGCTTAGCAACGACATGGAGATACCGTTGTTGGCGGCCAGCCCTCCGAATTTCTTAACCACATCTCGCACTTCCAAAAAAGGTGGGCCGGCGGTATGCTGAGCATTCTGGTTGGGCATCATGGCCTCCACTCGGCGAGCTGAACCCAGGGGTGCCGAAAGCTATTTCTCATAGGCCGAGACGGATTCCGCGCTTTTCAGATGAAGCCAGCGGGGCAACCTGCGGAATACTTCCATCAGGCCTCCATTGAAAAAGCGCATAACCACAATGACCAGTGCGCTTAAAATGATGATCCGGATTTCCGACTGCTCCCGCAGCAACTCCAGTGCAATACGAATCAAAATGGCACCTACCACCGGTCCGATCTGGGTGCGCATTCCGCCAATCACCACAAAAATGATGATCATGGCCATTTCATTGAAATCCCCCATGACGGGGCTGATCAAACCGATGGTGTGCCCGTAAAACGCACCCGCCATCCCCCCAAGGGCGCTGGCGATAATAAAGGCAAGTACTTTGTAGCGCACGATGTTGATACCCATGGACCGTGCCGCAATGGCGTCGTCCCGGATCGCGCGTAAATAATAACCTATGCGTGAGTACATGATGAAGGCGATGACTCCCAGGGTAAAGATCGTGATCCCCAGGAAAAGGTAATAATACGGTAGCGGCTTCAATGTCCCGAAGAGCAAGGCGGAATCCAGGCCGCGGTCACCACCCGTGAAGCTGAAGTGCATGCGCAGATAATTGCGCACCACCTCAGCGAAGGCCCAGGTGATCAAAGCCAAGTAAAGCCCGTGCACTTTCAAACAGACCACCCCCAAGGCATAGCTCAGCACAACCGCCGTGAAGATGGCGACCGCAATCCCGATCCCAAAACCGGCTCCGGCTTTGGCCATGAGAAGGGTTGATACGTAAGCGCTGATCATCGCAAACGTATGGTGGCCAAGAGAAAACTGGCCGGTGTAGCCGGCCAGCAGATTCCAGCTGGCGGCCATGGCGGCATAGAAGAAGGCGATGGTAAGCACGTAGACCCAGTAATCCGACAGAACCGCCGGAAGCCCAACCGCCACCGCAACGGCCGCCGTCAATCCCATCGTTTTCAAATGTCTAGTATTCATGATCTGCTGAGGTATCGGGACCGCGCCAGCTTCACCGGGAGTTTCTAGACGGCACGTTCCGGTTTACCAAACAATCCATAGGGTTTGAAGAGCAGAATGATGACCAATAAAACGAATCCATAAATGTCGACGAACGAGGGGCTGATGAAGGCCGAGCCCAAGCTTTCGGATAGGCCCAGGAGCAGGCCGGCCAAGAGGATGCCCGGTATGGACCCTAACCCCGCGATGACGATGATCTCAAATCCGCGGACGGTGGGCGCTAGTCCGCACATGGGGTGCACCAAGAAGATGGGGGCCAGCAGCGCACCGGCTGCTCCGGCGAGGGCCGTGCCGATCCCAAAGGCCAGCATGTCGTATTTCAGGACATCCACTCCGGCGGTCTGAATTCCGGATCGGTTTTGAGCAACGCCTTGAAACGCTTTTCCGGCCCAGGTCTTTTTGATGAAGAAGTAAAAAATGCCCAGCACGACAATTGCCCCTAAGAGGGCGATCACGCGGTTGCCGCTCAACGGTAACGTCAGCACCTGCGTGGGACCGGCATAATCGGGCGGCGTGTAGATATAAGGACCGCCAATGGCCACCGCCAGGTTGCGCAGAAAGATGGACAGCGCAATGGTCACAATGGTGGCATACTCCATTTTGGCTTCGATGATCCCCACGAACATCGGCTTGATCAAGGTATACTGGACGAGAATCCCAATCCCTAAAACAATAAGGGCCGCAAGCACCACGCCAGCATACCAGTAGTGAGCGGGAAATACATACAGCAGCAGAAGATACTGGGCGAAGGAGCCGATCATGAAAAACTCGCCCATGGACCAATTGATCACCTTCATGATGCCGTAAATGAAGTTGATGCCCATGGACATCAGACAGTACAGCATACCCATGATCAGGCCGGAGAGTAGAAATTGAGTGAAAAGAGTGAAGTCGATGGTTCTCTGTCCCCCCGTATAAATGGCCGGCCCACGCTGCGACCACTCGCACCGCGGGCCGGTCGAATTCATGGAGACGTTTGATTTTCTAACACCGCGCAGCGCGAAGTGCCGTCAGGGGTTGACGATTTTGCCATCGCCGCCGAACTGGGGCGGCCATACCAGCTTGGATTTGGTGAAATCCTGTTTGACTTCCGTCTGCTGCAGGATCAGGTGCGGCGGGGATACGTTGTGCCACTTCACGCCGGCCGGTTCCTCGAATTTGACCTCGCCACTCCAGTCCATGAACTTGCCGCTCACCAGGGCCTTCTGGAGATCTTTCGGGTTGTCAGACTTAGCAAGATTCAGGGCCTGGGCGATAACCAGCACTTGGCCGTAGGCATTCAGCGCATAGAAGGTCGGATCCTCGTTGTAGAGCTGCTTGTATTTAGGAATCACCCAATCGCCGAGCTTCGTCATCAGCATCCCCGGCTTGTAGTAGGCGGTATACAGGATATAAACGCCGTTTGCCCCAACCGCATCCCAGTACTCGGGACGGATCGGCCAGTCAAAGGAGGCGAGCATTTTCGTTTTTGGAAACAGGCCGATATCGTTGGCCTGCTTGACCATGAGGTAAGCCGGTGGGCCTACACCTAAATTGATCACCAAATCCGGCGTCCAGGCTTTGGTCTCAAGCAGCATGGGGGTCATATCGGTGATAGTGCGGGGGAAGATGATCGATTTGACATCCAGGCCAGCATCTTTGGCGGCATTTTTCACCGCTGTCTCAAAGCCGGTTCCGTAGTCCGTGTCTTCGGCAACCACCCCAAGCTTTTTCAACCCCATGGCTTTGGCGAAATCAATCCAGAACTTCGCCCGGTCGGGGGTCAGCGACATGATGCTAAAAATATAAGGATTTTTGGATTCGGTGATTGCAGGGCTCGATGCTCCCGTCGAGAACAGGGGGACTTCGAGATCCTGAGACACCTTGTTAACCGCCAGGCACACCGAGCTGTGGTATTGGCCCAACACCGCCACGACGCCGTCCTTCTGCACCAGTTTGCGGAAGCCGGCGATCCCATCGGCGGGTGTGCCGGCATCATCCTCTACCACTATTTCCACCGGTCTGCCGTTCAAGACGCCACCCATTTCTTCGTTGACATACTTGACACCCAGCTCCGCACCCCACCGGATCCGTTTGCCGGCTGCCGGATCGCCTGGAGGGGAGTAGGGGGACAACACACCGATCTTAACAGGTTTGCCTTTGGGCTGGGCAGTTGCCGGAGACGGCCCAATGAGCAAGATAAAAAGACACAACAATGGAACCACCAGATACGCACAAGCTTTAAAGCGTGATGACATCATGGGTCAATCCTCCTTTCACATGTAGTAAATGAATTTGCTTCATTTCTTATCAACCCGTACACAGGGAGTCAAGCCCACGTTTCTCCCCGAATGGAACCTGATGCAAGTACGCTTTCAAGAGCGTTTCGAGCGGAATCCCGAGCGGTCAAGATCCCAGCAGTCATGGGTGTCACGGCTGAGATTTTCCTTCCGGATCCGTTGGGTTGGGGTTTTTTCGAAGGTGCGCACCCAAGCGATGTACCGGGGGATCTGGTAGTACGGCATGCGCGGTTGGCACCACCTGATCAGCTCAATAGGGTCGAGCGTGGTGCCGGGTACGCATTTAATAAAAGCCTTGAGATCCTCTTCCCCTACCTCGGCGGGAACCCCGATTAATGCGCTTTCTTCGATGAGCGGGTGTGAATTCAGAATGCGCTCAACCTCCCAGGCCGAAATGTTCTCCCCGCGACGTCGGAGGCTGTCTTTCTTGCGTCCGACATAATAAAAGGCGCCCTCTTCGTCGCAGCGCCCGAGATCGCCCGTGTAAAGCCATCCATTGCGTATGGCGGCCGCGGTGGCTTCCGGATTTTCCAGGTAGCCCTCCGTGATCACCCCGGGTTCTTTGCCCCGCATGATGATTTCACCGACGCGTCCGACAGGCACGGGATTGCCTGAATCATCTACAATCAAGACATCCAGATAGGAATACGGCTTGCCAATCGAGCCAATTTTCCCGGATACGTTATAGGTGGTGAAACCGGAGCCCTCGGTGAGCCCATAAACTTCCCGGATCTTGATCCCAAAGCGCTGCTCAAAGGCTTCCCAAATCCGTTGAGTGCATCCGGCACCAAAAGCCAGCCTGATCGTATGCGAACGGTCATCGGGGTTCGGGGGCAGTTTCAGCAAAATGTCCAGCACCCCTCCGAGGTAGTGCAATTTAGTGACCCGGTGCCGGCGGACCTGCTCCCAGAAACGCGAGGCGCTAAAGCGCGGCACGATGGCTAATGTTATGGATTCTTGGAGCGCCAGGACGCACATTTGAGCCCCGGCGCTGTGATAGATCGGTTCCCACAGCAGAAACACGTCTCCGGGCTGGACGTCGGCGGCCATTCCGGCACCGATGGCGCAGGTGCGCAGCATTCTTTCGGTCATCAACGCACCCTTTGGCATGCCGGTTGTGCCGGAAGTGAACATGATGGCTCGCGTGTCCTGGATTTCCGGAGTTGCATTCGGCGGGACACAGTCTTCTCCAGCCACAGTGTTATAATCCACCGCCCGAACGCCGCTCGGCAACCACCCGGCCCCGCGCAGGACAACCGCTTCCAGGGGCAGGTTAGACGACAGGGATGCCAAAAGCTTCCAATACTCTCCTTCTGCGATGATCACCCGTGGCGAGGCCTTGGAGAGGACCCATTCCAGACTCGCTCCGCGGAGGTTGACATTGACCGGCACCCAAACGGCCCTTAAAGCGGAAAGAGCAAAAAAGGTGAATACGTGGTCTGGGTGGTTATTCAGCATTACGGCCACGCGCTGACCCGATCTGACCCCGATCTTTAAAAGGCCGTTGGCTAACTGGTAAACATTTTTTTCAAGCGTGCGAAAGTCGATTTGGCGATCTTCGAAAATGGCAAAAACATCATCCGGGGTTTGGTGGGCTCGGGACTCCAGGAGTTGACGGATGGTTCGTTTGGGGCTCATCGCAACCTTGCTCAGATTATGCTTAAACACGTGGGCAGGCTACGGAAGTGTCCTCAGCAGGCTGGAAGCCGAAAAATTCAATTCCCGTTCCTGCTCAGTGCTTACGACGCTGTGCGCGCTCGGCCATGAAGCGGCGCATGTACTCTTGAGGCTCACCGGTTTCGTAGGCTTCACGGTGGTAGCGAACCGCCGCATCCATGGTTTCTTGAAAACGGGCTTCTGTTACTTCCTGGAACCGCTTTTTTATGAGCCGCATGGCATGAGGGGGTTTTGCGGCCAACTCTTTAGCCCATTTCATAGCTTCGACCATCAATTCTTCCCGACCCACCAGCTTGTGGATGATCCCGGTGTGCAGACACTCCTCGGCATTCATCATGCGTCCCGTCAGGGTGAGCTCGATGGTGCGGGAAAGCCCCAGCATTTCGCGCATGATCCAGGGCCCGGTGATGCTCAAGATGCCAGAATTTATTTCCGGCTGGCCCATCCGCACCTCCGGCTGGCCGATTCGCACGTCGGCCAGCAGAGCCACCTGAAAGCCTGAGCCGGCAGCAACTCCGTTTAACGCTGCCACCAGGGGCTTCGACAGGCTCCGGATCAACCCGTACAACACCCGCCATTCTTCAATCCAGGCTTCAGCTCCATGAGGGTCGAAATCCTTTGCCTCCTTGAGGTCTTGACCCGCACAAAAAGCCCGGTCACCGGCGCCAGTCATGACAATGGCACGAATGGACGAATCGCGCTCAAATTCACTGAGCGCAGCGATAAGTTCGTTCCGCATGGGACGGTTCCAGGCATTCAAGGAGTCGGGACGGTTCAATGTGATGAGGCCGATATCTTTCTCTCTCTGAACGCTGATGAAGTTGGGCATGGCAACTCCTTATCTTTTTAATGAGAAACCTATAAAACGCGCTGGCTTTTTTCAAGCGAAAAAGAAAATTTAACCCGATTGCGGCTTCAGCGCTCAGTGGGCAAACTATTAACGGTCAAAAAATATGTTCTTGCCGGTGGCCGCCAGCGGAATCCCCATCACGAAATCCCAATCCACCAGCATCATGTGGCGC
>Ga0316630_10000586_pt1 | contig 11831 bp, 4 predicted proteins | sample OWC_May_M1_C1_D6_FD_207658 | JGI IMG/M metagenome (GOLD analysis project Ga0316630, IMG submission 207658) | Wetland soil microbial communities from Old Woman Creek delta, Ohio, United States - OWC_May_M1_C1_D6_A | ecosystem: Environmental > Terrestrial > Soil > Wetlands | place: USA: Ohio...
GAGGGAATCCCCATAGACATCCATTCTTCACCGCGGGCGGGAGCAAAGCCGCGATGTACAGTATAATCAGCCAAATATCGCTCGAGAGAACAAGGGTTTGTAGATGAAAGAAAGCACTGAGCTGCCGGTATTACAAGTACATCCCGTCCAATCGCTGGTGCCGCACGAGGATCACGACCCGCGCCGCATCGAAAAGCTCAGCCAGCGTATCCAGCAGGAAGGCATCCTGAAGAACCCGCCGGTCGTGGCGCCCATCCCGGATAGTCAGCGCTACGTCATCCTGGACGGGGCAAACCGGGCGATGGCCTTCTCTGCCCTCGGGATCCCACACATCGTGGCTCAGGTTGTCGATTATACCGGCTCGGGCGTGACCCTGGAAACCTGGTATCACGTGGTCAGCGGGATGAGGCTGGAGGAGTTCGAGCACGGCCTGGCCCAGGTGGCGGGGATGGACTTGCAAGCCTGCTCGCTGGACGAGGCGCGCGCCGCACTGGAGGGGGATGAGGCGCTGGCGTACATCGTCTGCGAGAACGGGGTGCGCAAAGTACCCTGCCGGCAGGGATGCGCGCCGCAAGACCTGCACCTGCTGAACCAGCTCGTACAGACCTACAAAGGCAAAGCGGATATCGTCCGCGCCTCCAACGATGTGTGGGAGAAGCAGGTGCCTTTCTACCCGGGGATCGTCGCCCTGGTGATCTTCCCGCGTTACCGCCCGGATAATATCCTCCAGGCGGCGCAAAATGGCTATCATTTTCCCAGCGGGATCACCCGCCACGTGATCCCGTTCCGGGCGCTGAACATCAACATCCCGCTGGAGGTGCTGAACGCCCCCTGGACGCTGGAGAAGAAGCGGGAGTGGCTGCACGACTGGTTGATGGAGCGAATGGCTGCCAATGCCATCCGCTACTATGCAGAACCGACGTTTTCGTTTAACGAATGACCAGAGGGACTTCTGCATGCCGGTTAGAAAATCCCAATAAACAGGTTCTGGGTAAACAGACGGAAAATTATAAGCACAAATAGATAAGGCCAGGGGTGGTCACCCACTCCCTGGCCTTGATATGTACGGATCTGCCAATGCTTCAGCCAACGTTCGGCCTGGAATGGCAAACCGATTGTGTTAGCACTACTCAGACGTGCTTACGGCGAGGGTACGAGCACTGGGCAGTTGGGTGCTGCCGCTCCATTCGAATCGGCGCAGTTGATGCGTCCGTTCGGCGCAGCAAGGACGAAGGGAGAGACCGGCGAGTTGGCGGTGATGTGATCCGCCAGCACCTGGTCCATGATATCCTGCGTCGTCACTCGCGGGGTGAAGAATGGGTAACCATCTCCGCCGGAAGCCATAAAGTCGTTCTCTGCGATTTTGTAGGTTGTCGCAGCCGTCAGGTCAACGGGCGTTGCTGTGCAATTGCCGCTCGCATTGGCCATGACGGCGGATGTCACCCGACTCCCGGCCGTGAGGGCTATGTCGTAAGTGAAGCAGAGGCCGGAGACTTGCGGGAAGCGCCCGTCCACGGCAGGCATTCTCGACACGCCGTTTTCGAGCATTGTCTTCAGCTCGGCACCATTCACGCTTAATGTCACAACAACGTTTCCGAATGGAAGCACTCCCAACACCTGCCCGCGTGTGATCTGGTACGGCGGCGGTGTATACGCCGGGCAAAAGTCGCTCGGGTTGTCGGTTGTCGGACAGGTAAGATCAGCGCGCAGACCACCCGAATTCGTGATCGCGAACTGGACACCGATTGGGGCGTACTTTGCCCGCATCGCATCGGTCGTCACATTGCCAACCAGTGACTCGCATGTCCGGCCGGCAGTGTTCCCACATTGATCGGCACGTGGGATGACCTTCGTTGAGTTTCCGATCACGGTGCCCAGGATGGGGGCGAGCTGAGCATTCAAATCATCGATGCGAGCCTGGATGGCTGGGTCGGGGGTCACGCCGATGTTCCATGGCTTGTGCCAGTCGGCGGTCTTATACACGACCGATTGTGTCGAAGCATCCAGCACCAGGCGCAAGCGCGTGAAGCGGATCCCCTTGCTCTTGTTCTCGGTGACCAGCACGCCGTTTGGCCGATAAGAGATCGTCTGGAAGTCGCTGTGATCGCCCAGGACGGCATCCGCCCCAACTAGGTTATCAGCGACATTGATGAGCGGGCCAGTCGGGTTGTCGAACGTTCCTGCGGTCGCGCCTTCATGGCCGATGGCGATCACCATCTTGACACCCTTACTGCGCAGTATGCCAATTTCTTTATTAACCGTGGGCACTATGGGGCGCACGACGAACGGATCGAGGTTGCCGGGGAAGATCAGCGTAGTCAGGTCCTCATTTGAGAAACCGACGACACCCAACTTGAAGCCCTCAAAGTTCCACTCGTACGAAGGTGTCCATTCCGGCGGCGTAGTGCCAGTAGCCGGATCGACGAGGTTAGCTGAAATGTACGGGAAGTTCGCCAGCGGGATGAGCGTGTTACGCAGGTACTCCTGGCCGGCGTCGAAGTTGTGGTTGCCCAGGCCGTCGGAGGTGAAGCCCATCATATTCATGATCTCGATGGTGGGGGTGTCTTTGAAGAAACTGGAGATGGGCGGTGTAGCGCCCACAGAGTCTCCTCCCGCGACGGTGATCGAGCCTTCTCTAGCTTCCGCACGATACCAGTCAAACCACGGCTTGAGGAAGGCCGACCCGCCGATGGAGTAAGATATGTTCGCAAGCGGCGGGGTGAGCGATAAATTATCCGCAGCCTCAGCGAGGGGCACGAGCTGTCCGTGGTAGTCGCTGATCTGCAAGACAGTCAGCTCTTTGAATCTGCCCTGGCCGGTGGTCAAATCATAGAGGATCTTGCCGCGGGCATTCTGCGGACCAGGGATGTCCATCAGCATGGCAAGGGTGGGTGCCAGATCGACGGCGCGCACACCTTCCACCGGACCCTGCTTGCGGATACCAGGCCCGGCTGCCACGAACGTGGCGTGCATGTTGACGTTGTTCGCCAGGTCAACCAGCTCCGGCAGGTAACCATGCTGTCCGAAGAACTGCGAAAAGGCGATGCGCTGCCCCGGTGTGGCGGCGTCGAACTGGTAGGGAGGCCGCAGCACAACCACCACGTCGCCGCTGCGGTTGGGGTGCAACGAGTCGCTTCCGTCAACGTTGCGTAGCTCTTCCTTCAACATGATTCTTTCGACCACTTGCTTGCCGGGGTTGGCGGGGTCGGTCAGGTTGGAGAAGGCGTTGACAATATCAGTCCTGACCTGGGCATAGGTGACGCCTGTTGGCAGCGTGGTATTGACGTAGATTTGGGCAGTGCCACCGGCCCAGCAGGCCTTAGCCTTGTTCACAGCTCCTGCACCCGTTGCGGCGCGGCAGTTGCTGACCTGCTCTGGACTCTGGATGCCGGCATCGGTCAGGACCTTGCCAGCGTTGACCGCATACCACTGCGGGGCAAAGCCGTGATCAGATGAGGCGAACACAGTGGTTTCCATGCGCCCCATGAGCATGTGGGCCATGCCGAGGGTATGGTCGGCTTCTTGGTAAGCGGCGCGCAGGTAACCCTCGCGCTGTGCCAGGCGGCCGTCCGGGATATTGTCATTGGTAACGTCATCGTAGTAGGGATTCGGATCTCCGTCTATGTCGGTAGGCGTCACCAGGGCCATGAACTGGTGCTGGAACTCATCTGTAACCGGGTTACCGAGGAAAAGCAGGTCAGTGTCTGGCTGGACTGTCGTCAGGATGTAATTGAGCGCAGGGAAGTGGAAATTGGACCACATCAGGCCCTGCTCAACGTAGGTGTCCTCGTCAATAATCCCGGCCTCGAGTGGTGCAAAGTCGCCTGCCGTGCTAGTGGGGAACATATTCACCAGGGTGCTCTCGAAATTCGGATCGCATGCGCAGGAGGCGATGGCTCGTGAGACAGAAGTGAAGTAAAGCTTGAACGAACTTACGCTCCCGGCGCTGCCAGCCAGGTTAATCAGCTTGACATAGAAACCAGCTGTCTGCCCGGCGCGGGCGCCAATCAGGCCGTCCGCTCCGACCAGCCTGACATCTGCCCAGGCGCCTACCGGCAGATCGGCCGCTTTTTGGCTGGCATTCTTGCCGGCCCCGCTCCGGGTGAGCAGAATGCGGTCATAAGCCGAGGAACCGTTAACCAGGCTGTCGTAAATGTAAACGTCATAGGTGCGAGTTGGGTTCTGGGCGGCGAAGGTAGTTGCCACCGTCAGTAATGCTTGCTGAGGGGGACTCACCGCGTCGTCGCCCGCGGGTGTGCTGGACCAGCCGGAAGCCGGTGCGAACGAAGCGACCTGGTAGGAGATGCCAAAGGCGGCAGCACCAGCCTGTTCGCTGGCAACGAGCGGGTAAGCTAGCACACCGCGTGTGGAAAAGAAGTTGCGGAAGTCGATGACCGGTCCTGCCAGGGCAGGCGAGATATTACGCGAGCCAGCCCATTCGACCGAGGCAATCTTCTTGCCAGCCCGTTCAGCTGCCTGCTGGAGGGTATCAGCCTGCAGGATGCCATTGGTGAAAGCGGAAGTGCGGTTGTTAAAGTCGCCCTCACCCGTGCGGTGGAAGGTGTTGTTGGTCGAGCCGTGCTCACTGGGATAGGTTCCCGTGGCAAGCGTATACCAGCCGACGCCGGTGTTGGGTGGGAAGGCCTGCACCAGGCCATTTTGTCCGCGCACGCCGTTGCGCATCAGGCCGGCGTAGGTAGGCATCAACCCCATGGCTGAATAGCGCTCCATAATATCGGGGCGCATACCATCCGCGGCGAAAAAGATCGCCTTCTCCGCCAGCGGCCCATCATTCAAGGCTATCGGACCAGAGGCGGGCACCGCTGCGATGCTGGATATCAGCCCGAGAATCACGATCAAGTGCAGTATTTTGATTTTCATTTTGTCTCTCCTCTATGCAAAAAACTGTGGGGGTAAAGAATATTTGTAAGATGGACACCTGTCAGAACGTACCGACGATATACACCTCCCTTCCCAGCAAGAACTCTCTCATTTATCCTTCTTTAACTCCCCCTGCACAGCGGGACATGGATCACCCGCCTGGTGTGCCCGGAGAATGCCTGGCGATCGGCAGATCACGGCATTGTGAAGCGCGGTGGGCAGGCTTACCAGAAGCAAACCGGGGACCGCCCTGAATCCAACCATTACCCGTAATGACCGGCAGCCATGTGAATTGCATCCTGGATAAAACAGCCTGCGACATGGTATTCCCCGTAATGCTTTGTCAATAATGCCCAGCGTGATCAAGCACCAGGCTATGCAACGACAATGAGGCTATCTATATTATACCGACAAATTTGATAATTACAATACTATTAGTAGAATTTACCCAAAAAGGGGTGCAGTGGACACAAAACAAACTACGCGAAGCATCTCCCTTGTTAGGTAAAGACACTTCGCGCAGTTTCTCCTGCGCAGCAGGGTTCAGAGCTTGCCCCCGAACAAAGTGCAGGGGCTTCAGGCGACTATTGAGTCAGCCCTTTGGTATTTACGGATCTGCCAATTCTCCAGCCAACGTTCGGCCTGGAATGGCAAACCGATTGTGTGAGCTCTACCCAGGCATACTTAAGGCACCAGCACCGGGCAGTTGGGCGTGGTTGCCCCATTGCTATCTGTACAGGTGATGCGGCCCTGGAGTATCGGGCTGACGGGTGAGTTGGCAGTGATGTGATCGGCCAACGCCTCATCCATATAGTCGAGTGTAAACACGCGTCCGGCGGTGTAGAAGTTTTGATAGCCATCGCCGCCGGTAGCCATGAAGTCATTCTCAGCAATCCAGTACATGGTGCTGTCGAAGTTGATTGGAGCGCCCGTGCAACTCCCATCCACCGCCTGGCGCACGGCGCCGGTGACGCGGCTGCCAGCCGTTAAGGCGATGTCGTAGGTGAAGCACAGGCCCGCCACCTGCGGGTAGCGCCCATCGGCAGCAGGCATCCGCGAGACACCATTCTCCAGCATCGTCTTCAACTCGGTGCCGCTCACCTCGACCTTTACGACCTGGTTGCCGAAGGGCAAAACCGCCAGTACCTGTCCACGTGTGATGGGGAACTCACCGGGCGCAAACGGGTACAGGGATGCCGAGCAGAAGTCGCTTGGATTGTCAGTGGTCGGGCAGGTCAAGTTAGCCCGCAGTCCACCCGAGTTGGTGATAGCGAAGTCGGTTTCGCCGGCAACAATCAGTGCGTCGGTGGTCAGGTCACCGATGAGCGACTCGCACAGGCGACCATCGGATCGCCCGCAGGAATCCGCCCGTGGGATGGCCACGGTAGAAAAGCCGACCAGCGGGGTCAGGATAGGTGCCAGCTCTGCATTGTAATAGTTGATCAGCGCCTGGATGGAGGGATCGGGCGTCACGCCGATGTTCCACGTCTTATGGAAGTCGGCGGTCTTATACACCACCTGCTTGGTATTGGTATCCACCACCAGGCGGATGCGGGTGAAGCGCAGGCCGTAGTTCGCATTCTCGGCCATCAGCACACCGTTCTCTGCGGTGCCAATGGTCTGGAAGTGAGTGTGGCCACCAATTATGGCATCCACACCGACCAGTGAGTTCGCTAAACCACGCAGCGGGTTCATCGGGTTGGTCAACGTGCCCCCATCCGAGCCCATATGCCCGACAGCGAGGATGGCGTTGATCTTTCCTTTCGAGCGCAACCTGGCCGCCTCAGCATTGATCGCTGTGGCAGGATCGGTGATGACAAACGGATCGAGGTAACCAGGGAAGATCAACGTGGGCAGCTCGGTCAAGGTGTAGCCGATCACGCCCAGCTTGAAGCCCTCGAACTCAAAGACATAGGAGGGCATCCACTCCGGCGGGTACTTACCGTTGGGATAGACCACGTTCGCCGCCAGATATGGGAAATTGGACATAGGGATCAGCGTGTTGCGCAGGTAAGTCTGCCCATAATCAAAGTTGTGGTTGCCAAACGTGTCAGCCGACAACCCCATCATATTCAGCGCCTCGATGGTGGGCTTATCCCCAAAGAAGTTGGAGATCGGCTGTGTTGCGCCGACCGAGTCACCCGCGGTCACAAAGATAGAGCCGTCGGGCGCCTCGGCGCGGTACCAGTCTATCCATGGTTTCAGGTAGGCCGCGCCGCTGATGGAATAGGACAGGTTGGCAGCATTTGTTGGGTTTGGAGAGGGAAGGGAAACGTTATCCGCAGCTTCGGACTCGGGCACGATCCGGCCATGGTAGTCGCTCAGGCTGAGGATGGTGGCTTCCTTGAACTGCCCTGGGCTGGGAAGCAGGTTGTAGAGGATCTTGCCGCGGGCATTGACCGGGCCAGGGATCCTCATCAAGAAGGAGATGGTTGGCGCCAGGTCGATGGCACGCACGCCCCAGACCGGGCCCTGCTTGCGGATGCCCGGGCCGGCTGCCACGAAGGTGGCATGCATATTGACGCCGTCCGCCAGGTTAACCGTCTCCGGCAGGTAGCCGTGCTGACCGAAGAACTGGGAGAAGGCAATCGTTTGACCAAAAGTAGCCGCGTCAAACTGGTAAGGCGGTTTGAGCACCACCACCACGTCACCACTGCGGTTGGGATGCAGCGAGTCGCTGCCATCCACGTTGCGCAGCTCTTCCTTCTTCATGATCGTCAGGACGACCTGCGCCCCGGGGTTGTCGGGGTCGGTCAGGCCCGAGAAGGCGTTGATCACTGCGGTGCGCACCTGTTCATACGTGGTACCGGTTGGCAAACTCGTGTTCACGTAGATCTGCGCTGTGCCGCCCGCCCAGCAGGCTTTGGCCAGGTTGATCGCACCCGTCGTACCAGCGCGGCAGTTGCTGAATACTTCTGTCGGAGATGAACCACCGCTGTTCTGCAAACCGGCATCGAAGAGCACTTTGCCGGCGTTTACCGCCAGCCATTGTGCGCCGAAGCCGTGGTCAGACGAGGCGAAGACGGTGGTGTTATCGCCCATCAGCTCTTTGCCGAGCGCCAGAGTCTCATCTGCCTCCATATAAGCAGCCTTAAGGAAGCCATCAGCAACCTCTGGGGAGATCAGCTCTTCGTAGGAATAGTAATCGTTATAGTACGGGTTGGCTAATCCGCTGACACTCGGAACGGTCAGCCCCAGGAACATGTGCGAGAACTCGTCGGTCACCGGGTTGCCCATCATCAGCAGGTCGGGCTTGACACCCAAGTCGTTGATGATGTAATCCAGATATGCATAGTGGGCATCTTTCCACTTCAGACCCTGCTCGACGTAGGTGTGCGCATCGACCAGGCCCGATTCAAAGATGGCGTAGTCGGCAGCGGTGGAGCTGGGGAAATTGGCGTTCAGGTATTCTTCAAAAGCGGCAGACCCCGCAGCGCCTAACGCATTGTAAGTTGCGACCGCGCGGGTGACTGAGGTGAAGAACAGGCTGAACTTGGAGAGGTCGGGGGCGAAGAGCATGGCTTTGACATAAAAGCCGCCGGTCTTACCCGCCGGATTCGCCAGCACCAGCTTGATATCCGCCCATTCTTCTGCCATGAGATCAGCAACCGCCTGGCTGCCATCTTGCCCACTGGCATCAGGGACGATCAAAACATTATCGTAGTTTACGGCTGCATCATCGGTCGAATCGTAGACGTAGAAGTCATACTGATCATTGGCAATAACCGGTGAGCCGCCGCTTGTATAGGACCCCAGGTCGAAGGTGCCTTGCTTGGCCGGGCTGAAGCTAGCCGGAACATTGCTCCAACCCACAGCTTCTGCCAGGGGGAAGCGCTGGTACTGCACGCCGAAGGCGTTGGCCCCAGCAGGCTGCCCGGGCACATCCCAGTTGGTCCACAGGCCGCGGTTCGAGTAGAAATTGCGGTAGTCGACCACCGGCCCCTGCAGCCGGGTGGCTGTCCGGGCTCCGCCAGCCCATTCGACCGAGACGACCTTCTTGCCAGCACGCTCTGCTGCTTCAGCGATCGTATCAGCCTGTAAGACCTGTGAGCCGCCACCGCCCCCTCCTGAGAAGGCTGCGGTACGATCGTTGAAGAGCGCTCCAGCGCTGATGGGACGGAAGAAGGTGTTGTTGGTCGAGCCATGCTCGCCCGGATAGGTACCCGTGGCGAGCGTATACCAGCCGACCCCCGTGTTGGGCGGGAAGGCCTGCACCAGGCCATTTTCGCCTTTCACGCCGTCGCTCATCAACTGGGCATAGGTAGGCATTAACCCTTCGGCTGCGTAGCGCTCCATCAAGTCAGGGCGCATGCCGTCGGCAGCGAAGAAGATCACCTTATTCGCTACCGACCCCTTATCGCGGCCATCTGGCCCTGCAGCGGGAACTGCCGCGATGCTGAACAACAGCCCAAGAATCACGATCAAGTTCAGTAATTTGATTTTCATTTCATCACTCCTCTATGCTTAAACCTGTGGGAACAAAGAATCTCTGTCATGCAAACAACTGTCAGGATATACCGGCGATATACACCTCCCTTCTGTATAAAATCTTTTTCATTCATGTTTCTTTCACTCCCCCTGAATAACGGGACATCCTGGCGCGTTTACACGCCTGGCATACCCTCAAAACAGCCTGTGATGAACAGATCACGGCGCCTTGACGCGCCAGGATGATCCAGTCTTGAACCGCTCATGGAATCTTTGCATATCCAGGCGCCATCCGTACCGACTGGCAGCCACGAAAATTTCTCCCCGAGTAAAACAGCCTGCGACATGATATTCCCCACCAGGGCCTGTCAAGAAAGCCCAGCGAGCTCCCTCACCAGGCGTTACAACAAATTCTAGGCTATCTATATTATACAAAAAAAGATGCCAAATACAATACCCTTTTTCAATTTATCAGGATTTATTCAGATGAGTGTGTTCAATTGGATTTACTGGTCCGGGAGAGTCACCTCGTAGACATATCTCGATTCTGTCTCGTTCACCTGCAAGCCAGCTGCCTTCAGCTCGTCGACGACCCGCCAATGAGCAAAGACGCGCAATCCCCGCGGTACATTTAGCCTTTGCGGCCCAATAATTATGGTGTCCTCTCCGGAAAGATATGCTTTGATCTGATCTCCGCTGGGTCCCCCGTTTAAAGACAACGCGTATAGCCTGTCTTTCTCATATCCCTCACCAATCAAATAGTACCAGAAATAAGCTGCATAATCGTAGTCGTCCGCGAGGATCACCGCGTCGTGCTTGACTGTACTCAAGATCTCCTCGACCCGCATGGCGTGACGGGTATGCTGGCTTTGGTCGACCTTGCGGAAATTCAGGCCGACCAATAAGACCGGAATGACCAAGGCCACCCAGGCCGTGCGCGGGCTGCGTAATATGAGCTCCAGCACCCGGTTGATCGCAAATCCAACGTAGATCGCCACAATCAGGAAGCCAGGCAAGAGATATGAATCTATCTCCCGGAATTCAAATTGAATCAGGTAGAGGGTGTGGATAATTAGAATTGATAATAAAAAGATATTCAGCTGGCGGTCTTTTACACAAAACATTCCATAGATGGCTAATGGAAGCAGCAAATAAAAATTATTCCAATATAATGACAAAATGATCGGAGTGTTTTGGATAACGACCTGGGCAAAACTCATCTCGGAGATAAAGGCCCACCCTGGATTTCCCATAAAGCTCAAGAGCGATGGGGTATCCGCTACTAAGAATGGAGTGCCTGGATCATTCGTGCGCCAGACGACATAGAGGTATTGGGAGAGACCAAGCAAAACTAAGCCGAGGACGATGATAATTTTCTTCGGATTCCAGAATACACTTCGCTCGGTCACCCAAACCAGGTAAGCAAAAGATGGCAATAACAAGATCATCAGTGGGTGATTACCAAATGAGAGGGCATAGAAAGCGCAAGCGGCATAAAAATCAAAATCCCGTCTGCTTTGATGCCAACGCAACAGGAAGAAGATGACAGTAGCTACAAAGAGAATATGTAAACTATACACTTCGGCGATGATCGAATAAAACCACATCGAATATGTCAGGCCAAAAGACAAGGCTGTGATGAAAGCTGCGTAGCGTCGGATTTTTAAAAGGATCAAAATCTCAAATAAGATGATGATCGCCGCAACCGAAAAACAAGCCGATAAAAGATTAACTCGCGTGGCAAGGCTGCCCTTTGAAACCAACGTGACAAATAAGTAATTGAGCATCACATACAGCGGGAAGCCAGTCCCAAACGGCGTTCCTAACACTTTTCCAATAAACTGGAGAATGGCCGAATCTCCCCAGAAGCCCACTCCATGGTGAAGGGTTTTCCAGTAAAAGAAGCCAAGCAGAAACACCAATAAGGCATACCAGGGCAGGCGGCTGTGCAGCGTCCAGCTCACAGCGGTTCTTAGTTTTCCAGATGTCGTGGTCATCAATGGAGGGCCCCAGGTTAAGGCTGGTCGTTATTCGCGCAGATTAACGGTCATCATACTTGATCGCTATCCGACCGTCAAGCAAGGCATATCCTCTCGCTCCAAAATTTACCTGGGTAGAACACCACAAATTTTGTTACAATCTTCTCAAGCGGGTTGGAGAGATCCGGAACGGCGATCTGTCTTCAACCTCCCGAGTCGTGGTCCAAATGCCTCTTTCTCGATCAGCGAATCTCATCCGCTGGTATTTCTCCCTGGCGCTCGTCGAAGGGCTGGCCGCCCTGACCTGGCTGTTGTTGATTCCAGGCGAGGGCGGGCGCGGTGGCGTGCTGCACCTGTCCACAAGCCGCCTGGTCTTGGTCGCGCCTTTGACCGTTGCCGTCCTGGGATTGGCCTGGATATCCTTCAGCTTGTGGCGCAATCCGGCATTCAGTGAAAAATGGACACAGCGCATCAGCCAGTCTGCTGCTAAAGCGCGCCTTTATTGGACTGTCATAACCCTGGCGACGCTGGCAGGCATCGTTG
>Ga0316630_10000587_pt1 | contig 11825 bp, 7 predicted proteins | sample OWC_May_M1_C1_D6_FD_207658 | JGI IMG/M metagenome (GOLD analysis project Ga0316630, IMG submission 207658) | Wetland soil microbial communities from Old Woman Creek delta, Ohio, United States - OWC_May_M1_C1_D6_A | ecosystem: Environmental > Terrestrial > Soil > Wetlands | place: USA: Ohio...
CGCGAGCCCCAGCCGGTGCCGGTCGCGAGGTCGAGGATGCGCTCCCGCGCCTTGGGTTGGAGCCGCTCGACGGCATGCTCGATCGCATCCGCGATGCTGCGGCTGATGTCGTCGTACCGGGCGCCCGGAGAATTCCAGACCGACTGTGCCTTCTGATTGTGAGGTTGGACGTTTGTCATGAGCTGACCTTGTTCGGCCGGCGTGGAAGCCCGCGTGGGAGCGAGCGTGGAATCGACAAACCGGTTTAGATTGCGAGCATGGGCGCAGGGTTACGCATCGAGCTGCTGGGGCCGATCCGGGTCTTCCGGGGCGGCGAGCCGGTCGCGTTGCCGCCCTCGCGCAAGGTGCGCGCGCTCCTCGCATACCTCGTGCTCGCGGGCGCGCAGTCGCGGTCGCGGCTGTGCGATCTGCTGTGGGACGTACCGAACGATCCACGCGGCGAGCTGCGGTGGTGCCTCAGCAAGCTGCGCGGCATCCTCGACGAACCGGAACGACGCCGCGTCGTCACGCACGAGGACACGATCGAGCTCGATCTCGACGGCTGCTTCGTCGATGTCGCCGCGATCGAGCAGCTCGCCGCGCCACGCGAGCGACTCGCGCTGTTCGGAGGAGACCTGCTCGAGGGCGCAGCGCTCGACGGCAGCCCGGAGCTCACCGGCTGGCTCTACGCACAGCGCCAGCGGTTTCGCGCGCTGCACGTCGCCGTCCTCGCCGAGCTCACGGCGGCCGCGACGAGCAGCGAAGAGACGTTTCGCTATCTCGATCGGTGGCTGCAGATCGCACCGTTCGATCGCGCCGCGCACGACGCGATGCTCGACGTCCTCGTGCGCAGCGGCCGCGTTCGCGACGCCGAGAGCCACCTCGCCGCGACGATCCAGGCGTTCGAACAGGAAGGTCTCGACTGGGCGCCGCTGCGCGACGGCTGGCGCGCACGTCGAGTACCGCAGATCACGACCAGCGAGCCTCCGCCACCTCGGGTTCGCCGCCAGCGTGCCTCGGTCGCGATCATGCCGTTCGCGGGCGGGACGCTCGCCGACGGGATGACCGAGGACACGATCACCCGCCTCGCCAAGCTGCGCGCGCTGTTCGTGATCGCACGCGGCACGGTGTACGCGCTGCGCGAGCGCGGCGTCGACCACGAAGAGGCCGGGCGCATCTTGAACGTCGACTACGTCGCGAGCGGGTCGGTGCGCCGCGACGGAGACCGCATCGCGGTGAACGTCGAGCTCTCCGAGGCCCGCGACGCGCGCATCGTGTGGACCGACGAGCTCGCGGGCGACAGCGCCGAGACGTTCGCGATCGTCGATCGGATCGTCGCTGCGATCGCGGAAGAGATCGAGGCCGCCGAATCGAATCGCGCGATCCTGAAGCCGCCGAGCTCGCTCGACGCGTGGGAGGCGTACCACCGCGGGCTGTGGCACATGTACAAGTTCCGCGGCCCCGACAACCAGGAGGCGGCGCGGTTCTTTCGCGACTCGCTCGAGCTCGATCCGACGTTCTCTCGTGCGTACGCGGGCATGTCATTCACGCACTTCCAGAACGCGTTCCTCGGCCTCACCGACGATCGCGCGAGGCAGATCGAGCTCGCCTTCGAGTCGGCCGGTCAAAGCCTCGGCGCCGACGACCGCGATCCGGCGGCACACTGGGCGATGGGCCGCGCCCTCTGGCTGCGCGGCGCGCACGACGACTCGATCCTCGAGCTCCAGCGCTGCATCGAGCTCAGCCCGAACTTCGCGCTCGGCCACTACACGCTCGGGTTCGTGCACAGTCAGTCGGGGGACCCGCGTGCGGCGATCGAGGCGAGCAACTACTCGCGGCAGCTCAGCCCGTTCGATCCGCTGCAGTTCGCGATGCTCGCGAGCCGCGGGCTCGCGCACGTTCGGCTCGGCGAGCTCGAGGAAGCCGCGGACTGGGCGGTGCGTGCCACCGCACGCCCGAACGCGCACGTGCACATCTTGGCGATCGCGGCGTCGTGCCTCGCGCTCGCGAATCGGCACGACGAGGCTCGCGGGTTCGTCGCGCGAATTCGCGCGGTGGCCCCCTCGTACGACATCGAACAGTTCCTCCGTGCGTTCCACTTCGCACCCGACGACGCGCAGCTGTTTCGTCGCGCTGCGGGCCGCATCGGGTTCTAAAGCCAGCCGAAGGCGCGCTCGTAGCTGCCGACGACCTCGACGCCGCCTTTCGCGTTCTTCACCGCGAGCGACAGCCGACCGTCCTGCGACGCGATGATCGCGGCGGCTGCCAGCGGCTGACGCATGCAGAAGATGACGCCCGCGGGATGCCGCGTGCCCTTGAACGTCGACAGGTCGTCGACGTGGACGTCGTCGGTGTACGGGTCCGCGTGCTCGAACTCCATCTCCGGCGCGTCGCCTTCGATCACCTGGACGCCGAACCCGCGCAGGCGCAGCTCGGTGTCGAGCAGCACGGCATTGTCGATCGCGGTGAGCCGCGCGACCAGCTCGATCGCCTTGGTGTCGAAGTGCCGGCGCACGAGCACGTCCTCGCCGGCCCCCATCGGGTAGTGCACGCGCACGCCGACCGGCGCCTCGACGCTCGCGGGGATCAGCAGCAGCATGCCGCCGTGCCCGTGTTCGAGCATGCGCGATGCGATGCGGGTGACGACCTCGGCGCGTCGATCGATGCCGAGGTGCGGATCCGCGGCCTCGGTCCACGCCGCGAACGTGCGCGTCAGCACCTGCGCGGGCGACTTCACGTGGTGCGCGCCGCCGATCAGGTAGGTCTCGCCGCGGGCGTAGAGCGCGCGCGGGACGCCGGCGTAGTCGACGCGCAGGACGCCCGAGCCGAGCACGCGGATCGTGAACGGTTGCTTCGCCGTCGCGACTTGCTCGAGGAGCGCCCACGCGACGAGCTCGCCGCGCTCGCGCCGGATCGCGATCGCCGTCGCCTCGTGGCGCGTGGCGGGCGCGAGCTTCGCGAGGTTCTTCGGCGTCGCGTGGACCGGGCTCGCGATCGCGACCACGGAGGTACAGTCGTGCGCGGCGGGCTCCCAGGCGATCGTGAACGCGGTGTGCCGCGCTTCCTCCTCGTGCAGGCTCGCGTAGAACGCCGCCTCGACGAGCGCGGTCAGGTCTTCGTCGCTTGGAAGCGGCACCGGCTGTGGGAGGGCCGCGAGGTGAGCAACGATCGTGTTCGCGAATCCTTCGGGAGACCCGAGCCGCTCTGCTTTCACGGGCGGACGCTAGCACGGCATCCTTCGCGGCTTGTTCCCGACGCGTCCGCTACGGCATGCTTCGGAGATGAGCCGCAAGTGGGTGGGGTTGGCGTTGCTGTTGGTGCTGGTCGCGGTCGCGGTGTGGCTGTGGAAGCGAGGGGCGCACGGCGAGACCACGACGAGCCCGCGGGGTTCGAACACACCGGCCCCGATCGCCGCGACCGTCTCGCCCGGCTCGTCCCGCGTCCCGGCGTGGTTCGTCCAGCACGACGTGCCGTCGCGTCGCGTCGCCGGCAAGGTCATCGCGAACGGCGCTCCAGTTGCGGGCGCGACGGTGCGGCTCGGGTTCGCGTTCGACGTCGATCTGCTGCTACCGGTCGCGGTCGTGCAGACGGGGGCTGATGGCACGTTCGATCTCGGCGCGCAGCCCGCGGGCGTGTTCGTCGTCAGCGCCGAGGATGCGAAGCACACGCCGGTTTCGATCACGATCTCGCCGGGCGATCCGCGTGCGAAGCCCGACCAGCTCGTCCTCGAGCTCGGCGCATGTGCGTCGAGGTTGTACGGTGCGGTCGTCGACGCGTCGGGTGGCGGGATCGCGAAGGCGCGGGTCTCGGTCGCCGGGCTCGGCGGCACCGACAGCGATGCGGCGGGGCAGTACAGCTTGTGTCTCTCGCAGACCTTCTTGCGCATTCGCGTCACCGCCGACGGCTACGGCTCACTGTCGGGGCCGCTCCGCCTCAACGGCGAGCTGCGCTACGACTTCGTGCTCGTTCCCGAGGCGATCGTCGTCGGTCGCGTCGTCACCGAGCAAGATCAACCGGTCGCCGGCGCGGTCGTGATCGCGCTCCCCGATCCGAGCGAGGCACCGCACCACGTCGCGCCCGGCTTCGCGACCGCCGATCGCGATGGTCGGTTCCGGATCGACGGGCTCGCGCCCGGGCAGTTCCAGCTCACCGCGACAGGCGATCACCTCGCGTCGCCGCGCCCGACGCTCGCGATCGCGACGCCCGCAAAATCGTCGCAGGAGATCCGGCTCGTCGTCGCAGCGACCGCGCGCGTGACCGGGCACGTCGTCATGGCAGGTCAGCCAATCGCCGGCGCGGGCGTCGCCGTGCGCGGCCAAGGTCCGCGCGCGTGGTCGGTGTCCGCGTATTCGCAGGCAGACGGCAGCTTCGTGCTCGACGGGGTTCCGTTCGGCAAGACGGCGTTCGCCGCGTCCCCGTTCGACGTGAAGTCTCCCGTCTCGATCGAGATCAAGGAAGCACTCGTCGACGTCACGCTCGAGGTCACCAAGCTCGCGACGCTGCGCGGGCACGTCACGCGGAAGGGCAAACCGGCGGCGACCGCGGTCGTGCAGTGCAATGTTGTCCCGGGCGAGATCCGTGCGGACCGGAGCGGTGCGTACGTCGTCGAAGGTCTGCCGGCGGGATTGGTGCGCTGCTTCGCGTGGGACCCGGGCGCGAAGGCGTTCACGCCCGAGATCGCGGTCAACCTCTCGGCCGGCGAGGACAAGACGCTCGACATCGAGCTCGATTGCGCGGGCGAGGTGAAGGGCGTCGTCGTCGACGAAGCCGGTGCACCCGTCCCCGCCGCGCACGTGCGCATGGAGATCGATGACGGTAGCGGCGATATCTGCGACTCGATCACCGACGCGAAGGGCAACTTCGACTGCCACTCGCTGTACGGCGGCGAGTACATCGTCGCGGTCTACCCGTCGCCGATGTCGACGCGCGCCTTCGAGCCCGCGAGCGGCCAGCGCCTCGACAACATCAAGGTGCCGAAGGATGGCGTCGTCACGAATGTCACGCTCGCGATCAAGCACCAGCGCCTCGCGATCAGCGGGACGGTCACCGACGACACCGGTGCAGTCGTCACCGATGTCCACGTCGCGGCGGCGGGCCGCGGCCGCCGTGGTTTCGACCTGCCGTCGATCATGAGCGACGCGAGCGGCAAGTTCGAGATCGCAGATCTCGCGCCAGGTCTGTACTCGCTGCTGGCACACGCCGCTGACGGCAGCGAGACGGTGGTGCCAAACGTCGCGGCCGGCAGCAAGGGCGTCGCGGTCAAGCTCGTGCGACCGGGCTCGATCGAAGGCAAGGTCGTGGGCTTCGCGCAGCAGCCGCAGGTGCAGGCTCACAAGGTGATGAACATGGTCAAGCCGGCGATCGTCGACGGCGACACGTTCTCGATCGTCGGTCTCACGCCGGGTCGGTACACCGTGTCGGCACGCGGCGGAGGTGACGTCGACGGCGTTGCCGTCGACGTGCGGTCCGGCGAGGTCGCGCGCGTCACGCTGAAGAGCCGCGGGCTCGGCCGGATCCAGGGGCGCGTCACCGAGCACGGCACCGGCGCACCGATGGCGAACATGCAGTGCATCGCGAAGCTCTCGCTCGGCGGTCAGATGGATGCCGGCGGCAGCGAGGAGGCGGCGGTCACCGACGCGAGCGGAAAGTTCGCGGTCACGTCGCCGCTCGGTCGCGTGCGCGTGTTCTGTTTCCCGCAAGGCACACCACACAGTGTCGCCGGGACCGACGTCGAGGTGACCACGACGACGGTGCCGAACGTCGAGCTCGTGAGCGTGAAGAACACGTTCGGTGCCTCGCCTGGCGACGGCGGCTTCGACTTCACGCCGCTGGTGCTGCCGCTGCGCGTGCACGCCGTCACGCCGAACGGTCCCGCGGCGGGCGTCGATCTCAAGGCCGGCGACGTCATCACCTCGATCGACGGCGGGTCGCTGCAGGGTGTCTTGCCGATGGGCGCGAGCTTCCTCGTCCAGAATCACAAGCCCGGCTCGACGCTCGCACTCGGCGTCGACCGGGCTGGAACCGCGCACGCGGTGAAGATCACCGTCGCCGCACAACCTCAGTGATCACTTCCCGACGTGCACGCTCATCCGCAGGCCGAGCGGGAGCTCGACGCCGGGCGCCCCGTCGAACACGGCCGTGACCTCGAGGACGCGGGTGTCGACGCGCGCACGCGGGTCGTCGTCGCGCACCGTCTTGCGGCCGAGCTCGTGCGTGATGCGCGTGATGCGGATCGGAAACTTGCGGTCGCCGAAGGCATCCGCCATCGCGAACGCGGACTGACCGACCGCGACGGCGGCGACGTCGGCTTCGTCGATCTCGGCGCGAAGCTGCAGCGAGCGCAGGTCGGCGAGCGACACGATCGGCGACGGGGTCTGGAGCGTGACGAGCGAGCCGACCTCCGCGTAGCGGCGCAAGATCATGCCGTCGGTCGGTGCACGCAGCACCGTCTGGTCGAGCGCGACTTGCGCGGCGTCGAGCTCGGCTTGCGCGAGCTGGATCGCGGCGGCGGCCTCTTCGATCTGCTCGGGGCGCGTGCCCTTGGCGAGCGACTGGTAGCGCGCGGTCGCGGCCGCGGCTTGCGCCGATGCGACGCGCGCCGCCGCGCCGTCCGCGTCGACGATCGAGTCGGCGACGGCGCCGACCTTGCCGAGCTGCTCGCTGCGCTGTTGCTCCGCACCGCGGTGCGCGGCGGCGGCCGCGGCGGCGTCGGCTTCGGCGCGTGCGGCGGCGAGGTCTTCGTTCCGCGGACCGCGGCGGGCGAACGTGTAGCGCGCCTTCGCTTGTGCGAGCTGGGCCTGTGCGGCGACGACGCGCGCGCGGGCCATCCGGTCGTCGAGCCGCGCGATGACCTGGTCCGCCTTCACCGCGTCGCCTTCGTCGACCAGGATCTCGACGATGCGCCCCTGCGACTCGAACGCGAGCTTGACCGCGTCGCGCTCGGGCTCGACGCGAGCGGGCGCGACGAGGATGGGGGGGCGCGCCGTGATCGTCGGCTGTGCCGACGCGGGTTGCGTCTCGCGGCCGAACCAGAGGTAAGCGCCGGCGGCGACGGGGAGAGCGAGGAGGAGATAGCGCAGCTTGTTCATTGGTGGCTCCCGGCTGAATCGATCGCTTGGATGAAACCGTCCTCGACGCGAACGACGCGGTCCGCGAAGCGCTCGAGGCGTGGGTCGTGGGTGACGACGACCACAGCGCGGCCGCTGTGGTTGGCGAGCTCGCGCAGGAGCTCCATGACGGAGAGCGCGGTCTTCGTGTCGAGCGCGGCGGTCGGTTCGTCACCGACGAGGATCGGCGGGTTGCCGCCGAGCGCGCGCGCGATCGCGACGCGTTGCTTCTGGCCGCCGGAGAGGTCCGCGGGCAGGTGGTGGAGGCGCGGGCCGAGCCCGACGAGCTCGAGCAAGCGGCGCGCTTCGCCCTTCGGGTCACGCGCCTTCGGATCCTTCATCTGGATCGCCATCGCGACGTTCTCGAGCGCCGTCAGCGCGGGAAACAGGTTGAAGCCTTGGAACACGAACCCGAAGTTGCGCGCACGCAGCGCCGGCAGCTGCTTCTCGCCGAGCCCGGCGACGTTGCGCCCTTCGAGCCAGATCTCGCCGGTCGTCGGCGTGAGGAGGAGGCCGAGGATCGAGATCAGCGTCGTCTTGCCGGAGCCCGACGGGCCTTCGATCAGGGTTACCTCTCCCGCGCGGATGTCCAGCGTCGCGTTCGAGAGCGCGGCGACCGCGTTCTCGCCCGTGCCGTACGTCTTGCCGACGCCGACCAGGCGCGCGAGCGTCGCTTGCGCGGGCCCGACCATCGGCAGCGTTTCATCGAGTGCGACTGCGACCATGGGATTCCTCACGATTTGAAGACCGACGCGGGATCGAGGCGGAGCACCTTGACGATCGAGAGCAGCGCCGCGAACGCACACATCACGGCGGTGATGACGAGCGTCGCGACGTAGAGCTGGCCCGACAGCGCGACGGTCAGGTTCGCGCCCTTCATCGCCGCGCGCATGCCCATCGCGAGCGGCGCACCGACGGCGAAGCCGAGCGCGGCGGAGATCATCGCTTGCGACAGGATCACCTTCACGACGGCGCTGTTGCGCGCGCCCATCGCCTTGAGCGTTCCGTACTCGCGGATGTACTGCAGCGTGCCGCTGTAGAGGATCTGACCGACGACGACGAAGCCGACGATGATGCCGAGCACCGCGGTCGTGAAGAAGCCCGCGCCGACGCCGGTGCGGCTCGACCAGTAGCTCCGCGTGCGGTTCGACATCTCGCTGCGCGTGTACGCGGCGAGGTGGGGCAGGGCGTCGATGCGCGCCTTGACCGCGTCGACGCTCTCGCCCGCGGCGACCTTGACGAGCACGTACGTGACGGGCTCGGCGCCGAGCTGCGGCATGAACGAGCGCGCGGTGCGGATGTCGGTGAACACGATCGGTGAGGTGGTGAACGAACGGATCCCGTTCGTCATCGCGACGACCTCGGCACGCACGCCGGAGATCTCCGTCGCGTGACCGACGTGGTCGATCTTCAGCTTCGGATACTCGCTCTTGTCGACCGCGATCGCGCCGGGCTCGGCGAGACGGTGCGCGTCACCGGCGATCACGTTCCACGGCGCGAGCATCGGCTTCACGCCGGGCGTCATGTCGATGCCGACGATCTGCGCGCCGAGGTCGCCGCCGTTGCCGAGCTTGATCTGCGCGAAGTTGATGAGCACCCGCTGCGTGCGCTCGACGCCCCGTACCGACGACACCCGATAGAACGTGCGCTCGTCGAACGGCGTCGCGAACTCGAACGAGTCGTTGCTCTTCTTGCCGACCCAGATGTCGGCACGGCTCGCGTCGATCAGGGACGACGCGGTGTCCATGAAGCCGAAGTAGAGGCCGACCTGGACGAGGACCAGCATCACGGAGACCGAGACGCCGGCGATCGCGACCGCGAAGCGGAGGCGGTCGTGCAAGAGGAGCTTGCGGGCCAGGTTCCACATGTCCGCGAAGTACAGCAGCCCTCATGCCGCTCGTCGCGCCAGCAATGTCAGCTGGTTAGCCCGTTGCTCGGAGTAATGGTCCGTTACATCCGGCAAAGGGCGTTACCGCGAAACTCCGAGGGTGGCGTCGTGTCATGACCATCGCGATGCGCCTCCCGACCGCCATCCTCGTCCTCTGCGCGTTGGCGATCCCGGCCGCCGCGCAGGCGCCCCAGGCCCAGCTCGTCGCGCCCCTCTCGCAAGCGGGGCCGCCGTCGAAGACGCTCGAGCGCGCGATCAAGCTCTACGACAAGCAGGACTTCTTCTCGGCGTCGATCGAGCTCGGCAAGGTCGTCCAAGGCGAGAGTGGCGACACCGTCCCGAACGTGCAGCGCGCCGAGTTCTTCATGGCGAAGACGCACTACCAGATGGGGTTCTATGTCGTCGCGTGGGCGCGGCTCGCCGCGATCGCGGAGCGCGGCGATGCGCATCCGTACTTCCACGCTGCGGCGAAGTGGTTCGTCGCGATCCTCCACGTGACGCCGAGTCCGGCGGTGCGCAGCGGACTGTTCGCGTATCGCGACGGCAAGGTCCTCGACGATCCAGCGCTCGACAGCGTTCGCGACGAATTCGCGTACGCGCTCGGTCGCGAGCTCGCGTCGCGCGACGTGCCGAGTCAAGAGGCGATCGCGATGCTCGCGAAGGTCTCCGAGTCGAGCTCGCCGTACGCGCCGCGCGCGCTGCTCGAGATCGCGCGGCTGAAGTTTCGCGACAAGGACATCTCCGGCGGCAGCACACGTGCGGTGAAGGCGGCCGGCTCGCCGGAGCTGGCGACCGAGGCGGCACGCCTGATCGCGAGCTGGACCCACATCCACGGCGCCGCCGATCAAGCGCGCGCGCCGCTCTCCGAGCTCGCGAAGTCGAGCGCGTATGCGCGGTACCAGCTGTCACGCGCGCTGCTCGACGGCAAGCGCGAGCTGCCCGGGCTCGACCGCGTCACGGCCGAAGCGTTCGATGCGGTGATGCTGCCGAGTGCATGCCGCGGGCAGTGGCCCGACGACATCAAGCCGCTCGCGCGCAAGGTCATCGACGAAGCCAAGCCCCTCGTCGCGAAGCTGCTCGCCCTCGACGACAACGCGGAGCTCTACGAGCGGGTCCGGCGGCTCCAGAAGTCACCGCCCGCGCCGGGCAACGACGTCGTGCTCGCGGTGCTCTCCGATCCGGCGATGCAGGAGCGGTTCGCGTGGATCGCCGAGCTCGAGAAGGAGCTCGACGCGGTCCAGCGTGCCGACAAGGCGTGGCAGACGACGATGGTCGCCGCCGAGGCCTTGCAGGAGCTCACGCTGGTCCTCGCGATCGAGCAGGCCGAGATCGGCGTCCACGCGCGCCAGCGGTTGGGGCTGCTGGCGCGCGATCTCGCCGCGCTCGAGCGCGTGCTCGCCGATGCCTCCGCGGCGTTCGCGCTGTCGGCCGGGCCCGATGTCCAGCTCGGCAGTGGGCTCGTCGTCGCACCCGAGCTGTGCCGGACCGGCGGGATCTCGCCCGTGATCGTCGCGACCCCGTCGACCCCGCCGACGACGAAGCCGACGAGCGGCTGCGCGGGCTGCACGACGCACGAACCCGGCTGGTCGCTGTTCGCGTTTGCCGCGCTCGTGCTGGTGCTCGCTACGCGGCGGGCAACAGCACGGTGAACGTCGAGCCAGCGCCGGGCACCGAGCGGACCTTGATGTCGCCGCCGTGTGCGCGCACGACCTTGTGACAGATCGCGAGGCCGAGGCCCGTGCCGTCGGGACGCGTCGTGAAGAACGGGTCGAAGATCTTCGGCAGATCGTCGGTGTCGATGCCGCGGCCGTGATCTTCGATCTCGATCGCGACGTGATCGTCGGCGGCCGTGGCACGCAGGATGACCTCGGCGCCGGTGCCCGAGGCGTCCGCGGCGTTGTCGACGAGGTTCGTGAGCACTTGGCGCAGCCGCTTCGGATCGCCGTGCACCGTCATGCCGTCTTGCTTCGGCTCGAGCTTGAGCGAGACGCCCTTCTCGCTGAGCACCGGCGAGAGGCCCTTCGCGGTCGTGTCGAGGAGCTCGCCGACGTCGATCGCCTCGGACGCGAGCTTCACCGGCTTCGCGAAGTCGAGGATCTCGCCGACGGACTTGTCGAGGCGTGCGAGCTCCTCGAGCGCGATGTCGAGGTGCTCGCGGTCGTCGTCGGACAGCTGCAGCTTGCGGCGAAGGATCTGCACGTTGAGCGAGATCGACGTCAGCGGTGTGCGGATGTCGTGCGCGATCGCGGCGGCGAACTGGCCGAGGGCGGCGAGGCGGCGCGCGTCGTCGAGCGCGGCGACTGCCGTGTCGCGCTCGACGGCGAGCGCGACCCGCGCGGCGAGGTCGCGCGCGACCATGTAGGTGTCGCGATCGATCGTGCCCTGGTCGATGTAGAACGCACCGACGAGCGCGCCCTCCGCGCCGTGCGCGGGGACGATCAGGCACGCGGGCAGGTCCGCGCGTTCGTCCTTACGAAGTGCCGGGAGGTCGCGCATCGCCGCCGCGAGGTCTGCGGGAACCGCGGCGGCCGGGACCCAGCGGACCTTCGAGCCGTCGCCGAACACCGAGATGCGATGGTTCGCTTCCGCGATCGCGTCCGCCGCATCGGCCGGGAGCGGATCGCCTTGCACGCCGAGCCGGCGCGCGCGGCGCTCGTCGAACCCGGCGAGGACGCGGCGCTCGACGCGCGGATACATCGCGTAGCCGCTCGCCGCGAGCAGGAGCGGTACCAGCGTCGCGCCGACGAGCAGCGCCTGTTGCAGCGTCGTACCCGGCTCGCTGTACCGCTGCACGGCCCAGATCGAGAAGCCGCCGCCGAGGATGACGAGCATCGCGATCGTCGCGATCGTGA
>Ga0316630_10000589_pt1 | contig 11824 bp, 9 predicted proteins | sample OWC_May_M1_C1_D6_FD_207658 | JGI IMG/M metagenome (GOLD analysis project Ga0316630, IMG submission 207658) | Wetland soil microbial communities from Old Woman Creek delta, Ohio, United States - OWC_May_M1_C1_D6_A | ecosystem: Environmental > Terrestrial > Soil > Wetlands | place: USA: Ohio...
CTAACGCGAGCCCTGCCGAATTTCCCACGCCGCCGCCAACCGGGAATGGCCACCGATTCGATTATGCCACCTTGTCGGTGTGGCGAACGATCTTCAATCAGAACAACAAGGCCATCGGCGTCATCTACTTGCGAGCCAGTCTAGACCAAATGTACGCCCGCTTGGGGCAGTACCTCGGGATTGCCGCGACCGTGGCGCTGGTGGCGGCCATTGTGGCCTATCTCCTCTCCGCCTGGCTGCAAGGGCTGATCTCCCGGCCCATCCTGGATCTGTCCCAAACCGCGCGCGTGGTTTCGGAGAAAAAAGATTACACCGTGCGCGCAGCCGCGGCGGGGGAGGATGAAGTCGGCGTGCTCGTCAAATCGTTCAACGAGATGCTCGCCCAGATTCAGAAACGCGACACTGAACTCCAGCAGGCGCGCGCCGTCGCCGAGCGCGCCAACCAAGCCAAGAGCAACTTCCTCTCCTTCATGAGCCATGAACTCCGCACCCCGCTCACCGCCATCAACGGCTTTAGCGAAATGCTCATCACCGAGATGGAAACGGAAGGCCGGCCAGCCTGGCTGGACGACGTGCGCCGCATCAACGACTCCGGGAAATACCTTCTCGAACTCATCAACGACATCCTGGACCTCTCCAAGATCGAAGCCGGCAAAATGGAGGTGCACGTCGAGACCTTTGCGATTGGCCGGTTGGTGCACGAACTCACCGAGGTGCTGCGCCCCCTGGTGGAGAAGAAACAGAACCAACTCGTGGTGGACTGCCCCGCCGATCTCGGCGCCATGCAGGCCGACATGATCAAGGTCCGGCAGTGCCTGCTCAATCTGCTGAGCAACGCCAACAAGTTCACCGAGCGAGGCACCCTCACCCTGTCCGTGGCCCGAGTGGTCCGGAACGGCGTCGAGGGCTTCGCTTTCCGGGTGCAAGACACCGGCATCGGCATGACGCCCGAGCAGATGGGCAAACTCTTTCGCGTCTTCACCCAGGCTGGGGACCGCGCCGCGCGCCGATACGGCGGCACCGGTCTCGGGCTGGCGTTGACCCGCCAGTTCTGCCAGATGATGGGCGGTGATGTGCGGGTGGAAAGCGAGCCGGGCCGAGGCTCCACGTTCACCATCGAACTGCCCGCCGTCGCGCCGGGCCGGGTGCCCGCCGTGACTGCGCTGACGCCCACAACCCCCTTGGCCCCGCTACCGCGGCGCGCGGAAGACTGCATCCTGGTGATCGATGACGACCCGGCGGTACATCAGTTTCTCAGCGACACCCTGCAGGGCGAAGGGTGCCGGCTGGCCTTTGCCGCCAGCGGCCCGGAGGGGCTGCGCCTGGCGAAAGAGCTGCGACCTTCCGTTATCACGCTCGACGTGATCATGCCGGAAATGGATGGTTGGGTGGTGCTCTCGCTGCTCAAGGCCGATCCGGAACTTGCCCCCATTCCGGTGGTCATGCTCACCGTGCGCGAGCAGCAGGACTTCGCCTTTGCCATGGGCGTGGCGGATTATCTCACAAAGCCCATCGACCGCGAGCGGCTGGTCGCGGTGCTGCGCAAATACCGGAGGCTCGAGCCGCCGATCCAGATTCTCGTTGTGGAAGATGATCCCAACATGCGGGAGATGCTGCGGCGGATGCTGGAGACCGACGATTGGAAAGTGGCCGCCGCCGAGAACGGACTGGTGGCGCTCGAGCTATTGGCCCGCGCGCAGCCGTCGCTCATCCTGCTCGACCTCATGATGCCGGTGATGGATGGATTTCAAATGGTTTCCGAACTGCAGAAACACGAAGACTGGCGGAGGATTCCCATTGTGGTCATCAGCGCCAAGGAATTGGCGCCCGAAGACCGGCGCCGGCTGCAGGGCCACGTCAAAACGATCCTGCAAAAGGGCACCTTCAGCCGCGAAGCGCTCATGCGCGAAGTGAAGCAAACCGTCCGGCTCTTCCTCGCCAATCCGAGTCGAACCGGCGGCGTGCCGGCTCCCCCCAGCCTGTGACTTTGCGGCCACTCAGGACACCGGACGGTGGCCGATGAAGCTGGAAGTCTCGAGCCAGGGGAGTGACGGCAATTTCCACACGGGTTTACCAGCGAAGGACTGGCACCACCGTGCCGGCGGCGAACGTGGCTTGCGGCGGCACGTCCACCAACCCATTGGCCTTGGCCAGCGGGCTGAGGGCATGGGAGGCCTGCTGGCCGGCGGAACGCACTTGCCCGCGTTCGTCCACGATGACACGCACAAAATGCCGGCGGTCTCCCCGGTTGGCGAGGGGCTCAAGCAAAGTGCCGGGATGCCTGGGCAATTCCACGACGCGGGCGCCCTGCAACCGCAGCAGCGCCGGCCGCACCAACAACAGAAAAGTGACCAGCGCAGAAACTGGATTGCCCGGAAGCCCAAACAAGAATTTTTCCCGCCAGCCGCCGAAGATAAATGGTTTGCCGGGGCGGACGGCGACTTTCCAAAATTCCACGGTGCCACCGAGAGCTTGAAAGGCGCTCTTCACCAGGTCCCATTCGCCGACGGAGGCGCCGCCCGTGGTCACCACGACGTCACATTGATCAAAGGCACGGGCAAGCGCGGCTTGAGTGAGGGACAGGTCATCCGGCACCAGCGGGTAATCCCGAGCCACCGCACCTGCCCCCGGCAGCAAGGCGCCCAAGCTGGCAAGGTTGCTTTCGTAGATCTGGCCGGGAGCCAAAGGCTGGCCTGCTTTGACCAACTCGCTGCCGGTGGCGAGCAGTCCCATGAGGGGCTGTCGGTGGACTGTGACCTCGGCCAGGCCCAGCGCGGCCAGCAAGCCGATTCCGCCGGCGGTCAAGCCCTCGCCGGCGGCCAACAAGCGGCTGCCTTGGCGCACGTCCTCGCCGCGGAACCGCACATTCTCGCCGGGTTTGACGCGGTCGGAAAACTGGATTTGGCCCGGTTGATCCGGCACGCGGCGAACGTCCTCCTGCATCACCACTGCGTCGGTCCCCGGCGGCAGGATCGAGCCGGTGAAGACGCGCACACAGGTGCCCGGCACGACGTGGCCGGTCCCGGTTTCGCCGGCGGACACTTGCCCGCCCAGACTTAACGTGACCGGCGTGCCGGGTCCTGCGGCCTGCAAATCGCGCGAGCGCACGGCGTAGCCATCCATGGCCGAGTTGTCGAAGCGGGGCAGGTCGAGCGGCGCCGTCACGGACGCGGCAAGGATGCGACCGGCGGCGGCCCGAAGCGACACAGGCTCAAGGGGCAAAGGTCGAATGGCCGCCAGAATGCGCGCCTGGGCATCTTCCAGTTCCAGCATGAGGCCAGTGTCGATACCCTCAAAGGGAAAGTCGAACAAAACCAGGGCGGCGCACAGGAGAAACGCGGAAAGGAAGAGGAAAGGCGGGCCTAATGCGCAGCCGTGACCACCAGCGTCTGTTCCAAAGTGGTGGCCCCTTCGCGGACTTTCAACAGAGAAACATCTCGCAGGGTCTGCATGCCTTGGCTGATGGCGACCTTGCTGATTTCCATGGCACTGCTGCGGGCGATGACCAGCTTGCGGATTTCTTCGGTGACGGTCATGGCCTCCACGATGGCCGTCCGACCCGCATAGCCACTGCCGTTGCACCGGTCGCAGCCGCGTCCGCGGTACAGGGTGACCCCATCGAAGTGGCTGGGCGGGATGTTCAAATCGCGAAACATGTTGGGCGGGTAGGTCACCGGCTCCTTGCAGCTTACGCAGATTTTCCGCACCAGCCGCTGGGCACAAGAGAGAATAACGGATGAGGAGATCAGGAACGGCGCAATGCCCATGTCGTCCATGCGGGTGATGGCGCCGGCGGCGTCATTGCAGTGCATCGTGCTGAGCACCTGATGGCCGGTGAGCGCCGACTCGACCGCAATCTCGGCCGTCTCGGTGTCCCGGATTTCCCCGATCATAATAATGTCGGGGTCCTGGCGCAAAATGCTGCGCAGCGCGTTGCCGAAGCTCAAACCGATTTCCTTTTTGATGGGCACCTGGTTGATGCCGGGGATTTGGAATTCCACCGGATCTTCCACCGTTACGATGTTGTATTCCGGATTGTTCAGTTCGTTGAGCGCGGAGTAGAGGGTGGTGGTTTTGCCGGAACCGGTGGGGCCGGTGACCAGCAACAGACCATGCGGCGCGTCCACCGCGGCGCGGAACCGGCGGAAGGTGTCGGCATCCATCCCGATCTTGTCCATCGTGGCCGACAGGTTGGACTTGTCGAGAATACGGAGCACGCATTTCTCGCCGTGCACCGTGGGCAGGAACGACACGCGCAAGTCGAAGTCGCGTCCGCCCACCTTCACGCGCATGCGTCCGTCCTGCGGCAACCGCCGTTCGGCGATGTCGAGGCAGCTCATGATTTTGAGGCGGGAAATCAGCGGGACGATCAAGTTTCGGGGCGGCGGGGTGCGCTCCAACAGCACGCCATCGACGCGGTAGCGCAGCCGCACTGATCGTTCAAACGGTTCGACGTGAATGTCGCTGGCCCGGTCTTTAATCGCTTGAACCAGGATCAGGTTGGCCAGTTTGATGACCGGTGCTTCTTCGGCCGAGGCGTTGAGTTTGTCGAGGTTGACCTCTTCGACCGCCTCTTTGACGGTTTCCAGCTTCTCCGCCTCGGCATCGGCTTCCGCCTGCTTCTCGGCGTCCATGAGGAAGTCCTCCATGTTGCCGGACCTGCCGGTTTCCAGATGATGGAGCTTCTCGATGATCGCCTTTTCGGCCGCGATCAGCGGGGTGATCTCCATCTTGGTATGGTGCCGCACGTCGTCGATGGCGATGACGTTCAGCGGATCGGCCATGGCCAGGTACAGCCGATTGTCGAGCCGCGAAACCGGGACGACCTTGTGATTGAAGCATACGTCACGGGGCAGCAGATCGGCCACCTCCGGCGCAATGCCGATGCGCGACAGATTGATCGGCAGCGTGTTCAGCACCCGGCCCATGGACACCGTCATGTCCTGTTCGGTGACCAGGTTTTTATCAACGATGATCTGCAGCAGCCGCTTGCCTTCCTTCTTCTGCAATTCGAGCAGTTCCTCGACTTGTTTGCTGAACAGCAAGCCATCCTCCACGAGGGCGTCGGCGATGCGTTCTCCAAATGTCTTGATGGGCGGCATAGGTCGGGGGAGCTCTTAGTGGAAGGCCTTTTTTAACGCGCGGATGATGTCGTTCGGCGGGGCCAGGTACCAGAGCAAGCGCTGTTTGCTGATCTGCTGCAACTCGACCGTGGCCTGGCGGTTGAACGGATTGGCAGTGGCCACGAACAGCGACTTGCTCATCCGATCGAAGGGCAGCACGCACCAGCGCAGGCAGGTTGCCGCGGGAAAGGTCCGGGTGAAATCATAATCCACTTCATACTTTTCCAACGGCAGGTAGGCCACGCGGGATTTGTCGGCGAGAATCTTCAGGGACTTCTCCAACGGCAGGATGGCTTTCTCGGCCAAGAGTTGAATGAACGGATCCGCGGGCTTGTCCGGAGCGCTGTTAAGGTCCGGCTTGATCCAGCACAACTCGAAGTCGCCGTCGGTGATGACCTTGCCTTCGACGAACAGTTTGTGCATGGGTTTCTGGCCATCATCGTACTCGGAGGAGGTGGCTTTGGCCCCACCCGCCCTGGATTTGGCCGTGTAGATTTGGGTCTTGGACTGATCGGAGGCTTCGCCGAGCGCGGCGTGAATGCTGAGACTGTTCGCTTTACTTTCGATATCCCCCAGTGCGGCGAGGACGTCCGGATCCTCCGGATGTCGCTGCAAGATGCTTTCGTATTCGAGGATGGCGGAGGAGAGTTGGCCCATCGCCACGTAAGCCTGGGCGATGCGCTTGGAGGTTTTGACCACCTCCTGTTCCCGTCCGAGCTTGGCGTAAGCCTCCTTGAGGATCTCCAGCGATTGGTAGTCGTAGGGTTGCGACTGCGTGATGACCTCAAACATCTCAATGGTCTGACCCAGTTGAGCTTCCTCGCTGGTGGTTAGGTTACCGGCTGCCATGTTCAACTACCTCTGGTAATCGGCCAAAGTGGCCATTTCGTTTAATATTGTTGGCCGCTGCTGGACTAGAGTTTAGCAAGGAGAGGGCCAAATCTCCGCGGGGCGGGCATTTGGCCGCCGGCCTTGGGAGCGGGGCGCTTTCACGCAGAAAACCGGAAACAAAAATTAAACCATTGGCAAGCCGCGGGCCGCCATGTTAGAAACTCGGCCCGCCCGTTGGTGCAGCGGGTAGGCAAGAATTGCAGTGAACGACTGGTTTTATGTCACAACATCCTAGTTTGCGGGCCGCCAGCGCCTCCGGGGCCAAGCGGAATGTCCTGAAGCGCTTTGAGCGGGTCGAATTGCTGAAGAAGCGCGGGCAATGGAAAGCCGGCGACCGGGTCACCGGGCTGCGCAAAACCAAGCCGGAGTAACGCCGTGGCGCCAAGCGACAGCGATACGGTTCCCGTGCTCGGCCCTGGAGCAACCGCCGCCGCGTGGTCCACCGCGGGCACTGACCGTCCGCGGCAAGGCCCCTGCTCTGCAGACATCGACGACATTGACAGAAGCGAAGTTTGGTTTTCTACTTCCTGAGTTATGAAAACAAAGCACTGGTTGGTTTCAGTTTTGGTCCTCTCCACCACCCTTATCGCGCACTCCGTCTTGGCTGACGAGCAGTTGGACTCGCCCGGCAAACCGGCCAAGGCGAAGCGCGCCGAGACCGGCGTCAAGCCGGAGGCCGCCAAACCGACCGCCGAGAGCGCAGCGCCGGTCACCGCGCCGGAGCCGGCCGTGGTCAAAGCCAAGGCGGTCAACGTGCGCGGGCAGGCCGCCATCAACAGCGAAGTGGTCACGCGCCTCAAACAGGGCGACCCAGTGACGGTGTTGGAGGAAGTCACCCTCAAGAAACCCAAAGTGGACGAGCCGGCCCAGTGGTACAAGATCGCCCTGCCGGCGAATTCCTTCGTGTGGGTGCATACTTCCTTCGTGGACGCCGCCACCAAAGCCGTGATCCCCAAGCGGCTCAACCTGCGCAGCGGTCCAGGGGAAAACTACAGCATCGTGGGCCGCATTGACAAAGGCACCGTCGTGAAGGAGGTCGAAACCAAAGGTGACTGGATGAAGATCGAAGCGCCGCCCCAGGCGTACGGATTCGTCGCCGCCCACTTGCTGGAACGACAACCCGCAACCGCTCCGCCCACCGTGGTCGCAACCGAACCGCCGAAGCCGCCGGCGCCGCCACCCGCACCAGTGGAAACCACGGTCGTGACCACCCCTCCGCCACCGCCGCCCGCCGCACCGCCGACCGAACCGCCTCCCCCTCTGCCACCCGCGGTCACGCCACCGCCGACCGTCACGCCCGTGGTCACGGCACCGCCGACGCCCCCCTCAGAACCGCCGGTGCCGCCCGCCCCCATGGAAGAAGTGAAGCGCACGGTGACGCGCGAAGGCCTCGTCAACCGCAGCGTCAGCATTCAAGCGCCGACCTACTTTGTTCTGTCCAGTCTCGACAATAAGCGCACGATCAACTACCTCTACAGCACTTCGACCAACATCGTGCTGAAGGATTTCAAAGGGAAGCGCATCGTCGTCACGGGTGAGGAAGGACTGGACGAACGGTGGCCCAACACGCCGGTGCTGACGGTCGAGACGTTGCAGGAAGTGCCTTGATGGGCGTCTCCAACCTGATTGACGGTCGGGCCATCGCGGAACAGATCCACGCCGAGACCGCCAGTCGCATTGCCGCCCTCCAAGCCCGTCGCGTCGAGCCGGGGCTGGCCTTTGTGCGCGTCGGGGAAGACCCGGCATCCAAGGTGTACGTCGGCATGAAGGAGCGCATGAGCGCCCGGCTGGGGATTCATTCAGAAGTCCACGTCCTGCCGGACGGCACCACTGAGGCCGACCTGCTCGCGCTGCTTGGCAAGCTCAACGCGGATGCGCGCATTCACGGCATTCTGGTCCAGGCGCCGGTGCCTTCGCCGATCTGTGCCGCGCGGGTCTATGCAACCGTGCTGCCGCAAAAAGACGTGGACGGCTTTCATCCGCTCAACGTCGGCAAACTCCTTTTGGGTGACAAGACTGGCTTTGCGCCCTGCACACCCGCCGGCATTCAGGAGCTACTCATCCGCAGCCAGATCAACACCGAGGGCGCGGAAGTGGTCATCCTGGGCCGCGGCGACATCGTGGGCAAACCCATGGCGGCCCTCCTGTGCCAGAAGGCCAAGCACGCCAACTGCACCGTCACCCTGTGCCACTCGCGCACGCGCGACCTCGCCGCGCACTGCCGCCGGGCCGATATCCTCATCGCCGCGATGGGCCAGCCCGAGTTCGTGAAGGCGGACATGGTCAAGCCCGGCGCCGTGGTCATCGACGTAGGCGTCAACCGTGTCCAGGATCCCGCCGCCAAGGACGGCACCCGTCTGGTCGGCGACGTCGATTTCGCGCGCGTGCAGCCCGTGGCGGGTCGAATCACGCCCAATCCCGGCGGCGTCGGCCCCATGACGATTGCCCTGCTCATGCAAAACACCGTGCGCGCCGCCGAAATGGCGGGGGGCATCAGCGGCTGACATCTGGGACCCCGATGCAGCCCACCCGTATTTTGCCGGACCTGCAATGTTCTCTGCTGTGTGAGGACATCCGCCAGGAAGCTAATGGGAATTTTTTTCTGGTGGGCATCATCGATATCATCCGTGTGCCGCAGTTGCCGGTGACGGCGTTCAAGCTGAGCGTGTTCAACCGCTGGACGGCGGGCTTGGGGCAGTTCACCGAGAGCGTGCGCCTGATCGCGCCCAACCAGACCACCGTCTTGCGCAAGAGCGAATGCAAGTTCGTGATGAAAGACGCGCGGATCAACGCCACCACGGTCACCCTCTTCGGCAACGTCGAGTTCACCACGCCGGGCACTTATTATGTAGAGGTCATTGTGGACGACGTCATGAAGTTGCGTTACCCGGTGAACCTAGTAGTGGTGCCGCCGCCACCCAGTCCCAGCACGCCTCCCCCCGCAACGCCGCCCTCGTGACGGAAGGCGATGGCGAACGGCAAACTTCAACCCCCTTCGTCCACCGCCGGCTCACCACAGCCCGCCCCTCCCGCGCGCCGGCCGGCCTGGCAACCGTTCACGCCCGGCGGCGTGGCCGCATTTGCCCGCGCGACGCTCAGCCGGCTGCTGCTCGTGGAAGGGATCGTTGCCGGCCTGGCCACTGGCGTGATGCTCTGGTTCGTGGCGACCGCCTGGTTCCCCATCGTGCGTGAGGGCATCCGTAAACTGCCGGAGCAAGGCGTCATCCGGAAGGGCGAGCTCAACGCACCGCGCCTTACCTCCGGCTTGCTGGCGGAAGGACCTTTTTTGGCCATGAGCGTCGGCCTTGAGCGGCGTGGCGGCGCCAGTTCCACGGCGGATGTTCGCGTCGAATTTCGCCCGCGGGAATGCTTGGTTTGCTCCCTTCTGGGTTGCCTGGTGCTCGACTACCCGAAGAACTGGATTATCGAATTCAATCGCACGGAATTGGAGCCGTGGTGGGGCGCGTGGGAGCCCGTGCTCCTCGCCATGACTGCGCTCCTGTTGGAGGGTGGGTTGCTGCTGCTGTGGGCGTTGATGGCGACGCTTTGCTGCTGGGTGCCGCGCGCGGTCGCCTTTTTTGCCGACCGGGAACTACGCTGGGCGGGAAGCTGGCGCATCGCTTCAGCCGCCATGCTGCCGGGCGCCTTGGTGATGACCCTCGCCGTTTTGCTGTATGGCGCCGGCGTGCTGGATTTGATCCGCTTCGGAATCGTGGCCGCGCTCCACCTGGTCGCAGGCTGGGTTTACCTGATCCTTAGCCCGCTGTCGCTGGGCAAGGCTCGGGTGGCCGAGAGAAGGGAGGTCAATCCTTTTGCGGCGAAGCAGCGGGCGGCGCTTGGCGAGGAAGGCACCAAAGACGATGGCTAGCCGCCCGCAGAAGCCGCTCGACCTTGCGCCGGTACTCTCATCAGCCTTCGTCTTGCAGCGCCGTCCTGACGATGTTCGTGTGGAATGCTGACAGCCGAGCCAGGAACGGCAATCCACCGATGGGAGCACGCCCAAGATATTCACAGCCCCCGGCGGAACTGTGAATAACTTTTTGATCGTCATAGTTGACTAATCTTATAGTTGTGGTTGGATTTCGCGCAAAGAAAAACGGAGGTGACTGGGCGTACCCGTGTGGAACTGGCGTGCCCGGTCATTTCTTCTTGGCTCCGTGGCGTTGCGCATCCAAGCCGACTTCAGCCGCGAACTGTGCGGGCCAACCGGTCGGACCATGCCTTCTTCCTCTCAAGCCCGGACCTTGATCACCGCTGGCCAGGCAGTGCCGACGCTTGGCCACCCAACGATAGACGACTCTGAAGACGCGCTTCACGCCGGTGATCTGTGCCGCCGCGTACACAGGCCAGGCCCACCAGATGGTTTGCGCCAGTAATACCAAGGCATCCGCACCCCCGTAAATCCGGCCGGCGGGAGTCAACAATATCATTTCGTCGGGCAGTGCGTCGATGGGGCGGCCGAGACATTCTCTAATCCAAGGCGCTTGCCGCGGAGCCACACCAAAGCCACGCTGCATCAAAGTGTTTTCCATCCGCACGATCCAGCGGGTACAGAAGGCGCATTCGCCATCATACAGCACCCAGCCGCGCAGCTTGCCGGTCGTGTGGGATTTAGGAAACCCAGTGTTCACAGCTATGCCAAGCCACGACAATATAGCGGCGTCAACCGGTGATCACCAAATGAAGCCTCGCGGTGCGATCCAGATCGATGTGGTCGGAAGGGCCATCGCCTTGATTGCGCTTCCGCGTTCCCTGTGCACCAAGTCAGGCGTCCCACGTCCGGCCCAAATCGCTTTGATCGTCTCCGCCTGATTGATGCCGTCTGGAGCCACGGCGTTCCGCGTGTTCGCCGGGTACCCGTCTTCCAGTCTGGAGAGTGGGGCAACAAAGATATTTACGACCCACAGGAAAATGATTATCAACTGGCCCGTCGCATCTGAGCCTTAAGCAGTGAACAAATGGACGAAGCGAAGTTCATCAGAGAATTCATGGAGTTGACTTCGTGCAGCGAAGCCACCGCACGGAGTGTCTATATCCATGCCGAAGCGCTCCGGGCGGACGAGGCAAACGTCCAGCCGGCTGCGGAGGACCACACCGACGCGGCCGCTCCGGCCAGTCCAGCGTCCGAGCCAGCGCCCAAACCGAACCAGCCTGCCGGATAGGCTCTGGATCAAGGCGTAAACCACCGGTCATAGTCATCCAGAAGATATCAGGATCTGCCGGGAGACTCCCAGAGTCTGACCATGGTTGCAGTCCGCTTCTGAGTTCGCTGACGGGCGGAAGAACTTCCAAGCGTCAAACCCCTCTTCCTGCATACCGATCGCGGCGCGCATCAAGGCACCAATCGGAGCTGATAGAAGCGGGTGCGCGTGGCGCCAGCCGGCAGTGTGTCGTCGTAGTGCTCTGTCATCGCGGTGGCCACCCGCGGGAAGCCGGCGCCGGGGAGCCGGCGGAAGACGTATTCGAAGCTGTCGGCGTAAAGGATTTCGTAGCGCCGGCCCGGAACGGCTGTCCACGAGAGGCGCACTTTATTGCCGGAGAGCAGCGTGGCGGTAAGGCGTAACGCGGACTTGGCGTCGCGCGGATCGGTGTCGGTGAGGTATTCGCCGAGGTTCGAAACGCCGTCCTTGTCGGGGTCGCCGTCCGCCCCATCGTCACAATGGACGCCCCGCGGGTTGAGTTGGTGCAGCGTCTCCCAGGCGTCGGGCATGCCGTCGCCGTCGGAATCAATTTCGGCGCCGGTCACGACGGTGACCTGGTCGGGCGCGCCGTCGGCGTTGAGGTCGAGTTCGGAGCGGACCTGCCGGACG
>Ga0316630_10000590_pt1 | contig 11821 bp, 8 predicted proteins | sample OWC_May_M1_C1_D6_FD_207658 | JGI IMG/M metagenome (GOLD analysis project Ga0316630, IMG submission 207658) | Wetland soil microbial communities from Old Woman Creek delta, Ohio, United States - OWC_May_M1_C1_D6_A | ecosystem: Environmental > Terrestrial > Soil > Wetlands | place: USA: Ohio...
AGGCCGAGAATAACGGCGGCTACACGGCGCTTAATTTCGGCAAGACCCACAAGAAGGTGTACAGCGAGCTCTCCACCGATCACCCCATCGATCTCACCCGCTACCAGGTGGCGAGCTGCTACCTGGGGCGGGTGGGCATGATCAACTCGGGTGGCGCTTCGGGCACGAACGATCTGGCGCAGGCGGTACGTACTGCCGTCATCAATAAACGTGCCGGCGGCACGGGGCTGATCTCCGGCCGTAAGGCGTTTCAGAAGCCGGTGAAGGACGGTGTAGCGCTGCTGAACGCCATTCAGGATGTGTATCTGGAAAAGGGTGTGACCGTCGCGTGACGGCAACCAGTCGGTACAGGCTAAGGCTAGATAAGGAGTAAACCATGCAAATCCCTGTTGAGATTACCCTGCGAGACATCCCGCATTCCGAAGCGGTGGAGACCCGTATTCGTGAAAAAATCGAGAAACTCGATCGCTTCCACGAACGTGTCATGAGTTGCCGGGTGACGGTCGAGTCGCCCCAACAGAAAAAACATCAAGGCAAACTTTACAGTGTGCACATCGACATGAAGGTGCCGGGCGGTGGCGAGCTGGTGGTAAACCGCGTGCAGGACGAGGATATCTATGTCGCGATCCGCGACGCCTTCAATGCGGCGGCGCGCCAGCTCGAAGACCATGTGCGGGTCCAGCGCGGCGACGTGAAGACACACGATGTGCCCCACATCGGGCGCGTGATCCAGATGTTCCCGGTGCAGGGTTACGGCTTCATCGAGACACCCGACCGGCGCCAGATCTATTTCCACCGCAACAGCGTGGCGCAACCCGGCTTTGACCGGCTCGAAATCGGCACCGAGGTCGAGTACGTCGAGGAGATGGGCAATGAGGGTCCGCAGGCGCGTATGGTGAGTCTCGGAAAACACCGTGTGTCGCTGTGAGTGATGGCCGCACAAGTGCGGGCCTGTCCACAATAGGCGCGGATCCGGATTGAGGCTCGCCATGCCCTAAGCAGGACATGCTGCGCGCCTTGGCGCCGGCCGGCTCACCCGCAAGGAGAATGGACGCGCATGGAACTACGTGCCATCGAGAAAGTCTACCGGCGCTACGCAAAACGCTATGATTTCTATTTTGGCGCCCTGTTCCAGCCCGGCCGCAAGGCAGTCATCGACCGGATGCACTGCCAGCCGGGTGAGCACATTCTGGAAGTCGGCGTTGGCACCGGACTGTCGCTGCCGCTCTATCCGGCCGGCGTGCAGGTCACGGGCATCGACATCTCCGAAGAAATGCTGGCGCGCGCGCGGGCGCGTAGCGCGCGCGACGGGTTGGAGCACGTAGCCGCACTGCTGCGCATGGATGCCGAGCACATGCAGTTTCGCGATGACAGCTTCGACAAGGTGGTGGCGATGTATGTTGTCTCGGTGGTGCCGTCGCCTGCGCAGCTGGTGGCGGAGATGCGCCGGGTGTGCCGGTCCGGCGGCGACTTGTACATCGTGAATCACTTTCAGCATACCAACCCGCTTGTGGCTGGCATCGAGCAGTTGCTGGCGCCGCTCTCCCGGCTGCTGGGATTTCACCCTGATTTTCCGCTGGCGAATTTTCTTCGGGAAACAGGGCTGGAGGTGTCCGAGCGTATTCCGGTAAATCTTCTCGGCTACTGGACGCTCCTGCATGCAGACAACCACAAGGCACCCGCCGCCACCACCACACGCCAACATGCCGCGCCAGGGATGCGCGCCGTTTGACTCGCGCACGTCGTTGATCCTGGCGCTGGCGACGGTTGTGGCCTGCAGCACTCCCGGACCTGGCCCGGCCATGGCCGGCGAGCCCGATCCCGAAGCGAGCGTGTGCGGCGCACTGCGTGAACCATTGGCGTTCTGGGCGTTCCGGCACGGTGCAGGCAACGTGCAGGCCGGGCGCGTGGCTGGCATTGCGGATATCGAGCGTATCGCCTACACCACCCGCGATGGCCGGCAGTTGGGCGGATACCGACTGCGCGTGCCCGCTGCCAGCGGCTATCTGCTGGTGGCGCAGGGCAATGCCACGCTTGTCGAGCAGATCGCGCGCGAGCTGCAAACCTTCCGCCGCCTGGATGTCGACATCTACCTGTATGACTACCGTGGTTATGGCCTGTCGGAAGGCAAAAGCCGGCTGCGTGCGATTGTCGAAGACTACCGCGAGATCATCGCCAGCCTGAACGCCCAGCCGTATCGCCGGCGCCTGCTGTACGGCATGTCGATGGGCGGTGTGATCCTGTTGAACGCGGTCAGTGCAACTGGAGATTACACCGCACTGGTGGTCGATTCGTCGCCGAGCCGGATATCGCGCTATGGTTGCCCGAAAATATACGATCCGGTCCGGCAGCTTCCGCCGGACAGTTCCCGTATCCTGGTCATCGGCGGCGAGCGCGACCGTGTAGTCCCGATCGCGCAGGTGGAAGAGCTGATGCGGATCGCGCAAAGCCGCGGCGCGCAGGTGCTGCGCCATCCGCAGCTGGCGCATCCTTTCATGGATGCCAGCGCAGACCTTCACCAGAGCCGCTTCCAGGCGGTCGCGGATTTTCTGGCGCGATAATGGCACACGAACGCAGAACGATTCCGATCTGGCTCAAGGTTTCGTACACCCTGTTCGTCGCCGTGCTCGTGCCGGTGTACTGGGTTCACTATGGCCCGGCGAATTTCCTGTGGGCGTGCGACATCGCGCTGCTCGTCACGGTGATCGCCTTGTGGCGTGAAAGCCGGCTGCTCGCGAGCATGATGGCGGTGGCGGTGCTGTTGCCGGAACTGCTGTGGAATCTGGATTTCTTCCTGCGTCTGATCACGCGTCAGGATGTGATCGGACTGGATGCCACCGGTTACATGTTCAGTCCCCAACAGTCACTACCGGTGCGATTGCTGTCGTTGTTCCATGTGTTCCTGCCGCTGCTGCTCCTGTGGCTGGTCTGGCGTCTCGGCTACCATGCGCGCGCCGGACTGGCGACCACGGCGTTGTGCTGGCTGGTGCTGCCGGTTTCCTATCTGTGTACCGATCCGGTGCGCAACATCAACTGGGTATACGGATGGGGCGGTGCACCGCAGACCTGGCTACCCGGTCCGGTGTATGTGGCGTTGCTGATGTTGGTGCTGCCGCTCGGCATTTACCGGCCCACGCACCTGGTGTTGAAAAGGTTGTTTGGAAAAGTATGAACCTGGAAAAATCAGTCGCCGCAGATGAACGCAGATAAACACGGATATTCAATGCGCTGCCTGTATTCGCCAGTCCACCAAAAAGAGGAATGGCCTCGCTGCATCCATGACATGATTCATCTGCGTTCATCTGCGGCTAATGCCGTTCTTAGGATGAACATGCCGGCGCGCAACCGCCATCGCGCTCATATCGGTCCGGGGTGAGCGGCCAGGTCGGGCTCGCCGCAGTGGCGCAGGATTTCCGCGCGCGCTGCGTCGCGCAGTTGCAGGGCCGCGGTCCAGTCCGCCGCGCCCGGCAGGATCGGGCGACCGATGGTGACGCTGATCGTCCCGCGCCGCGGAAACCAGTGATCGGGGCGCAGGATCGAGCGCGTGCCGCGGATGGTGACGGGAACGACCGCTACGCCGGCCTCGGCGGCCGCGACGAAGGCGCCCATGTGGAAAGGAGCCAGGCCCGGCATGCGCTCGAAGGTGCCTTCCGGAAAGAATGCGAGCGCGCGGCCGGCGCGCGCGACCTGCGCCAGCCGCCGGGCATCGGCCACGCCGCGCTGCAGGTCGAAGCGTTCCACGAACTCGGCGCCGAGGTGCGTGAGGTACAGGCGCGGAATCAGGCGCGCGCGCAACTCGCCTTTGGCGATGAAGCTGAAACGTCGCGCCAGGGCCGCGACCAGCACGATGCCATCCAGATAGCTGGCGTGATTGGCCACCAGGACGCACGGGCCGGGTGGCAGGTTTTCCCGGTCGTGCACACGCAGTGGCATACCGGCCAGCCGCAACCCGAGCCGCGCCGCGGCACGACTGATCGTCCAGTTCCAGTCGGGGCGGGGCAGCAAGGCGGTCGTTGTCCAGACCGCCGGCGCCAGGGCCCAGAACAACAGCCAGGCATAGCCGGCATACAGCGTCGCGCCGGCGGCGCGCCAACCGCGGCGCAACTCCGGCAGCAGTGCCGTCCACGCCAGGCGTGCCAATTGCCACCACAGTGCGCGCGGGCGCGCGCTGATGGCGCCACGTTCGTAGTGTTCGCGGCTGGCGGCGCGGCGGATTTTTCCGCTCGACGTCTTGAGCACGCTGTGCAGCGGGGCGAGTGCCACCTCCTCGGGTGGCGTGCCGATCAGGTCTGCGGACACGGCGATCACATCGGCACGCAGACGCTCGAGCGTATTAGCGTCGGTCGCGCGGGTCTCGGCCAGCACCACCAGGCGTTCAGTGCCCGAGACAGGGTCAGTGCTGCCGAACACCGCCACGCAGCCTTTGCGGATGCCAGGAATATTTCCCACCGCCTCTTCCAGTTCGTGCGGATAGATATTGCGCCCGGCGCGAATGATGATGTCCTTGATGCGCCCGGTAAGGAAAATCTCGCCGCCAACGGTGTAGGCGCGATCGCCGGAATCCAGCCAGCCGTCCTGGAACAGGCGGCGGGTCTCCTCGGCATTGCGGTAATAGCCGGACGTACAGGACGGTCCCTTGAACTCCAGCCGGCCTTCCACGCGCTCGCCGAGCTCGTGACCGGTGGCATCGACGATGCGGATCTGGTGGCCGGCGAGCGGCTGGCCGCAGGCGACAAACTCCAGCGCCGCCGGGTCGTCCACGCCGGCGGGAATGGCGCGAGCGTCACGCATCAGGGGATCGCGCTGGATGCGGTCAATGAGCGGGCCGCGGCCGGGCGGCGGGAATGCCAAGCCGACCGAGGATTCCGCCAGGCCATAGACGGGCGCGACGGCCGCCGGCCGTAACCCGTAACGGGCAAAGTGCGTCGTGAAGCGCCGGATGGTATCGGGGCTGACCGGCTCGGCGCCGTTGAACAGCCAGCGCAGGGAACTCAGGTCCAGACCCTCGAGGTCGCGGTCGTCGATTTTGCGCAGGCACAGCTCGAAGGCAAAGTTCGGCCCGGCCGAGAGCGTGGCACGGTGGCGGTGCAGCGCCCACAACCAGCGCTGCGGGCGCGTCAGAAAACTGAGCGGCGACATCACCACCAGCGGGATCGCGTAGTACAGGCTGCCGAGCCAGGCGCCGATCAGGCCCATGTCGTGATACAGCGGCAGCCAGCTCACGAACACGTCACTAGCATCCGCCTGCACCGCCTGGCCCATAGCGCGGATGTTCGCGAGCAGATTGGCGTGCGTCAGGATCACGCCCTTCGGATTGCCGGTACTGCCGGAGGTGTATTGCAGAAACGCGATGTCCTGGGTGCGGAGAGCGGCGCCAATCTGTTCCAGCTCAGACAGGTTCAGCACGGCGTTGCGCAACTCCGCCACGGTCACGACATGGCGCAGCTCCGGCGTCTGGGCGCGCAGCAGTTGTGCCAGCGGCCGCGCCTCGGGGACGGTGATCAGCAGGGTTGCGCGCGCGTTGGCGAGAATGCGCGCGTGGCGGCGCAGGTGCTCCTCGATCTGCGAGGCGCGCAGCGGCGGATAGATCGGCACCGGGATGGCGCCGGCCAGCAGTATTCCGTAGAAGCAGAAAAAGTACTCGCGGCTCGTGGGCAGCATGATCGCCACTGCCTGCCCCGGCTGCACATCGTGGGCGCGCAGGCCTGCGGCGACATTGCGAGCGCCTGCTTGGAGCGCCGCATAGCTGAGGGTTACTTCCTGTTCCTCGCCGCTAGTGAGTGAAGCCTCATTCACTGTGATGTGCGGGCGGTTGGGGTGCTCGCGTACATGCCAGTCGAGCAGCGCCACGAGGTTATCCGTGGCATCCGGCGCGGGCTGGGCTTCGCCCTGGGTGGCGGGCAGCACGTCCGCTGATATCTTCTGCGGCCGGCCGGGCACGGCGGCCGCTCCGGCGTGTCGTGCGCGCGCGGTACCTGTGATTCCCTGCACGGCGCGCAGCAGATCGCGCGGAGTTTCCGCCGTAACCAATGCTTGCTCCGGCAGGCTCACGCCGAAGGCCTGCTCAATGCGTGCCAGCAGCTCCACGCGCGCCAGGCTGTCGAAACCGAGATCGCGCTCCAGCAGGCTGTCGAGACACACCGGCGCCACGCCGGATTGACGGCGCAGTTCGGCCGCCAACCGCTGCACGAGTTCGAGCATCAGTGCGTCCGGTCGATCGGTCGCGTGCCGGCCCGAGGCTTTGTCCATGGCTAGACCTGGTGCGTGATCGTTCGGATGCGCAGCGCATCATCGTAGAGACTCAGATATTCGCTCGCACTGTGCCGCCAGGAGAAGTCCTGGCGCATACCGGCCAACTGCATTTGTTTCCAGATGCGCGCGTTGCCTTGTAATCGGAGGGCGCGTTTGACCGCCTGCACAAGCGCCGTCGGTGTCAGCGCGTCGAACACAATCCCGGTGGCGGTACCGGCGGCCAGTGCATCCGGCGTAGCGTCAGTTACGGTGTCGGCCAGTCCACCGACGCGCCGCACTAGAGGCACGGTACCGTAACGCAAGCTGTACAACTGGCTGAGCCCGCATGGCTCGAAGCGCGATGGCATGAGAAAGATATCGGCACCTGCCTGGATGCGATGCGCGATCGCCTCGTCGTAGCCGGCGAGCACGGCGACGCGCTCGGGAGAGCGTATGGCCACGTCACGCAGCGCATGCTCGTACGCCGGCTCACCGCTGCCGAGCGCAACAAATTGGACCGGCAGGTCGAGCAGCTCCGGCAACGCCGCGAGCACCAGATCGATGCCCTTCTGGTGCACGAGTCGGCTGACCAGGCCGAGTAATGTGATATCGGCATCCATGGGCAGGTCGAATTCTTTCTGTAACGCGGCCTTGTTTGGCGCCTTGTGTGCCAGACGTCGCATCGCGTAGGGGCTGACAAGATGCGGATCACGTGCCGGATTCCAGGTACGTTCGTCGATACCGTTCAGGATGCCAGACAGGTGCGCGGAGCGATGGCGCAGCAACGCATCCAGGCCGTAACCGTGTTCTGTCGTCTGGATCTCGCGTGCGTAGGTCGGACTGACAGTGGTGATGCGGTCGGCAAACGCGATACCGCCTTTGATGAACGACATCTGTCCGTGGAACTCAAGCGCGTGTAGAGACCAGAGCGACTCTGGCAGGTGCAGCGACTGGAAGGTGTCGTACGCAAACAGCCCCTGATAGGCGAGATTGTGAATGGTGAACACGGTTGCCGGGCGCATGGCATCCGCGGCAAGCAGCGCCGGCACCAGACCGGCCTGCCAGTCGTGCGCATGCACGACCTCCGGCTGCCAGGCAAGCCCGGCCGCACCGCGTGCGATGGAGACCGCGACTTGGCAAAGCAGCGCGAAGCGCGCGGCGTTGTCGTGCCAGGGGTGGCCATGGGCATTGAGGTAGGGATTGCCGGGGCGATCGTAGGCAGGCGGAAAGTCGATGAGCCAGACCTTGACGCGCGTACCCGGGAGCCTGCCCTCCAGCAGCGTCACCGGTTGCGCCAGCGGTGGCACAGTGAGCTGCGCGACCTTCTTCAGCCGCCCGGCACGTTGCAAGGCGTCGTGATAACCAGGCAGCAGCAGGCGCACATCCGCACCCAGCGCGTGCAGCGCCTGCGGCAGGCCGCCGCACACATCGCCCAGTCCGCCGGTCTTCATGAGCGGGTGGGCCTCGCTCGTGACAAACAGAATCTTGCGCATAGAGCGCCGTGCCTGCGGGTTGGGGTGGAGGGGACGCCGTGCTCGGTGAGTTCACCGAGCACGTACGTTCATTATTATTGCTTCAGATACTCGCGCGCCAGCACCTTGCCTTCCTCGACCGCTGGCTGGTCGAAGGGATCGATGCCAAGCAGCTGCGCGACGACCACGGTTTCGAGTTCGAGCAGCAGGATCAGGGCGCCGATCGCGGCCGGGTCGCGGGTGTCGAGCTGGATGGTGCGGTTCGGGCGGCCGCGACGCGTGAGGGTCTCGCGCGTGGCCCGGAACTCGGCCAGCAACAACTCGCCGGTCGTATGGCCTGCGAGTGGCGCGGTGGCCGGCAGGCCGGTGAACCGTTCTGGCACGCGTGCGCCCTGGCGGCCGAGCTTCGGATCGGCCAGCAGCGTGAATTGCTTGTCATCCGGTCCATCGAGATAGAGCTGCAACTGCGAATGTTGATCGGTCACGCCCATGGCGAGCGCCGGCGTGAGTCCGCGGGCGCTCCCGCTGTGATCGCGCTTGCCGAGCGATTCGGCCCACAGCTGCCGATACCACAGGCCGAACGGGTGCAGCCGGTCGGCATACGGCATGAAGACGCAAATGCTGCGTCCGAGCTCCGCGTGCAGGTACTGGGCGGCGCCGTTGAAGAAGGCCGGATTCTCCAGCATCTCGTCCTGGCCGCATTCCTCGGCCATGACGCGCGCGCCGGCCAGCAGTGCTGTCACATCCACGCCGGCGATCGCGGCCGGCAGCAGGCCGACCACCGACAGTACCGAATAGCGCCCGCCGACCGGTGGATGCACGACAATCTCGAGCCCGAGCTCGGTGGCAATGCGCGCCAGGTCGCCGTCGCGATTTTCGGTGATCACCTGCACGTGTTCGCGCAGTTGCGCCCCGAGTTCGGCTTCCAGCCGCGGCAACAGACTCAGGAACTGGGCCAGTGTCTCGGCGGTGTTGCCGGACTTGGAAATCACCAGCAGGGCGGTGCTGCGCCAGTCAGTTTGTTCCAGCTCAGCCAGGGTCGAGGGATCGATATTATCGAAGAACCGCACCGGGTGTGTCGTGTTGCCCAGGCTGCGCACCAACATCTCGCCACCGAGCGACGAGCCGCCAATGCCGAACACAATGGTACGCGCAAAGCGCTGTGTGATACGTGTTGCGCGCTCGCGGATGGCGCGGGTTTCATCGACGTACGGAAGGTGATAAAACGAAAACGGCTGGCCGCGTCGCCAGTCCTGCAGCTGGCGGCGCAGACCATCGAGTTGGCGTGACAATGCATGGATGGCGGGCCGCGTGCAGTGCTGCCCGTCGAGAAGCGTGGTTACGTCGAGGGCAAGCCCGGTGGGAATGGTCATAGCGGAATAACAATCATTTTAACTTTTGGGATGATACCAGCATCTCTGTTTCATACTTTTGATATGCATCAATACCCAGAATGACAAAGGATGAGCATAATAAACGTGTTTTATGAATATAACGAAGCGCAGCCTTGCATCGGTTAATTCAGGGGTGTCGCAAAAATATCAAGGGAGGAGGGCAGCGTGCAGCGAGTGCAGCGAGTACAGATCGAGCGTTTTGTCAGCCGCCTGACACGTGACACCCTTGCGCTGATTCTTGCTGGCGGGCAGGGCACCCGCCTCAAGCACATGACCCTGTGGCGCGCCAAACCGGCGGTGCCATTCGGCGGCAAGTTCCGGATTATCGATTTTCCGCTGTCGAATTGCATGAATTCCGGCATCCGCCGTATCGGCGTGCTCACCCAATACAAGGCGCATTCGCTTATCCAGCACATCCAGAAGGGCTGGGGTTTTTTGCGCGGCGAGTTCGGCGAATTCGTGGAGCTGCTGCCGGCGCAGCAACGCATCGATCTCTCCTGGTATGCCGGCACGGCTGATGCGATCTACCAGAACCTCGACATCATCCGCAACCACAATCCATCCTATATTCTGATCCTGGCCGGCGATCACATCTATAAAATGGATTACGGGCCGATGATCGCGGCCCACGTTGAGCGCGGTGCAGATGCCACGGTCGGTTGTATCGAAGTGCCGATCGACCGCGCCAGTGCCTTCGGTGTCATGACCATTGACAATGAGCAGCGCGTTACCGCCTTCCTCGAGAAACCGGAAAAGCCGGAGCCGTTGCCGGGCCGCACCGATGTGACGCTCGCCAGCATGGGTATCTACGTGTTCAACACCGCCTTCTTGTACGAGCAGCTGATCAAAGACGCCGGCATTTCCGCCTCGTCGCACGATTTCGGCAAGGACATTATCCCCGCCATCATCAAACCCTACCGGATCATGGCCTATCCGTTCCGCGATAGCACGCAAGGCCGCCAGGCCTACTGGCGCGATGTCGGCACCGTGGATGCCTACTGGGAGGCGAACATGGAGCTCATTGGTGTGACGCCCGAGCTCAATCTGTATGACCAGACCTGGCCGATCTGGACCTACCAGGAACAGCTGCCGCCAGCCAAATTTGTGTTCGATGACGAGGGCCGGCGTGGTATGGCGGTCGATTCCATGGTATCGGGGGGCGATATTATCTCCGGCGCGCTGGTGCGTCATTCGCTACTGTTTTCCAATGTCGTCGTGGATTCGTATTCGCTCGTGCAGGACTCGGTGATTCTGCCGGATGTCAGTATCGGACAGCGCTGCCGCCTGACGCGCGTGGTGGTGGATAAGGGTTGCCGAATTCCGGATGGCATGGTGATTGGCGAGGATCCGCAACAGGACGCACAACGTTTTCATGTGACGTCCGGCGGTGTGGTGTTGGTGACTCCGGAGATGCTCGGCCAGGAACTACACCATGGCCGTTGACGATCATAGGGATGGAGCAGACACAGCAGCGGTGTCTGGAACTTCCGCCGATGCGCGCCTCAAGGTGGTGCTGCTGTGGCACATGCACCAGCCGCAATACCAGGACCGTGTGAGCGGCCGCTACCAGCTTCCCTGGACCTATCTGCACGCCATCAAGGACTACACTGACATGGCCGCGCACCTGGAGGCCGAACCCGGCGCGCGCGCGGTGGTGAACTTTGCGCCCATCCTGCTCGAGCAGATTGCCGACTACGCTGCACAGCTGCGCGGCTTTCTCGACAACAGCGGCGCAATCCGCGACCCATTGCTGGCCGCGTTGGCGACCCCGGCGTTGCCGATCGACACCGAAGCGCGCCTGGCGTTGATCAAAGCCTGTCTGCGAGCCAACGAGGCGCGCCTCATCCGCCGCTTTGCGGCCTACCAGCGACTCGCCGACATGGCGCCTCTGTTCACCGAACATCCGGATACGCTCAGCTACGTTTCGGATCAGTACCTCGCCGATCTGCTGATGTGGTACCACCTCGCATGGCTGGGTGAAACCGTGCGGCGTAATGACGTGCGCGTGACGCGTTTGATGGACAAAGCCAGCAGCTACAGCCTGCACGACCGGCGCGAGCTGCTGGCGATCATCCGTGGTTTGCTCGAAGGGCTGGTGCCGCGCTACGCGCGTCTCGCCGAGCGCGGCCAGGCCGAGCTGTCGGTCACGCCCTACGCCCATCCGATCCTGCCGTTGCTCATCGACCTGCACAGCGCGCATGACACACTGCCGGACGCGCCGCTGCCGCGCGAACCACTTTACCCCGGTGGCGAGGAGCGTGCCCGCTGGCACATTCGCGAGGGCATCGAGGTGTTCCGCCACCATTTCGGATTCGCACCCGCTGGCTGCTGGCCGGCGGAAGGCGGTCTGAGTGTGCCGACGCTGCGTCTGCTGCACGAGGCCGGTTTCACCTGGGCGGCGGGTGGCGAGAGCGTGTTGCACAACAGCCTGGCGCGCGCCGGGCACGCGTCGCACGCCATGAAAGAGGCCTGGTTGTACCGGCCTTATTCGGTCATGGACAGTGGTATGAGCTGCTTCTTTCGCGACGACGGACTTTCCGACCTGATCGGCTTCACCTATGCCAGCTGGCATGCCGACGACGCGGTCGCCAATCTGGTGAGCCATCTGGAGAAAATCGCCGCCGCCTGTCATGGCCGCGCCGACCGTGTCGTGACCCTGGCGCTGGATGGCGAGAACGCCTGGGAGCACTATCCTGAAAACGGCTATTACTTTCTCAGCGCGCT
>Ga0316630_10000592_pt1 | contig 11810 bp, 13 predicted proteins | sample OWC_May_M1_C1_D6_FD_207658 | JGI IMG/M metagenome (GOLD analysis project Ga0316630, IMG submission 207658) | Wetland soil microbial communities from Old Woman Creek delta, Ohio, United States - OWC_May_M1_C1_D6_A | ecosystem: Environmental > Terrestrial > Soil > Wetlands | place: USA: Ohio...
CTCGCTGATCTGAATGGAGCCATTTACCGCCTGGCGCGGAGGCCTTAAGATGCGCTCCAGGTCTATACTTTTGATCCTGTTCTGGTCTGCAAGCCTGTTGGCGGGTTGTACGGGTCCAGATGTTCAGGCTGCTGCCACTTCGACAACCACCCTGTGGGCTACCCAGACGCCAATCCCCCCAACAGAAACCCTGCCTGCCGCGCCGACTGTGTCGGTTACTCCGGCCGCACCTGAAATTACCCAAACGCTGTCATTGCCGTTAATTCTGTCCAGCCCACCAGCGGCAACACCTTCCCCGCTGGTACGCTTTGCCGTGATCGGGGATTATGGGGATGAAGGGCAGCCCGAAGCAGATGTAGCCGCCCTGGTAAACAGCTGGCAGCCCGATTTTGTTATCACCACCGGTGACAACAACTATCCAGATGGCGCTTCAGATTCGATTGATGCCAACATCGGTCAGTTCTATCATTCGTATATTTATCCGTACGTGGGGACTTATGGGCAGGGTGCAGATGTGAACCGCTTCTTTCCATCCTTAGGGAACCACGATTGGAACACCGATGATGCCAAGGCCTACCTGGATTATTTCACACTGCCTGACAATGAACGCTATTATGATTTCACCTGGGGACCCCTGCACCTGTTCGCGCTGGACAGCGATTCGCGCGAGCCGGACGGTTTCAGGCAAAGCTCTACCCAGGCTGCCTGGCTCCAGGCAAGCCTGGCAAGCTCCACCTCCCCCTGGAATGTCGTTTACTTTCACCACGCGCCGTATTCCTCTGGCTATCATGGTTCCATAATTTGGGCTCGCTGGCCTTACAAAGATTGGGGGGCTTCGGTTGTCTTAGCTGGACATGACCATACCTACGAGCGTCTCCTGGTCGATGGCTTGCCTTACTTTGTAAACGGTCTGGGAGGTAGCACGAAATATGGATTTGCAGATATATTGCCGGAGAGCCAGGTACGTTACAATGCAGATTATGGCGCCATGCTCGTCCAGGCTAACGACCAATCGATAATTTTCCAATTCTTCAACCGGCAAGAAGAATTGATCGATACTTATACTATCGAGAAGTAATTCAGAGTGACGGGCTGGTGATCGTCTATCTCGACGGGGTACTTATTCCACTCTTATTCGGTCGGTGTGCTGAATGCTATCGTGTTCGTAGATTCAAAAGATTCGCCATCTACTACCCCCTTATCGTGGAAGGTAATTTCACCCGACCTGTCACCTACAATCACCACGTCCCAGACCCGCATTGGACCAACTATCGGATGCTTTATTTCAATATATCCAAAGGCATCCAGGTTGACAGGGCGATCGTTGATAAACAGCTCATAGCTGTGCTCTTCCCAAATCGTATCCAAGTCCTTCCCACTGCCAGTGCGTGGGGCATATATACCCACTGAGACATTGGCATTCGTACCCACATTGGTTTTACAGGCATACACCTCGGCGTCCCCCTCTTGCTCGCAGTCCAAATCCCAGACATAAGTAACGTCCATCCCTTCGTTCTTGGTGACGAGAAAGCCGCTCACCTTGTCGCCCGGATTGATCTCATTTGAGCCGCACCCAACTAACAGGCAGGCGAATAACACCAGGCATATTCGATAAGTAAAGCCTTTCATGATTGTCCTCCTCTGGACAATACAGCATTATAGGAGGCGGATGGATAACTGGAGATGGATTGTCCCGCCCAAGTGTAGGTTACTTACTGATTAACCCATGAAATAAAGTATATATGAAAAATTTCACAAAAACAAACGCGATCGTCAATAATTTTACGGATACCTTGACACATGAAAGAAGGTCATGGTAAACTTCTGCCGTTCTAATCCTATTCTAAGAAAGGTCAAAGGCGTTTCATGCTTAAGACAAATTACAACATGATCCGGATGTGCGATGCGGTTCCCACCAGTGGTGGTAATCTGCCTTCGCGGAGTGCGCCTGTTGACCGGTAGAGTCTGAGTTTTACAGATATCAGCCACGGGTGTGCTCACACCCGTGGCTTTTTTTATCCGTGGAATTGTCCACGTAGGCCATGGGAATCACCGTGGCCTTTTTATTTTTATATGGAGTACGCAGAGATGTCAGAAGCAGTCGTAATCGACAATGTGTCCAAGAGGTTCGGCAAACCTGACCATTCGCTACGCATGTGGCGCGGTCGCTCAGGATTCAAGAGCAATGGCAGCAAGCCTGCTGCGGCAGGGCAGAATGGTGATGGTCGATCCCTCCAGGCTTCCAGAGATCTCGTCCTGGCGGTAAATTGCGTCTCATTAACGGTGCAGCAAGGAGAGATTTTCGGAGTGCTTGGACCAAATGGTTCCGGTAAATCGACCCTCATGCGCCTGATCGCTACCTTGTTGTTGCCAGACAGCGGCTCAATCCTGGTGTTTGGCTATGATGTGGTGAAACAGGCGATGGATGTCCAGCGTATGATCAACCGAGTTTCCGTAGAGGCCAGCTTTTTCAAAAAGCTCTCGCCGATGGAAAACCTAGTCTATGGAGCACGGCTATATGGCTTGGATGGTCGAGAAACGCGCCGCCGAGTGGTGGAGATTTTGATCCGCCTTGGATTGGAGGAGCGCACCATTCACAAGCCGATGGAAGAGATGTCCCGCGGGATGCAGCAAAAGGTTGCCATTGCCCGTGCGTTGATCTCCCGCCCCAGGCTGCTATTACTGGATGAGCCAACAACCGGCCTCGACCCCCGCTCGAAGCGCGAGGTGCAATCCGTTATTCGTGAATTGAATCGCGATTCGGGTACCACCATCCTGTTGACCACTCACGATATGGCCGAGGCTGATAACTTATGTGATCGGATTGCGATTATCGATGGCGGCAAGATCGTGGCATTAGATAATCCACAAGGCTTGAAACGAATGATCCCGCAAAATGGAAGCCAACCGAGCCTTGAGGATGTGTTCCTGGAGCTGACCGGGAAACAACTGGTTCATGAAGAGGATGGAGAATAAGGAGCCTGTCATGGATGTAAAAATACCGCTCTTTGACGGAGAGTTAGTCTGCCTGGCGCCGATCGATCCGGAGAGAGATGCTGAGATCGAATCAAAATGGACTCACGATGCTGAGTACTTGCGCTCGCTGTCATTGGATCCCGCTCGCCCACTCTCTCCAGCGCAGGTCAAGAAGAAATACGAGGCGCTGGAGAAGGACGTAGAAGAGGCGAAAAACCAGTTTTACTTCGCCGTCCGCTTGCGCTCAGATGACCGTTTGGTCGGCTTCACCCGGATTTACTGGATCTGGTGGACCCACCGGTCAGGATTGGTGAGCCTGGGGATCGGAGACCCGGGTGACCGAAAGCAGGGATATGGCACAGAAGCGCTAGGCATGCTGTTGGGTTACGCATTTGATGAGCTGAATCTCTATCGCCTCACAGCAGTTGTAGCGGAGTATAACCAGGCTGCCTTACGATTTTTCGAGAATGCCGGATTTGTCCAGGAGGTTCGCCGCAGGGAAGCAGTCAACCGGGATGGTCGCCGGTGGGATCTATTCCACCTTGGATTGCTGGAATCGGAATGGAAAGGGAATACGAGATGATGAAGAATATATTCCAGGGAAAACTTGTCAGCCTGGTGGCAGAGGACCCGCAAGTTGTCGCTAATGCCTACGCACACTGGAACCGCAATGCAGAATTCAAGCGTTTACTGGATGCTGACCCTGCAATGCTCTGGTCTGCGAAAAAGATCAAAGAATGGCTTGAGAAAGAGATTGAGGATAGTGAACCAAAATTCTTCTCTTTCCAAATCCGTGATTTGCAGAGTGGAAAGATGATCGGTTTTACCGGTCTAGGTGATCTGGAGTGGAATCATGGCGATGGATGGGTCGGGATCGGGATTGGCGAAAGCGAATACTGGGGTAAGGGGTATGGTACGGAGGCGATGCAGCTTACTCTGCGATATGCCTTCACCGAGCTGAACTTGCACCGGGTCACGCTAGGGGTGTTTGACTACAATCCGCGAGCGATCCGCTCTTATGAGAAGGTTGGCTTTAAGTTAGAAGGCCGGCTGCGCGGCGAGATGTCCCGCCAGGGTAAGCGCCACGATATTCTCATCATGGGAATCCTGCGCAGTGAATGGGAAATAGGTTAAGAGCAACCTTGAAGAACTGGAGGTCGGTATGACTACATTAACTCACGAAATCAAAGCGACTTATGCGTTCGTGGAGCGCAATGCGAACCTGATCAAGCGATATTGGTCTTGGGAAGTGGTCTGGTTGGTTTACTCCATTGCCAATAGCCTGTCGGTCAGTTTTATCGGCATGGGTATGGAGCTCCTCGGCGGGCAGAAGGTCGATGGTCGTTACCTGGTGCTTTACCTGGTGGTTGGTACGCTGGTCTGGCGTTATCTGTCGCTGATCTTTTATTGGATCACCGACATCATTGGGATCGAGCGTTGGGAGGGGACCATTGAATATACCCTGATGGCCCCGATCCACCGCATCACTCACATGGCCGGGCAGACCCTGTTTGCAGTGGTTTACAGCCTCTTGTTCACCGGGGTCATCCTGCTTGTGACAGTGGTGCTCTTCGACATCGACATGAGCAGTGCCAACCTTGTTGGTGGCACAACGATGTTGTTAGCCGGATCACTATCCTTCATCGGGATTGGGATTATGGGCTCTGTCCTGCCCATGCTCTTCCCGGAGCGTGGTAGCCAGATGACACATGTGATCATCGCCATCCTTCTGCTGGTGTCAGGTGTTTACTACCCAATTGAGGTGCTCCCCGATATCTTGCAAAAGCTGGCAGTGCTCAGCCCAGCGACTTACGTGTTAGTTGGTACGCGACAGGCGCTGCTGGAAGGTGTGCCCATGGACCAACTGTGGCCATACATTTGGCCTACCCTGTTGATGGGAGTCATCGCGATCCCACTTGGATTATGGATCTTTAATCAGGCGGAACGTTACGCTAAACGCACTGGAAAACTACATCGCAACGGTTAGACACAATCCGAAGGCTAATATACCTTGTTTGACACAACTTGCTCTCGGTTTGTTATCCCTCCCCGTTCGTCGGTGTCACAGTGCGCGACGGAGGTAGATAACATGATAATCATTGATGTTGTTGATGATGAGATTACCACGCCTGGGAACCAGGTGAGGTTAAATAGGTCGCGTGTGACAACGAGTGGTTATGGGACGAATGCCCCGGAGTACCACCGAGCATGCGATTATCACCACAACTTGCTGGAAGTAGCGCATACCGCACGCATGGTGACTCACGATAGATTAGCCCGGGAAAAACCAGCTGATAGTGGAATCAAGTTGGTAAGCGCCTTGAATCGCCTGGCGACTATCCTGACAGGTTGGTTTTAGTTGAACATTTCTCGATGTGGTATTGAACTGGAGGAAGAATGAATACACAGGTGATTGGAATTACACATCAGAATCTGCCTACTGGCTACCAGGCTCGCCCAGCAACCCTGGGCGACCTGGCAGCCACGGTGGCAACGCTGAATGCAGCTTATGAAGCCTCGATTGGCGCAGCTCCGTTTAATATTGATACCCTGGCGCGCGATTGGACCGAGCCGGGATTCAACCTTGAATCCGATTCCCGGCTCGTTTTCTCCCCGAGCGGAGAGGTGGTCGGATATTACGAAGTTTGGGATGCGACTGAGCCAGTTGTCAGGGTGATGATCTGGGGTCAAGTCCATCCGGGTCATCGCAACCGAGGTCTCGGTACCTATCTGATGAGCTGGGTAGAGGAACGCGCCGCTCAAGCATTGGATAAGGCACCAAATGGGGCTCGGGTTGTCTTGCACGCCTTTGTGACGAGCGCCAATCTGGAAGCCAGAAATCTGTTTGAGAATCTGGGTTATCACTCAATCCGGCAATCCTGGCGCATGGTAATCCACCTGGATCGGATGCCCGAGGAGGCACAGTGGCCGGCTGACATCCGGGTGCGGACACTACGGATCGGTCAGGATGAAGCCGATGTACTGCACGTGGTGCGTGATGCTTTTAAGGATCACTGGGGTTTTGTTGAAACTCCATTTGACCAGGATTTGGAGCGCTGGATGCACAAGATTAATCATGATTCCGAGTTTGATCCTTCCTTGTGGTTCCTGGCAATGGATGGCAATCAGATAGCGGGTGTATCCTTGTGCCGTCTCAACGCCTTCGATGACCCGGAAATGGGCTGGGTGGAGATCCTGGGTGTACGCCGACCCTGGCGGCGGCAAGGCCTGGCTTTGGCGCTGCTCCGCCATTCATTCCAAGAGCTGCATGCGAGAGGGAAATCCGCCATCGGGTTGGGAGTGGATGCCCAGAGCCTGACCGGAGCCACTCGCTTGTATGAGCGGGCAGGGATGCACCCCGATCCATCTCACCAGTTTGATCTCTTTGAGAAGGAGCTCCGCCCGGGATATGAGCTCAGCACACAATCCATCCAGGGATAGGTCAGCAAGTATCTAGTGGAGTAAACGGGTATGACCGAGGAGTCGTTAAATACCCCAATCATCGAACCTGTGGGAACAATCATGCCAGTCACGGCTGACAGCCAACCCACCGCGAGGAAAGTCAAACCGGCTCCCTTGATGAACCGGACGTTGACGCTGTTCATGGTGACGATGGTACTGGCGAATATTTCCGGGAACATGTACGAGCCGCTGTTACCTTTGTACCTGAAGAGTCTCAACGCCGATATCGTGCAGGTGGGGCTGTTCTTCACCCTGTCCCGGATTATTCCCCTGGCTTTGCAGATCCTCGGTGGGTGGATTTCTGACTCGCTAGGGAGGCTGCGCAGCATTGCTCTGGGCAGTGTGGCTGGTGTGCTCTCCTATGTCGGGATGATCCTGTCCCCGACCTGGCAATATGTGCTGATCGGAGAAGGTCTGGCAGCTATGACCCGCTCTCTGGTCGGCCCGAGTTTTGGGGCGTTCATTGCCGAGCAGTCCAGCGAAGAAAACCGGGCACGGGTGTTCGGGATCTCGGAGGCTATCTTCATGGTGGTGGCAGTCATTGGCCCACCCCTGGGGGGTTGGATAGCTGATAGTTATGGATTTAAGGTGATGTTTGTTTGCGCTGGGCTGTTGTATACGATTGCCACGCTGATGCGTGTCGGGATGGCGCGGGTGGCTGCCCGTGGTCGAGAAGCAAATCCCCAGAAACTAACCCTGACCAGCCTGCGGCTGAACCTGGGAATGATGATGGGTCTTGTCCTGGCGGGCGGCCTGGTGACCTGGATACTGGTTACGGATGGTGTGCGAGATGTGGCATACTCGCTTTCCTTCAACTTGCTGCCAGTGTATCTGAACGACATCGGTGGTCTATCTGTCCAGCAGATTGGTTGGCTGGAGTCGATATTCGGTATTGCCATGATGCTGATCACCGTGCCGGCTGGATGGCTGGCAGACCGGAGAGGCGAGCGCCTGGGGATAATCCTGGGTTTCCTGCTTCAGTTTCTAGCGCTGATCATCTTTATCCGGGTCTCAGGCTTCTTGGGATTTGCAATGGCCTGGGCGATGCTCGGATTTGGGGTCGGGCTGATGTCACCCGCATACAACTCCTTGATCAGCAAAGCCGTCCCAGAGAAAGTGCGTGGCACTGCTTTTGGCCTGTTCAATACCAGCCTGGGGCTTGTATCGCTGCCTGCGCCAGCTATCGGCGCGCAACTTTGGCAGCGGTTTAGCCCGCTAGCCCCCTTCCGGATCACTGCCTGGATAACTCTGCTGGCGGTTATTCCGGTCTGGTTTAAATTCAAAACTCCAAAGAATGGGAAGAGTGAGGAATAGTATGGACCAAAATACGGTATCTAATATGCAATTGCCCTGTCAGGAACTTGCTGTACCTGGGCTGGTTTTTCGCGGCTTTGATGGAGAAGCAGACTACCCAAAAATGGCAGCAGTGATCGCTGCCAGTGTCAAAGCCGACAATATCGAGCGAGTCGATTCGGCTGAAGACGTAGCCCGGTATTATTCTCACCTGACAAACTGCGATCCCTATCAGGATATGCTTTTTGCGGAAGGAAACGGGCAGGTTGTTGGTTATACCCGCGTCACCTGGTGGGAAGAGCTGGAAGGCGTCCAGATATATCGCTCGTTGGGCTTTCTAATGCCAGACTGGCGGCGTAAATGTATTGGCAGCGCGCTGCTCAAGTGGTGTGAACGGCGTTTGTCGGAAATTGCCTCCCAGCATGGGAATTCCAAGCCCAGATACTTTGAATCAGCGGCTTCTGATTCCGAAGAGGGTGCACAGATTCTATTGGAAAGGCACGGCTATACGGCAGTGTGGCACATGTTTACAATTGTACGCCCCACCCTGGATGATATTCCCGAAGCAGCAATGCCCGCGGGTGTGGAGGTGCGTCCGGTGCGTTTGGAGCATCTTGATGCGATTCGCGAGGCGATGGTCGAAGCCTTCAGAGATAGTTGGGGTTTCAGCGAAGCGAATGAACTAACTATGGAGGAGTGGAAGGAAGATCCCAACTGCGACCTAAGCCTGTGGCAGGTCGCTTGGGATGGGGACCAGGTTGCCGGGATGGTGTTGCCATTTATCAATCAAAAGGAAAATCAGGAGTACAATCGTTTACGCGGCTGGACGGAGGACATTAGCGTACGTCGCCCATGGCGCAAGAGAGGGTTGGCGCGCGCCCTGTTGGTTCGCAGCCTATGGGCAATCAAGGACCGCGGCATGCGTGAGGCTGCTCTGGGCGTGGATACGGAGAATCTCAGCGGAGCTCTGCATTTGTATGAAAGTGTTGGTTTCCGCCCAGTGAAACGTTGGACGACATATCGCAAACCGATGAAAGGAGATGTTAAATAATTGGTAAAGGTAAATGCTTTGTTTATCGACCTGGGGGGCGTGTTACTGCGCACTGAAGACCGCACGCCTCGCGAACAGCTCGCCGCCCGCCTGGGGATGACCTATCGTAAGCTCTCTGAGCTGGTATTTACCAGCGAGACCGCCCAGCTTGCAACAATCGGGAAGATTGGCGCTGAAGAACACTGGGAACAAGTCCGTCAAACCCTTGGTCTGGCACCCGCTGAATTTCTGGCGGCGCGCAAAGCTTTTTGGGATGGTGACCGGCTGGATATGGACCTGATCCAATATCTCCGTACGATGCGCTCTACCAGAAAAACCGCCTTGTTGAGCAATGCCTGGGATGATCTGCGCGGCTACATTGAGACCCAATGGAATTTTGCCGATGCATTTGATGAGATGATCATCTCAGCAGAAGTAGGGCTGGCTAAACCGGATCCGCGTATCTACCAATATGCAGCGGCTCGTTTCGGCTTCAAGCCAGATGAATGTGTGTTTGTGGACGATGTTATCGAGAATGTGGAGGGCTCGCGGGGTATTGGCATGCAAGCCATCCATTTCAAGAGCAGCTCAGCTGTCCTCAAAGAACTCGAAGTATTATTAAATAACAAGTGATCGCTATTGCCTCTGCAGTGCTCACGTTGGTCATTCGCTTACCGGTATAATACAGCCTCAACTCCCTTAAAGAGGAATATTCCCATGCAGCTCACCTCGTTGACGCTCAGTCATACCAGCCAACTCTTATCCCGCAAAGAGGTCTCACCAGTGGAGCTGGTGAATTCGCATTTGGAGAGGATTAAGCAGATCGATCCAAAGCTGAATTGCTTTATCACGGTCACTGCTGAAGCGGCGCTCCAAAGTGCTAACGAGGCAAAACAAGAAATAATGGGGGAGGAATGGCTAAACCCCTTGAAGGGTGTGCCGCTGGCGATCAAGGATCTGTATGAGACCAGAGGAGTGCGGACCACTGCCGGTTCTACTTTCTTTGCGGACTATTACCCGAAGGAGGACGGCGTTGCCGTTCAAAAGTTGGTTCGGGCTGGGGGCATACTGTTGGGGAAACTGAACATGCATGAGATCGCCCTGGGTGTAACGAATGTGAACCCGCATTACGGAGCATGCCACAACCCGTGGGACTTATCTCGCATCTCTGGCGGGTCTTCAGGCGGCTCGGCAGCCGCGTTGGCTGCTGGTTTGTGCATGGGATCGCTGGGGACAGATACGGGCGGTTCAATCCGCATCCCAGCTGCATTGTGCGGTGTGGTTGGATTGAAACCAACATACGGGCGAGTCAGCTTGCGGGGTATCCTCCCATTGAGCTGGAACCTCGATCATGCTGGTCCGATGGCGCGCCGCGTGGTGGATGTCGCCCTTCTCCTCCAACAAATTGCTGGCTTCGATGCCCATGATCCATACTCACTCGATGTCCCGACCGAGGACTATCTGGCAGACCTTAACGGGGGAGTGCGCGGCTGGCGGATAGCATTGGCGATGGGTGAGTTCTTCACCGCGGTGACTGATCCCGAAATTTTACTCGCGCTGGAAGGTGCAAGTAGGGTGTTCACGCAGCTTGGCGCGGCAGTTCAGGCTGTAGAAGTACCCCAGATGCGGGAAGCAGCTATGGCAAACGGCTTAATGACCACCAGCGATGCTGCTGCTTACCATCGTGACCGGCTGACCAACTACCCGGAGAAATTTGGAGATGACGTCCGCCAGAGACTGCAGACTGGCGCGGCATATTCATCAACTGACTATGCCTTAGCTCGCCGCCAGCAAAGCCTGATGCGCCATCAACTTTCTCGCTTCTTCGAGGAGTACGATATTTTACTAACCCCCACCACGCCGGTTGCAGCTCCGCTAATCGAGGGGCCGGATGCCATCGAGACAGCTCGCCTGCTGACGCGGTTCACGGCTCCCTTCAACTTGACCGGCCTGCCTGCCCTGTCCTTACCGTGCGGGTTTACATCTCAGGGATTGCCCATGGGCCTGCAAATCATCTCCCGCCCCTGGGCAGAGGCAGCGGTGATGCGCGCCGCGCAGGCTTTCGAGCAGGCAACTGAGTGGCACTTGCGTGAACCGTCATTACATTGACCTCACCCAATCAGACTACGCAGATAGACAGTTACGAGACCGTCTCATCCGGGATGACCAGGATAGGAGTGCTTGCCGACACCCACATTCCGGATCGCAGCCGCTCCCTTCATCCCCAGGTGCTTGCAATTTTCCAGTCTGCTGGAGTAGCGGCGATCCTGCACGCTGGAGATGTTTCGGTCCCATCTGTGCTGGCGCAGCTCGCAGAGATTGCCCCGGTGCATGCCGTGCGTGGCAACCGCGATTGGGTGGCGCTCCGGCATCTGCCTGCCACTTGCCAACTTAATATCGCCGGTATTGAGATTGGGCTGACCCATGGGCATGGACCCGTCTTGAATTATGTTATTGATCGAGTGGACTACATGATACGCGGATACCGGTTGGATATGTTCAAACCGAGACTGCTGGCGACCTTCCCACGCGCAAGAGTCATCGTCTTTGGCCACACGCACCGTTCACTCAATTACTGGGCAGATGGAGTATTATTATTCAACCCTGGGTCTCCGCATTTTCCAGACCGGAAAGACTTCGCCCCCAGCGTGGGTATCTTGCATATTACCCCAGGAAACGATGTTCGAGGAGAAATTTGTCCTTTGAAAGATGATTGATCTAGTTCGCGGTTACGGCCTGCGGGATGGCTCGGCGAGGTGAGTGACTGCCACTTCTGCATAAACGGGTACGTTCCAATGGCGATATTTTGGAAGACGACCGCGCACGGCGTCATCGAACACCTGGCGCAGTTGAGTCACAATCGGACCCATTCCACCCGTACCGAGGGGATGATGATCCACCTGGGTGACAGCGACGATCTGGGCGGCGGTCCCGGTCATAAAAAACTCGTCACATAAATAAACTTCGGTGCGGTCAATCTGCCTCTCGATCACTGGCAATCCCAGCTCTTCTCGGACAAGCTCCATAGCGCTGCGCCGGGTGATCCCTT
>Ga0316630_10000593_pt1 | contig 11809 bp, 12 predicted proteins | sample OWC_May_M1_C1_D6_FD_207658 | JGI IMG/M metagenome (GOLD analysis project Ga0316630, IMG submission 207658) | Wetland soil microbial communities from Old Woman Creek delta, Ohio, United States - OWC_May_M1_C1_D6_A | ecosystem: Environmental > Terrestrial > Soil > Wetlands | place: USA: Ohio...
CATAATGCACATGTGGCTTTGTCCAATGAGGGATGACCATAGAATTATAGCTTTCTCTCGCCCAGACACCCAGGTGCGTGGCCCTTTCACCCAGGCTCCACGCGAGACTCCTCCGTGTGCCCCCAGCCGGCAAACGCCCGGTGGCGTGTCCAGGTCTCTCATCGCCAGGGCCGGCGATCGTTTGTAGGCTGCGCGAGACAGCACTCACGCGCAACCGTCTCACAAGATTGATCGCTGATCGAGGTCTCCTGGTAGAAATGCCTTGCCTCGGCGGGCGCCTGCCGGTATAGAGGGAGGATCGCGACTAGCCCACCACTGAAAGGAATGCGCTGATATGGCGGCCGAACGCGAACAGGAGGGCTTTCCCCGTATCGCGTCGTTCAAGCGCGTGCAGGCGCTGAAGGCCCATCTCGCCACGCTGGCGATCCGGGTGGAGTGCGACGACGAGCTGCTGCCGGCGGAGCGAAACCCGCTCGCCCGGCCGATCTCCGTCTACGGGCGCACGATCGGCAACCGTTTCGCCTGTCACCCCATGGAGGGCTGGGACGGGACGCTGGACGGGAAGCCGAGCGACCTGGTCATCCGGCGCTGGCGAAACTTCGGCCTGTCCGGGGCCAAGCTGATCTGGGGCGGCGAGGCCGTCGCTGTCCGTCGCGATGGGCGGGCCAACCCCAATCAGCTCTGCTTCTGCGGGGCGAATCGGAAGGCGCTGGCGGAGCTGTTGCCGGTCCTCACCACGGCACACCGTGAGCAGTGCGGTACGGCCGATGACCTGTTCGTCGGCCTGCAGCTCACCCACTCCGGCCGCTGGTCGCGCCCGGAGCCGGATCACCTGCCCCGCCCCCGCGTCGCCTTTCGTCACCCCGTGCTGGATGGGCGAGTCGGCGTGACCAGCGACAGCGCCCTCTTCACCGACCAGGAGCTGGCGGACCTGGTGGGGGACTACCTGGCGGCGGCGCGGTTTGCCGCCGAGGCCGGGTTCGACTTCGTGGACGTGAAGTGCTGCCACGGCTACCTCCTCCACGAGCTCCTCTCGGCCCACACCCGGCCCGGGCCGTACGGGGGCAGCTTCGAGAACCGCACGCGCCTCTTCCGGGAGATCTGCGAAGCGATCCGGCGGGACGTGCCGGGCCTCCACCTGGGCGTGCGCCTGTCGGCGTTCGATCTCCTCCCCTTCGCCAAGCCCGGCCCCGGGCAGGGCGACCGGGGGCTGCCCATGGACGCACGGCCCCACCTTCCCTGGCGATACGGATTCGGGGTGAGCCCGGAGAGCCCCCTGGAAATTGACCTGGCCGAACCCATCGCCTTCCTGGAGCTGTGCCGGCGCCTCGGCATCCGACTCATCAACGTGTCGGCGGCCTGCCCGTATTACAACCCACACCTGATGCGGCCGGCCTACTTCCCGCCCTCCGACGGCTATCCGCCCCCCGAGGATCCCCTGCTTGGCTGCGCGCGCCTGCTGGACGTCGCCACCCGGCTGAAGCGGGCCGTGCCGGATCTCTGGCTGGTGGGCACGGGCTACACGTACTTCCAGGACTACCTCGGGCATGTCGCCCAGGCCCAGGTGCGTCTCGGCCACGTGGATTTCGTCGGGTTGGGCCGGAGCCTGCTCGCCTACCCCGAGCTGGCGCACCACCTGCTGACCGGCCGGCCGATCCAGCGCAAGCGGCTGTGCCGCACCTTCAGCGATTGCACGACGGGGCCGCGAAACCACATGGTATCGGGCTGCTTCCCCCTGGACCCCTTCTACAAGGCCCGGCCGGAAGCCGCCCGCATCCTGGAGATCCGGCGGCAGGCGGGCCGGCCCGCGGAGTACCAGTAGCGAGCCTGGACCATTCACGGAAGGGCTCGTGAATGGTCCAGGCTTAGCAGGGCATTGAGACGGGCGGGCAAAGGAGGGCAGGCCATGGACATCGCGCTGCGGGACACATTTCTCTCGCGCTGGCGGCAGCGATTCGGGTCGGCGGAGCTTCCCATCGTCTTCTACTACACGGACACGGAAGGGGGCATCCCGCTCGCCTCCACCCCGTCGGGGCACCGCTGCATCATCGGAGTCCTTGCCCAGGTACGCAACGGCCGCGCCCTGCGGCTCGATGCGGAGACCTGCGGCTGCTGGGGGGCTCGGCGCTATCTCGGCTTCACCCAGGAGCGGTCGCCGAACTTCGAGTACTTCCTCTCCTACGGCATTCCCGACAAGCTGGAAGGAGAACGCTACAAGCAGTCACCGGAGCTGGTGCGAGGCTGGGTCGAGGCGCAGCCCGGCTTTGCGGCGCCCGCACGGTTCATCGTCTTCAAGCGGTGGGATAGCCTGGACAGCTCGGACACCCCGGAGGCTGTCATCTTCTTCGCCCGGCCGGACGTCCTCTCCGGGCTGTTCACCCTGGCCAACTACGACGAACCCGAGGATGCGGTCTTCACCCCGTTTGGCGCCGGCTGCGGCTCGATCGTCCAGCATCCGTATCTCGAGGGCAAGGCCGAGCGGCCCCGCGCGGTCCTCGGGATGTTCGACGTCTCGGCGCGGCCCTTCGTCCCCGCGGACACCCTCTCCTTCGCCGTGCCCATGGTGAAGTTCCAGCGCATGGTCAACACCATGGAAGAGAGCTTCCTGATCACGCCCTCCTGGGCGCGGGTGCGGCAGCGGATCGGCTGAGGCTGCGCCCAGAACGGCTGACTGACTGGCGGCATCCAGGACGGACCATTTGACCGGCTCTCGATACAAGGCGCTGTCGCCGCGCGGCATTTCGTGGTAAGAAAATGGGCGGAGATGCCCACCAGGAGCCTCGACACTCTCGAGCAAGGGGGATAGCGCCATGGCACTCACGCGCGCAGAGTTGGCCCGCTACATCGAATCGGTCGTCCTGAAGCCCGAGGCGACGCGGCAGGAGATCGTCACACTCTGCCAGGACGCGGTGCAACACAACTTCGTCACCGCCTGCGTGCACGGCTGCTACGTGGCCCTGGCGAAAAGCATCGTCCGGGGCACCACCACCGGCGTCATCGCGCCGGCCGGCTTCCCCTTCGGCGCCAACACGACGGCCACCAAGGTCTTTGAGACCCAGGACGCCATCCGCAACGGCGTGGACGAGATCGACATGATGATGTTCATGGGGGCCTTCAAGGACAAGGAGTACGGCCTCGTGGTGGACGACATCCAGGCGGTCGTGAAGGCGGCCGAGGGCCGGATCGTCAAGGTGATCATCGAGACGGCCCTGCTCTCCCGCGAGGAGAAGGTGAAGGCCTGCCAGCTGGCGGTGGAGGCGGGGGCCAGCCTCGTCAAGACCTCCACGGGCAACGCCCTGCCGGGCGCGACGGTGGAGGACATCCGGCTGATGCGGCAGACCGTCGGCTCTCGCTGCGGCGTGAAGGCCTCGGGCGGGATCACCAAGCTGGCCGAAACGCTGGCCTTCATCGAGGCGGGCGCCACCCGAATCGCCAGCCGTACCGCCGTCGAGATCCTCACGTCCCTGCCGGAGTAGCCTCCCGCAAGCTGTCGGGCCGGCCCCGCGGGCGCCACCCGGGGCCGGCCCGTTCTTTCTCTCACCCGATCGTCAGCAGGACAATCCCGCCCACGGTCAGCAGCATCCCCACGATGGTCTGCAGGGTGAAGGGCTCGCCGCCCACCAGGACCCCCATCAGGACCCCGAAGAGCGGCGAGGTGAAGGCGATCGGCATGACCTGTCCCAGGGGCGCCCCCTTGATGGCGGCGTAGAAGCAGAGCATGCCGACGGACCCGGCCACGACCCCCCCGCCGATGACCATGGAGAGCAGGGCCCGCGGCCCTGCGTCGGGCACCGTCCGCCAGTCCGGAAAGCTCACGATCCCCAGGATCACGAGCGCCACGGCCGTCCGGATCGTGATCCCCATCTGGGGCGAGAGGTGCCCGAGGTGCAGCCCCTTCTTCTCGTAGTAGCCGCCGATCCCCCACGCCATCGCCGTCAGCAGTGCGAACAGTTGTGGCTTCATCGCCGCTCCTCGCTGGAGACGCCTCGCAGGTCGCCGGAGAACCCGCCTCTCGCCCAAGCCCCACTTCTCAGGAACCAGACCAGGATCGTATCTACGTGTCGCAGGGTGGCAGTGGTTGAGGCACTGCTCCATCATTGGAACCTGCTGAATTGGTCAGTGGTTCACTGAGCCCGGAGCATTCACAGGCCTCTTCGTGAATGCTCCGGGCTAGGCGCGCCAGCACACCCGGCACCAGGGCCGCCAGGGTGTCCGCGCACCACGCGTACTCCCCGGGATCCCCCCCGTACGGGTCGCCGATGTCGCCCGTGCCGCCGGAATACTCGGCCAGGCGCATGACCTTCCCGTCGGCCTCGGGAAAGGCGTGCTGGATCCAGGTCCGTTGCGCGGCCGTCATCGTCAGGATCAGGTCGGCCCACGCCGCCAGCTCCTCGGACATCGGCTGGGACCGGTGGCCGCAGATCTCGACCTCGCGTTGCCGCATGACCTCGACGGCCAGCGTGGATGCCGGGGACCCGTCCCAGCCGTGGATGCCGGCCGAGCGGATCTCCATCCCGCGGGCACGCAGGTGGGGATCCGCAGCGATCGCCTCGCGCAGGAACCCCTCCGCCATGGGGCTCCGGCAGATGTTGCCCGTGCAGACCACCAGGATGCGCCGTATCGCCATGGCCCCCTTCCCGTGTGGAGACGGTGGAGACATTGGTGAGGAAGTCCCAGGGGGATCGTTCATTGCGCCCTTGCCTCCGGCGCCATGCGATGTTGCTCTCGGTAAGCTGTGTAGAGTGGGACCGCGATCGAGATGACCGCCAGGATGAGGAAGACGAGAGAGATCGGCCGCCGCACCAGGATCGACCAGTCGTTTGCGGAGACGAGCAGCGCCCGGTTGAGATTGTCCTCGGCCATGGGTCCGAGAATCACCCCCAGGACGAGGGGCGCACCCGGGTAGTCGAGCTTCTTCATGAAGTATCCGAGGATGCCGAAGGCGACCGCCACGCCCACCTCGTAGAGCTGGTTCCCGATGGTGAAGACCCCGACCGTGCACAGGACCATCACCACGGGCATCAGGATGGTGTTGGGGATGGACAGGATCCGGACCGATCCGTAGATCGACAGCATGCCAAGCCCGAGCATCATGATCTGCATCGTGATGAAGCCGGCGAGGAGCGTGTAGACCAGCAGCGGCTGCTCCGCGAACAGGAGCGGCCCGGGCTTGATGCCGATGAGCATGAGGGCGCCGAGCATCACGGCCGTCACCACGTCGCCCGGCACGCCCAGGGTCAACATCGGCACCATGTCTCCGCCCGTCGTGGCGTTGTTGGCGCACTCCGGGGCGGCCACGCCCTCGAGGCTGCCCTTGCCGAACTGGTCCTTGTGCTTGGACCATCGGCGCGCCTCGTGGTAGGCCATGAAACAGGCGATGGCCCCGCCGGCGCCCGGGATGATCCCGATGATGATCCCGACGACGCAGCCGACAACGAGCGCCACCCAGACGGATCGCAGCTCGGCCCACGTCGGCCAGAGTCCCGTCAGCTCCTGCTTGATGATTTCGTACTCGCCTTTCCTCGCCTCCGATTCCTCCAAAAACTGACCGACGGCAAAGACCCCGATGAGGACGGGCAAGAGGTTGAAGCCGGAGCCGAGCTCGGGGATCCCGAAGGTGAACCGTTCCACGCCAACGATGCTGTCGATGCCCACCGTCGACAGCAGGAGCCCCACCCAGCCGGAGATCAGGCCTTTCAGGATGCTTCGGCCCGAGGCGCTGGCCATGATGGAGAGCCCGAAGATCGAGAGGCTGAAATAGTCGGCCGCCTGGAACTGGAGCGCGAACTTCGCCAACTCCGGGGCGATGAGCAGGAGGCAGATGGAGGAGAAGATCCCGCCCACGAAGGAGGCGATCATCGACATGCCCAGCGCCTTGCCGGCCTTGCCCTGCCGGGTCAGCTGGTACCCGTCCAGGACCGTTGCCGAGGCCGAGGGCGTTCCCGGGGTGTTGATCAGGATCGCCGAGATGGCCCCTCCGAAGTTGGCCCCGCAGAAGACGCCCGACATCATGAGCAGGGCCACATCCTTCGGCATGTAGTACAGGAAGGGGAGGATGAGGATGATGCCCATGGAAGCCGTCATGCCCGGCAGGGCGCCGATGACGATGCCGGCAATACTGCTGACCACCATCATGAAGAACGTGTAGGGAGCAAGGGAGGCGATCAGTCCCTGGACGAAGTAGCCGAATTCCATGGCTCCCTGCCTATATGAAATCGAAGAGGCCCACGACCGGCAGCAGGACCTGGAAGGCGTAGCGGAAGGTCAGGAAGAGCGCCAGGGTGACGGCAATACTGGTGACGGCGCCGACGAAGTAGCGGCGCAGGCCGAAGAAGAGCATGGCCAGGAACAGGTAGACCGGGGTGATCAGGACGAACCCGGTGTACGGCATCAGGTAGATGTAGGCGTAGGTCATGAGCACCATGGTGAACACCCGGGGAAATGCCCCCGGCGGAAACGGCAGGGGCTGCTTCTCCCGCCGCACGAGCTTCACCCCGCTCTGGATGACGAGGATCCCGCCCAGGAACAGCAGCCCCCAGGCAACGACCCGGGGGTAGTCCCCCGGGCCGATGCCCCTCTCGACCTTGGCCATGTCAAGGGTGCCGAAGAACACCCCGACCGCAAGCCCCACGAGCGCGAGGCCCGTGAAGAAATCAACCCGCGGCACCTCAAGCCCCCAAGCCCGCAGTGTTCGTGAGCCGGGCTCGCGAACCCTGCGGGCGTAACCGAAACCTTTGCTGTTGGCAAGACACGACGGACCGGCTGTCCCCGGCACACCTCGACACCACAACCCTCCTCCCAAGCGGGTACCCGGAGTGCTCAGTTAAGCCCGCAATGCCCGCGAGCGCCGCCCGCGGGCATTGCGGGCTGGGGTTACTTGCTGGTGTACCGGTCGCCGAGTTTATATTCCTGGCAGAGCTTTTCGTAGCGCTTGTCCAAGGCTATGATGTCCTCGCCATAGGCCCGGCCGTCGGCATAGGACACCTCCGTCGAAAGCTCTTTCATCTTCGAGACAAATTCCGGATCCTCGATGACCTTCTTCAGGATGTTGTGAAGCGCCGTGACGATTTCTGGCGGCGTATTCGGGGGAGCCACGGCGCCGCGCCACTGGTCGAGAGACAGCTGGACGCCCTGCTCTATGCCCGTGGGCACGTTGGGGAAGTTCGCCAGGCGTTTCTCGCTGAAGACCGCCAGGATCCGGAGCTGGCCGGCCTGAACATTGGCGATGCCCTCGGGGGCGATGTTCATCGCCGACTGGACCTGGCCGCTCATGAGGCCGATCACGGACGGGCCGCCGCCCTGGAAGGGGACGTGCAGGAACTTGACCTTGGCCGCCTCTTCCAGAAGCAGGGCCGCCATGTGGTTCCCCCCGCCCGGGCCGGCGTTGCCGACCGAGACATTGCCCGGATTCTTCTTCGCCTCGGCGAGGAACTCGCCGAGGGTCTTCCAGGGGGCGTCGGCTTTCACGTTGAGGTAGTTATAGGCGGAGACCAGCCGAATGATGGGCGTGAACGTGGTGGCGGTGAAGGGGACCTTGCTCATGTGGGTCTTGATGACGTGCGCCGTGTTCCAGTGCAGGATGCTGTATCCATCGGGCTTGGCCCGCATGAACTCGGCGATCCCGGGGACCCCGGCGGCGCCCGGAACGTTCTTGATGATGAGCGGCTGCCCGTTGGCGTACTTCGGGAAGACCGCGGCCATCGCCCGGAAGACCAGATCGGCCCCGCCCCCGGCCGCCCAGGCCACGGTCGCCTCGACGGGCTTGGTGGGAAATGTCTGCTGCGCCGGCGCGGACGTGGCTGCGCAAAGCAAGATGATCAGTGCGATGCCGGATACCTTCATGCCTCTGTTCATAGCCACTCCTTTCTGAGCGTATTCGATCAGCGCGACTCAAAAACCCAGGCCGAAAGGACGAGAAATTCTCTGGAGATTAGCACAAACTCCGGTTCCTCATACAGGAAAACCCTCCTCCTTCCCCGTCCGCAGTCCGTCTTTTGACCCCTTTCCCCTTGACAGCCGCCGCCGGTCCCCCGGATACTCCGGCCCGCCTGGTTCTTGCGCGAGCACACACGAACCAAGACCGAGCCATCTTCAGTATCGTTTCTTGCTCGCCCGGCGAGCAAGAAACCGGCTTTCCCCTAGCGCTGAACGAAGAGGGAGCGATCATGAAGGACTTCCTGAACGAGGACTTCCTGCTGCAGAACGAGCCGGCGAGGATTCTTTTCCACGACTACGCGGAGGGGATGCCGATCTTCGACTACCACAACCACCTGGTCCCGCGGCAGATCGCGGAGGACGCGAAGTTCGAGAACCTGGCCCGCATCTGGTTTGACGGCGACCATTACAAGTGGCGGCTGATGCGCGCCCTCGGCATCGACGAGAAGTACATCACCGGGGACTCGACCGACTACGAAAAGTACCAGGCCTGGGCCAGGACAGTGCCCTTCACCGTCGGTAACTGCCTGTACCAGTGGACCCACATGGAGTTGAAAAACCCGTTCGGCATCACCGGCAAGCTGTTCGGACCGGACACGGCCGAGGAGATCTGGAGGACCACTGGCGAGCTGCTCAAGCGGGACGACTTCTCCGTGTGCAGCATCATCCGGCGCATGAACGTCAGGGCCATGTGCACGACGGACGATCCGGTCGATCCGCTCGATCAGCACGCGCTCATCCGCAAGCGGCACAGCGGCTTCGTGGTCGTCCCGACCTTCCGGCCCGACAAGGCCCTCGACGTGGAGAACCCGCAGGCCTGGAACCTCTACCGGGCGAAACTGGAGACCGCCGCCGGGATGAGCATCCGGTCCTTCGAGGATTTCGTCCGGGCCCTCGACAAGCGCCACGAATTCTTCCACGGCCTGGGCGCACGGGCGACCGACCATGCCATCGTCTGCCCCTTCGCGGAGGAGTACTCGGAGGACGAGATCGAGAAGATCTTCGGCCGGCTAACCCGGAACGAGGCACTGGCTCAGCACGAGGCCCTGCAGTTCAAGACCGCCGCGCTGTTCGAGGTCGGGCGCATGAACCACCGCCGCGGCTGGGTCATGCAACTGCACCTGAGCGCCCTGCGCAACAACAACACCCGCCAGTTCACGCTGCACGGGCCCGATTCCGGCTACAATTCCATGGCGGATTTCGCGATCGCCGCGCCGCTGGCGCGCTTCCTGGACCTGCTCGACCGCACGGACGAGCTGCCCAGGACCGTGCTCTTCAGCCTGAATCAGAACCACAACGACATCCTGGCCACCATGGCCGGGAATTTCATGGACGGGAGGATCCGCGGCAAGGTGCAGTTCGGGGCGGCCTGGTGGTTCAACGACCAGAAGGACGGCATCGAACGCCACCTCGTGTCGATCGCCAATATGGGCATGCTGGCGGTCTTCATCGGCATGTTGACAGACTCGCGCAGCGTCTTCTCGTTCATCCGCCACGAATACTTCCGGCGCATCGTCTGCAACCTGATCGGCAGGTGGATCGATGAGGGGGAGCTGCCGCGCGACCTGGAGCACATCGGCGGGATCGTGCAGGACATCTGCTACACCAACGCCGCCCGCTTCTTCTCGCTGGACGGAGTTTGACCGCCGAGCGCTGCCGGGCGTGAGACAGTGCCCGGCATGCCGTCGCGCACCCCTTTCGTATCCGGCGTGAAACCGGCCGGGTCGCCCCCGACAGCAGTCCCCGACCGTGCAGCGTCCCCGTGACGTGGCACACACCGGAGCCTCTATGCGGGTAGCTTTCCCCGCAGGCTCTTGCCATTGACCGTCCACCAGTTCAGCAGGATCCACAGGTCCACGTTCAGGTTGAAGTGCCGGACGCCGAGATCGGCGTAGTACTTGGCATCCTCGGGGGTGAGGATCTCGGCGCGTGCCGGGATGCCCCTGCGGAGGGCGGTCTCAATCACCCGGCGTTCCACGGCCTTGGTCTCGGGATCGAACCGCGCCCCGGGTTTGCCGATGCTCACGGTGTAGTCGCCGGGTCCCCATTGAATCATGTCGATCCCCGGAACGGCCAGAAGCTCCTCCAGGTGCTCGACGGCCTCTCGCTTCTCGATCATCAGGATCACCACCACATCCCGAATCGCCTGGAGGTACTCCGCCCCCCCGACCTGGGACCGGGGGGTGAACCGCCGCGGGGCAGCGCCGAACAGGCCCCCGTCCTGTGGGGTCTCCGGACGGACGATCCGGACGTAGTGCCGCGCCTCCTCGGCCGAGCGGCAGTCGGTGAACAGGACGCCCTGGAATCCGGCGCCGATGGCCCGCTGGGCCACGTACTCGCAGGAGGCCTGGTCGATCTTGATGACGGGCGTCAGGTCGGCCAGCTCGGCCGCCCGGCATAGATTGTCCAGATCGTGGAGGTCGGAGGGGGAGTACTCGGCGAGAAACTCGACGTAGTCGTACTGTCTGGCTTGCCCCAAGACCTCGATCACCGTGGGCCAGGGGCTCATCACGCGGGTTCCCAGCGTCGGCTTTCCGGTGCGCAGCAGTTCCCGGAGCTTGTTGGGTCGCATAGCGAGGGTCTCCTTCGACCGGCCAGGCGCCGGTCAATCCGATGATGGACTACAGAGAAGATGCAGCGCCCCGTTCGCCCTCTCCGGGCGCGGGGACGGGAGGGACATTATCACGAAGCGCAGAGCCAGGAAAGCCCGGCCTCTCCCTGTCCGTGGCAGTCCTGGCCCTGACGGCGGGGATCGTCTGGGATAAGAACGGGCCCCACTACGTCTTCATGGCCTTCGTGGGCATCGACCTCCTGATCAGGGTCCCCCTATTGATCAGCATTCCGGAAACCTGGCACGTGCATCTAAGATAATCTGCACGCCCCTGAGCCCCCGCCCACCAGCGTTTGACCGCGCTCTCCCTTCATGTTACCTTCCGCAGATCCGAAGGAGTGGACCATGAGCAAGCCACGTCGCCGCCACCGAGGTCGAGTCGCCGAGCCAACACCTACGCTCTCCGCACCTCCTCGGCTGGTTTCCGACGCGCAGGGGCGGGTGGTCGAGGTCATTTTGGACTACGGCGACTACTCGCAGTTTCTCCGTATCCTCGCCCGTCACGCGGATTGGGAGTCTCTCCCGCCGTCTCTCCAGGACGCGGTAGACAACCTCTCGGCCGACGACGCCTTGGCCGAGGAAGGCTCGGCTGTTTCCCTCCCCGAGGCTCTCACCCAGTCCGGGGACGTGCCGCGCTGATGCCCTACGCGGTTCTGCTTCGACCGGCGGCGGATCGCGATCGGCGCGCCCTCCTTCGGAGATACGTCAGCGGGTCAACGCCCGGCGCACGCAACGTCCCGCCTGACACGTCTCCGCGGACTGCAGTGGGCCCGTCCCGCATGCCCTCATGGCCCCACCCTAGCCCGCATTATTCGCGATACAGCTCGCGAACAATGCGGGCTTACAGGAAACCCTTTTGGTTGGCGGCCTAGAACGGATCACGCGTCGCCAATCCCCCGTGACATGGCGTGGGGCGTCCACCCGCCACCACGTATCCTCCCGCTGCAAGCGGGAATCGCTCCTGGTCAGGTAAGCCCGGATTATTCACGTGCCCTTCGTAAATGATCCGGGCTAGGGGAGCAAACCGCGGCGAGCGAAAGGAGGGGAGCCCTGGAACACAAAGCAATGAAAGAAACAACGTCCCCTCGGATGCTACCAAGCGTCGCGCGCCAATCCTGCGCCACACCGCTCAGCGGCGGAAGGCGTGCGCGGTCGCGATGGCGGTCTTCAGATTGTCCCAGCTGGTCTCGCTGGGGACCGTGCAGTCCGCGCCCAGCATGAACCGCTCCGGCGCGGTGCGAAGGAGCTCTTCCACCGCCGCTT
>Ga0316630_10000594_pt1 | contig 11808 bp, 10 predicted proteins | sample OWC_May_M1_C1_D6_FD_207658 | JGI IMG/M metagenome (GOLD analysis project Ga0316630, IMG submission 207658) | Wetland soil microbial communities from Old Woman Creek delta, Ohio, United States - OWC_May_M1_C1_D6_A | ecosystem: Environmental > Terrestrial > Soil > Wetlands | place: USA: Ohio...
GTGCTGGTCGCCACGGACGGTTCTCCGATCTCCGAGCGCGCGGTCGAAACCGCCGCGCAGCTGGCCGCCCGGGTCGGCGCCAGCCTGACTGTGGTGACGGTCGAGGCGCCCTATCCCTACAGCGCCGTCGGCGAGTCCAGCGCCATTGCCGGAGCCGACTATCAGGCGAAGGTGGGGGCAGCGGCGAGTGCACGACTGGCGCGCGCGAAGGAGATTGCCGCGGCGGCGGGGGTCGACTGCCGGACCTCGCTGCAGGAGGCCTCGGATGTGTATCGCGGGGTCATTGCGGCGGCCGAGCAGACGGGCGCCGGCCTGTTGGTTGTGGCATCGCATGGTCGACGCGGGCTGTCGGCCCTGATGCTCGGGTCCGAGACGCAAAAGCTGCTGGCGCATACGACGGTGCCGGTGCTGGTAGTGAGGTGACACTGAAAGGAGATCGCAGGATGGAGACGACCCGGAGAGCGACCCGCCTGACGTTTCTTGCGGCCATCGCAGGCCTGTTGCTGGTGGCATGCAGTTCGCCGCCTCCGGCGCCAACCACCTCGCCCCCTGCTCCGACCGGCTCCGCGCCCGCCACGGAGCCGTCCCGCGCGGTGGGCGGCTGGGTGTCGCCCGTCGGGCTCGCTCCCCGGAACCCTGCGCTCGAGTCATGGAAGCGCAGTGCTGCCCAGCGCATCCACGAGGCGAACCAGAAGAAGCTTTTCGAGGGACGGCCGCACCATCTGTTGCAGGCGGTCATCGTCGTCGAGGCCACCGTTGATCGCAATGGCAACGTCGTGGGGTCAAAGGTGACGCGGTCGCCGAAGATCAAGAAGCTCGACGACATGGCGCTCGCGTCCCTGAAAGCGGCTTCCCCGCTCCCTGCGCCGCCCAAGTCGCTGCTGGTGCGTGGCAATCTGGTGTTTTCCGAGACCTGGCTGGTGCAAAACGACGGAACCTTCCAGGTCCGCACGCTGGCGCTACCGCAGGAGTAGCAAAAAAGCATCATCCTGGTCGGTCGGCCTGGCCCGAATCAAGGGTTTCTACCGACATCCCCCCGATTTCGTGTCAACCTTGCTGCCGGCTGCGCGTTAGATCTCGCGGAGCCCGGGCGCCCGTAAGATCGTGGGCCTGGCCCATCGCTCTATATCTTTCCGTCAACCGTTCCAGGAATCCTGAAATGAAGAAGCTCCTTGCTGTAATGATCGCCGCCGCTTTCGCGACCGGCGCTGCCTATGCCGCCGACGCCAAGAAGGAAGAGGCGAAGCCGACGGCCGAACAGTGCAAGAAGGACCCGAAGATGAAGGGCTGCGAAGTGAAGAAGGACGCGGCCCCGGCGGCTGCTCCCGCGGCACCCGCAGCCAAGAAGTAATCAGGCTCGGCTTTGTTGCAAGGGCAGGCTTCGGCCTGCCCTTTTTATTGGTGCTGCAGGCGCGCGACGATTTCGCTGGCGGTAAGCGCGGCGTCGGCGATTTGAAGACGTTTGTCGCGGGAACTGGCGCCGGCAGCGAGCTGCACCGCGGAGGGGCGGCAGTCGAGCCGCTTGGCGATCAGCTCAATGACCGCCGTGTTGGCCCGGCCCTCCGTGGGCGGCGCCTGCACCGCCACCTTCAGTCGGTCCCCGTGGACGCCCACGACTTGCGAACGCCGCGCGCCCGGTTGTACGTGAACCTCGATGCTGAAGCCGTCGCCGCTTGCGCGCAGCCAGGCGGGCAGCGGCCCCGTGACAGAATTGCGCTTTATCTGCACATCGAGCTCCGTGAGACCACTCAACGATACGTTCCTGCGTGCGCTGCTGCGCGAGCCGACTGACTACACGCCGGTCTGGCTGATGCGTCAAGCTGGCCGGTACATGGCCGAATACAACGCGACGCGCAAGCGGGCTGGAAGTTTTCTGAACCTCGCTAAGTCACCTGCGATGGCGACCGAGGTGACGATGCAGCCGGTGGACCGCTTCCCTCTCGATGCGGCCATCCTGTTCTCCGACATCCTCACGGTGCCGGATGCGATGGGCCTCGGTCTTTACTTCGCCGAGGGCGAGGGCCCGAAGTTCGAGCGGCCGCTGCGCACCGAAGCCGAGATCGCCAAGCTCGCCGTGCCCGATCCCGAACTGTCGTTGGGCTACGTGATGGACGCGGTGCGCGAGATCCGCAAGGCGCTTGCCAACCGGATTCCCCTGATCGGCTTTTCGGGCAGCCCGTTCACGCTGGCCTGCTACATGGTCGAGGGCGGTGGTTCCGACGACTTCCGTCTTATCAAGACGATGCTGTACTCGCGTCCCGACCTGCTGCACCGGATCCTGCAGGTCAACGCCAGCGCGGTTGCCGAGTACCTCAACGCGCAGATCGCCGCCGGAGCACAGGCAGTAATGATCTTCGACACTTGGGGAGGTGCACTGGCGGATGGTGCGTACCAAGAGTTCTCGCTGGCCTACATGAAGGAGGTCGTCTCGCGTCTCACGCGGGAGCGAGACGGCGAGCGCGTGCCATGCATCGTGTTCACGAAGGGCGGCGGCCTGTGGCTCGAGGCGATCGCCGACATCGACTGCGATGCGGTGGGACTCGACTGGACGGTGAATCTCGGACAGGCACGGCGTTGCATCGACGACCGCTGCGCACTGCAGGGCAACCTCGATCCGATGTCGCTGTTCGCTGGTGAACCACAGATCCGCCAGCAGGTGCGCGGAGTCATCGATGCATTCGGCTCGCCGCAGCGTCCGGATGGACGTCATGGCGGACATGTCTTCAACCTGGGACACGGCATCTCGCAATTCACGCCGCCTGAGGCCGTCGCAGTGCTGGTGGACGAAGTCCACGGTTACAGCAAAAAGTCGCGACTGTGAGTGGTCACTCGCAAAGTGCCAAAAACGATCACATCCAGTTGACTTATTCACAAAATTGCGCTCCGCCAGTATTGGCGCGGGTTTGCGCCGGCTAACGAGCGGCAGGCGCAAGATCTTGGCGCTAACTATTTGATTTCTAATGAACGTGACTGGAATGTGACGGCCTCCGTGCCGGGATTCGGCCAATTCCCACGCGGGTTTGCAGCGCCTCCCCACTGCTTTTCCACAAAGTTATCCACAGCCTTTCAGCATCGCCGATCCGTTCTTGATTAATCAATTGTTTAGCACCCACACTTGATGTTTTTGTTTACTACCTAAGTCAGGCTGATCTACGTGGCGACCGCGCGCTACTGGCAAATCCTGCTCGACTTGCCGATTGCCGGGGCTCTTGACTACGTGGCGCCGGAGGGAAACAGCAACGAGCCGACAGGCCTGCGCTGTGTCGTCCCGCTGGGAAGACGCAAGGTCGTCGGAATCGTCACCGGCGTGAGCAGCCAGACAGCGCTTTCCGCTGACCGCGTCAAGGCCGTGGCTCGTGTGCTCGATGAAGTGGCACCGCTCAGTTCGCACTGGCTTGCGCTCACTCGGTTTGCCGCCGACTACTACCAGCATGTGTGGGGTGAAGTTGCGCTGCCGGCCTTGCCACCGGCACTACGACAACTGCCCGGGCCGCGCTTTGCGCAGGTGATCGCCCGGCTGCGCGCCCCGCTGCCCGCCGGCCGAAATGCCGACGCTGTGCGGCGGCGGCCTGTGCTGAGCGTTGAGCAGTCGGTCGCAGTTCAGCAGGTCGCGGAGGCCACGGGGTTTGCACCGTTCCTGCTGTTCGGTGTGACCGGCAGCGGCAAGACGGAGGTTTACCTCGCCGCCATCGAACGCGCACTGGTGGCGCGACCGGACGCGCAGGCGCTGCTACTGGTGCCCGAGATCAATCTCACGCCGCAACTCGAGTCGCAGGTCCGTGCGCGATTTCCAGACCACGGCGTCGTGGCGCTGCACAGTGGCCTCGCGGCCGGCGAGCGCGCCGCCGCCTGGCTGGCCGCGCACGAGGGACGCGCGCGGGTCGTCATCGGCACGCGGCTGGCCGTATTCGCCTCCCTGCCCGGGCTGGCGATCGTCGTTGTCGACGAGGAACACGACCCCTCCTACAAGGCCGGAGAAGGCGTGCGCTATTCGGCGCGCGACCTTGCGGTGAAACGGGCGCAGATGCTCGGTGTACCCGTCCTCCTGGGCTCCGCGACACCATCGCTCGAAAGCTGGTCACAGGCGCGCGCCGCGCGCTACCGGCTGCTGACGCTGACGCAACGTGCGGCGCTGGACGATCGCGTGGCGCCCAGCATCGATCTGGTCGATCCGGGCCGCGAGCGGACCGACTCGGGGATTGCGCCCCCGATCCAGCAGGCCTTGTCGGAGTGCCTGGAACGTGGCGAACAATCACTGGTGTTCCTCAATCGGCGCGGCTATGCGCCGGTGGTGGCCTGCGAGGCCTGCGGCTGGATGTCCAGCTGTCCGAACTGCGCCGCCTACGCGGTATTCCACAAGCCGGACCGCACGTTGCGCTGTCACCACTGCGGCTGGAGCGCGGGTGTGCCGCGATCGTGTCCGACCTGCGGCAACACTGCGCTGCAGGGCGTCGGCCGCGGCACCCAGCGTATCGAGGAGTCACTGCAAGCGCTGCTTCCCACCGCGCGCGTGCTGCGCATCGACCGCGACGCGACGCGGCGGCGCGACTCCGCGGCCCGGGCCTTCGATGCGGTCCATCGCGGCGAGATCGATGTGCTCGTCGGCACGCAGATGGTGACCAAGGGGCACGATTTCCGGAACATCGCACTCGTGGTGGTGTTGAACGCCGACAGCCAGCTCGCCTCGCAGGACTTCCGCGCCTCGGAGCGACTGTTCGCGACCCTGGTGCAGGTCATCGGACGCGCCGGGCGCAGCGGACGGCCGAGCCGCGCGCTGGTGCAGACACGCTTTCCTGCGCATCCGCTGTTTTCAGCGCTGACCCGCCAGGACTACGCCGCCTTCGCCGACGCACTGCTGGGCGAACGCCGACGTGCGGGCATGCCACCCGAAAGTCATCAGGCACTGCTGACGGCCGAGGCGCGCCATCTCGAGGACGCGCTTGGCTTTCTCCGCCAGGCGGTCGATCTGGCGGCAGCTCCGTCGGAGGTGCGCGTTTATGACCCGGTACCGATGGCGCTGGCCCGGCGCGCCGGAGTCGAGCGCGCGCAGTTGCTGATCGAGGCCTCTCATCGCGCCCCGCTGCACGCCTTTCTGCGTCCGTGGCTCGTCGAGCTGCGCGCACTCAAGTCGCGTGTGCGCTGGCAGGTCGAAGTGGATCCGGCCGAAATCTGACCGTCGGTGGAATAGTTGCAGGACTTCCGCTGTTAGCGTGGAGTTGTTACCCCACGAAGGAGAAGAATGATGCGCAGGTCCCTTGCCGTACTGGCTGCAGTTGCGATTGTCGCTATCGCTGGTTGCTCGACCTACGGTTCGGGCAGTTCAGTGGCCGCCCCGCCCACCAAGATCATGGATGGCGTGCTGACCAACAGCGCCGGCATGACGCTGTACACCTTCGACAAGGACGCAGCGGGCAGCGGCAAGAGCACCTGCAACGGTCCGTGCGCGACCAACTGGCCCCCGTTGCTGGCGGCCGCGGACGCCAAGTCCAGCGGTGACTACACGATCATCACCCGCGATGACGGCGCGAAGCAGTGGGCCTACAAGGGCAAGCCGCTCTACCTCTGGATCAAGGATACCAAGCCGGGCGATCGCACCGGCGATGGATTCAACAACGCGTGGCGCCTCGCGCGCAGCTAGGAGCCTTCGGACGTGGCCTTCAGCGCTGCAGACGCGGAGCAATGGATACCGCGGCTGCGGCGCTACGCGATTGCGCTCACCGGCAACCGCGAGGCGGCGGACGACCTGATCCAGGACACGCTCGAGCGCGCCTGGCGCAAGCGCGCGCTATGGCAGCCCGGCAGCGACCTGCGCGCGTGGCTCTTCACAGTGATGCACAACGTCCACGTGAATGCGGTGCGTGCGGTGCGTCCGATCGAATCGCTCGATGAACAAGCCCTCGACGCGGAACGCGCATTGCCCTCCTCCGCGTCGGCTGAAAGCGCGATCGTTCTGTCGGAACTGCGCGTGGCGCTCACCCGGCTGTCGGAAGAGCATCGGCAGGTGATCCTGCTGGTCGGACTCGAGCAGATGAGTTACGGTGAGACAGCGGCGGTGCTGGAAATTCCGATCGGCACCGTGATGTCGCGCCTGGCGCGCGGCCGCGAGCAGCTGCGACACTTGCTGGCACGGGAACCGCAGCCTGCCGGCCTGCGGCGGGTGAAATAGCGATGAACGAAGAACGATTGCACGCGTACATCGACGGGCAGGCGAACGATGAGGAGCGGCGCGAGGTCGAGGCCTTGCTCGCAGGCGATCCGAACCTGGCCGCACGCGTGCAGGCATACCGGCTGCAGAACGAATCGCTGCATGCGCTGTTCGATCCGGTGCTGCAGGAGCCGCATCGCTTGCACGTGCCGGTGGATCAGCACGCGCGCTGGCAGCGCTGGGGCGGAATGGCGGCAGCCCTGGTCGTCGGCATCGGGTGCGGTTACCTTGCGCGCGACTGGCTTGCGGAGGCGACCTCGATGCCGCCGATTGCGCATGTCGCCGTGTACGCCCACGCGGCTTACGTGCCCGAGGTGCGCCATCCGGTCGAGGTGGCCGCCAGCGAGCAACAGCATCTGGTCGCCTGGCTCTCGAAGCGCCTCTCGACGCCTCTGCGTGCGCCGGCACTCGACGCGGCCGGCTACCAGCTGCTGGGAGGCCGGCTGCTTCCTCCGACCGACTCGAGTGATCCTGCGCCGATTGCGATGCTGATGTACGAAAACGCGCAGGGCCGACGGCTGTCGCTGCTGGTCAAGCGCGATTCGACCAACCGCGAGACGGCGTTCCGTTTCGCCGAGGAGGATTCGACGCGCGTGTTCTACTGGATCGATGGCCCGCTGGGCTATGCGCTCGCCGGTGACGTGTCCAAGGAGGAGTTGCAGACGGTTGCGCATCTGGTCTACCGGCAGCTGAACCCTTAGCGGGCATGCGAAAAGAAAACGGGCGCCAGGGCGCCCGTTCTCGCTGCACTATCGCGACCTACTTGGCTGCGGCCAGCATGTACTCCACGGCAGCACGTATATCGGCATCGCTGGCACTTGCCATGGCGCCCTTCGGCGGCATGGCGCCCTTGCCCTTGACCACCGACGCCACCAAGGCGTCAACCCCGGCCTTGCTGCGCGCCGCCCAGGCCGCCTTGTCACCGAACTTAGGCGCACCCGCCACTCCCGCCGCATGACATGCATTGCAGCCCATTGCGTAGACCTTGGCGCCGTCGGGTTTGGCCGTGGACGCAGCCGCTGGGGTGGCTGCCGCCGCGGCGGGCGCAGCGGCGCCGACCGGAGCCGCGGTCGACTGATTAAACATGTACTGCACCGCCGCTTTCAGTTCAGCGTCGGTGAGGTCCGCCATGCCGCCGCGGGACGGCATCCCGCCGTGGCCCTTGATTGCCGAGGCGACTGCTCCATCGATCCCAGCGGAGGCTCGCTTGATCCAGGCCGTGCGGTCGCCGATCTTCGGCGCACCGTTCAGCCCCGCCGTGTGGCAGTTGCCGCACGTCTGAAGGACGATCTGCTCGCCGGTGCGCGCGGCTGTCTTCGTGGCTGCCGCAGCGGAAGGCGCCTCGGGTTCCTTGTACTTCGCACCTGACTGGTTGGTCATGTAGACGACGGCGCGCGCAACCTCGATCGGATCGAGATCGGCGTTGCCGCCCTTGGCAGGCATCGCCTTGAAGCCTTCCACAGCGTGCTTGACCAGCGTGTCGTAACCCTGCTTGAGGCGCGGCGCCCAGGCGCCGGTGTCCCCGGCCTTCGGTGCGCCTGCTGCACCGGTGGCGTGGCATGCACCGCACGCGAGCTTGTAGACCGCTTGCCCGGACTGCAGCGTGCGCGGCCCGGTCGGCGCGCCCGCGAAGGCCACGGTGCCCACAGGGCGCAGGCGTTCGGCAATTGCCTCCGGGGTCATCGCGTCGGAACCGGTACCGCCGCCCTTCTCGCTGGTGACGAAGGTCACCAGCAGGATGATCAGAATGACGGGAACCACGAATGCCAGCACCACGACCGTAATCAGCTGGCGTGGGGTCTTGATCAGCGAATCATGTTGGTCGCTCGACATAAGGCTCCTGGCGGCTTCGGGCGGTGGCGCTGAATGACATGCAGCGCCGCTTCGTCGCGGGCTCTCGAAAGCAGCGCGGCACCGAGCCGCGCAAAGCACTCAAGTATAGCTTGCAGCCCCTGCGCGACCGGAGGTCCGCGCTCTTGCGAAGCGCTGCTCGGGGCGGCGCACGGCGAAACCCGCTACCATCCTGACCTCGCTTGCGCACGTCGTGCCGTGCGGTCTGCCGGAGCGCCTCGCACCGTGCTCCGCGAACGCTTGCATCCAGGCAAGCGCCTGTAGCTCAGTGGATAGAGTACTGGCCTCCGAAGCCAGGGGTCGTGGGTTCGAGTCCCGCCAGGCGCGCCAACTTCCCTCCGTCGCTGGCGTTATTTGTCGCTGGAATCGAACTTCTGCAGAAACTGCAAAGTTATGGTTCCAATACGCCAACTGCAAGATGATGTTTCCCAGCGCAGGGCTGATTGACACCTGGGCACAACTTTCGATTGTGGATCAAGCAACGGCGGGGCACGGCTCGTTGCAGTCTCTCGGCCAAACAGTCGATTCGCTCCGAACGCAGCTATCGAGGGTCTACCTCTCGGCGCAGGCTTCCGGTGGGAGGTGGCTACGGGCGTCTTGCTGCGCTTGATGCCTGTATTCACGTTCGGCGCTCAGTCCCCGTGCAACTTGGAATCACACTGGGGCATCAAGTCGGGTCCGTCCGCGCAAGTTGATCTAGTGGCGAGGCGGTCGCACATGCGGCGACCACCCCGTTCCAGTTTCTCGTCGAGCGCTCCGTCACTTCGCCGGCACGAACTTGCTCACGCGGTACAGATTGTGCTGCAGGTCGTTTTGGCCGAACAGCAGTGGCACCGTGTCGTTGGTGAGCCAAAGTGGCAGGAGGTTCGCGTAGAACGGGCTGCCCGGCGTCGCACTGGTGCCGCCTGGCCAGACCGACTCGGCGTAAACGCTTGGCCGCCCCGCCTCGGCGACGAAGCGGTTGACGGGGCCCCGGTCGAACATGAATCCATTGGCCGCCCGCCCGCGTGGATCGTTGTTGGCTGCGTCGACAGTGCCGACGCCGCCGTCGGTCGGGAAGCCCGGCAGCGCATCGCCCAGCGGGTTCGGCAGCGCGCCGAACGCCGGCGGAACGTTGAACGGCCCGCCCAGCGGATGCGCGAACACGATTCGATGCAGCTTGCCCCACCGGTAATCGTCGAGGTTGGTCGACTCACCGAAAGCTGGCGCGAAGTCCGGGCCGGCGAGCCGCGTTAGAGCGTCGGCCATGCTCTTCAGGATCAGGATGTCGCGGCGGTCTTCAGGTACCGTTTTGCCCGGCACGTTGAAAAAGTTGATGCCGGAGGCACCGATGCCCGGCTGCGGCCGTTCAAGCAGGCTCTTCAGCGAGGTCAGCACGAACTGCCACGTTGGTTTTGGCAGCGGTCCCAGCGTGGCATCGACCGTGCTGCGGATGAACTCGCTGCGCCAGACGTTGTACAGCGTGGCGGCCACGCTTTCGGCGATCTCCTGGCTCGTCGGCGTTCCGAGCGCGCCGTTGAGGTCGGCTGCATCGTAGCCCTGCGCGATTCCGGTCGGCGCCTTGTAATTCCACACGGCCAGTCGCCCGATCGCAGCCTGCACGCCGGGATCGCTGGCGAGGCCCTTGAGCGTCAGGTCGGTCGATACCGCGCCGCGCGCCAGCGCCTGCGTTATGAAAGGCACGAAGAACGGCGCATCCGGTAGCACCACGTCGGCCTGAATTGACTGCATGTCGCGGAACGACACGCGTCCTGCGGCGATTTTTCCGCTCAGCAGTTCGGTGATGCGGCCGGCGCGCAGCGCAAAGTCGTAGCCCGCATTCAAGTAATAGAGGCCGCCACCCGGACGAAGCTGGTTCAGCGGGTTGTTGTCACGCACCGTTGCGGCCGGGTCGTTGTTGGCGTTGACAAACCAGCCTGCGGACGGATTCAGCAGATGCGGCATCTCGTCCGCGGGCAGGATCTCGAACGGAATCGCCTGGCCCGGCTGTGGGTGCTGTACCGGGAGCCACTCGTTGCCACCGGTGCCGTTGCGGATGAACCAGGGAGGCAGCCCGGCGACGAAACCGGCTTGCAGGTCCTCGCGCACCGGCACTTCGGCGGTGGCGAAGTAGGCGATGTTTCCCTGGTTGTCGGCGAAGGCAAAGTTCTGCGTGCCTGAGTCGAACCACTGCAGGCCGCGCCTAAAGTCTTCCAGGTTGCGTGCATGGTTCCAGGTCCAGAGCGTGTCGACCTCGCGCGTACCGGAAAAGCCCGTGTACTGCACGCTGATCGCCCGTCTCGCTGCAAGATCGAGCTGCACGATCGGACCGTTGTTCCGCCGCGGCACGATCAGTGTGGCCGGTGGAACGCTCGAGCTCGGTGGCACCGTCATCAGATTGTCGGGCACGCCGTCACCGATGACGTTGGCGCGATAGGTCTCGGGAATCGGGATCACCCATTCCGGATTGCCCTTGTAAATCGTTGACAAGCCGCTCGGCGAGGCCGCATCCGGTCGAATCTCTTCCTGGTAGACATCGGTCACGTCGAGGTAACTGACGGTCGCGCCCCATGCGAAGCTGCGCGACTGGCCCACGATCACGAACGGGACGCCGGCAAAACCGCTACCCATCACGTCCGAGTCACCCGCTGTCAGGTGGATTGGATAGAAGGTCGACGGGGAGGTTTGGAGCAGATGCGGATCGTTCGCAACTAGTGGCAGGCCATTGACCGTATGACGCCCCGACACTGCCCACTCGTTCGAACCGGGTCGCTCGTCACGACTGAGCCGCTGCTTGAAGAACGGGATGTCGCGTACGCGGTCGACGTAGCTGCGGCCGAGCGCGGCCGCCGATTCGTCAACCTTGTTCGCATGGCCCGGCGGCGTTGCGCGCAGCGGGGCCGCCGCACCCATCGACGCGTCTGGCACGGTGGAAGCGAGGTAGAACGGTTGCGACCGCCACAGATCTTCGCTGAACAACGTGGCTCCGGTGCTGGGACCGAAGACTGCGGAATAGCTCTGCAGCGCGACGGTGTTGGCGATGTCGTCGAGCCCGAAAGACAGTTCGAAAGTGATCGACTTGGCCACGGTGACCGTGTCCAATGTCGTCCAGGGCTGGAACTTCGTGATCTCCACCGCCCGATACTCGACCGGCAGCTGTGCGAGGGTCGCAACGTAGGCGTTCACGCCCTCCGCATAGGCCTCAACGGCGGCACGGCCCTCGTGCGAGATTGCCGCCAGCGAACGCTCGGCGGCGCGGCGAATGCCGAGGGTGCGCAGCTGGACGTCGCTGGACAGCGCCGGCCGGCCGAGCAGCTCAGCGAGAGTGCCGCTGGCGCGGCGTCTGTTGACGTCCATCTGGAACAACCGGTCCTGCGCATGCACGAAGCCCTGCATGAAGTACAGGTCGTGGTCGTTGCTGGCCTTGATGTGCGCGATCCCAAAGGTGTCGCGCGACACCTGAGCCGCGGCTTGGAGGCCCGGCAGCCGCGATGGCTGATCGGCGTTCGGGCCAGGCGCTGCAGCCGCGCTAGACAAGAACGCGCAGACGGCAAGCGTGAAGAGTGTTCGACGCATGACAGGCCTCCCTTGGAATTGGGCGAAGAGGTTGATCTACCTCCCCTTCCTGGATTACCTCGCTCGCGCGTGGCGAGGCTTGGACAGCAAAAATCCAATGTAGGAAGGGGGCCCTATGTGTCCTTGACAATCGTCAGCGGGAGCGGAAAGACCGTTGCCGCAAATGGGGGACGCCTCGTGCTCCGTCGGGCGGCAGT
>Ga0316630_10000595_pt1 | contig 11806 bp, 8 predicted proteins | sample OWC_May_M1_C1_D6_FD_207658 | JGI IMG/M metagenome (GOLD analysis project Ga0316630, IMG submission 207658) | Wetland soil microbial communities from Old Woman Creek delta, Ohio, United States - OWC_May_M1_C1_D6_A | ecosystem: Environmental > Terrestrial > Soil > Wetlands | place: USA: Ohio...
GATGCGCACGTGCGCGTGCGCGGCCGTGACTTCTCCCCGCCGGAGATCAGCGCGCTGATCCTCCAGAAGATGCGACAGACCGCCGAGGAGTGGGTCGGCGACCAGGTCACCGAAGCGGTCGTCACGGTGCCCGCGTACTTCGACGACGCGCAACGCCAGGCGACGAAGGACGCCGGCCGCATCGCGGGCCTCAACGTGCTGCGGATCGTCAACGAGCCGACGGCGGCGGCGCTCGCGTACGGCGTCGAGGCGCAAGGCGCCGCGCGCGTCGCGGTCTACGACCTCGGCGGCGGCACCTTCGATATCTCGATCCTCGAGCTCGACGAGGGCGTGTTCCGCGTGCGGTCGACCTCGGGCGACACGTTCTTGGGAGGCGAGGACTTCGACAACGCGATCGTCGAGTACCTCCTGCAGACGTTCGCCGATGCGAACCACGGGCTCGATCTGCGAGGCGACCGGATGGCGCTGCAGCGCCTCAAGGAAGCAGCCGAACGCGCGAAGATCGAGCTCTCGAGCGGGTCCTCGACGGAGATCAACCTGCCGTTCATCCACGCGTCGCCCGAGGGCCCGCGCCACCTGCAGACGGTGCTCGAGCGCCATCAGCTCGAGGAGCTCGTCGAGCCGCTCGTGCAGGCATCGCTCGAGCCGTGCCGCCGCGCGCTCTCGGATGCGCAGCTGACGGCGAACGACATCGACGTCGTGATCCTCGTCGGCGGCCAGACGCGCATGCCGCGGATCCAGACGCTGGTCGCCGAGATGTTCGGCAAAGAGGCGAGCCGCAGCGTCAACCCCGACGAGGTCGTCGCCGTCGGCGCCGCGATCCAAGGCGGCGTGCTCACCGGCGAGGTGCAGGAAGTGCTGCTGCTCGACGTCACGCCGCTGTCGCTCGGCGTCGAGACCGCGGGCGGCGTGTTCACGCGCCTGATCCCGCGCAACACGCCCCTGCCCGCGCGCGCGACCGAGATCTTCTCGACGACGATCGACAACCAGCCGTTCGTCAACGTCCACGTACTCCAGGGCGAGCGCGAGATGTCGGCCGACAACAAGTCGCTCGCGAACTTCGAGCTCACGGGGATCCCACCCGCGCCGCGCGGCGTCCCGAAGCTCGAGGTCGCGTTCGACATCGACGCCGACGGCGTGCTGTCGGTCTCCGCGCGCGATCACGGCACCGGCCGAAATACGAAGATCACCGTCACGCCGACGACCGGCCTCTCCGAGAACGACATCGAGCGGCTCGTGAGCGAGGGCATGGAGATGGCGGAGCACGATCAGGTGCGCCGGTTGATCGCGGACGCTCGCAACAAGGCCGATGGCCTGCTCTACTCCTCGGGCAAGGCGATGGAAGAATTCGGCGCACTCCTCCCCGACGACGAACGCGAGTTCTTGATCACCGAGCTCGCCGACTGCCAAGCGCAGCTCGAGAGCGAGGACCTCGCGCTGGTGCAGGACGCTGTCGCGCGCCTCGAAGTGTCGGCGCAGCGCATCGGCGAGGCGATCTACGCCGCGGCCGAGACAGGTTCCAGCGGTGGCGAAGGTGGCGGCTAGTGGCCCGCAGGAAGCGCGACTACTACGTCGTCCTCAACGTCCCGAAGGACGCGACTGAAACCGAGATCAAGCGCGCGTTCCGCGAGCTCGCCCGCCAGCACCACCCCGATGTCGCGGCCGCGAACGACGACGGCGAGCGGTTTCGCGAGATCAACGAGGCGTACGCCGTGCTCTCCGACAAGGACGCGCGGGCTCGCTACGACCGCTGGGGCCACGCCGACGACGGCAACAGCGGGCTGTCGGCCGTCGTCGACGCCGCGCAAGAGATCATCAACGACGTGTTTCGCCGGCGCCGCGGCAAGCAGAAGGGCAAGGACGTCCGCTACACGCTCGAGATCACGTTCGAGGAAGCGGCGTTCGGGGCGAGCAAGTCGATCACGATTCCACCGACCAGCGAAGGTGCCAAGGCGCGCGAGGTCACGGTCGTGGTCGCGCCCGGCGTCAAGGACGGCACGCTGAAGACGTTCCGCGGTGAGGGCGAGCCCGGCAAGGGCGGCGCTGCCGCCGGCGACTTGCTCGTGATGATCCGCGTCGCCGATCACGCGTCGTTCCGGCGCGACAACAACGACGTCCGCAGCGAGCACACGATCGCGTTCAGCCAAGCCGCGCTCGGTGCCGTCATCGACGTGCCGACGCTCGACGGTCCCGTGAAGATGCGAATCCCCGAGGGTACGCAGCCCGGACGCGTGTTCCGCATTCGCGGGCGCGGCATCCCGCAGGCGGCGGGCAAGAACGCACCGCGCGGCGATCACCTCGTCGAGGTGCAGGTCGAAGTGCCGACCGAGCTCACGGCGCGCCAGCGCGAGCTGATCGAAGAGCTCGCGAAGACGATGTCGACCGAGGTCGCGCCGTCGACGCAGCCGCGCAAGGGACTGCTCGACCGCGTGCGCTCGCTGCTGGACGAGTAGCAATCATGACCTCCGCGCGTCCTTGGCCAGACGGCCTCGGACGCCTCCGGGCAATCATGACCTCCGCGCGTCCTTGGCCAGACGGCCTCGGACGCCTCCGGGCAATCATGACCTCCGCGCGTCCTTGGCCAGACGGCCTCGGACGCCTCCGGTCAATCATGACCTCCGCGCGTCCTTGGCCAGACGGCCTCGGACGCCTCCGGGCAATCATGACCTCCGCGCGTCCTCGGCCAGACGGCCTCGGACGCCTCCGGTCAAACACCCTGGAAGACGAGCGTGATGCGCGCGGTGATGCCGGCCGTCGACTCGCGGAACTTCCAGCTGCGGATCGACGAGACGAGGCACTTGCCGAGCGATGTCGTCGAGTGATCTGAGAGCGTGACGCTCGTGACCACGCCGCTCTTGTCCACCGTCAGCGTGACGCCGAGCTTCTTCAAGTCGCTGAGCAAGATCGCTTCCGCGCCGCGCTGCGAGCGTCGCCAGCACGTCTGCGTGCTGCCCGAGTACTTGCCGGCCATCTCCTCGACCTCGTCGGGCCGCAGATCCTTCGCGTTCGGGTTCGGCGGCGGGATCGGGTTGGGGTTCGGATTCGGGTTCGTGCGCGGCCTCGTGCGCGGCACGAATGGGTTCTGCGGCTGCTTGTCGTCGATCGGCGCGACGCCGGCGGTGCCGCTGCGCCGCGGGTCGTCTGGGCGCATCGTGTTGATGTCGTAGGTGACGAGACCGCCGCTGCCCTCGTCGTCATTCGACGTGACGATGTAGATGACGGCGGCGCCGGCCCCACCGAGCAGCACGAGCGCGCCGACGAGCAGCGCGATCATGCCGCGGCGGTGCGAGACCGCGACTTGCGGGGCGAGCGGGATGGGCGCGCCGGTCGTCGGATCCACCTGCTTGCCGTCGGGGCCGATCGTCGGCAGCGGGAGCGACGCCAGACTGTTGGTCCGGTTGAGCCCTTGAATCGCAGCGACGTTGCCCGTGCGATTGGGCGGCGGAATCGAACCGGAGCTCCGGCGCGGGGCGGGCTCTGTGGGCTTGGGCGCCGGTTTGATGATGTCGGCGAGCTTGACGACGCGCGAGACCTCGCCGATGTCGAGGTCTCCGTCGATGTCGTGATCGCCAACGGGCTGCGTGAGGTCGAGCGGCGCCGGTGCCGGCGCCTTCGCGGCGAACGGATCTACCTTCGCCTGCTGCGGCGTGGTCTGCGCGAACGGGTCTGGCTTGTTCGCGAACGGGTCGGCCCGACCCGCGAACGGGTCTGGCTTCTTTTCGCCGCGGTCGGCCCTGAGTGCGCGCGAGAACGCATCGTTCGCCTGCGCCGCCGAGGCGATCGGCTCGGCGGCGGTGCGGCCCTCGTCTTCGAACGGAAGCCCTTCGACCTGCGTCGCCGACTCGGCGGGATCGAACGCGGGCTTCACGGCGGCGGCGGCCGCGGCGACGCGGCTCGGCGTCACGGATGGAATCGGCGACTGCTTGTGCGCGGCGCTGCCGTTCCGCGCGTTCATCGGCATCGCAGGCTGGCCGCCCAGCGGCGTCCCCCGCGACGACGGCTGCGCCGGTGAACCGATCGGCGGCAGGTTGAAGTTGCCCGAGCCGAGCGGCGGCTGCGTCGCCTTCTCGAGCGACGCCATCGTCGCCGCGAACAGCGGCTTGGGTTCCTCCTCCGCCGCGGGTCTCGTCACGGCGCGGTGCGCGGCGGTCGCGGCGCGCGGAATCGGCGGCGGCGCGGTCGGCGAAGGCGGCTTCTTCCGGATGCCGCGGAAGTGGCTCACCTTGTCGACCGGCAGCCAGTCATCAAAGCCTTCGCTCCAGCAGTGCAGCTCGGCGTCGAACGGCTTGCCCGCGACCCAGCGCTGCGCGTCGGCGAGCGAGAACGGCCCCGCCTGGTCGCCTTCGATCGAGACGTACCACTCCTCCTCGAGGGCGGGTGGCGGCTTCGTCATCGCGGACGCGAACGCCGCACCGAGCGCGCCGTTGGCGCCGCTCAGCTCCTTGCCGGCCTCGATCGCCTGCGTCGGTTGGCCCTTGCGCCGCGGCTCGTCCGCCGCAACTTCCGGCATCCCCTCGCGCACGGTGATGACGTTGTTGCAGTTCTTGCAGCGGATCTTGAGGATCTTGCCGCGGACCCGCTCGTCACCGATCGAGTAGCGGGTCTTGCACCGGTCGCAGAGAAACTTCACGCCACGCTCCCCCAGCGGACGTCACGGGCGCGGTCGGGAAAGGCGCAGCGCGACACGAGTGGTAATTGTGCCGAAAAAATCAGGGACGGCAAAGGGGTACAGCCCGCGACGCTCAGGGGTTTGCCGAGCCGCCAGCATCGGCGCGCCCACCGCTACCCGACGAGATTCCGGAGGAGGCGTCGCCGCCCATGGACTTACCGCCGCTCTTGCGCCCTACACGCACGGGTGAGATCACCGCGACGTCCCGAATCTTCGACCCGGATTGGGTGGTGAGGAGACCTCCGACCTCGATGCCATCGGTCTGGCTCGTCAGCTCGAGATAGAGCTGAACGTCGCGCAGCTCGGCGCCGATCCAGCGGGTGCGCGCGTTCGTCATCTCGTAGATCACCTCGCTGTCGAGCGAGCGCACGAACCGCGTCCCCTCGAGCCGGTACGCGACGATCGACCACCGCCGCTCCTGCGTGTCTTCCACGCTCGTGATCGCCACGATCTCGTCGCGGCCTTCCCCGAGGTGCCGCAGCGGCTCCGCGAACACGAGGTTGGGAATCCTGAGCGTCGCGATCCTGGTCTCGCCGTTCGCCGATCGAACGACCACTTCGTCACCGTCGACCTCGACGAGCTCGCCGGCCTGCGTGAGGCATGCGGGAAACTTGCGGGGCTTGCTCTCGCTCGGCACCGCGGGCCGCACGCACGCGGACTCGGGGATCGTTCGCGGGTTCGTCGCGTCGGAGGTCACCGCGATCGTGGCGATTCGATCGTCGGCGATCACGACGCGCAGGTTGCGCTGTTGGCTCGGGATCAGGAGCCGCGGATCGCGAGCGCGATCCGGATCGTCGACGAACGGACCGAGCGCCTGCTCGAGCTCCGCGACCGACGAGCCGACATGCACGTTCGACTTTTCGGTGCGCGCGATCTCGGATCCGCCGACGACGGCGACGAACGTGACATTGCTCGCCGTCTCGCCGCCGATCACGATCGCGTCGTCCTCCTCGGCGCGCACGACACTGGTGCGCACGACGCCCGGGATCTCGAACCGCATGATGCGCGGGCCCGACGGCAGCTGCTGCAACAGCCCCGCGACCTTGTCGCCGAGCTTGTACGGACCGACGCCATCACTGCGGATCGCGTGCGGCGGGAGCTGGCGCACGACGCCCGTGGTCGGCGGCTCGATGATCCGCCGCGGCGGTTGCGGATCGCGCGGGGGTGGCGGTGCGGGCCGATCGCGATCGCACGCGGATGCGAACAACGCGACGACGAGCAGCGACTTCACGCCTTGGATATAGCACCCGCGTCGAGCTAACTCATGGCGATGTAGCCGGCGAGTGCGAGCACCGCGACGGCGAGCAATCCCACCAAGATCCACGCCGTCGCGCTCGGTGCCGGCGCCGCCGGTGTCGCCGGTGCCGGCTCCGGGCGCGGTGGCACCGGCGCCGCGGGCCGATCGAGCGTCGGCTCCTCTTCGGTGCGTACGCGGATCGGGCGAGGTGTCGGGCGCGCGGTCGGATCGCGCACGTCCGTCGTCTCGTCTTCGCTCGTCAGCCGCTGGGTGACGGGCTCGGGGTCGCCTTCCTCTTCGGTCGTCTGCGCGCGCCTCGGCGGATCCGTGAGGTCGCTCGGGTCGACGAGCCCGATCGGGTTGGTGACCGACACCTCTTCCTCGGGCGAGGCCGCGTCGCGCTGCTCCGAAGTGCGGGGCGGCTTGCCGGTGATCGGCGACATCCCCGCGGGCACCGTCGGCACCGGCGTGCGCAGCGCGCGCAGCTCGGCCAGCTCCATGCCGAGCGCCGCCGCGATATCCGCTTCGGGCTGATCGGTGTCTTCCCACTCCGGCGCTTGGGCGGGACCGGGCGCCCCCGGTGCCGGCTTGAAGGCCTCGAACATCTGGCTGTCGAAGTCGAGCTCGTCGGCGCCGGGGGCTTGCTCGGGTGCGAGCTCGGGCCGGCGCGGTCCGCCGGCCGCCTGCGTGAGCATGTCGAGGTAGCGCGCGATCCGCACCGGCCCCGAGTGCAGTCGCTCGTCGCGCAGGAACGCTTCGAGGTCGTCGGCGAGGTCGTACGCGCTCTGATAGCGATCTTCGGGGTGCTTCTCGAGTGCGCGCATCACGATCGACTCGAGGCCCGACGGAAAGTTTCGCCGCGCGAACGTCGGCGGCTCGACCTGCGCGTCGATCAGGCGCTTGACGACCTCTTGCGCGGGCCCGCGGAACAGCCGCTTCCCGACGGTGATCTCGTAGAGGACGATGCCGAGCGAGAAGATGTCGCTGCGGTGGTCGACGGCCTTGCGACCCGCTTGCTCCGGCGACATGTAGCCGAGCTTGCCGGGGATGACATCGCTGCGCTGGCGCTGGCCCTTCGCGTTCGCGATGCCGAAATCGATCACCTTGAGGAACCCGTCCTGCGTGACGAGCAGGTTCGTCGGCGAGATGTCCAGGTGCACGATCTCGAGCGGCGTCTCCTGGAGCAGCGTGCCCTCGGGTCCGCGCTTCGCGTGGAAGTAGCCCATCCCCGCCGCCGCTTGTCGCATCAGCTCGACGGCGTGCTCGATCGGCAAGAACCGATCGTGCGCGATGCCGCGCCGGCACAGCTCGTTGAGCTCCTCGCCGACGATGTACTCCATCGCGATATACGGGATGCCGTCGTGCTCGTCGACGTCGTAGACGTGCACGATGTTCGGGTGGTTGAGCAGCGCGCCGATGCGCGCTTCGTCGAGGAACATCTCGACGATGCGTGGATCGTCGGCTAGCTCCGCGCGCAACCGCTTGATGACGACTTCCTTCTCGAAGCCGGCCATCGCGCCCTGCTTGGCCAGGTAGATCTCGGCCATGCCGCCGATCGCGAGTCGACGCAAGAGCGTGTAGCGACCGCCGAAGGAGGTCGGATCGAGATCGGCGGTGCGGTGACGTTTCATGGTTCCGGCGCGGGAATCGGCACGCCTGCGGCGGCGTGTGCTGCAAGCGTCGCATCGATCGCGGCGCGTGCGCTACCGGCGACCGGCAGCGGCGCGATCGGTTCGGGCCGATCGCTGCGCTGGGCGAGCAGCGAGGTCAGGACCTGAGTCATCCCGCCGGCGAGGCCATCCAGGTCGTAGCCACCCTCGAGCACCGCGATGATGCGGCCGTGCGCGACGCGGTCTGCAACCGCGCGAAGCCGGCGCGCCATCCCCGCGAAGCCGGCGAACGTGACGCGCATGCCGGCGAGCGGATCGTGCTCGAACGCGTCGAAGCCGGCCGACACGAGGATGAGGTCCGGCTTGAACTTCTCGATCGCCGGCACGATCACGTGATCGAAGGCGGCGAGGTACTCCGCATCGCCGCTGCCGCTCGGCAGGCCAACGTTCACCGTCGCGCCGAGGGCACGCGGTCCGCCGATCTCCGTCGGCGCCCCGCTGCCCGGGTAGTACGGGAACTGGTGCACCGACAGATAGAGCACCGTCGGGTCGTCCCAGAAGATGTCCTGCGTGCCGTTCCCGTGGTGCACGTCCCAGTCGACGATCGCGACGCGTGCGGCCCCGCGCGCCCGCGCGGCCGCTGCCGCCGCGGCGACGTTGTTCAAGAGACAGAACCCCATCGCCCGATCGCGCGTCGCGTGGTGGCCGGGAGGCCGGACGACCGCGATGCCTTGGTCGAGCTTGCCGTCGAGGACATCGGTCGCGAGCTGACACACACTACCCGCGGCCGCGCGCGCGGCGTCCCACGACTTCGGGGAGTAGTAGGTGTCGGGATCGAGCCACCCGGTGTGACCGGGCACGACCTTGACGAGCTCGTCGAGGTACGACGGCGCGTGAACGCGTGCGAGCTCTTCGTCGGTCGCGAACCGGGTCGCGACGTGCGTGCCGCTCGACGCGATGCCCGCCGCGGCGAGCGCATCGCGCACGGCCTCGGCGCGTGCCGGGCGCTCGGGATGCCCCGACGGCGCGCGGTGCTCCACGAAGAGATCGTCGAGGACGTAGCCGAGCTTCATCGATTATTCGCGTTCCGATTTCAGGGCGCGTGACATCAGCGCCGCCATCGCGTGCCGTGCCGGCTGCCCCTCGTGAATGATGCTGTGCATGACCGCGATGATCGGCGCCTCGACGCCGAGCTTGCGCGCGAGCTCGTAGGCGACCTTCGTCGTCTTCACGCCCTCGGCCACCTGCTTCATCTCGGCGAGGATGTCGGCCATCGTCTTGCCCTGCCCGAGCCCGAGCCCGACGCGCCGGTTGCGCGAGGCATCGCCCGAGCACGTCAGCACGAGGTCGCCGATGCCCGACAGGCCCGCGAACGTCTGCGCCTGTGCCCCCATCGTCATCCCGATGCGCGTGATCTCCGCCAAGCCGCGCGTGATGAGCGCCGCGCGCGCGTTCGATCCGAGCCCCAGGCCGTCGGAGAGCCCCGCCGCGATCGCCATGACGTTCTTGATCGATCCGCCGATCAACACGCCGAGCACGTCGTCCGTCGTGTAGATGCGAAACCGGATGCTCGAGAGCGCGGTCTGCGCGAGCTTGCAGGTCTCCACGTCGTGGCCCGCGAGCACGATCGCCGCGGGCTGCCCCGCCGCGATCTCGCTCGCGAACGTCGGGCCCGAGAGATACGTCGCGCGCTTCGCGATCCGTTCCGGCAGCACGTCCGCGTACACGGCATCGATCGTGTTCAGCGTCCCGTCCTCGAGCCCCTTGGACGCGTTGATGACGATCGCATCGGGATCGAGCGTGTTCGCGATCGCGCCGAACGTCTCGCGGACCGCCGTCGAGGGCGTCACGCCGACCACGAACCGCTTGCGCGTCACGGTCTGCTCGAGGTTCGCGCTCACGAACACGGTATCCGGCAGCCGATACGCGGGCAGATACTGCTTGTTCACCCGCGTCGTCTCGAGCTCCGCTGCCTTGTCCGCACCGCGGCAATACAGGCTCACCCGATGGCCGGCGTTGCCGAACAGCATGGCCAAACACGTGCCATAGCTGCCGGCGCCGATCACCGCGATGTCTTCGATGCTCATCGCGCCCGACCGTATCACGGCCATAGCGTTCGCGACCTTGGCCAGGATCGCGAACGTCGAGGCTCGTCGGCTCCGAGGCTTGGCGCTCGGGTGACGAAGTTCGCTACGATGCGCGCGTGAAGATCATCGTGTTCGGCGCGACCGGCGGCACCGGGCAGTCCCTCGTCGTACAAGCGCTCGCGGCCGGGCACGAGGTGACGGTCTTCGTGCGGAGGGCTGGTCCGATGAAGACGCGCGCGCGTGTCGTCAGCGGCGATGTCTTCGATCGGGCGAGCGTCGCTCAGGCGGTCGACGGCCAGGACGCGGTGCTCTCCGCGCTCGGCACGCGGCCGTGGCGGCATCAGGACGTGTGCTCGGGCGGGATCGCCTCGATCCTTCCGGCGATGCAGCGCGCCGGCGTGAAGCGCGTCGTCGCGATGTCGTCGCAAGGCGTCGGCGACTCGAAGATGGATCGCCTCGGGAGCCTCGCCGCCTCGCTCGTCCTCGGGCGATCGTTTCGCGACAAGCACGCGATGGAGGTGCTGCTCGCCGACTCCGATCGCGAGTGGGTCGTCGTCCGTCCGGGATTCCTGACGAACGGCACGCCGCGCGGGACGTGGCGCACCGACGTCGACGGCGAGATCACGGGTGGCAAGATCGCGCGTGCGGACGTCGCGGCGTTCATGCTGCAGCAGCTGGCATCGGATGACTGGCTGCGAAAGCGGCCCGTCATCGTCTGGTAGAGTGCCGCGAATGCGCGTCGCGCGGCCCTGGCATTGGTTCTTGCTCTACCTCCCGTTCGGTACGACGAGCGGGTTCGTGGGCGTGACGCTCGGCTACATCGCGAGCCAGGCCAAGATGCTGGACTCGGTCGTCGCGGCGCTCGTCGCGATGAACCTCTTGCCGCACACGTGGAAGTTCTTCTGGGCGCCGATCGCCGACGTCACGCTCTCGTACAAGAAGTGGTACGTGCTCTCGAACGCCATCTCGTGCGCGACGATCCTCGCGATGGCGTTCATTCCGTTCAACACGGAGAACCTGTCGACGTTCAAGACGCTGATCTTCGTCAACAGCCTCTCGATCACGTTCCTCGGCATGGCCGTCGAAGGCCTGATGGGACACGCGACACCCGAGAGCGAACGCGGGCGCGCTGCCGGGTGGTTTCAGGCGGGCAATCTCGGCGGCTACGGCATCGGCGGCGGCCTCGCGCTGATCGTCGCCGAGCAGATCTCGACGAAGGCCGCGTTCATCACGATCACGCTGATCCTCGGCGGCTGCACGCTCGCGCTGCAGCTCGTCCCCGACGTCCCGCGCGAGCACCGCGAGGGCTCGCTCGGCCAGCGCGTCGTCGGCTCCGCGGTCGACGTGTTCAAGGACCTCTACAACACGCTCGCGAGCCGGCGCGGCATCATCGCGCTCGTCCTCTGCTTCATCCCGCTCGGGGCAGGTGCCGCGCAGGGCTTGTTCTCGGCGATCGCGGGTCGCTGGCACGCCTCGGCGAACCTCGTCGCGATCACGACGGGCATCGTCGGCGGCGTCGTCGCCGCCGTCGGGTGTCTCGCAGGCGGTTGGCTGTCGGATCGCATGCGGCGCCGCGTCGCGTACGCGACGTCGGGCGTCATCCTCGCGGCCGTCGGTACGCTGATGGCGCTCGCGCCGCAGAACGCCTACACGTACGCGATCTTCACGCTCGGCTATCAGTTCGCGACCGGCATGGTCTACGGCTGCTTCACCGGGTTCGTCCTCGAGGTGATCGGCGTCGGCGCGATCGCGACGAAGTACAACGCGCTCGCGTCGCTGTCGAACATTCCGATCTGGTACATGACGCTGGTCCTCGGCGGCGTGTCGGACGATCACGGCGCGGTCATGATGCTGTTTGTCGATGCCGGCGCCGGCATGATCGGACTCGCGGTGCTGCTGCTCGCGATCCTGATCGTACGCCCGCACCTCTCGAAGCCGTCGCCACCTACGGTAGTGTGAAGCCATGCGCCGCTGGCTCTTGCTCGCTGCCCTCGCCGCGTGTTCCGCCCCCACCGATCGCCCGCCGCCGAAACGTCCGAACAACGAGCTCGTCGTCGGCGACTTCTCTCGCAAGCCACCGGATGGCGAGATGGCCGTGCGGTTCGCCGCCGACGGCACGTTCTTCTTCGCGAAGACCAAGGGCGACCTCGACAAGTCCGGGCACCTCGCCGACGGCACGTTCAAGGTCGACGGCGATCAGCTG
>Ga0316630_10000596_pt1 | contig 11786 bp, 13 predicted proteins | sample OWC_May_M1_C1_D6_FD_207658 | JGI IMG/M metagenome (GOLD analysis project Ga0316630, IMG submission 207658) | Wetland soil microbial communities from Old Woman Creek delta, Ohio, United States - OWC_May_M1_C1_D6_A | ecosystem: Environmental > Terrestrial > Soil > Wetlands | place: USA: Ohio...
GCGGTAGCTCGACACCCGCCATCTGCGCCGCCGCGCGCTGGGCCGCTTGTGCGCCCGCCTGCGCGAGGTCGTGCGAGACGACGATGCTCGGGCCCATCTCGCGACCGAACACGAGGTCCTGCCGCGTGATCACCGGCCCGTCCGACAGCGCCGCCGCACGCTCGACGACGTTGCGCATCTCGCGAACGTTGCCGGGCCACGGATGCCCCATCATCGCCTGCATCGCGTCCTGCGAGAACGACATCGTCATGCCGCGGCGGCTCGCGACTTCGCGCAGGAAGTGATTCGCGAGGCCGGGGATGTCCTCGCGCCGCTCGCGCATCGGCGGCAGCTCGACGTGCACGACCGACAACCGGAAGTACAAGTCTTCGCGGAACGTCCCCTTGTTCACTTCTTCGCGGAGATCGCGGTTCGTCGCCGCGAGCACGCGCACGTCGACCTTGTGCGTCCGATCGCCGCCGACGCGCTTGATCTCGCGCTGCTCGAGCACGCGCAGCAGCTTCGGCTGCAGCGAGATATCGAGCTCGCCGATCTCGTCGAGGAAGATCGTGCCGCCGTTCGCCTGCTCGAAGCAGCCGACGTGTTGCGACACGGCGCCCGTGAAGCTGCCCTTCTCGTGACCGAACAGCGTCGACTCGATCAGCTCGCGCGGAATCGATCCGCAATCGAGCACGACGAACGGCTTGCTCTTGCGCTGCGACGCGTTGTGCAGCGCACGCGCGACCATCTCCTTACCCGTACCGGTCTCGCCGGTGATGAGGCACGTGAGCTCGCTGGGCGCGACCTTCTCGAGGTGGGCAAAGATCTCGCGCATCGCGGGCGATGCGCCGAGCATCATGTCGAAGCGATCCTTCTTCGACAGCTCGATCTCGACGACGTCCTGCGTCGACTGGAATTGGATATTCGTGTGGCCGATGCGGAACACCGTACCCGGCCGCAGGTAGGCCTCCCGGATGCGGAGGTCGCCGACGTAGATGCCGTTGCGCGAGTTGAGGTCCCGCAACCGATAGCCGTCATCGCGCGCCGACACCTCGAAGTGCGTGCCCGACACGGCCTTGTCCTGAACGACGAGGTCCGAAATGATGCTGCGCCCGCCGGTCACGCGCGGCTTCAGCATCTCCACTTCCTTGCCCTGGTCCGGCCCGTTGACGACCACGAGCTTGCCCTTGCGCAACCGACGCACGGTCGCCCATTCGCCCTCGAACAGGGTCGTCAGGCCTGTGCCGGACTCGAAATCTGACCCGTCGTTCTCCATGCGAGCCCAACGTACCACGAGCCCGGGAGCTAAGTCAGTTTAGCCACTTCTGCTCGTCCTTGCCCTTTGGCTTCTTGCCACCGTCGATGACCGACAGCTTCTTGCGGGCTCGGGCGATGCGCCAGCGCTTCCACGCGAGGCCCGGCGAGGCTCGCTTCGAGGTCAAGATCGCGGCGGAAATCATCGAAGCGGCGAGCCCGGCGCCGAGCTCCCAGAACCGCTGGAGGCCGATGAACAGGCAGAGGAACGCGATGAAGCCCCACATGAACTGGCGGCCGGTCAGTGGGAGGACACCGAAGAACGAGACGTGCTGGCGGCCGTAGACGATGCCGAAGGCGACGACGGACGCGTAGATGAACGGGTCGATGCCGGAGATCGGAAAGTCCCGGCCCGTGACCCAGCCCATCCCGACGCCGGCGGCGACACCGACGATCGAGGTGATCGCGAAGAACCGGTAGAAGCGGGCCGTGCCCCAGAACCGCTCGAGCGTCGGGACGAACATCCACATCATCACGCCGTGCAGGAGCAGGCTGACGAACTGGAGCTCGAGGAAGTTCGTCGTGACGAGCGTCCAGACCCGGCCGTGCTCGAAGACCGAGGACGGGGTCGCGACGCAGTACTCCGCGATCGAGGCACGCGCCTCGGCTCCCGACAGGAGCCACACGAGCGAGAACCCGATCTCGATCGCGATGATGAAAAATGCGCCCGGGGTGATTCGCAGTTGCTCGAATCTACGCCGGGCGCTCACAGTTGGACCTTAGCACGAGGTCCAGGGACGGCTTACTCGCCGTCGATCGGGATCATGATCAGGCCGAGGTCGGTGATCTTGTTCGGCGCCGCGATCTGCTTGTTCGTCAGCGCCGGGACCGTACCGATCGACTGGTCTTGCGCGTTGAGCGCCGCGATCGACAGCGTGTACGTGCCGGCGATCAAGCCGCCCGTGTAACCACCGCCCTGCACGCAGTCGAAGATGTCGGACTTGGCCTGCGAGGTCCCGTTGAGCGTGGAGACGATCTCGACGCTCTCGCTCGGGTCGCACACCAACATGCTCCCCGAGACCGCACCACGGAGCACCCAGTCGAAGTAGAAGAAGCCACCGTCATCGATGATGGTCTGCGTGATCGTGGCATCGCGATCGATGATGTCGACGATCGCCGACGGCGTGTCGGCGTACTTCGCGCTGTTCGTCGCCGTCGTGATCTCCATGAAGACCTCGTAGCGATCCGGCGGGTAGTCCGCCGTGCCCGTAAACGAGCTGCAGGGATAGAGATCGATGACGCCGGCGCCGAGCCGGTTACCAACCGCGTCCACCGGGATCACGTGGACGGCCGTCGTGTCGAACCCCGGAGGGCACTCGAGGCTCGCGCCGGTGGCGAGCTCCTTGAACGACCAATTGGCGGTGATCAGCCCCGCCTCCTCGGCGACACAGCCGGTCGATGCGTACGCGATCAGTGCAGCCAAGACAACTTTGCGCATTAGTGCCCTCCTCAAGTGGATTGACGGTAGCAGAAGTTCCGAGTGAAACGCGAACGCCCGCCTCGATACAGAGGCAGGCGTCACAGGAGTTGGAAGTTAGCGGCCTTGGATCGGGATGGTGATCAATCCGAGATCCGTGATCTGGTTGCGATCGCGAATCGCTTTGCTCGTGATCGGGGGCGCGGTACCGAGCGAGCGATCGCTCGCGTCGAGTGCCGCGATGGAGAGCGTGTATGCGCCGTTGAGGAGACCTGCGGTCAGGCCCGAGCCGTCGCCGCAGCGGAACTTGTCACCGACCGCTTCGGTCGAGCCGCTCAGGGTCGAGAGGATCTCGACGCTGTCGACACCCGCGCAGGAGAGCGTCTGGTTGGACACTTCGCCGCGCAGCTGCCAGTCGAGGAGGAAGTAGCCACCGTCGTTGAGGATCTGCGCGCTGAACAGCGCGTCGCGCTCGATCACGTCGACGATCTTCGACGTCGACTGGGCGTAGAGCGAGCTGCCACTGTCGGAGACGACCTCGAGCCAGACTTGATAGACATCGGGTGGCAGGAACGCGCTCGTGTGGCGACCGTCGATGCAGTCGAACAGATCGATGAACGGCTCGCCGATCGGCGCGAGGCGGTCGTCGACGGGCTGCGAGATCATGCGAACGGTGCCGAACCCCGTCGGGCATCCCGTGTTCGAGCTCGTCGCGATGTTGTGGAACGTCCACTCGCCGGTGATCGTGGCGTCCTCGTAGACGGGCTCGGTGTAGCCGTCGTCGTAGATGACGCAGCCAGCGGCCTGCGACGCGATGAGTGTAGCCAATGCGAGTCTCTGCATACGTGTCTCCCTTCGTAGCCGAAGGCATGACTGCAGCTTGGACGAAGCAGCTGCGAGATCCTTCATGGCCTGGGGGATAGGCAATCGGCGAGCCAGCGTGGTGCCGGCTCGTGTGATCGCGCGCAAGGTCACTCACAAATGCATGATTGATCACCGCAATACGACACCACGACCACCAGCTCGACCGCCCCGAGGCTGACCGTATCCCCCCGGCTCACGCGACGTTGCTCCGCAGCAGGTGCGATGTAGGAGGCCGGCAGCGCATCGAATTCGTTGGGCTCCTCGCCACAAATTGGCTTCACCGACAGCAGGGCCGTGCCAGCCGGGAGATCGAATCCGGTTACACCATGACTGTCGTCGCAGGGCCACTCATCGGTCCCGAAGACCACGCGATCGTCGTCGGTACGTACACTCCACTCGAGTCGCATCTTCGTGACCGGATTGGTGCCGATCTCGCCGGAGGTGCACTCGACAAACTTGTCCGGCAGGTCGCTCGACGCAGGACGCAGCTTCCACGACAGCTCCACCGCACCGCCCTCGACGGTGTCGCAACCGTGAACGAGCAGACACGCTGTGGTCAGCGCGAAACGGCGAACAAATGTGACCTTCGCGCGTTCTCGGCCAGACGGCCTCGAACGCCTCCGGTCAATTTGACCGCCAAGTCGTGTGCGTGCTTCTATCGCCGCGATGCTTGGCAGTATGCCAGTGGGGCTCGGAGCGAGCCTCGATATCGCGCGTCTTTTCGAGCAAGCGCACTGGATCGTCAAGGGCGTGATGTCGTTGCTCGCGGTGATGTTCGTCGTCGGGCTCTACATCATCATCTACAAGACGCTCTACCTGCGCCGCGCGGCGAACGAGTCGTCGCGGTTCACCGAGTCGTTCTGGCGCTCGCGCGACATCGAGCAGATCTACAAGCAGGCACAGTCACTGCGAAACAGTCCGATCTCGCAGATGTTCGTCGCCGGCTACACCGAGCTCGCGAAGCTCGCATCCGACGAGAACTTGAAAGACGATCGCGAAGGCAACCTCGCGAACATCGAGCGCGCCCTGCGCCGCGCGCAGCTGTCGGAGACGACGAAGCTCGAGTCGATGGTGCCGTTCCTCGCGACGACCGGCTCGGCCGCGCCGTTCATCGGCCTGTTCGGCACGGTGATCGGCATCATGTTCGCGTTCGTCGAGATCTCCGATGCCGCGGGTGCGGCGACGCTGAAGGTCGTCGGCCCGCACATCGCCGAAGCGCTGTTCGCGACGGCGATCGGCCTCGTCGCGGCGATCCCGGCGGTCATGGCGTTCAACTTCTTCATGCGCCGCATCCGCGTGCTGCGCTCGGAGATGTCGACGTTCGAGCAGGACTACCTCAACATCATCAAGCGCCACTTCCTGAGGTGATCCCATGGGAATGAGCTCCGGCGGTGGTGACGACGAGATGATGTCCGAGATCAACGTGACGCCGATGGTCGACGTCATGCTCGTGCTGCTCATCATCTTCATGATCACGGCGCCGATGATGAACACCGGCGTCGACATCGACCTGCCTGCGGTGACGGCGCAGAACATCGAGGATCCCGAGGGCAAGCTCGTGATGTCGATCGCCGCGAACCGCTCGATCAAGCTCGGCGGGACCGACGTGAAGTGGGCCGACCTCGAAGCCAAGCTCAAGTCGAACGAGCGCGTGCAGCGCGAGAGCCAGATCTACATCGAGGCGGATAAGGACTTGCCCTATGCCGTCGTGATCACTGCGATGGCGATCGCGAAGAACGCGAACGTGAGCAAGGTGATGATGCTCACCGAACCAACTGATACCCTTCAGTTGTCAGACCTCGACACGGGCGCAGTTCAAATCAAAAAGCCCTGACGTACGTCTTATCGTTATGAGCCTCAAGAACGGCGACATGCACATCATCTCGGCGTTCGGCGCCGTGGTGCTGACGGCACTGTTGGCGGTCCCCACGATCTGGATGGCGGAGGCGAAGAACGCCCAGGCGGCACCGCTGCTCGAGGACATGGAAGCGATCGAAGCGTCGCTCGCGGTGAAGAAGAAGCCGGCCAAGCAGCCGCAGAAGAAGATCGAAGCGAAGGCGCCCGAAGAGAAGCCGGAGGGCGTGTCCCGCGACGAGAAGAAGGTCGTCGACGAGAAGGTCTGCAAGAAGGACAGCGACTGCACGAACGGCGAGCTCTGCAAGAAGGGCAAGTGCGAGCCGGAGAAGGTGGCCAAGAAGGACGAGGAGAAGGATCCGCTCGGCAAGTTCCGCCGCGATCCCGACGCCGTCACGGGCGACAAGCCGACGACCGATGTCGGCGAGTTCAACGACAACGATCGCGGCTGGGCCGAGGAGACGAAGGGCCACCCGTTCTTTCAGAAGGTCGCGCGCGACTTCGTCGAGAACTTCGAGTACCCGAAGATCCTCCAAGGCGAGAGCGCCGTCGGCTGCATTCATTTACTCGCGGACGGCACGATCCAGAAGTACAAGGTCGATCCGAAGAGTGGCGTCGAGACGCTCGACGATGCCGTCGAACGCGCGTTAAAAAAGATGAAACAGGTGCGAGCGCAGAACCCTGAAGCGCCGCCGATCGAGTTGCTCAAACAGGCGACGACGCGATGGATATGCTTCAACACTGGAAAACTGCAACGCGCCGAGTAATTGAGCGAGTCGCGAGGCCGTCTGGCCGAGCGACGGCGAAGCTCACAATTGCCCGAAGAGTCGCGAGGCCGTCTGGCCGAGCGACGGCGAAGCTCACAATTGCCGCGGTCGTCATTGGGCTCGTGGCCGGCGGTTCCGCCGTCGCGCAACCCGATCCGAAGAGCGGCGTCGTCATCGACGTCAACGCGGGCAAGCGCACGCTCTACCCGATCGCGGTCCCGATGGCGCCGGATGGCGATACCTCGGCCTCGCGTGAAGTCTCGACGGTCGCGTCGTTCGATCTCGGCGTCGCCGGCATCTTCAAGGTGCTCGACCCGCAGTCGTTCCTCGCGGATCTAAAAGCCGAAGGCCTCCAGATCGATCCGCAGAAGTGGAAAGACGTCGGCGCGTTCGGCGTCGTCAAGTACCGCGTCAGCGCGACCGATATCGAGTTTCGCTTGTACGAGGTGTCGAAGGGCACGAACGCGTCGTTGACGAAGACGTATCCGCGCTCGCTCGGCACGCGCCAAGCCGTGCACCGCTGGTGCAACGAGGTCGTGAAGTACTACACGGGCGAGCCCGGCTTCTTCGGCTCGAAGATCGCGTTCACCGTGAAGGTGAAGGGTGGCAGGGATCAGATCTACGGCATGGACTTCGACGGAGCGAACGCGTTCCGCATCTCCAATAACTCGTCGACGAACATGCTCCCCGCGTTCTCTCCGTCGGGCGGGCAGATCGCGTACACGAGCTTCATGCGCAACAACCCGGACCTCTACGTCGGCCCGGCCGGTGGTGGTCGTCCGAAGAAGATCTCGAGCCACAACGGCATGAACACCGGCGCGGCCTGGTCGCCCGATGGCAGCAAGATCGCGCTGACGCTCTCGAAGAGCGGCAGCCCCGACATCTACATCATCAGCGCGAGCGACGGCTCGATCATCAAGCAGATCACCAACGACAAGGCGATCGACACCTCGCCCGCGTGGTCGCCCGACGGCAGCCAACTCGCGTTCGTGTCGGACCGCAACGGCGGCCCGCAGATCTTCGTCGTCTCGTCGGGCGGCGGCTCTGCGAAGCAGGTCTCGTTCAACGGCACCTACAACACGACGCCGACGTGGTCGCCGCGCCCGGGCAAGTCGATCATCGCGTACACGACGCGCGACGGCGGTCGCTACGACATCGTCACGCTCGATCTCTCGACGAAGCAGATGATTCGCGTCACGCAGAACGAGGGCAACAACGAAGAGCCCGCGTTCTCGCCGAACGGCCGCGCGATCGCGTTCGCGCGGGCGGGTCAGGGCGTGTTCATCGCGAACGCCGATGGTACGGGGAAAGCAGTGAAGGTCTGGAGCGGGTCTGCGACAGGCGTCGACTGGGGCCCGGCCCCGAAAGACTAGCCAGGCGAGCAAGAGCTCTTCGTAGACGCGATCGGTCCAGCATCGCGTGCAGACCATGCGCCACGGCGCGCGCATGACGGGTACCAGCTGCGCGAAATCTGGGCGTTCGGTCGTGGATCGGTTCGTGCTCTACCTGACGACAAATGCCCGCCTCGTTACCGCACCAGTATCGCGCCACGATCAGCCATACGTTCGCGGCGCGTGATCGGGTCGAGGCACCGACGGACGGAGCTCCGTCCGAGCTCGTCGGCGACGTCGACACGTCATCGCCCGAGCACCTCGTGTTGTCGTCGTTGGGAAACGGCATGATGACGACGTTCGCAGCGTTCGCCGCGCGTGATGGGATCGCTCTCGTGCAGTGGAACGCAACCGTCAACGGCACCGTCGAGCGCACGCCGGACGGCCTCATGTTCACTTCGATCGTGCTAGGCATCGAGATGGAGATCGGCGGTCGCATCGATCGCGTCGCCACGACGCTCGAAGACGCGAAGCAGTATTGCCTCGTGCTCAACTCGCTGCGCGTCCCCGTCGTGATCGAGACCCAGATTCGTACGACCGACGGCGCGCAGATCGAGTTGCCTTGCATGCCGCCGCTTCCCCTCGACGACGAACCGCAGCCGTTTGCGAGCTAATCGCAACGCAGAGCCTGCGGTTCGTGCGCGCGTGCACGAAAACACAGCGCGTGACAGACCAAAACTCGCCACTATGGTTTGCCGCGAGGTGGTACATGACAACGAAGGCTCTCGTTGCTGCTGTTCTCGCGATCTGCGGCTGTGATTCGAACCAATCGGGCAACGTCGGTTCGACGAAGCTCGGCGACACGTCTCATCCAGCGGCACGACGCTCGCCGCTCGAAGAGGTCCAACAGGCCTGCGGCGCGCCCGGCGCCCTGCTCGGCGCGACGACGGCGATCCAACGCCGACCGTATCTGCAAGAGGTGACGACGTCCTCTGCAGTCGTCGGTTGGGTGACGAACGCGCCGACGGGACAGACGCTCGAGATCACCGGCCCCGACGGGCGCGTGGTGACGTCCTCGCTCGCCGCGCCCGAGACCGGCGACACGCGAGCCGCAGGCGAGCAGCAGATGTGGACGAACGTCGAGGGCCTTCAACCCGACACGATCTACTGCTACCGCGTGATGCTCGACGGGCAGCCCGCATCCGAGCGCATCGGCTTTCGCACGGCGCCCTCCGCCGACTCGACGCGCACGATCGGCATCCTCGCGTTCGGCGACTCCGGCGGCGGCACGACCGATCAGCTCCAGCTGCGCAGCCAGATGGACGATGTTCCGTACGAGCTGATCATCCACACCGGCGACCTCGCGTACGAGTCGGGATCGCTCGACCAGCTCGAATCGACGGTGTTCGACGTCTACGACGATCTGTTCCGACACATCCCGTTCTTCCCGGCGTCGGGCAACCACGACTACAAGACGCTCGGCGGCGCACCGTTCCGCGCGGTGTTCAAGCTCCCCGAGAACGGCAACGCCGAGAAGTGGTACTCGTACGATTGGGGTCGCATCCACTTCGCCGCGCTCGACACCGAGGCCGACTACGACACGCAGATGGCGTGGCTCGATGCGGATCTCGCCGCGACGAAGCTACCGTGGAAGATCGTCTACATGCACCGCCCGCCGTATTCGTCGGGTAACCACGGCTCCGACACCTCACTGCGGAACAAGCTCGCCCCGGTCGTCGAGCGCCACCACGTGCAGCTCGTGTTGACCGGTCACGACCACACCTACGAGCGCATGATCCCGCAGAACGGCGTCGCCTACGTCGTCACGGGTGGCGGCGGCCGCGGCACCTATACGGTCGGCCAGTCGAGCTTCACCGCATTCTCCGAGTCGGTGATTCACTACTCGTACCTCGAGGTCGGCGTCGACCAGCTCGTACTGCACGCTATCGATGCCGAGGGGACCGAGTTCGACTCGCTCGTTGTAGCGCGCTAGCACGCAGCGCTGCCCAACGCGCCGCCGCGTCGGGATACGACACGACGCACAGCTTGCAGAGCTCGCGCATATCACGCGCGAGCTCGCCGTGCGTTTGGGCGACCAGCTCCTGCGCGACGAACGCGAGACCGCCCGCGTCGCCATGAGCGACCGCCCAGTCACCGCCTTGAAGGAGCTGTCCGAGCTTGGTCATGTACATTCGGGGTGCATCACGAATGCCGTCGGTCTCCCGCACGGTGTGCGAGGGAAATCTCCGCACGGCTTGCCGTCGCCTCGACCGGGTACGCAGTGGCTGCGCGAAATCCCCGCATAAGTCTGCGATCGCGCATGCGGCACGCCTCGCGCAATCCAGGCGTCGCCATGGCGGCAGTGTTCTGTCTCGTGTTCCTCCCCGCGCTCGCAGCGATCGGCTTCATGATCAAAGCGATCCAGGGTCAGATGTCGTTCGGCGCGGCGTTCGCCGCGACGACCTTCGCGGTCCTGGCGGCCGGGGTGTTCTTGGGGGTCCTCGGCATGATCAAGAAGGCCGAAGACGAACCGGTCTAGCGCAGCGACACCAGCGGCTCGTCGTGCGGCTCCTCCGGCAACACGGGCACGTAGATCTTCGCGCCGGGATCGAGGCGCCATAGCGAGGCGCGTCCTCCGGGACGCTGGTGGATCAGCCCGCCCGGGAACAGATAGATCGCGCCGCGAGAGATGACCGCATCGGCGCGTGTCTCGACGACGCCGGTGAAGACGGGCTCGAGCGACTTGCCGGTGCGGAACAGCGCGACCCACGTCGCGGTCTCGCGGTAGCCGCCGCTCGTCGCCGCGAGCGCGAGCATCGGCTCGCCATACGCGCGGCCGAACGCGACGACGTCGAGCTCGTCGGCCGAGCCTTCGCACGGATAGCCCGGCGTCTCCGCGATGAGATGGTCCTCGCGATCGAACACCGAGACGCCGCCGCTGTACGACGCGACGATCGTCTCGCGACCGGCGCTCGGAGCGACGTCGGCAACGAGCTCGATCGTGCGCGAGGCTGCGACGCCACAATCGAACACGACGTCGTCCGCCGGCGCGCGTGGCTCGGAGATTCCCGTCGACGACACGGCATCGTCGAGCCCGTGCAGCCACGGCATCGCCGGCACGCCGCCCTGACAACCGGCAACTGCTACGAGCACGGCGAAGCGCTTCATATAGAGATCTACAGCATCTGTCGTGCCACGACGCGCTCGGGCAAGAGCCCCGCGACCTCGTCGGCGAATTCCCGAACTGCGTCCCAGTCGGTGAGATCGTGATTCCTCGACGTATCGGTCGTATGACCGGCCGCTTTGCTGATGCGCTTCATCACGAACCGCGTGAACCATTTGTACTTGCGGTACGGCAAGCCACCCGCGAACGCGGCCGCGCACGCTGGCTTCCAGTCGAGCTTCTCGAACAGGCCCGCGAGGTAGCCGCTCGGATCCGACCCCGCCGTCGACGATGCCGCCGCCATGCTCACCGAGAAGAATCCCGTCGGCACGTGCTCGAGGTCTTCGCGGTGCTCGCGGATGTATTCGACGACCGAGCTCGCGTGACGACCGACCTCGACGCGCGATCCGATCACGACGGCGTCGTAGCCGTCGGGGCCGGGCAACTGCTGCGCGTAGCGCGCATCGAGCACGTCCGTTTGCGCGCCTCTCTCGCGAAGGCGTTCCGCGATCCTCATCGCGATCGCGCGGGTTTGACCGTAGTGCGACGCGTAGATGACGAGGACCTTGTTCATGTGGGCTCCTCGTGCAAGTCGGTCACCATGGGAGTGAGCCGGTCGTTCTCGACGATCCAGTTCGTGATGTCCTTCGTCGAAACAATTCCGACGAGCCGGCCGCGCGCGTTGATCACGAGGACGTGGTGCAGGTCCTCGGAGGCCATCATCGAGGCGGCATGCGCGACCGTCGCATTCTCGTCGAGCGTCATCGCGAGCGGCATCATCAGCTCGTCCGCGGTGCGTGCTGCGAGATCGGCGGGGAGCGGGCTGCCATTGGAGATCGAGTGGATGAACGCGTCGAGCTGCTCGACGATGTCGAACTTCGTGATCATGCCGACGGGCCGCCGCTGATCATCGACGACGGGGATGCACCCGATGTGGTGCTTGATCATCAGGGTGACGACGGCCGCGATCGTCAGGTCGGGTCGCGCGCAGACGACGTCCGGCGTCATGATCTGGCGCAACGGCACGTGGTCCGCGTTCGTGGGCTCACCGCGAGGTCGACGTTCGGTGCGCGTCTCGAGATCGAGAGACTGCCCGC
>Ga0316630_10000604_pt1 | contig 11748 bp, 9 predicted proteins | sample OWC_May_M1_C1_D6_FD_207658 | JGI IMG/M metagenome (GOLD analysis project Ga0316630, IMG submission 207658) | Wetland soil microbial communities from Old Woman Creek delta, Ohio, United States - OWC_May_M1_C1_D6_A | ecosystem: Environmental > Terrestrial > Soil > Wetlands | place: USA: Ohio...
AAAGGGATCCCCCGTCCGGGTCTTGACCAGTTCCTCGTCCCTCCGTCCCTCGTCCCTCGTCCCTCGTCCCTCCGTCCCTCGTCCCTCTATCCCTCGTCCCTCCGTCCCTCGTTCCTCGTCCCTCGTCCCTCGTACCGTGACGAAGTCGTGAAGGCCTCGACGTAAGGCGGAAGTCGGTGCGCGCGAGGTTCCGATCGAGTCCGTCCTTCGTCCCTCTCGAGCTCCCTCTTTCCTTCTCCCCCATCCATCGGCCACGTCGGCGGGATCACGAACATCGTTGTCCGGACCCATCCGAACGCAGCCACGAACCTAGTGACAGAACTTCGTGCTGCCAAGCGGCGGGCAGCCACGCAGCGCGAGCACGTCCATCGTCGTCGCGACGCCGATGTGGATCAGCACGCCGCCCCAGATCGAGCGCGTGCGCATCGCGAGCGTGCCGAGGAGCAAGCCCGCGAAGATCGCGCCGAACGTCTCCGGCATCGGCTTGCCGTAGTGGATCATGCAGTACGGCACGATCATCACGAAGATCGCGTTCGCACCGAGCACGCGCCGCAGCCCCTGCAGCAGAAAGCCGCGGAAGAAGAACTCGAGCGAGATGAACTGCGCGGCGTAGAGCGCTTCCCACGTCCACAGATCGAAGTGCGAGCGGTTCGCCATGCGATAGAACGGGTACGTGTGGCGGAACGATGCCGTCTTCGACGCCGCGAACACGACCGGCAGGAAGACGAGAAACATCGCGAGGTAGAGGAGAAAGTGCTTGGGGAAGTTCTGGAACGACAGGTTGTAGTCGCGCAGCCGCTCGCCGGGCATCGCGATGATGACGGCCATCGGGATGATCACGTAGCCGAGCACGCGCCAGCCGGACCACCACACGAAGCCTTTGAGCTCCCAGTACTTGCTGCCGTCGTACGGGAAGTAGTGCGCGTAGCGATCGGAACCGCCGATGTACTCCTGCAGCGTGAGCACGACGGTGCACGTGAGCAGCACGACGAGCACGCGCCAGCTCGCACGGCCGGCGTCGGCGGGATCGCGGACGGTCTCGTCGTCGATCGCCTTGAAGGGATTCTTCAGGAGCCAGCTGAGCTCTGTCTTGAGCCAGCCCACTACTTCGCCTTGCCTCCGCTGCCGACGAACTCGGCGGCTCTGCGCAGGCGGCGGCGCGTGATCTCTTTGCCGAGCGCGGCCATCACCTGCGAGATTTCGGGCGACGACTTGCGGCCGGTGACGGCGATGCGCAGGAGTCCCTTCGCGTTGCCGACCTTCCAGCCGATGGCCTCGATCCACGCGGTGAGCTCTTGCTCGAGCATCTCGACGGACCAGCCGTCACGTGCCTCGAAGCGATCGACGAACGCGAGGATGCCTTTCGAGACGTCGGCCGGCGTGACGTCGGGGATGGCCATCTCGGCGAGCAGCGGCGCGTAGTCGAGATCGCCGGAGAAGAAGTACTCGGTGAGCGGGATGAACTCGTCGAGCTTCTTGATCCGCTTCTGCGCGAGCGGCAGGAGACGCACGAGGTACTCCTTGTTGAGCCGCCAGCCGAGCAGCGCGTCGGCGAGCTGCTCCGCGGTCATCTCGTGGATGTACTGCTCGTTCAGCCACGTCAGCTTCTTGAGATCGAACACCGGCCCACCGAGCGAGAACCGCGTGTTGCGCTTCGGCCACGGCTCCCACGTGAACGCGTCGATCATCTCCTGCAGCGTGAACTTCTCGCGGTCGCCGCCGAACGACCAGCCCATCGTTCCGAGGAAGTTGAGCAGCGCGTGCGGCAGGATGCCGGAGTCTCGGTAGTAGTTGATCGAGACCGGGTGCTTGCGCTTGCTGATCTTCGACTTGTCTTTGTCGGGGTTCCGCAACAGCGGCATGTGGATGAAGTACGGTGGCTCCCAGCCGAACGCCGCGTAGAGCGTCACCGCGATGCCGGCCGTCGAGATCCACTCCTCCGCGCGGATGACGTGCGAGATCTCCATCAGGTGATCGTCGACGACGGCGGCGAGGTGATACGTCGGCATGCCGTCGCTCTTGAGCAGGACCTGATCCTGATAGCCGGTCGCATCGCGCACGACGTCACCACGCAGCTCGTCGCGGAAGGTCACCGAGCCGTCGGTCGGCATCTTGAGCCGGATCACGTGCGGCTCGCCCTGCACGGCGCGATTGCGAGCCTCGCCGGGATCGAGGTTGCGGCAGTGCCGGTCGTAGCCGGTCGTCTGCTTTGCCGCCTGCTGCTGCACGCGCAGCTTCGCGAGGCGATCCTCGGTGCAGAAGCAGCGATACGCGTGGCCGCTGTCGAGCAGGACGCCGGCGTGATCGACGTAGTGCTGCTTGCGCTCGCTCTGGCGGTACGGCGCGTACGGCCCACCGACGTCGGGACCCTCGTCCCACGAGAGGCCGGTCCATCGGAGCGCGTCGAAGATCATCTGTTCGGAGTCGGCACGCGCGCGTGTTTGGTCGGTGTCCTCGATGCGCAGCACGAGCTTGCCGCCGTGCTTCTTCGCGAACACGTAGTTGAACAGTGCGATGTACGCCGTACCGACGTGCGGATCTCCCGTCGGAGATGGTGCGATCCGCACACGAACGGGCCGAGCGGCCTGGGCCATGGTGGGGTCTTGTAACATGGCGTGATAGGGTCAGGAAGATGCGAGCCGTTCTGTGGGTTTTGCTCGTGCCGGTGACTGCCGCAGCGGCACCGACGATGGCGATCGAGGGCGAGGTCACGAGCGCGAACAGCCGGTGGACGCAGGACGGCTCGCGCATCGTCACCGAAGCGACCGTGCACACGCCCGACGGCGACGTCGTCGTGAGCCAGCTCGGCGGCACCGTCGACGGCCTGACGATGCGCACGTTCCCCGGTCCCGAGATCCTCGCGCCCGGCATGCGCGTCGCGCTCACGGCCCATGAAGGGCTCGACCTCGCGCAGCGCAGCCACAACGTCCTCGACGGCTTGAAGATCCTGTGGACGCCGCCCGCGTTCGTGCGGACGGGACCGACGAAGTCGGGCAACTACCTCTACTGGGAATCGGGTTGCGTCTACGTCACCGTCGACGCGGAGGGGACGAAGGAGATCCCGGGCGACGTCGAGTTTGCCGTGGTCGACGCGTCGATCGCGGCGTGGAACGACGGCGTCCGCGGCTGCTCGTACATGGACATCGTCAAAGAGACGTCGATGCCGGTCGAAGTCGGCAAGGACAAGGTCAACGTCATCAAGTTCCGCGACGCGTCGTGGTGCCGGCCCGCGATCGGCGACGACCCGCCGCGCTGTCATTCGCCATCGGCCGCCGGCCTCACGACCGCGGTGTTCGTCGACGATTCGGGCAGCGATCGCGACGGCGCGATCGTCGACGCCGACATCGAGCTCAACGGTGTCGACTTCGCGATCTCGACGAACGACCAGACGCTCGGCACCGCGGGCTGCAAGTCGGATCTCGCGAACACGCTCACCCACGAGCTCGGCCACCTGCTCGGTCTCGAGCACCCGTGCCGCGCGGCCGCCGACCCGCCGCGCACGGATGGCGCCGGCAATCCGGTGCCATCGTGCTCGAGCACGACCGACCCGGCCATCATCGAAGCGACGATGTACAACTTCCAGGACTGCGGCGAGACCAAGAAGGCCACCCTCTCGCAAGACGACATCGACGGGATCTGCGCCGCCTATCCGACGGCCAAAGATCCCAAGTCTTGCGAGCACGTGACCGACGCGAGCGGCTGCTGCAGCGCGACCGGCGGCTCGCCGTGGGCAGGCTTCTTGTGGTCCGCACTTACATTCGGCTTCTTGCTCGTTCGCAGGAAAAATTCCGCACGCGCGTAGCCCCGGCTATCCTTTACACATGAGCGTGACTTGTCCTGCGTGCGGCGTTGCCGTCGTTCCAGGCTATGTGCGCTGCCCGAAGTGTCAGGCGCCGTTGAAAGGCACTCGCCGGGTGCAGACCGTCGCCGGCGGCACGGCCGTCGCCGGCAACGGCCGCGTCCCGATCCTTCCGATCGCGGGCGGCGCCGTCGTCGTGCTCGGCATCATCCTCTACTTCGTCCTCGGCAAGAGCGATGCCGCGAAGCCCAAGCCCGATCCAGAACCGGAGACAACCAGCGCCGGCGAGCCGGCCGAGTCGGGCACCCAGACCATGAATCCGGTCCCGCTACCGACCGTGCCCGATGTCGACACCAACCGCATCGATCCGAACGCGGTTGCGAAGGACCTCGAACGCGCGCTCAAGAACCAACGCATGTGGTCGAGCGTGGAGGTCATCGGCTCCGACGTCGAGGTGCGCTCTAACTCGTGCGGCGATGCGAACATGGTCCCGATCATCGATGCTGCACGCAGAGCTCTGCGTGACGCCGGGTTGACCCGAGTACGGTGCTTGGAGAATAGTGGCGCCGTTGTCTTCGAACGCGGGCTCTGATCCTCCGTCCAAGCCGCACCGGCTGATCCTGCCGCTCGGGCTGCGCGTGCTCGTCGAGATGATCCGTGTCGAGGAGCGCACCGATGCGGGCCTCTACTTGCCGGCCGGCGCGAAGGAAGCGCACGACGAGGCGTTCTACGGCAAGGTGATCGAGGTCGCGCGCGACCGGCCGACCTCCGACGACGTCACGGAGAACGTCTCGGGCGTCCCACTCGGCGCGCACGTGCTGTTCCGCAAGGAGGCGGGCGTGCGCGTGCCCTGGGACGATCGCCTCCGGCTGATCGATGTCAAAGATATCCTCGCCACTGTCGAGGAAGTGACGGTCGACGAAGCGCACTGAGTCGTGCGAGGTTCGCGCCTCCACATGGCGTCCCCTCCTCCGCGTTCGTCGATCCCGAACATTTCGAAGTTGCCGCTCGTGATCGAGACGGCGCACCTGAAGCTGCGGCCGTGGTCGACCGACGATGTCGAGGACATCTGGCCGATCGTCTCCGACCCAGAATTCCCGAAGCTGATGAGCTGGGAGGCGCACAAGGACAAGTCGCAAACCCTCGCGTGGCTCGACGCCGCATCGCGCGTCGTCGCCTCGAACGAAGAGGTGAAGTGGGCGATCGAGCACGAAGGCAAGGCGATCGGCTCGATCGGCTTTCACGAGATCACGTGGCAGATCCGCGCATTTCGCCTCGACCGCGCCGAGCTCGGGTACTGGCTCTCGCCCGCTCACCAGCGCAAGGGCTTCATGACCGAGGCCGTCCAGGCGATCGTGCGGTTTGGCTTCGAGACGATCGGCCTCCACAAGATCATGATCAACTGCATGGCCGAGAACATCGCGTCGCGCCGCGTGATCGAGAAGGCCTCGTTCCGTTGGGTCGGCCGCAGCGAGGACGACGTGTGGCGCGACGGCAAGTGGCACGCACACCTCCTCTACGAGCTCACCGCGCCCGAGTGGCCCGACGTGCATACGACGATGCGCGTCCAGCGCCCGAAGACGCAGTCCTGATCCGGCCCCCCGGGTAGCGGTCGGTGCAAGTTCCTCGATCCATTGGTCGGGCACGAGGTGCAGGCCGCAAACCGGCGTGGTAACTTGCGCGGCTAAGACACGCGCTTGCGTGAGCTTTCCGCCGATGGACGTCCGCTGCGAGAAGTGCCAGACCGAGTACGAGCTGGACGAGTCACGCCTCAAGCCAGGTGGGGTGACCGTCAAATGCACGAACTGCGGCCACATGTTCAAGATCCGCAAGCGCACGCCGACGAACGTCGGTGGCGTGCCCACGACGACGATGTCGGGGATCGGGGCGAGGCCAGCGTCGGCTGGCGAGTCGATCCTCGACGACGCACCGACGCGATCGCTCACCGGTGAAGAAGGCCCGACGACCGTCGAGCGCCAGTGGGTGATTCGCCTCGAGAACGGCGAGCAGAAGTCGTGTCGCGAGCTCGCGACGCTGCAGCAGTGGATCGTCGGGAACGTCGTGACGCGCGAGTCGCTGATCTCGCGCACGGGCAAGACCTGGAAGCGGCTCGGCGATATCACCGAGCTCGCGCAGTACTTCGACATCGCCGACGAGGCGCGTACCGGACGTACGGAGAAATCGACGACGCAAGTCAAGAAGCCCACGGCCGGGACGATGCTCGGCATGGGTGGGGGCGCGACGGCTGCCGGCGGCACGATCCTCCCCGACGACGACGAGGGGCGCTCGACGGGCAGCTATCGCTCGACGGGACGCCCGATCACGCAGCCACCGCCCGTGCCGGGCAGCGTAAAGACACCGCCGATGGGCTCGAATGTCACGACCCCGCCGGCGACGGGGACGCGCAGGCCGTTGACGCAACCGCCGGGACCACCGCCCCCTGGCAAGCGAACGCCGACGGGTCCGGTGCCGCTGGCATCGGCACCCACGCAGCTGGCCCCGCCGTCGAAGCTGCAAATTCCGGACGGGCGCAGCACGGCGATGTGGGCGAACGACACGATCAAGGCGACGGACGCGTCGCCGTCGGGACCGTCGGGACCGTACGTCGGCAAGCTCGCCGCGATTCCCGACGAGCCTGCGTTCGCGGGGCGCGTGCGCGTCTCGCCGAGCGACGAAGCGTCGTTCGATACCGGCAAGGTCGGCATCGTCGACGACGACGATGACTTGATGCCGCGTCGCTCCGGCTCGCGCGCGGGGCTCCTCATCCTCGTGATGATGTTGCTCGTCGGCGTCGGCGCAGCGGCGATCGTCTACGTGTTCGTGATCAAGAAGGGCGACAAGGAGAAGGTCGCGACGGTCGCGGATGCGGCCGTCGTCGCGGCGGTCGATGCGGGCTCCCTGGTCGTGACGCCGATGGTCGATGCCGCCGAAGCGCCGCCGCCATCCCCGCTCGACACCGCGCGCGCCGAGCTCGCTCAGAACGTCGAGCCGCAGCTGCGCTCGGCGCTCGAGACGTTGCCCAAGGACGCGCCCGAAACGCAGGCCGTGCGCGCGAACATCGGCGCTGCGATCGCGCAGTCGCTCCTCGACCGTGCGGGGCTCGTCGCCGACAAGGCCGAGGCCGACAAGCTCCGCAAGGAGAGCAAGACGATCGTGCTCGACGCGGCGACCGCCGCGCAGCGGGCGCTCAAGGCTGCGCCCGACGACGCCGCGGCGAACATCGCGATGGCGAGCGTGCTGCGTCTGCAGGGCAAGACGCCGAAAGAGATGCAGCGCTACGTCGCTGCCGCGAAGGCCACGGCGGGTGACTGGGCGCGCGATCTCGCGATCGCGGAGGCGCTCGTGCTCGCGCGCGACGCGAAGCTCGATGATGCGAAGAAGGCCTTCGAGGCGATCGACAGCGGACCCGGCAAGCTCGAGACATCGAACGACGTGCGCGCACGCTTTCACCTCGCGATGATCGCGCTCGCACAGAACCGCATCGCCGACAGCAAGGCCGCCGTCGATCAGATCCTGGCCGCACAGCCCGAGCACGCGGGCGCGAAGGCGCTCGCCGCGAAGCTCGAGACGAAGGTCGCGAACACCGATCCGCTGCCGCCGGAAGATCCGGGCAAGGGAAGCGCGGGCTCGACGAAGCCCGGGCCGGGACCGGGACCCGAGGTCGGCGGTTCGTACGATCAGCTGCTCGCGCGCGCGAACAAGATGGCCGAGACGAGCTGTCCGAGAGCGATGGACATCTACGCGAAGGCACTCGAGCAGAAGCCGAACGGCGTCGAGGCGCTCACCGGGCAAGGTTACTGCCACATCGACGCGAAGCAGTTCGCGAGCGCGTTCTCGAAGTTCCGCTCGGCGCTCGCCATCTCGTCGCGCTACGAGCCGGCGCTGTGGGGCATCGGAGAGGCGTATCAACAGCAGGGCCGGCGGGAGCAGGCGCTCGAGGCGTACAAGGCGTATCTCGAGGTCTATCCGGGCAGCGCGAAGGCGCAGAAGCAGATCGAACGGTTGAGCGGCGGCGCGCCGGGTCCCGGCAGCGGCACGGCGACACCGCCACCGCAAGACGGGTCGGGATCGCAGCCTCAAAAAGAGCCGCCGAAAGAGCCGCAGCCGACGCCGACACCCACGCCGCCTGAAGGCGGCGGCTCCGGCAGCTAAGCCGCGTGCTAAGAACGGGGCCATGGGTGCCCTCCGGATGATCAGGTGTGTTGCCACACTCGCCGCGGCGTTGACCGCGTGCGCGAACAATCCCTCCCCGCTCGACAAGACCGTCGGTCACGACAAGGTCGACACGAAGAAGACGTCGACCGATCCGTGGTCGACGCTGACGTCGAGGACAGCCGACAAGCAGGACGATGGCGAGGACGCGCTCGGCGGCTTCGACATCAAGGGCATGCTCCAGAAGGTCACGGAGAACATGGAGAAGCCGGGCCCGTACGAAGCGCCCGAGAAGTCGGCCGACTTCGACGAGGCGAAGCCGCACTGGGGCGTCCTCGGCATGGGGGGCAAGGTCGTCGAGCGCGAGGCGTTCTCGTTCTCGATCTTCGGCGGCGGCGCGCGCGGCAAGGAGCTGCGCCGGGTCGTCGAGCGCCTGCGCGAATTCGCGAAGGACGACAAGCTGACCGGCATCCTGCTCCGCGTCGAGGGCATCGACATCAGCCTGCCCGACGTCATCGAGCTGCGCGCTGCGATGCACGAGCTCCGCAAGGCGGGCAAGCGGCTCGTCTGTCACACCGAGGACGCGGCGAACGCGACGTACCTCGTCCTCTCCGCGTGCGAGCGCATCGGCCTCGCACCGCTCGGCACGATCGCGATCACCGGACCCGCGGCGATGCCGATCCACATCAAGCCGCTCCTCGACAAGCTCGGCGTGACCGCCGACTTCTTGCACGTCGGCGCGTACAAGGGCGCCGCGGAGCCGCTCACGCGCGACGCGCCGTCGAACGAGATGAAGGAGACGCTGCAGGGCATCCTCGACCGCCACTACGCGACGACCGTCGAGATCGTGGCGCAGGAGCGCAAGATGCAACCCGCCGAGGTCCAGGGCCTCATCGACACCGCGCTGTTCCCGTCGCCACAGGCGAAGGCGGCGAAGCTCGTCGACGAGGTCGTCAGCTTCGAGGCGTTCCGCGACACGATGATCGGCACCGCGCCGTGGACGGAGCTCGAGTACGAGACGTCGAGCAACAAGGATCAACTGAAGGCGATGATGAAGATCGGGCGGTTCCTCGGCGCGATCCCGCCGGAGCGCCCGGCCGGTCCGCACGTCGCGGTCGTCTACGCCCTCGGCAACATCGTCGACGGTGGCGGCGACGGTGTGCTCGGCGCGCGCCAAGAGATCGCATCGCACACGCTGGTCGCGACGCTGCGCGCGATGGCGAACGACGACGACGTCAAGGCCGTCGTGCTGCGCATCGACTCGGGCGGCGGTAGCGCGCAAGCGTCGGAGCTGATCTGGGAGGCCGTCGCGCAGGTGAAGGCGAAGAAGCCGGTGATCGTCTCGATGAGCGACGTCGCGGCGAGCGGCGGTTACTACATCGCGAGCGGCGCGACGAAGATCTACGCGCAGGCCGACACGCTGACCGGATCGATCGGTGTCGTCGGCGGCAAGATCGCCCCCGGCGGCGCGCTCGCGAAGATCGGCGTCAACACGTTCCCGATGGGCAAGGGCAAGCGCGCGACGATGATGTCGAGCCTGTCGCCGTGGACGGCCGAAGAGAAGGCCGTGATCCAGCAGTCGATGGAGGACGTCTACAAGACGTTCGTCGGCCGCGTCGCCGACGGTCGCAAGAAGAAGCTCGACGACGTCCTGCCGATCGCGCAGGGCCGCGTGTGGACGGGCGCGAAGGCGAAGGAGCTCGGGCTCGTGGACGAGATCGGTGGCCTCGACGCCGCGCTCGCCGAAGCGCGCACGCTCGCGAAGGTCGATGCCACGGCAGAGCTCGAGGTCTACCCGCCGTCTCCGACGCTGCGCGACTTCCTGCAAGGCTTCTCGAGCGGCGTGTCGTCGGGCGTGTTCGGTTCCGAGCTCGACACGCTGCGCGCGATCGACGCGCGTGTCGCGGCGGCCGCGGAGGACATGCTGCACTTGGTGATGTCGTTCCACAAAACGCAGATCCAGGCCGTCGCCGTCCTCCCGGCAATCCGATGAAGCGCCCCAGCATCCTCGCACTCGCACTTGCACTCGCCGCGTGCAGCAAGTCGTCGTCGACGAGCGCACCGACGAAGGCAGAGCCCGCCCCACTCGCCAAGCCCGCGGCCGCGGCCGCCGGCAAGGTCGTCACGGCGAAGCTCGAGAGCAAGGCACTCGGCGTCACGAAGGACGTCGTCGTCTACCTGCCCGCGAGCTACGACACGAGCACCAAGCGCTACCCCGTCTTCTACTACCTCCACGGCCTCGGCGGTGACGAGACGAACTGGGTCGAGGGTGGCAAGCTCGACAAGACCGCCGATGCGCTCGGGATCGAAGCGATCGTCGTCATGCCCGACGGTGACGACGGCTTCTACGTCGACTCGCCGAAACAGGTCGACTACGACGCGTGCATGAAGGACGGCGCCGGCCTGTTCTTTCCACAACGCAAGAAGCACTCGACGTGCGTCCGCGCGAGCAAGTACGAGACCTACATCACGAAGGATCTCGTCGCGTGGGTCGACGCGACCTACCGCACGATCCCGAAGCGCGACGCGCGCGCGATCGCCGGCCTCTCGATGGGCGGCTTCGGCGCGCTCCAGCTCGCGATGCGCCACCCCGACATGTTCGTCGCCGCCGCGAGCCACTCCGGTGTCGACGCGCTCCTCTACGCGGGCCCGATTCCGTACACGAAGGGCAACGTCGTCCTCCAGCACGACGTCAAGAAGTGGGGAGATGGCCTCGGCCCGTTCGGCACGTGGATCCGCGACATCTTCGGCCCCGAGCTCGCGCGGTGGCAGAGCTACGATCCCGCCACGCTCGTCGCCAAGCTCGACCCCAAACAGCCCGCCCCCGCCCTCTACCTCGACTGCGGCACCGAGGACGAGTTCCTCCTCCACAACGGCATGCAGTACGTGCACGACCTGCTCGCCGAGCGCGGGATCGAGCACGCGTATTACATCGGCCCGGGCCGCCATAACTTCGAGTTCTGGTCGGTGCGCGTGAAGAACAGCCTCGAGTTCCTGCGGTCGAAAGCCTTGTCCGCCGGGAACTGACGCGCTACGCGCGGGCGAACGCGGTCGCGGCGCGGGGCATGCGCTCTCGTCCTCGGGGTTCGCTCGAGCACCAACGCGATGAAGAAGATCCTCTGCGCCTCTGCGTCTGCGCTCGGCGACCTCTGCGTTAACTCGTGCGCCGCGCGAGCGAACGCGGTCGAGGCGCCGACGCGGTCGAGGCGCGGGGCGACGTGGTCTCGTCCGCAAAACTCGCTCGAGCGCGGACGCGATCAACCCGATCTGCCGGGCATACGTTCTCGTCCTCGGGGCGCGGTCACAGCCCCATCGACGCGTTCATCGCGCGGATCGCCGCGCGGGCGCGCTCGATGTGCTCGGCCGCTTGGCTGACCGCGCTCGACACGGCGATCACCGAATCGGACTGGTCCATCATCGCGGTCTCGTCGCTCGCAGCGCGCATGTTCGCGCGGAGGGAGTCGATCGATTCCTCGAGCACGGAGAGGTGCTCGGCGAACGCGATCGGGAGCTGGGAGCCGGTGTGGGTCTGTTCCGAGCCGTCGTCGTCGTCGTGATCGATCGCTTCGCGGAGGCGCTGCTCGGCGCCGGCGAGCTGGGTGCGGAGGGCCGTGTTCTGCTTCTCGAGGTCGACAACCTTCTGTTGGAGCTCGTTCGCCTTGGCGATGATCGGCTCGTACTTCGAGAGGTCTGCTTGGGCGGTGACCTCGGCATCGTAGTCGCGCTCGATCTTCTTGGCCGTGGCGCGATCGAGCGGGGCGCGGCGGTTCGTGGTCTCGCTGTCGCCGCGCGCATCG
>Ga0316630_10000605_pt1 | contig 11734 bp, 9 predicted proteins | sample OWC_May_M1_C1_D6_FD_207658 | JGI IMG/M metagenome (GOLD analysis project Ga0316630, IMG submission 207658) | Wetland soil microbial communities from Old Woman Creek delta, Ohio, United States - OWC_May_M1_C1_D6_A | ecosystem: Environmental > Terrestrial > Soil > Wetlands | place: USA: Ohio...
ACCGCACCCTCAAACTCCTCGCGCGGATGGGGTACGCCAACGAAGTGGACTTCGGCGAGGGGGCCAGGCGCTACGAGAGCAACCTGGACTCCCACCACGATCACCTGGTCTGCACGGCGTGCGGCACGGTCATCGAGTTCAAGGATCCCGACATCGAGAAGCTCCAGGACCTGGTGACACGCCGGCACGGGTTCCGGCCGACGGCGCACCGGCTGGAAATCTTCGGCCTGTGCCGGAAATGCGCTGACCGGAGCGCGGGGCGGCGGCAGGGATGAGGACGGGTACGGCGCGGGTGGACCCCCAGGCCGCCACCGTGATCCTCGTGGGGAATCCCAACGTGGGAAAAAGCGTCGTCTTCGGGACGTTGACGGGCCGGTACGTCAACGTCTCGAACTATCCCGGCACGACGGTCGAGATCACACGGGGGGAGGCGAGAGACCGGGGAACGGTCTACGAAATCATCGACACCCCGGGCGTCTACTCCCTCCTCCCCATGTCCGAGGACGAGCGGGTGACGAGGGATATCCTCATGCGGGAGCCCGGAGCCCGCGTCCTCCAAGTGTGCGACGCCAAGAACATGCGCCGTTCCCTGATGATCACCATCCAGCTGGCGGAGATGGGCGTCCCCCTGGTCCTGGCCGTAAACATGGCGGACGAGGCACGGGAGCGCGGTGTGATGCCCCGGCTCGAGCTGCTCGAGGAGCGTTTCGGGGTGCCCGCCATACCGACCGTGGCGGTGCGGAAGAAGGGTACGGACCGGCTGCTCCCGTTGATGGCGCATCCTGTCGCCGCCGCGCCCCGCGTCCGCTACGGCGACCGCATCGAGGCGGCTATCGACCGGATGGAGGCGCTGCTCCCCCCGGACACACCGGTCGGGAGGCGGGCCCTTGCGATCATGCTCCTGTGCGGCGACGACTCCCTCTCGCCATGGCTGGCCGAAAGCGTGCCCGGCCATCGGGTGCGGGAGATGAACGAGGTGCGAAACCGGCTCATCGGGGAGGCGGGGGAGGACATCGCCTACCAGGTCAACCAGACGCGCCTCGCGTGGATCGACCGCCTCCTGGGGGAGCTGGGACAGGAGCCTGCGCCGCCGGCTGGAAGGGACCTCGCCCAGCGGTTCGGAAGCCTCGCCATGGACCCGGTCTACGGAATCCCCATCCTGGCGGGGGTCCTGCTGCTGGCGTACGGTTTCGTGGGGGTGTTCGGAGCCGGATATCTCGTCGACCTGTTCGAGGAGGTCCTCTTCGGGAGGTGGCTCGTGCCTGCCGTGGCCTGGGCGGTGGACCGCGTCCTGCCGTGGCCGTTCGCGAGGGACTTCCTCGTGGGACCGTACGGAATGGTGTCGATGGCCCTCTCCTACGCGATCGCCATCGTCCTGCCGATCGTCGGGACATTTTTCCTCGGCTTCGGGATCCTCGAGGACTCGGGGTACCTTCCGCGGCTCGCCGTGATGGTGGACAAGGTGTTCAAGAAGATCGGGTGCAACGGGAAAGCGGTGCTCCCGATGATCCTCGGCCTGGGGTGCGACACGATGGCGACGCTCACCACCCGCATCCTGGAGACCCGGAAGGAGCGCGTCATCATCACGCTGCTGCTCGCCCTGGGCGTACCATGCTCGGCCCAGCTCGGAGTGATCCTCGGGATGCTCGCAAGCCTGGGGCTTGCCGCCACGGTCACATGGCTCGCCCTGCTCCTGGGGGTGATCCTCCTGGTGGGATACCTGGCGTCGAAGGTGATCCCCGGGGAGTCTTCGGATTTCATACTCGAGATCCCCCCGATCCGGTGGCCACAGATCGGGAACCTCGCCGTGAAGACGATGGCGCGGATCGAGTGGTACCTCCGGGAGGCGGTGCCGCTGTTCCTGGTCGGGACCCTTGTCCTGTTCGTGGCGGACCGCATGGGGTGGCTCCTCCTGGCACGGAATGTCGCGGAGCCCCTGATCGTGGGCGCGCTGGACCTCCCTCCGCAGTCGACCGACGCGTTCCTGATCGGGTTCCTGAGAAGGGACTACGGCGCCGCGGGCCTGTACGACATGGCGAAGGCGGGGATGCTCACGAACCTCCAGGTCGTCGTGAGCCTGATCACCATCACCCTGTTCATACCCTGTCTGGCAAACCTTCTCGTGATCATCAAGGAGCACGGCCCGAAAGTGGCGGTCGGCATGGCCCTGTTCATATTCCCCTTCGCCCTGCTGGTCGGCTCGGCGGTGAACTTCGGGGCGCGGTGGCTGGGGGTCCGATTCTGATGGAAGGAAGAAAGCCCGGGAACATCCGCTGTCCGCTCTGCCAGCACGTGTTCGACCCTTCCGACCGCGGCTGCCGGACCGGTTGCCCCATGGGGAAAAGCTGCTCCCTTGTCTGCTGCCCGCGATGCCGGTACTCTTTCCCAATGCCCGAATCGAAGGTGATCGACTTCCTGAAATCGCTTTTCCCGAAGGGAACGCGCGCATGACCCAGTACGGACAGGACGAGATCCTCGAACTGCTCTGGACGCTCCGGGAAGAAGGGAAGGCCACCCGGGCCGAACTCCTCCGCTCCACGGCGGAGGACCGCCCCGAGGCGCTCCTCGAGGAACTTCACACCTCGGGGCACATCGTGGCGTCCGGCGAGGACGTCCGGCTGACGACCCGCGGGGAGGAGCGTGCCCGCGGCATCATCCGGCGCCACCGGCTTGCGGAGGTGCTCCTCCACAATCTGTTCGAGCTCGACAACCTGCAGCTCGAGAGCAGCGCCTGCCAGTTCGAGCACATTCTCTCCGAGCCCGTGACGGAGAGCGTATGCACCTTCCTGGGGCATCCTCCGGTCTGCCCGCACGGGCGACCGATCCCGCGGGGAGAGTGCTGCGACCGCATCCGCACGGAGATCCGGCCCCTGGTCACCCGCCTGTCCGACGCGTCACTGGGCGTGCCCGTCCGGATCGTCTTCATCACACCGAAGTCGAGGAAGCGGCTGGAGAAGCTTTCCGCCCTGGGGATCGTGCCCGGGAGCCGCCTCCGTCTCCTGCAGCGGAATCCGTCCTTCGTCATCCAGATCGGGCAGACCACGGTGGCGGTGGACCGTGACATCACGGATGAGATCTACGTCAAGCAGGCATAGTGCACCGTCTCACAAATATCTTGGCATTCGAGCGCCGCTGCATCCGCTCCAGCTTCGTTGCACAAGTTCGCCGTACTCTCCCAGTACGCCTTCACTTGTGGCGCCTCGCAGGCGCAGCGCATCGACGCTCTCGGTGCGCAAGCTATTTATGAGACGGTACACTCGCGCCGTCGCGGTCTTCCTCTGCGGCACGCTGCTCGCGCAGGGGCTGGTGTCCGGCTCGGCCCGCGCGGCGGAATCGGCCGCGGAGGCCGCCCTGCTGCTGAAGTACGTCTCTCCGGGGGTACCCGATGCGGCGGCGCGGGAGATCATCGACCCGCTCCCGGCCCTCCTCAAGGAAGAGGTGTCCGTCCTGTGGGTTCCCGCGCCGGTGGAGCCCGCAGCAGAACCCGAAGAACCCGCCCGTCTCCCTTTGCCGGACGACGCCGCCCTCCGTGGAATCGCTGGGAAACTGTCTGCCGCTTCCACCAGCATGGAAGCGGTGGAGTGGACAAATGCCCGGGTCCTCCTGGAGGAAGCTGAACGGGAGGCCCGGTCGTTCCGTTTCGATGAGGCGATCCGTCCATTTCTCTTCGAGATTTTCCTCCGGAAGGGGATGCTGATGCTCTGGGAAGGGGACACCGCATCGGCGGAAGCGTACCTCGCCCGCTCGCGAGCCCTCCGTCCGGGTTTCTCTCCGGATCCCGCGCTCTTTCCCCCGCAGGTCCTCTCGGCGTGGGCACGGGCGGCCGCCCGCCCCCCGCCGGAGGCCGAATTGCTCGTGCGATCCCTTCCCCCCGGAGCACAGATCTTCGTGGACGGGGAGAAGCGCGGAACGACGCCCTCGAGGGTCCGGATCGCGTCCCCGGGGCCGCATCGGATCCGGCTGATTCATCCCGGATACCGGGATGCGACGCGGGAGGGTCAATGGCTGCCGGGAGACTCCGAGATCCTGGAGATCACATTACCGGGGGACCGAATCGCGCGGCTCGGGGAGATCATCGGCGGTCCCCTGCGCGGATCCGGGTCCGGTCCCATCCTGACGGAGATCGCCGCCGCGGCGGGCGTCGGGAGGATGGCGGTCCTCGTGCTGGAGAGAGGGGAAACCGGCGATGCTCTCCGGGCGAGGCTCTACGCGAGGCCTCCGGCCGGCGGCGACGCAGTCCCGATCGGAGAGAAGACGCTGTCCCCGGGGAAACAGTCCGCGAGCGCAGCCGCGAAGTGGGCGGCGGAACGGATGCTGTCGGCTGGCTGGCCCCCGGTCGGGACCGAACGCCGAGAGAGCCCCTGGTACGGAAGTTTCTGGCTCTGGGCGGCCGTCGTTTCCGTCGCCGTCGCGATCGCCGTTGCGGCAGGGGGAGGCGGAGGAGGGAGCGGTTCCGGGGGCACCACCGGGACCGTCGCCGTGGATTTCTGATTTTCGGGGAACGGGAAGAACAGGGACAATCCCGCGGCGATTTCCGATAAGATGACACGGTGATGACGGAAACGCGGAAAGACACCGAACGCTGGAAGCGCCGCCTTCCCATCCTCCTTGCCGCCGGCCTCGTGGCGGCGGGATTGCTCATTTCCCTGTTCCGGGACATGGGGCTCGTCGACACCTGGCGACTCCGGAGCAAGGAGCGCCAATTGATGTCCGAGGTTGAGCAGCTGCGGGAGGAGAACTCCCGCCTGAAACGGGAAATGGACGACCTGCGGAGCAACCCGGCGGTCATCGAGGAAGAGGCGCGCAAGCTCGGCCTCATCAAGGACAGGGAGAAAGTCATCGTCGTACCCCGGCGGCAGGATGCCCCCGCCCAACCGTCCGCGAAATCCGGCACTGGTCGCCCGTAGGCACTGGGCGGCCTTTCTCGCCCCGCCGTACCTCCTCGCCCTGATCTTCCTGCGGGACAGGTACCCGGAGGGTCCCGCGTTCCTCGCGGCGGCGGCACCGGGTTTTCTCCTGTTCCTTTCGGTTTTCGCCTGGAATCTCCGGAAACGGCAGGTGGAAGGCCGGCTACCGGACCGCGAGGCGATCCTCGTCTGGGCGGGGGTAGCGGCCCTCGAGATCCACGTCATCGTTCCCGCCGTCGCGAAGAGCCGGACCGTACCCGCCGCCCTGTTCTTCCTCCTCGGGCTGCTCCTGCCGCCGTATCTCGCCGTCCCCGCCGCGCTTGCCTGCGCCGCCTGGTTCCCGGCGATGGTCCGCGGGCAAGGCCTGGCCGCGGCGGAAGGGTGGGCGACGTTCGCCATGGCGGCGATGGCGTGCACGGCCGGTGCATTCGTTCGCCGCAGGGTCGGACGCCTGCCGGAAACAAGGGACCCTGCCCGGGAAGCGATCGCGCGGGGCCGCGCGATGGTTCTCACTCGGGAAGACCCCCCCGGGGAATCGCAGAAACCGGGGGAGAGGGTGGCCGAAGGGGCGGCGCTGCTGCGACGGGAGGTCGAATTGCGGGATGGGGTCCGCCGGTCCCTGGAGACGGTTCTGCCGCTCACCGGAGCCTCGCACGCCGCCTACCTCCTCCCCTCGCACGCTCCGGGAAGCGCGCACCTGGAGGGCGTTTTCGTGAGCTCCGGAGGCCGGGCCCCGGTGGAGTTCATCGTTCCCGAATCGTACCTCCCCGTGCGGGAGGCGACCGTCTTCCGACGACCGTTCTTTTCGGAAGGGCAGGACGCCGGGCGCTACGGACCCGCCCTGACGGGACATGGAATCCGCCCCACCGGCGTCGCCGCCGTCCCGGTCCTGCGCGAGGGCGAGCCCGAGGGAGTCCTGCTGGCCGTCCGGGAAGGAGAGGGACGCTGGGAGGGGCCCGTGATCCCCCTGATGGAGCTGGTGGCCTTCTTCGTCGGGCGGGAAATCGAGAGGGTTCGGGCGCTCCACCGCGGCGAGCGGCACCTCCTCCGGGAGGACTGGTATCACCGGATGGTCCGGAAGATGGCGGAGGTACGGCTTCCCGGCGCGGAGGAAGGCGACGAGGATATCCGGACGCGACGCGAAAGGGTGTACGCCGAGGCGGCCTCGCAGGTGCGGATCCAGGTGGGTGCGGCCCGTGTGCTCCTGATCGCATCGGACGAGGGGGGCCGGAAGGGGCTTCTCGTCCGGGAGGAGACAGGACGGGGAGGGCGGGGCGAGGAGGCTGCCGTACCCTTGGGGGATTCCTACGTGGGCTGGGTGATCCGCACCGGAACCCAGCGTCTCTTCTCCGGTTCGCAGGGATCGCAAAGGCCCCAGAATGTCCTGCCGGCGGGATGGCAGGTGCAGGGCGAGCGGTCGTTCATCGTCTTTCCCACCGGGGTCCCCGGCGGTTTCCGCGGGGCGATCGTCTGCACCCACGCGGAGGAGCGCCGGTTCCACCGCGAGCATGCCGATATCGTCCGGGACATCGCGGAGGTGATGCAGCTCGGGCTTTCCCACGTCGAGCATCTGGAGGCGCTGACCCGACGGGCGACCACGGACGGATTGACGGGATTATCGAACCGGAAGTCGTTCCTCGCGCGCCTCGCGGAGGATCTTGCCCGGATCGACGGCCGCCACCCGTGCGCGGTGGTCATGCTGGACATCGACCATTTCAAGCGGATCAACGACTCGTACGGGCACCCCTTCGGGGACGAAGTGCTGCGCCGGGTCGCGGGCATCCTGGGAAAAGCCGTTCGGAAAGGGGATTCGACGGGACGCTACGGAGGGGAGGAGTTCGCGCTTTACCTGCACATGACAGACCCGGAGCACGCCCGGGAGGTAGCCGAGCGGTGCCGGAGGATGATCCGGCAGGCCCGTTTCCTGCACGAGGGCCGGGAAGTGACCGTAACGGCATCCTTTGGAATCGCCTGCTCCCCGGACCACGGGGCCGGGGCGGAGGAACTTCTGAAGCGGGCGGACGAGGCTCTCTACATGTCCAAGAACCGGGGAAGGGACCGGGTGACGGTCTACCCGGGGCGCGTTGACACCCCCCCTCGTACGGAATAAACTATCCACTTTATTGCCATTTTCCCTACGAGGCGGCGATTGGACGTCCGGCAGATCGTGGAGTCCCTCGTTCTCTCCGCGGTGCGGAGGAAACGGGGGGGGTGGGGCATGGAGGTGGAACTCCCCGTGTCGGTGGAGATCCCCCGCCAGGAATCGCACGGCGATTTCTCCACCAACGCGGCGATGCAGGTCGCGCGGCACCTCCACCGGAAGCCGCGGGAGATCGCCGCCGAGCTCGTCGCCGCGCTCCGGGAGGAAGACCGTGAAGGGCGGATCGCCTCCCTCGAAGTCGCCGGCCCCGGGTTCATCAACATCTTCCTGTCCGAGGACGTGTGGCGGGAAACCCTCGCCAGGGCGCTCGCGGCGGGGCCGCGTTTCGGGTCGTCCCGCGTCGGGGCGGGCCAGGCCGTCCATCTGGAGTTCGTATCCGCGAACCCGACGGGCCCCCTGCACGTCGGCCACGGCCGCGGAGCCGCCGTCGGCGACGCGCTGGCGCGGATCCTCGAGTTCACGGGACACCGGGTGGTGCGGGAGTATTACGTCAACGATGTGGGCAACCAGATGGACAACCTCGGGAGGTCCCTCCTGGCCCGTTACCGGGAAGCGTGCGGCAGGCCTTCCATCCTGCCGGAGGACGGGTACCGCGGGGAGTACATGGTCGAACTCGCGGAGGCGGTGCGGGCGGAGGTGGGAGACCGGTACGCGGACGCGGCGGATGAGTCGGCGCTCCCCTTTTTCCGGAGGGAGGCCGGGGACCGGATCCTTCGCGGTATCCGGGAGGATCTCGCCGCGTTCCGGGTGTCGTACGACAGGTGGTTTCCGGAACAGGAGCTCCACGCCAGCGGGGAAGTGACCGCGGCACTCGCGAAGCTGCGGGATCGCGGGCAGGTGTACGAATCGGAGGGAGCCACCTACTTCCGCAGCGCGGAGCTCGGGGACGAGAAGGACCGCGTGCTCGTGCGGGGGGACGGGAGGACCACGTACTTCGCCGCGGACATCGGGTACCACAGCCGCAAGGTGGCGGAGGGGTATTCCCGGATGATCGACATCTGGGGTGCCGACCACCACGGGTACGTATCCAGGCTACGGGCGGCGCTGAAGGGGCTGGGGGAGGATGACGGCCGCCTCACGGTGCTCCTCATCCAGTTCGTCACGCTGATCCGGGACGGCAAGGCCGTGCAGATGTCCACCCGCTCCGGCGAGTTCACCACCCTGCGGGAGGTGCTCGACGAGGTGGGTGTGGACGCCGCCCGGTTCTTTTACCTGCTGCGGAGCTACCACACGCACCTCGACTTCGACCTCACGCTCGCGAAAACGCAGTCCCGCAACAACCCGGTCTACTACATCCAGTACGTCCACGCCCGGATCAGCAGCATCTTCCGCGAAGCGGAAGGACGGGGAGAGACGCTGGGGGAGCACCCCCCCCTGTCCATCCTCACCCTTCCGGAGGAGACGCGGCTGATGAAGGCCGTCGCCCGCTTCCCCGACGTGGTCTCCGAGTGCGTGAAGACGCTGGAACCCCACCGGATCCCCTTCTACCTGCTGGAGGTGGCAGACCTGTTCCACGCCTTCTATCACCAGCACCGTTTCCTGGGGGAAACGCCGGAGCGGACGCAGGCACGGCTGGCCCTGGCCCTCGCCGTGCGGACGGTGGTCGCGACGGGGCTTTCCCTGATCGGCGTGACCGCCCCGGAGCGGATGTGAGATTCCTGCGCCACAAGGGAGGGTACCGGCGGGATGGGGACCGGAACTCCTTCGCCTTCTTCGTCGTGGGGGCGATCGTGGTGATCGCCGTGGCCTTTTTCATCGGACTGCAGGTGGGGCGGGTGCTGGAAAAGGACGGCGCGGAGAAAGATGGCGCAACAGGCAGAACGGCTTCACGGGCAACGGGCGCGGACAACGACCGGCGCGCCGGGGGGCCATCGGACATCCGGAAGGAAATGTCCGCCTTTTCGGAGGAAGCGTCCCGTGTACCCGCCGTCCCGGCCCAACCCGTCCCGGCGCCGACCGCAGGCGAGGAACTGCGGCAGACCGAACGGTCCGCCACGTTCCCGGAGGCGCTTTCCCGGAAGGACCCGGCTCCCCAGCTGCTGGTCCCCACCGGGGCGAAGCCCGCGGGGCCCGGCGCCGGGGACGGGCGGTACAACCTGCAGGCCGGCGCAATGAAGAACCGCGAAACGGCCGAGGCGGTCCGGAGAAGGCTTACGACGGCCGGGTACAAGGCGAAGGTCGCGCAGGGGAAGGACCGGAACGGGCAGGACGTCTACAGGGTCCGGATCGGGCCGTACGAAACGCGGGAGGCGGCGACGAAGGCGATGAAAACCATCCGGGACCGGATGAAAATCGACATCATCCTGCTGAAGGGGTAGGTGGAAGGTGATCCGTCCCGACAAGGCGACGTTCCTGCGGCAGGCGGAACCGGGGACCGTGATCCCCGTCTTCCGGGAACTTTACGCGGATCTCGAAACCCCGGTATCCGCCTACCTGAAGGTATCCGCGCGGTTTCCCACGGACCACTTCCTCCTCGAGAGCGTGGAGGGAGGAGAGAAATGGGCGCGGTACTCCTTCATCGGGTTTGACCCGCACACGCGGTTTTGCGCCGACGACCGGGAGGTGACGGTCCTCAAGGGCGGGAAGACACGAACGCGGGCGGCGACGGGGGACCCGCTGAACGTGCTGGAGGAACTGCTGTCCGGGATGAGATACCGTCCGGCGCCGGGTCTTCCCCGCCTGTCGGGAGGCGCGGTCGGCTACATCGGGTACGACTACGTACGGCATCTGGAGAACATCGGGGCGAACCGGCCTCTGAACCCTCTCCCGGACGCGATGTTCCTGTTCCCTTCGCGCCTGCTGGTGTTCGATAACGTGCGGCACACGGTCCTCATCGTCGTCCACGCTGAGGTGCGGGAGGGGGAGGATCCGTCCGCGTCCTATGACCGGTGCGCCGCGGCGATCGGGGAGGTCTCCGCGATACTGCGGGAGCCTCTGCCCTGGTCCGAAGTGCCGGACGAGACCGGCGGCGATACGCCGCGGTTCGCCATGTCCCGCGAGGAGTTCCTGGGAGCAGTGAGGCGCGCGAAGGACCACATCCGGGAGGGAGACATCATCCAGGCGGTCCTTTCCAACCGGGCGACCGTCCGGACCCGGCGGACCCCCTCGGAGGTGTACCGGATTCTCCGGGCGCTGAACCCCTCGCCGTACATGTACATCCTCCGGATGGGAGACCTGTCCGTGGTGGGCTCATCGCCGGAGATCCTCGTGCGCCTGGAAGGGGACGACGTCCAGCTCCGTCCGATCGCCGGCACGCGCCCGAGGGGGGCGTCCCCGGACGAGGACCGGCGGATGGAAGCGGAGCTGCTGTCCGACCCGAAGGAGATCGCCGAGCACGTGATGCTGGTGGACCTGGGGAGGAACGACGTCGGCCGGGTCGCCGAGTGGGGCAGCGTGAAGGCGGACGAACTGATGGTCGTCGAGCGGTATTCCCACGTGATGCACATCGTCTCGAACGTGGTGGGGAAGCTCCGGAAGGGGCTTACCGCGTTCGACGTGCTGCGGGCGGCCTTCCCCGCGGGGACGGTCTCCGGGGCCCCGAAGGTGCGGGCGATGCAGATCATCTCCGGACTCGAAGCGTTCCGGAGGGGGATCTACGCGGGGGCCGTGGGCTACTTCGACCCACAGGGGAGTATGGACTTCTGCATCGCCATCCGGACGATCGTGATGACCGGGAACGAGGCGATGATCCAGGCGGGGGCGGGCATCGTGGCCGACTCCGTCCCGGAAAGGGAGTGGGACGAGATCATGAGCAAGGCGAGGATCCTCTTCCGGGCCGTCGGGGTTTCCCCGGACGGGGGGATGACGACGTGATCGCCCTCATCGACAATTACGACTCCTTCACCTACAACCTCGTGCAGTACCTCGGCGAACTGGGGGCGGAGGTCTCGGTGTTCCGCAACGACGCGGTCGCCGTGGAGGAGATCGTTCGACTCGGGCCCGCCGGGCTCGTGATCTCTCCCGGCCCGGGGGGACCCGCGGAGGCGGGGATTTCCCTCGAGGCGATCCGCGCGTTCCGGGACAGGGTCCCCATCCTCGGGGTATGCCTCGGACACCAGTGCATCGGGCAGGCGTTCGGCGGGCGGATCGTGCACGCCCAGGCGCTGATGCACGGAAAGACCTCCCGCATCCGCCACAACGGCAAGGGGATCTTCTCGATGATCGAAAATCCCATGACGGCGACCCGGTATCACTCCCTCGCCGTTGACCGGGCGACGCTCCCGGACGAACTCGAGGTGTGCGCCGAGTCCGAGGACGGGGAGGTGATGGGGATCCGCCATCGGGAACGGCCGGTATTCGGCGTCCAGTTCCACCCGGAGTCGATCCTGACCCTGTCGGGCATGCGCATGCTGGAGAACTTCCTGTCTCTCATCGACCCGACCCAGCCGGTAATGCGGGAGTTCGGCAACATCCGGGAGGCGATCGCCGCCGTTTCCGCGCGCAGGAACCTCTCCGCCGACGGTATGCGGGACGCCATGCGGATGATTATGGAGGGGGAGGCCACCCCGGCGCAGATCGCCTCGTTCCTCACCAGTCTCGCCATGAAGGGGGAGACCATCACCGAGATCGCCGCCGCGGCGGAAGTGATGCGGCAGAAGGCGATCCGGATCGTCCCACCGGCGGGCGCGGACGTGCTCGACACCTGCGGGACGGGAGGGGACCGGAC